>Ga0315268_10004013_pt1 | contig 16060 bp, 16 predicted proteins | sample C1_top_MG_FD_204535 | JGI IMG/M metagenome (GOLD analysis project Ga0315268, IMG submission 204535) | Sediment microbial communities from Yellowstone Lake, YNP, Wyoming, USA - C1_top | ecosystem: Environmental > Aquatic > Freshwater > Lake > Sediment | place: USA: Wyoming | collected 2017-08-01
TCTTGCGAGATACTCGAATTCCACCCATTGCGTAGGTGACGTTCTCTCACGGTCGTAAATGACCCAAGGTTGCATCTTGTTCCATACTGCGACAATCGGCAGAAAATCCATAACGACGCTGGGGTCGACGAATTTCTTTCTGGAAATGTAGCCAACTCCTTCGAAGAAACCAGCGATCTTGGCCAATGACGAATGAGAGCATTTCTGCTCAATATCCTCGGCATTCCGGTAGATCCCCGTAATGACCTTGGAATAGGCTTCAGTCATGTCTGTCTCGACGAAGGAAGAGTACATGTCTACGACTAGGCTGACTCTTCTATCCCTGCCTATTCCCCGCAGCTCAAGAACCGCGAAGATTGCGCCCGCGATGAATCCCACATACGCTAGCCCTTCCAGAACCTGTAGTAGTTCCACCACAACTATCACCGGGTCGGAATCGCCTTTTCTCCCCTATGGTCTTTTCCGACAGCGACAACTTACTTCCATTCTCAGACCTCGAAGCCAATACGACAAGTGCCGGTAGTCAGCAGCGAAAGAGACAAATCCCTGATCAGTCGCATAATACGTGACCTCGGGGTGGTTCGAGGAGGAGGTGAAAGAATGGGAATGAAAGAGAAGCTTGACGTGCTTGTTGTGACACTGATAACAACTATCATGATGGTTATATTGGGCCTGATATATTTCGCCCTGACGCTCTTGGTAATAAAAGTGTCGGCCAACGTATTGTTCACAGACGACCTCAGCGCCAGCATGGGTGCACTTGCGGCGGCCCTCGTCACTGGAGCAGTCATAATTGCCGGAGCCTTGGAGAAGAAGAAAGTCTAGAACGTCAATCGTCTCCAACGAAACCCTTTCCTCCCTTATGGGCTTCTTCCACCTTGGTGACAGAAGAAGACTTGCCTCTGCACGGCCTTCTTCTGCTTGGGCGCCGTCGTTCAAGTGCATAGAAAGCCCCCGACTTCTGTCGCGGGGAGGAATCGCCGCAAAACTCTTATTCGGTTAGAAAGATGGCTTGAATCATGCCAATTGTTCACGTGAATGTATGGAAGGGTTTTTCAAACGAGGCTAAGAAGAAGGTGATAGCAGGCATAACCAAGGTCTTCACTGAAATGGGCATTCCTGCGGAAGCGGTTGAAGTCGTGGTCCATGAGATTCCAACGGAGAATTGGGGAGTGGGCGGAGAACGGGCAAGCGAAAGACTCAGACATGCACACATTCCCTAAGCATAATTCGAGCACAAGGGATGATCCGGCAAGTGCTTTTCCTCCCCTACGGGCTTTCCCTAAGGCAGGCTCAAACACCTTTCTTCTTCTCCCCTGAATTGTCCTTGATGATGCGAAGCACAGACCGACCCCAAGGAACAGTCTAAGGAGGGCAAACTCCAAGTACACGATAACTCGATTCTTCCATTTGCCTCGCGGTGGTTCGGGGGGGAAGAACGTGTCTCAATACTCTGTTGCAGGACGTGATGATAATCGAGATGGTAGACGATTTTGGAAACCGAGCGCGGATGCTACGATTCTTGACGGGGGAGCCAAAGGTGCATCCCATGTATCTCGAATGTCGCCCAGACGGCCGAAGCTGGTCTCGCTTTCAATTCTCGTGATCCTGCTTCTATCCGTATCGGCAGTATTCGTTCTATCCCTCACCCCTGCCAGCCATTCTGTCGTCAGCGCATACTCGCCTCGTGCACCCATCATCATTGACAACGATACTGACTTCGCCGCGCAAGCGCTTGCGGAATCCTGGCCTGGAACCGGCATGGTGGGAAATCCTTATGTCATCGCTGGCTATCAGATAGATGGCACGGGCCATGACTATGGCGTATACATTGGCAACACGACAGTGCGCTTCGTGCTGAGTGATTGTCTTGTCGTGAATAACGCCCCACCGTCAACGTGCATAGAACTCAGAAACGTTACGAACGGCATACTCGAGAACAACAACTGCTCAGGTGCCGTCTACGGCATATCCCTTGATTATTCCAGCAACAACACTCTGTCCATCAACAACTGCTCCAACTGTGATGACGGCATCATCTTCCACTATTCCAACAACAACACCGTAACGGACAACAATTGCTCGAACGATAACTGGGACGCCTTGAGTATCTTCAATTCAGATAACAACACCTTGGCCAACAACACCTGTTCGCACAGTGTTAACTACGGCATAGCCCTCGTCGAGTGCAACAACAACACTCTAGTAAACAACACCTGCTCGTTCAATTATATCGGAATGATGCTTGAATGGCCATCCAACGGCAACACTGTAATAAGCAACAATATCTCGTCGAATACTCTTTGGGGCCTTTCGATCTCCTCTGAGACGAGTAACAGCAGGATATGGAACAACACCTTCTATTACAACAACGGTGCCGGAAGTGTCTACGATTCGTCTCACATACAGGCATCTGATGATGGAACGAACAACTGGTGGAACAGCACTGATGGTCACGGCAACTACTGGAGCGACTGGACGACACCGGACACCGACTTGAATGGGATTGTCGATGATCCTTATTTGTTGGCCGGGAGTGCGGGTGCGAAGGACTACTATCCTCGAGCGACCCCTCAGCAGCCAATACCGGAGTTCGGCACATTAGCACTAGTGGCAATGGTTCTCCTGATGGCAATCGTATTGACAATGGGGTCGAGGCGAAGGAGGACGCTGTAGTCTACAAGTGGTGGCCCTTCCTCCCCTATGGGCTTTTCCTGCGAAGAGTAGTGTGCATCCTATCGCATGTGTACCTCATTGCACGCGAGATGTCTCGATATGTCAGTTGGTGCTGAAGAATGCGAAGGAGATCAGTCCCAGACGATCGAAGTATGGGAGCCACAGATACTGATTTTGGGAGCAACGATTATGTGGCTGTATGTAATTGTAAACATCGCGACCAGGTCCTAGACCAAGGAATCTGATTGTTGCGCCCAAGAGATGTCTATTAGTCGATGGGTCTGACTATTATCAGCCTTTTCTCTGCAATCGTATCGTCTAGAAGGGCGCAAATCCCGCCATACGCAAACTACTCTGCGTATGTCGACAACAGCATAGGTGTCAAGTGTTCTGCGTATCGTGCTTATATATGGTGTCAACTTGTAGTGGACACATATATATAGTCCCAGACGCCATGAGCATATCGTGGAAGAAGTCCTGGCAATCTTCAACCCGTGGTGGGAGTCACCATTCAGGGCTGAAGGAATCAGAAGAATCCGCTACCTGGAGCAGCTGAGTCGGAGAGAGCGAACAAAGGAGATCGTCTTCGTCACCGGTCTGCGCAGGGTCGGGAAGACCACGCTGGTTCGCCAATTCATCGGAGACCTCATCGCGAGGGGACAGGATCCAAGAAGGATTCTCTACTTCTCCATGGATCACCCATCTCTGGTCAGAGAATCAATCCTGGACATCCTGAACAGCTACAGGCGACTCCAGGGTCTGAAGCACAACGATCGATTCACAGCAGTCATCGACGAGGTCCATATTAGGGATGGTTTCGAACAGGAGCTCAAGACCGTGTATGACCTCGGGCACGTCAAGGTCTTCGCCACCGGCTCGTCCTCGTTGTTCCTGCTCGAGAAGGGCTCGTTCCTGACTGGCAGGCAGACCTTCATCGAGGTCTTCCCGTTCAGCTTCTCAGAGTTCCTCGATCTCAAGAAGAAGAGAACCAGGCCAAGCGACTCGCACCTGATGGTCAAGCATGCCGAGGACTATGTCCGAACGGGGGGTCTTCCCGAGTATCTGAAGACAAGTGATCCTGGCTATCTGACGACCCTCATCGACTCCGTACTCTACAAGGACATCGGGGTTCGCCGCGGTGTGAGAAACATGCAGATCCTGAGGGAGATACTGCTTATTGTGTCACAGAGTTGCGGGTCCAAGTTGTCGCCAAGGAAGATCGGAAGGGTTCTCGGCGTATCGCATGAAACCGTGCGCGAGTACCTCGCGGCTTTCGAGGAGGCGAATCTCATCCACACGATCCGGCTGAAGGGTAAGGTAGCAGAGAGCATGGCAGCTCCGAGGAAGGTCTATCTTAGCGACACCGGGATTTTGCACGTCCTGAGCCCGACCGTCAACATCGGATGCCTAGTTGAGAACTGCGTGTTCAACAAACTGCGAGAACTGGGCTACAACCCGGCGTATGGTCTCGTCGGCGGGAGGGAGGTGGATTTCGTCATTCCTGATTCGTGCTACGAAGTCAAGTATTCCGACAGGGTGAACCCTGATGACGTCTCACACCTGAAGGATATGGATGTGAAGCGGAAGATGGTCATCACGAGGAACCACAATGGGCGATTCGACGACGTCGAACTCGTGCCGTTGTGGCGATTCCTGCTTGAGGACAAGCATTGACGCACGGCGCGCAGAACCCGGTTCGCATGCAACGGCATGCAAACATCAGAGACCAATCAAGGGAGCCCACGCACCGCTCTTCGTTATGTATGCTTTCGTTGCATGTAATCTGAATAAAGCATATTAGTATATATACTAAGTATGCCTTTAACCGCATATTATGAATGAAATCATACTCTACCGTTTGCGTGATGCTTTGCTCACACGTACTTCTCTCGAACATCTCCCAGAAGATGTCTGGAAGCGATCGAGCGCCCTGAACACGTGGGGGACAAACGCCATTGAAGGTAACACTCTCACATGGAAGGAAGTCGAAAAACTCCTGCTCGAAGATCAGAGTGTGGCGAACAGACCCATACGAGATGTTCTCGAGACGCTTCAGCACGAGAGCACGTTCAGCGGACTCCTCGCGCGAAAAGATAGGCCAATCATCATGCAGACAGTGTTGGAGTTACACGAATCCGTATTCAAGGGCGTGAAGGCGGATGCTGGTACCTGGAGGCGAGTCAATGTCCGCATAACAGGATCTCCACATGTGCCTCCTCGCATGGAAAAGGTAGTGCGGGAGATGGAGAGTCTCCTTAAGGAATATGACTCTCGGGACATAAAAGGCGCCGATGTCTTTGACTTGGGTGCCCGGTTTCATCATGGGTTCGAATCAGTGCATCCCTTCAGCGACGGCAACGGTCGAGTGGGCAGGCTACTTCTGAATCTCCACTTTCTCAAGCACAACTGGCCTCCCGTCCACTTTCTTCCGCCGGATAGGGAGACCTACCTGTCCGCAATGGAGAAAGGTCATTCATCCGACCTGTCGGATCTGGTATCCCTACTCAAGGAGCTGATGGGGCGTTCTATCCTCGACTTGCTGGACCAAGTGGGAACTGCCGATGACGAGCTCAAGTCCCTGAAGAACCTCGCAACAAAGGGGCCTTACTCAGCGCATTACCTCAGCCTCCGAGCGGGCCAGGGCCAGCTACCCGCCATCAAGGTAACGGGAGATTGGCGGACAAGCGTTCGTGCACTCCGATTGTATCGTGAATTCGCGGGAAGAGGTTAGCTGACTGGGAGCCGCTCCCTCCCCATTAGGTTCGCATGTAGGGGCATGCAGACCTGAGCAAATGGCTAGGGCACTTATCCGCTTGTGAATGTTGGAATAGCACTTTCGTATACCTCCAGTCAATGAATCCTTATCCAAGCGGCACAAATGGTCCGCCTTCAGGAGGGAGAGATTGGCGGAGGAGGACGTATACCGTCTCAGGGCAAAGTTTCTGGGATGGCTCAAGCGAAATGGCGGAGCTAAGCATCTGACCACATGCGAAAAGAAGCTCCGTCATCTCGGCTTGGAGGTCGATTCGACAATCGGATTATGGAAGCAGGACAAGGTCACGATTGTTTTCAGCAGGGGGGACAAGGTTGTCTGGATCAAGGACATCGAATGGGCATACGAGTGGGCGAAGATGTACGATGTCGAGATTCCCCACCACGCTCAGTCTCAGCATGTGTTCACAAAAAAATAATTAAGATAGGCAAACATTTATATCGGTATGCGTCTCCATTATTCTGCAAGCGAAGGATGAGAAATATGTCGCCTCAAGGAATAAAGGAACTTCCAAAATCCATCGAAGTCGTTCTTGACAAACCGTTCGACGGTCTCTTCGGCGACACCGCCGAACTCAGGGTACTTCAGGAAATCGTTGCCGACCCTTACTCGAACTACACGCACCGGGAGTTGATGGATCTCACCGGTCTCTCCGATCCGAGCGTGAGAAGGGGCATTCGCGTGCTAATCGATCATGGAATCATAAGGAACCTGTCCTCGGCGCGAAGAAGTCCCCTGTATCGCGCTGACCTTGATTCGAAGAAGCTGACGGCTCTAACGTTCCTTTCTTATGCGTCCCTTGACGAGAGGACTGGCAGCAAGTCCATGGATGATGCAGTGAGACACTACTGCGACTACATCCCGCTGAACATGGACGTGTTGCCATTGGCAGAAGGGACAAACCTGGTTCGGTACAAGTTCCCCTCGTACGGACAGGTCATTTCGCAAGCAGGAAGGTCTTGCGCGTTCGTTGGGGAGGCATGAATATGGGCGAGGTGAAATCAGGGAAGAAGCTGACGACGAAAGGACCCGAGGGAGTGGATCTCAAGCAGCTCTACGCGTTTGAAGCGAAGGATTTGGTTCCAGACATAACTGTGGCACGCTATTCCAACCTCGCGTACGTCCAGGTGTCGCCGAGGGATGTCTTCATCGACTTCCTCGAAATGCCTGGCGTCAAGAAGGATGGCAGAGTGATAGTGAACGGGACGCGGGTGTACATGTCGCATGTCGCAGCGAAGAGGCTCGGCGAAGTACTGCAAGAAGTACTGAAGAAGGCGAGCAGGGATGGCGGACTCGAGAAGTTGAGTGGTGTGCCGTAACAGCTCTTCGGCATAATCGCCTATCTCCCAGTCCGATCTGATCTCGCTGCATGTAACGCAAATCCTCACGAAGGACTATCCCGTGGCTCATCTTCGGTCATGACCCGCTGCGGGGACTGTCCGCTAGGGTCGACCGAGGAGGACCAAATTCGTGTGCCGCGATCCTTGGGTTCACTGTCAGCGAACCTACCTCGACGCGATTAGAAGCTACTACGCGACGAAGACTCTCCAGACGATGGAACGAGGATTCAGGACGATACATAGGGCCTTCCTCGAGCTGAGGAAGGAGGGCAAGGTACGCACCACAAATCCTCGGAGGTTGACCAAGGACGACATTGCTGCTTTCATGGAATGGATGAGAGCGAGGAAGACTAGGCAAGGCATCAGCCTTGCACATGGCACTCAGTCCAACTACATGGACTACCTGAACGGATTTCTGCGGTTCGAGAACAACGGGGTGATTGACCAGTTGAGGAAGCTGCACTATGTGCGCTTCCCTCAGAAGGTGACTACCGAGGTAAGAGTGCTACCTGAGTCACGAGTCGAGGAGATTCGCTCGAAGCTGAGAACCATGCCAGGGTACGAAGGCGTTGTTGCCCGACTCATGGTCGCCATGTATGCATACTCAGGACTCAGGAGATCGGAGCTTCGACGGGCCAGGCTGGTGGACCTGAGCATCGACACCTGGACAATCGTCGTGGCTCATCCGAAAGGGGAGAGCAGTTGGGCTGTCTCAGCTCCTGCTCAGATACTGCCGCCCGCTCGGGCAACGGTGATTGATTTCCTGAGGGAACGAGACCGTCACCTAGCTGATTCTGGAATCAAATGTTGCGAGGCGCTTGTGCCGAAGGTAACTGAAGGCATCGCGGACTACTGGACCGACGGCATGTGGGGCAAGGTCAAGGCACGGGCCGAGAGATGGTGCGGGATCAAGTTCCGGATGCAGACGTTGCGAGCGACCTTTGGACAAATGTGTATCGACTGGGGCGGGCGACCGGACGCGGTCTCACGAGCGCTCAGGCACAAGACGACACGTACGACGGAGCTCTATTACGCAAGGATACGGCCCGACCATGCCTTTCGACTTCTTGAAGAGGCATATGACTCAGCTCATTCGGAGAAGAGGTCTGTACCGAAGATCGCTGAATGATGAAGAGCAAGCCAGTCCGGGGTGCAGGGAGCCGGATTTGAACCGGCGGACGCCTGCGCGACTAGACCCTGAATCTAGCGCCGTTGACCAGGCTTGGCTATCCCTGCATTCGGGTAAGCGAGGATTACGGCCGCCATATAAATAACTCTGCCGGAGGACCCGAACAACAATCAGGTTCAGACAAGATCTGAGAAACCTGCTGTCCTACCGATGATAATCCTCATCTCAGAGAAACCTCATGCACCATCAATGCACTTGGAGCGAGATTGAATGGAAGAGGAGATGCGGAACGTTTTCGTTTCACTGTGGAGGAAGTACTTCGGCGATGCCGAGCTTCCAATAGCGATATTCTTCTCCGACGTGGATTCGCAAGGAGCTGCCCCTCCAAAAGGATCGAGCCCTTGCATCGTCAACATGCTTCCGTCTGTGAGGAAGGGCCATACACTGTCATTCTCCGCTGAGAGCCGCATTTGTGGAGGCGCGAGGAGGTATCTCGGGTTCACAGCGGGAGTCGATATGCCGAACTTCGAGTATTTCCTGTCGTATGGCATCCCAGGCAAGCTGGAAGGGGAGAGATATAAGAAGTCTCCCGAGCTCGTTCGCGAGAGCGTGAAATCCTCCCCCTCGTTCAAGGCGCCCAAGAAGTTCATCGTCTTCAAGCGCTGGGACAAGCTTTCGAAGTCGGATGAACCTGAGGTCGTCGTCTTCCTGGCAGGCATGGACGTCATCGCTGGTCTTTTCACGCTGGCGAACTTCGACGAGGCTGAGCCGAACGCTGTGATCTGCCCCTTCGGGTCCGGATGCTCTTCGATGGTGTACCATCCCTACCTGGAGTTGCGGTCACCGCGCCCGAGGTGCGTCCTGGGGATGTTCGATATCTCGGCCAGGCCATGCGTGGGCGAGAACACGTTATCGTTCGCCATCCCGCTCCCCAAATTCCAGAGGATGGTGGACAACATGAACGAGAGCTTCCTCACAACGGATTCCTGGAAGGACCTCCGCAAGAGAAGCTGACCGCCGAGCTAGCGATTCCCTGCTGTCAACGCTGGGAATCCATGAGGACTTGCAGGTTCCTGGGGAAGGAAGAGAGATCGAGCCCTAGCCTCTTGAGTTTCTTCTCAGTACTCGCAGCCTTCGGGCCTGAGAACTTGCCCTTCAGGAGATAGACGGTCTCCTCTTCGCTGAACTCCCCTCTGTCCTCGTACCAATTCACTACCTCCTTGTCATAGGGGCAAGCCATCTGACAACGCATGCACCCAATGAGTGCATTGTGCGACGAGGGATCCACCCACTTGGGGAACTTGTGCTTAGAGGCCTTCTCGTTCAGATATGTCAAGCACCTCTCCGCTCGTATCAGGAACCTGTCCTTCTGGATGGCACCAGTCGGACAAGCGTTCAGGCACGCCCTGCACTTGCCGCACAGTGGGAGCGCCTTCTTCTCATGCCAGTTGTCAACCGGACTATCGTAGTCCGAATAGAAGGCAGTCAGGCGGTGGAAGCTGCCGTACTTGGGAATGTAGGTGACGTTTGTCTTGCCGTAGAAGGCAAGGCCGCTCCTGACAGCTAGGAGCTTGAGCGGCAAGAGGGCCCTGACGAGCCTGTATGATCTCGGTCTGAACGCCTCCTTCAGCAAACACCTAGCGTGCCAGACCACCTTGGCATAGTCGAAATACGTCGGAGGCACGATGAACTGATAGGAATTGCCGTCGTGGCGGAATGTCGTTCGGAGCATAGGCTGCGGCGTTGCCACTATGATTACGGATTTTGCATCGGGAAGGCTCCTGGGCATATGCGGATGGAAGACCTGACCACCGTAATCTGTATAGATGCCGTCTGCGAGCAGGTGCTCGTCATGCAGAGCCCTGATCTCCGCTCCTAGCTCTTCCAGGTGCTTTGCTGAGACCACGCTCCCGTAGGACCCGTGCTCTTCGAGGTATTGGACGAATCTCAACTCTCCGCTCATGGTTCCTGATCGTTTCGGAATGGGGGGTCCATCTATTGAAAAGTTGCCCGTAATTTGACAGTTCTCAGAACCCTCAGAACCGATGATTTCTTCTGTGGAATGCCGGGTCTACTGCAGCCAGGGAAGACCGGTGGCAGACTCAGGCCAGCATGAACTCCCTGCGCGATATCCCGACCATGACGACTCCCACAACTGCCCCGCACAACAGTACTAGCTCTATCAGCGCCCAGACAGGGAGTATCAGGACGAGCAAGCCCGACAACAGGGCAAAGATGCCCAATATGCCTCCCACCATCGCTAGTCCCCATCTCAGCCTCTGAATGGCGAAGATCCCGCCCGCGAAGGCGATGATTATGAACACGAACCTCAGACCCTGACATACCACGAGGCTGGAAACCACGCCTTCTAGCTGCGGGTTCTCCCTCAGCAGCCTGTCGTAGTCGGCCAGCCGGGTCATCTCCCAGCTTATTGCGATCGTGAACACGGCGTCTATGAGTGCGAAGAACGCCGCCATCATTATCAGGGCTCCTCCGACGCCCGCCCGTGCCGTCCTGTGCGCAGAGCCGGGGTAGTCGATGTAAGTACGATCGTAGTACTTCTCGCGCTTCTTCTCATTCTTGATTTCCTTTACCGCAATCGAGCCCAGCGGCTTCTTGCAGCCGGAGCAGAAAGGTGCATCGAGATCGTTCCGGGTCTTGCAAAGCGGGCATTCCCTTGAAGATCCGGTCGGTTTTCCCTCAGGCCTCAGAAGATTTCCGCAGATCCTGCAGCGCTCCGCGTCCTCTAGATTGTGAATGCCACACTTTGGACAATCCAACGCCGGACACCCAGATTCGGGATGCAAGTTCGAGGCTATCTAGCTTCCTGGCTGTGGAATGGGAAATGAAAAATCCGAATTGGTTTGTGAATGAATTCGGAGAAGGGGTTTCAAGGGTTTGAGAGAAAGTAGGTAGACCTACTTCTTCATTATCTTCATCCAGCCGCCGCTCTCGTAGACTGCTAGTCTCCTCTTTCCGAGAGTGGTCTTGAACTCGTCCCAGTCAATGATCTCCAGGCGGGAGTTCCTGCCCTTCGTGAACTGGATTCCGTTCGTGCCCTTTACGCGGCCTGGTTTTATGCCCTTCTTCTTTGCGATTTCCATCGCCTTGTCGACACTTATCGGTTCCATTACCATCTTTTTCATCCCTCCACGTGCTTCTGGCCATGCCATCCAGGCACAGTCCAGATATGTATCACGATGGATGGTATTTAATGATTTGCGTATGCTGGCTCGGTTTTTCGGGATATCTGGCTAGACGTAGAGGGTCGTCATGTGCCGTCATAGCCAGCATTGCTGGCTCGGAATACGCCATGATCCACGAGTCCGACGAGCCTCCGTTCCGCGGCGAGCCAGCGCACAAACGTATGCATCCGTGTATGCATTGCCCAATCCTGGTCGAGAGGTTTGAAATACCATAAGCATGCACGTTATAGTGACACTGGAATACGACGTTCGTTTCTCCATCGTATATGTGCCATGGGGGACCATCGCCCTTGTTCCGGTGAGAGGAGGAAATGAGAAAATGGAACGAGAGTTCAGCGTGAAGCTGGCGAACAGACCTGGGGAGCTCGCCCGGATGACGGAAGCTCTGCACAAGGACGGTGTGAACATCAGAACGATCTCCACCGAGCCGCATGCAGAGGTCGTCCGCATAGTCACGGCGGATCCTGACAAGAGCCGAGAAAGCCTGCGGCGTGCAGGCTTGGAGTTCTCCGAGAGGAACCTGCTTGTGGCGAAGTTGAAGGACGAGCCAGGAGAGCTTGCTCGGGTCTCAGGGGCTTTGGCAAGGGAAGGCGTCAACATAGACGCTGCCTACATGCTCGACAGGGATTCGAAGCACGTGCATGTGGCGTTTGCCGTCAGCGACGAGGACAAGGCGAGGAACATACTGAAGCTGTGAGAGTCCCGTTCATGGCCACAACAAACCCCTTCCCCCCTTTCTTTCTGATAGATTGAACAGAGTGGTCTGAGGAAAATACGAAAAGGAAAGGGTTTTGATGGAGCGGACGCCGCGCCCTGCACATCACTCCATCGTTGCCTTCGCTTCTAGCAGCATTGCCGTCGCCTCGTTCAATGTCAATACCATCGAATCGAGGGATGCCTGCAGGTTCCCGACGACAGACCGGTAGTGCGCGGTCAGCTGGGTAATCTCGGTCGTGTAGTCAGTTATCCCAGCGGCCTTCTTATCGACAAGGGACTGGTACTCGGAGTAGAAATCCTCCACATAGGCCAGGCGACCAGTTGCCCAGAACAAGTCCGCCCTAGATGTATCATCCCATCTGTCTATGACGAGATACTCATACACCTCAGGGCTGACGAGCCTTCCGGTGTACATCCCGTACACCCAAGACAGCCACATGAGCCCGCCATCGATGTCCCCGAGCTTCAGCTGCTTGATGCCCTCTCTGAAATACCAAGAGTCATCCAAGTAGTGCTGATGGGGATACATCGACATCGTGTAACCGCCCACGGTTGTGAGGTCTGAGAGCACAAGCTTCGCCGTCTGGAGAAGCAGGTCGTTCGTCTCGGCTGCATTGCTCATAGCGCCGGATGTGCCTATCAGCGACCAGACATCGCCGCCCGCGCTCCCGAACTTGGTGAGCGCGCTGAGGATCGGCTTGATGTCGATCCCCGTTGCTCCGATCAGCCTTGTGTTCAGGGTGCTCTTCAGGTCCGCAGCCCTGTCCTGGAAGCTGTATGGCGCGACCTTCGTCCTGTCCAGCTCGATTATGGCAATGCCGTTCGATATGATGCTCATCGCGAGGCTCTCCGCGGAGATACCGGCCATCGTGTCCAGTTGCGTGTGGTAGTCGTACCCCACGTAGCTCGACCTCGTGCTGTCAATGCTCATTATCGGCACGCCCGCAGCGCAGAAGCTGAACTCGTCCGCCCACGTGCTCGCGAAGCTCATGGTGTCCACTGACGCTCTGAAGTAGTACTTCGACCAGGGCGCCGTCTTCGAGAAGAACTCGTTGAACTTCGGCAGGAGCGACTTGCGCCATTCCAGCGTCTCCGGGTTGCCATAGGCCGATACGCTCGTCGCGCCTATCGTGCCTCCGCCCTCCAAGGCGAATGATCCGAGCGCCTTTCCAGCCCATTCGGGATGTATCGAGAAGATCTCCCACCAGGCTCCGAGAGCCCAGTCGAACTCTGTGTCTGTCCATCCGAATTCCTCGGCGTCCGTGGCCAGGAAGATGATCGTCTTCGCTGGCTTGTAATGGGAGTCCACGAGAGCCTTGGCCATTCCGAGCAATCGGGCAACCCCTGCCCCGTTGTCGGAGGAGCCGTACCACCACTTGTCGTAGTGGTCAGCAACAATCACGAATCGATCCGCCGGCGTCCCGTAGTTCTCGCTCGGCAGGTACCCGACGACGTTGTAGCCAACGCCATCGTAGTCGATAGAGGCATCGCACTTGACATTGACCTTCGGCGTCACGCCGCCGGCGATCATGTCCTTCAGAACCTGGGCGTTCTCTTTGCTAATGCAGACTGCCGGTATCGTCGGTCTGCACTCGGAGTCATGGGTCACTATCGCGTTCGGGAGCTGCTGGTATTCGACCCAAGTGACGATCATGCCAATCGCCCCTTGAACCTCAGCCTCCATGTGAGGATACTGCAACCAGAACATCTCCTCCTCGCTCACATCCACAAGCACGAGTTTGCCGACGACGTCCTTGCCCTCGTAGTCATACTTGGTCCCGAGCCCAACGTAGACTGTGTCTGCAGTGATCCCGCCCGGAGAAGTACCAGGCAGACCAGCATGGCCCGCAGCTGTCCAAATGTCGCCTTGGACCGGCGATGTGATCTGGACGGACGCTCCTCCGAAGCTGTACGCGTGAGCTGGGAACCCCTCCTTCTTGACATCCTTCAGGCCGATGTTCCTCATCTCTTTGACCAGGTAGTTCGCGTACTCATGCGCCGGATCGCTTCCAACGCCTCTCCATGCCATCATGCCGCTACCCGCAGGGAATTCAAATTCCCCGTACTCGTACGAATACGTCCAGTCAATGCCATATGCGTATTCCCCCTTGCCCACCGCCTTCGCATAGGAGAGCTCCTCCGGCGTAAGTTGCGTCGGAGTTCCCGGGCCGCTTCTTGCCAACGGAAGGCAAGCGACGGTCATGAAGGCGACAATCGCTAGAGCCGTTCCCACTTGAAGATACCTTAATCTCATCTCTCTTCTTCCCCCCTAGATCATCCGATGTCCCCATCTGAGACATCAGCTCGCACCCGAATCGATTTACCAGTTAATACCATCAGCGATTACCCAATGTCGGATGCACCGGACAGCCTTCCTGGGTGTAGTTCCGTCGAGAAATGTAATATAGTCACGTATGGTAATCGGAGTGTCCGGGGTACTGATTGATGGAACTGTTCGGCTCATCCGGGGTCAGGGGAGTCGTTAACAAGGATTTCACGCCCGAGCTCGCGGCCAAGATCGGCATGGCAGTCGGTACCAGCGCGAAGTGCGCGGTCGTCGGGATGGATTCTCGGACATCCGGACCGATGATCGCAGCGGCGGTATCGAGCGGGCTCATGGCTGCTGGATGCGATGTCTTCGAGGCAGGGCTCGTAACCACGCCGACCCTTGCGGAGGCCGCCCGCACCATGAGCTGCGGCGTCATGGTCACCGCGAGCCACAACCCGCCTGAGTACGCGGGCATCAAGCTCTGGAACCCTGATGGCTCTGGATTCGGAGTGTCGCAGTCCGCTGCCGTCGAGAAGCTGCTCGAGTCGAAGAAGTTCAAGCTGAAACCTTGGGACCAGGTGGGCAAGAAGCACGTTCTTCCCGAAGTCATCGATGCCCACGCATATCGTATCCTGTCTGGCGTCGGGAAGTCCAAGCTCAAGGTGGTTGTCGACTGCGCGAACGGTCCCGCGTCAACAATCACGCCCATCGTCCTCCAGAGGATGGGCTGCAAGGTCATCACTCTCAACTCGAACCCGGACGGCCACTTCCCGGGAAGATCGCCCGAACCAATCGAAGAGAATCTCACGGATCTCAAGAACGCCGTAGTCTCGATGAAAGCCGATCTGGGCATCGCGCACGACGGCGATGCCGACAGGATGGTCGCGATCGACGACAAAGGGATGTTCCTCGGAGGCGACCAACTGCTCGCGCTCTTCGCAAAACGCTTCGCAAAGAAGAAGGTCGTCGTCACGGTCGACACCTCCATGGCGATCGACGACTACATCGACGCCAAGATCATCCGGACGCGCGTGGGCGACGTCTTCGTCAGCGAGGAGGTCAAGAAGAGCAAGGCGGAGTTTGGGGGAGAACCCTCGGGCACCTGGATCTTCCCTGACCAGAGCTATTGTCCCGACGGCATACTGGCCGCCGCGAGGCTGGTCGAGATGGCCTCAAAGAAGAAGCTCTCAGAACTCACGTCCAAGATTCCGAGATATCAGATGCTCAGGGGCGCGGTCTCCTACAACCCGAAGTACAAGGAGATGGTGCTTAGGAACCTCGACAAGGCGATGCGGGCGCTCAAGTGCGACGAGATCATCACCCTCGACGGCTATCGCCTGCAGTATGAGGATGGCTGGGCGCTCGTCCGACCGTCGGGCACCGAGCCCAAGATCAGGCTATTGGCCGAGGCTAGAAGCGCCAAGCGCGCGGGGAGCATCATGAACACTATTGACACTGTCGTCAAGAGGGCTTCCAAATGAAGGGATACATACTAGCGGCCGGGGAAGGGGTCAGGATGCGGCCCCTGACCTCCAACATACCGAAGCCTCTCCTTCCCGTGGCTGGCAGGCCGTTCCTGGAGCACAACATCGAATCCCTTAAGGAAGCGGGCATCAAGGATCTCATACTCCTGGTAGGCTGGCGCGCCCAGAGGATCAGGGAGCATTTCGGGGACGGTAGGGACTTCGGGGTCAAGATAGAGTATGTCGAGCAGAAGGAGCGGCTTGGCACAGCCCATGCCATAGGCATGATCAAGGACAAGGTCGACACCGCCTTCTTCTGTCTGTACGGCGACGTCGTCCTCACGAAGGAGAGCGTCCAGGGCATAGTCGAGCACCACAAGAAGGTCAAAGGGAGCGTCATGGCCCTGACGACGGTCGAGGACCCGAAGCGCTACGGCTGCATCACGGTCGACGCGGGCGTGATCAAGGAGATCAACGAGAAGCCCGA
>Ga0315268_10004014_pt1 | contig 16058 bp, 12 predicted proteins | sample C1_top_MG_FD_204535 | JGI IMG/M metagenome (GOLD analysis project Ga0315268, IMG submission 204535) | Sediment microbial communities from Yellowstone Lake, YNP, Wyoming, USA - C1_top | ecosystem: Environmental > Aquatic > Freshwater > Lake > Sediment | place: USA: Wyoming | collected 2017-08-01
ATCCGGCCCCAGGGCCCGGAGATCATCCGCACCTGGGCCTTTTACACCATCGTCAAAGCCTACCTGCACGAGAAGCAGATCCCCTGGAACAACGCGCTGATCAACGGCTGGATCATGGACCCCGACCGCAAGAAGATGTCCAAGAGCCACGGCCAGGCTGTGACCCCGGAGCACCTGCTGGTGCAGTTCTCCTCGGACGGGTTCCGCTACTGGTCGGCCAAGGCCCGGCTGGGGGTGGACACCATGTACGACGAGGCCAATTTCGCCAACGGCAAGCGGCTGACCACCAAGCTCTACAATGCTGTCAAGTTCGCGGCCGGGCACATCCTGACCACCGACCAGTCAAAACTTACGCCCCAGGCCATCACCGATCCGCTGGACCTCAGTTTCATCGGACACCTCAAACAGGTTGTCAGCAAGTCAGGAAGATATTTCGAGAATTTCGAGTACGCCGACGCTTTGCAGGAGACCGAAAGTTTCTTCTGGGAGAAGTTGTGCGATAATTACCTGGAGCTGATCAAGGTCCGGGCCTACCAGGAAGGGGACTCGGCCGGAAAGCTTTCGGCCCTGGCCACCTTGAAATTCACTCTGAATGTCATCTTAAGGCTGTTTGCCCCGTTCATCCCCTATTTCACAGAAGAGGCCTGGAGCTGGATGTTCGCGGCGGAGTCCGGAAGACAAAGTTCCATCCACACCTCGGATTGGCCGGCTGAAGCCGAGTTCAGGGATATTATACCTTCCGCCGAGGGAGACCCCTTTGGCGCTGCCATGGAGGTATTAAGCGCCGTCCGCAAGGTCAAGAGCGAGGCCAAGGTCAGCGTCAAGACGCCGCTGAAATCCCTGAATATCACCGGAAGTTCCGAAGATCTGAAGGTGCTGAAGATGGTCTGGAGCGACCTGCTGGGCACGGTGGGCGCACAAGAGGCGGAGGCCACGGAGGGCAAGGCAGAAGGCGGGAGGTTCGAGGTCAAGGCGGAATTGTGAACAAGAATAAAACTATATGATTATCCCCTTAGCTCAGGAAGGCAGACATTCTTGATTTCCTGGACGCTGATAGTTTTAAGCCATATCCATAAAATCCGCGTTAATCTGCGTCCCTAAAGTTTTCCTGAACCAGTGGGATAATCAAATTAAACTAAAAGCCCCGATGAGTTCCTCATCGGGGCTTCGTGCTTGAGTCAAGTACAACTATTCCATTATTGCCGGTTTAGGGCTGGCCGTTAGCATCCGTTCCGAGAGCCATTTGAAAACCCAGGCCAGGCCGTTCCAGATATGCAGGGAAAACAGGCCCAGGAATAAGCCCAGCACCATGAAACTCAAAGCCTGGGGCATGGTCAGATCAATGCTGTGCCCCATCTCAATGTTTACATGCTGGTAGATGAAGGGGATGGAGATGAAAACCAGGCTGATCGCGCCCAGCACGATCAACAGCACAAAGGCCAGCAGGCCCAGGGGGAATTTCAGGAACAGGTAGCACAAACCCTTCCAGGTGAGCGGACTGGCCAGCCTGGAGCGGAACCAGCGCCAGGCGTTCCGGTCTGAGGACCAGTGAAGGATGGGTTCGGGTTCCATCCTTGCCCCCAGCAGGCCTTTGGACTGCAGCCGTTCCAGCTTCACGAACTGGCGCCAGGCCAGCAGGGTCAGGATCAACAGGGGCAGGCCTATCAATATGATGTAAAGGCCTATTCCCAGGGATATTCCCACTGTCAAAAAGACGAAATACAACAGGCCCAGGGGAAAGGCCAGCAGCAGGTAAAGCATGTTGGCGTAGGTCCGCCCCCGGAAGGCGACCCCGAAGATGTTCTTCAGGGCATCAGACAAGTTGGATCCGAACGTGGTGTTCATTTAATAAACTCCTTAAATTGTTGACATAAGGGAATACGGAATTAAGCCGACATTTGTTTCAAAAATCAGATAATTGTTCAGTATAGCCGGCCCCGATGGAAGCCATCGGAATTGGTCGCTTGTTTTTAAATTATATTTATGCTATCTTTAAGGCATGTCTAAAAACTGCGGAAGATATACCGGAGGACAAGGCTGGATGAATGCCATTTGGCATGTCCGGATGGAAAGGCTTTCCATCGCCAATCTTTTAGGTGATCGGACCCTGGAGCGCGGCGAACTGGAATATTTGGAGACCTGGTCAAAGCATTTGAAACGGGATGATCAGTCATTGCAGCTTTTGGAATCCAAGCTTCGCTACCTTCTGGATACCGGGGATATCCCAGCCGCCGAAAACCAGGCCGATCAAATGGTGGCTCTTGCCTGCAAAACCACAAAACCCTCGTTCCTCCGCCGGGCTCACGGCTGGCGGGCGGTGGTTTACCGGGAACAGAGCCTGTATCAGAAAGCCATAAGTGATTTTGAGATTGCCGAACATTATGCCGAAAACGAACTCCAACTGATGGAGATCCGGCTGGACAAAGGCATGACCCTGGTCTATGCCAACCGGTATGAAGAAGCCGAAAAGCTGCTGCTGCTGGCCATAGAAATCGGCCAAAAACACAACGACATCAACAGCCAGGGGATCGCCTGGAATAATCTGGGGATCTGCTACGGACAGCAGCGCAAAAGCCGGCCGGCCATCGAAGCTTATGACCGGGCCATTTCGCTTTATTCCCAGACCGGCTACAAACTGGGCAGCGCCATGGCTTGCGGCAATCTCTCTGAAATATATTTAAGCCGGGGGCAGCTTGACAAGGCCTTGGAGTTATCCCGGCAATGCCAGAAACTGGGGGCCGAGGCCGAGGATGTCATCAGCATCGGGCTGGGGCAGGATATCGCCGGGCGGGTCATGGCTGAACTGGAAGATTTTCAGGAAGCCGCCGATTCCTTGAAAAAAAGCTTTGAGATATTTAGTGAAGTGAACGATGCCGTCGCCCAGATGATGTGCGGCTGCCATCTGATAACCTGCCTTTGCTGCTCCGGCCGTCTTAAGGAAGCCGAGGAGTGTTTGAAACAAATAGAAGGATTAATGTCCCAAACAGACGATCCGACAAAAGAACACAATCTTGTGGGGGCCAAAGAAGCCATTTTAAATGCCGGGGGAAAATATGAACAAGCCAGGGAATTGCTGGAACAGTATTTTGACGGCCTCTCCATACAAAACCAGAACCAGGCCGCTTTATGGCTGAAACTGGCAGAACTATATGGCCGGCTGGGCAACACAATTAAACTCCGGGAGATGCTGGACCGCCTCCAAACCATACCCCAAGAAAAGCTGACCGATCTTTTTAGAGTCAAGATGTATTCCTCCGGATGGGTGCAGTACTCTGGTATGGGTTTGCTTCAGGAAGCCGGGATACAGAAAAATAAAGGGTTGGCGCTGCTGGAACAAATGTCAGGGTCTTACTCCGACCGGAGCGTTTGGGAAAAGTATTCCCGGAAAAAATTGGTCCGGGCCCTTTTGGAATGAGCCGCCCTGAAAAAACGATAATACCTATTGACTTTTAAAAAGGCGGGCTATATAATCAAACGATTATGTATTCATAATACCCCAAACAACATATCCCCACAACAACCATAACGCAAGGAGAGATTCATGTCCCACATCACCGACGTGATCGCCAAGGTCAAGGGAAAGAATCCGGGAGAGCCGGAGTTCCACCAAGCGGTAGAAGAGGTCATGAAAACCCTGGAGCCCACCGTGGCCAAGCACCCCGAGTTCGTAAAGTGGAAGATCTACGAACGGATCTGCGAGCCGGACCGGGTAGTTATGTTTAGGGTGCCCTGGGTGGACGACAAGGGCGAGGTCCAGATCAACAAGGGGTTCCGGGTCCAGTTCAACAATGCCATCGGGCCCTACAAGGGCGGCCTGCGCTTCCATCCCTCGGTCAACCTGGGAATCATCAAGTTTTTGGGTTTTGAACAGATATTCAAGAACAGCCTGACCACCCTGGCTATGGGCGGCGGCAAGGGCGGCTCGGATTTTGACCCCAAGGGCAAGAGCGACCTGGAAGTGATGAAGTTCACCCAGTCCTTCATGCGCGAATTGTTCCGCCACATCGGGGCCGATGTGGACGTGCCGGCCGGCGACATCGGGGTGGGAGGCCGGGAGATCGGATTCATGTACGGTTATTATAAAAAGATCCGCAATGAGTTCACCGGCGTGCTGACCGGCCGGGCCCTGGAATACGGCGGATCGCTGATCCGGCCCGAAGCCACCGGCTACGGTTCGGTCTATTTCGGCGGCGAGATGCTGGCCACCCGCAAGAAGGACTACAAGGGACTGCGCTGCCTGGTCTCCGGCAAGGGCAATGTCACCCAGTACACCATCGAGAAGATCACCCAGCTGGGCGGCAAGGCGCTGTCCATCTCCGATTCCGGCGGAACCATCATCGACGAAGAGGGCATCGACGCCTCGAAGCTGGCCTACATCATGGAGATCGAGAACGTGCGCCGGGGCCGGGCCAAGGAATACGCCGAGAAATACAAGAGCGCCAAGTATTACGAAGGCAAGAGCGTTTGGGATGTGGTCAAGGACGGCGGCCTGAAGTTCGACTGTGCCTTCCCCTCCGCCACCCAGAACGAGATCAACGAGCAGCACGCGGCAGCCATGGTCAAGAACGGGTGCTTCCTGGTCTCCGAAGGAGCCAACATGCCGTCCAATCTGGCGGCCATCAAGATCTACCAGGAAAACAACGTGCTGTACGGACCGGCCAAAGCGGCCAACGCCGGCGGCGTGGCCACCTCGGGGCTGGAGATGTCGCAGCAGAGCTCGCGTTGGTACTGGAGCCGCGAAGAAGTGGACCAGAAACTGCAGACCATCATGAAGAACATCCATAAAAACTGCCTGGATGCCTCCGAGAAGTACGGCACCAAGGGCGATTACCTGGCCGGGGCCAACATCGCCGGATTTGTCAAAGTAGCCAAGGCCATGGTGGCCCAGGGCGTGGTATAGACCCTTTACTATCACTATTCCAGTATCTGATAGATAACTCAAGAGCCCTGCAGCGATGCGGGGCTCTTGAGCTATGGAGAATTGTTTGTCGATTTGAAAAAATATATTGACAAATAATAATCGGAGAGATACAATTACTCAAAGGAAACAATCTTTGCGGCAAATAGCCGCGGAGGCGGAATATAATTTAAAAAACGGAGAAAATCATGGGTAAGGATCATGACATTAAAAAGGACGTAAAAAAGAAGGCTGGGAAAACCCTGATGGAAAAACGGCTGGCGAAAAAAGCAAAAAAAGCAGGCAAGTAAACAAAAGAGCTGAATCCGGCAATGAGGACCCAGCGATCAACGCACTAACAGAGCCCCGCAGTCATGCGGGGCTCTCGTTTTAGGACTAATGATATTGCCCTTGACATCAGGTTGCGGGGGCTTTATAATTAGAGTTCAAAACCAAAGCCTGAAAACCTAAAAGACCCGAATGAAGATCAAAGGCCTGATAATATTGTCGCGTAAGGAATTCGTCAAGGAACATTTCGGCGAAGAGTCCTGGGGAAAAATATTGGAAGAACTTCCCCTAAAATACCGGCAGATGATTACCGAAACGTTTTTGACCACCCAGTGGTATCCTTTTGAGATCGGGGACCACATCGACAAGGCCATTGTCAATGTACTGGGAAAAGGCGATACCCTGGTCTTTGAGCAACTGGGCGCCAAATCGGCCCAAAAAAGCCTGACCAAAGAACACCGGTCTTTCATATCCGCGGGAGATCCACAAGCCTTCATGAAAAAGGCAGGCACTATCTACAAATTCTATTACGATACCGGCCGCCGGGAGTACCGGGCCACCGGACCAGATTCCGGGGTGATCACCACCTATGATGCCGAAACCTATTCCCTGCCAGACTGCCTGACCGTGATCGGTTGGTACAAGGAGGCGTTAAAGATGTGCGGGGCAAAGAAAGTGTTGATGGAGGAGGAGGAATGCCGGGCTTCAGGCGGATCTTGCTGCCGTTATAAGGTGGAATGGGAGATGTGATCCTGTCCATTTATCGGTCAAACTGAATATCCCTACGACCAGGTCAACCAGCAAAATCAAAAGAAGGAGGAGGATCAATGAAAAGGGTTTTTCCGTTCATCCTGTTTACCTGTCTGTTGATCTCAGTTCTGTCCAGCCAGGCCCTGGGCCAGTCAGATAAGCCGCCCCAACCCGGGACCCCTTATGTCGGGGATGCCGTCCCCACGGCAGAAATGATAACCAAAAATTATGAGCATCTGGGGCCGGACTGTAGAGGTGTCCAGGTCATAGGGATCCACAAAGCAAGCGACCTGGAATACAAGATAATCTCCAACAACTCCTCCGGCGGCAAAGGCACGGCCTCGGACATTTTATATGACCTGTGGAGGCTGGAATCCGGGGAATGGGTAATGGTCCGGCCCGGCATTTCGGTCATTATGCACATAAAGGTATTGTATTACTGATTCGGTGAGCAGCGAAAAGCCCAGCCAATATTTGGCCGGGCTTTTTTTATTTACAAAAAGTTCTGGCAACGGCGTTCAGAAAATCCACGGCACCAGCCGTTTAGTGGCCTTGGAGTAGTCGAGATACTCCTGGCCGAAGGCTCCGGCCAGGGCTTTTTCTTCCACCCTGATCCGGTAAAGAAAAGCAAAGAATGTCGGAACAAAAATCACCAGCAGGACCAGGTAGTTGGAGAAGCACAGCCCCAGGCCCAGGAAGGACAGCAGGGCCCCGGAGTAAGAGGGATGGCGGACGAAGCGGTAAATCCCTGTTGTTACCATGCGGTGATCATTGATAATGGAAACATCGACCGTAAACTGGCGTTTCAATGAGAAAATGGCGGCCCAGCGGATGATTATTCCGCCGACTATCAGGATGAGGCCAGCGATGATGAAAATCCTTGAGCCTTGGCCAAAGTATCCCATCGGCTGGTATCGGAGCCGAAGTCCGGCGGTGATGGATATGATGGTGGTGATCCATATTACCCGGAGCGAGGATTTGTCAGCCTTCTCATCCTTGGGCTGGGATCGTTTGGACAAGTTCAGGATTATTTCCGAACCGATCCAAAGGACAGAGATAGCGAGCAGGATATGGCCTAAATTCATCGGTGTATTCTCCCAAAATTGTTGAAGTCATTTTACCGGAGAATGGTGTTCGTTTATCTGTTATTCCTGGATATGGCTCAGATGACATGGTCTTCAATCTCCGGTATGGTACGGCAATCATATCTTTCTGGAATCATAGGCCCAATGGAGCAGAGCCTGGCGCTGCCGGGGCCGGCAATCCAGTTTTTTAGGCGGGCAGTGCATTTTGAGGGATCCGATATGCCGCCGGATGGCCTTCCAACGCCTGATCTGGCGGGCATCTTCCTCCGGCATCCGGCGGCCCTGATAATACCGGCAGTACCACTGGAACCAGCCCCGGGGGTCGGCCGGATGGATCCAGCCCTTGTCCTGCCAGACCTTTAAGGGCTGGCTGGCATTGACCTTGAAGCAGTTCAGGGCCGGGTCGTGTCTTTGGGGGCAGAGTTTGGCCTTTTTAAACCAACTCTGGGGGAACTCCTTCCGGCAGTCGGTCATATATTTCCCGCCGAAGATCCCCAGTGCCAGCATCCGGGCCGGGGTCAGCTCTGGCCTGAAATCGGGGTGAAAGTTCTTCCCGGCCGGTTCGGTGAGGTGATAATAGCCTCGCTGCATCTTGTCGCTGATGTTGACTTTTATCTTCATTTTCCCTGCCCCGCCAGGGACCGGCAGTATTCGTCCACCTTTTTCAGCATTATATTTTTTTGCTTTTCGTCCAGAAAGCTGGCCAGGAATGAGTTTCTGGCCAGCTGGCAGACATCTTCCCGGGACAGCTTCAGGGCTTTGGCCACCGCCAGATAATTCTCGTTAAGATACCCTCCGAAATAGGCCGGATCGTCGGAATTGATGGTTACCAGCAGGCCTTTTTTCATCATGGCCTGCAAAGGGTGATTCTCCAGGGCATCCACAACTTTCAGTTTAAAGTTGGAGCAGGGGCAGACCGTCAACGGCATCCGGCGGCGGACCAATTCTTTTACCAGCTTCTCATCGCTCAACGACCGGTTGCCGTGATCCACCCGGGATACTTTCAGCAATTCCAGGGCGTGCCAGATGTATTCGGCCGGGCCCTCTTCGCCGGCGTGGGCCACGGTCAAAAAGCCTTCCCGGCGGGCCTTGGCAAACACGCGCCGGAACTTGGAAGGGGGATTGCCGACCTCGGAAGAATCCAGTCCTACCGCTGTGATCAGATGCTTGTAGTCCAGGGCCTGCTTCAGGGTCTTCATGGCCGACTCCTCGTCCAGATGGCGGAGGAAACACAGGATCAGTTTGGTGGAGACGCCCAGTTTGATCCGGGCGTCCAGCAGGGCCCGGCGGATGCCATCCATTATCAGGGGAAAGGCTATGCCCCGGTCAGTGTGGGTCTGGGGGTCGAAGAATATCTCGGAATGAAGCACATTCTGAGAATGAACTTTTTTCAGGTAAGCCCAGGTCAGGTCATAAAAGTCCTGCTCTTTTATCAGCACCTTGGCGCCCTCGTAGTATATGTCCAGAAAATCCTGTAGGTTGCTGAAGTCGTAAGCTTTGCGCAGTTCGGCCACCGACTTGTATCTGATCTTGATGCGGTTGCGCCGGGCGATCCGGAACATCAGCTCCGGCTCGAAAGTGCCTTCGATATGGAGATGAAGTTCGGCCTTGGGAAGGCCGCGGATGAATTTGGTGAGGGAATTGGTGTGTTTCATGATAAATAGTGCTGATTGATATGGCAGTAAAAAGAATATGTTTTTCAGAACCTTAGGGAGAGGCAGCTCAGGCCGCCATCCAGTTTCCTGAATTCGGAAACATCCAATTCAACCGTGGGATATCCGGCCTGTTCGATCTTCTGCTTCGTCCGGTGATACCCTTTTGGCACCAGCACTTTCCCGTTGATCCACAGGGAATTGGCGGAATAGGAATCCTGGGGCTCCACCACGATCCGGTTGAAGCCCTGGAATTCGGGACGGTCCACGAATTCCCCGGCGATCAAAAGGTTGTTCTGTTCCAGATAGGACAGGCCGGTCTTCAGGTGGAGCATGGTCCTTAGCGGAACCCCGGAGCCGGTCATCCCATATTTCCCCAGAAGGGCGATCAGCTGGTCAGCCCCCTGGCGATCCGTTCTTTCCGAGAGGCCGATGTAAAAATGATCGCCGGCCATCATCACGTCCCCGGCGTCCAGCGTTCCCGGGGACCGGATCTCCCCAAGTTCCTGGAATAAACCCTGGAGCACCGGGCGGATCCCATTTCTCTCGCCGTTCCTGGCCGGAGCCCCGGGGTTGGTGACCACGGCAAACTTTGCGGTGCAAAGGGCCACGTCCTCGATGAAGGTTGAATCGGGGTAGGCATCGTCCCCGTCCAGTACCGTCACCCGCAGACCGCATCCTTCCAAGGCCTCGACATACCGGCGGTGCTGTTCCAGCGCTTTGTTGAAATCTGGCTTCCCCAGCCCGGAGGAGCTGATCCCGTTGACCATGGCCGGGCATGGTTGGCGGACTATTGCTTGGGTGAATTTATTTTTCATTTTGGGATATTCCGTAAAAGTTCGAATAAAGAACGGCAGTTCTATCGTTTAAGCGCGCCCAGGGCCTGTTCCCGGTCGCCGTCCATGTAAACCGTCAAGGTGGCGCCGTCGGCCACCTTGGGCACATGGATCACCTTGACCACCTGCTCCAGGTTCTTGGCCTGGGGCAGCAGTTTCCTTAAAACATTGGGCGAATTGACGAAGAATTCCTCATTGAAGGCCGCACCCTTTTCATCGGGATAAAGCGGCAGATAGCGGATGCCGGCCTCCACCAGGTCCTGGAAGAAATGGGTGCCGAAGGAAAGTTCTGGCACGTAGTCCTTCTTCTTCTTGGCCACCTCGATCAGCATGGCGGTGTTGTTGATGTCGCTGTAGCCGACCCGCACTCCCAGCTTGATGTCTCCCCGGCTGCCCCAGCGGCCCGGTCCCATCAGGATGAACTTTTGGCGGGGCAGGCGCTGATTGAGGTCGCCCACCACCCGGCCCACCTGGATCAGCTCCTCCATGTTGGGCAGGGCGTCGTACTGCACCGGATCGATGTAGACCACGTATTCAATATCCTTTACCAGGGCGTTGGTGATGTACCGGTTGCCGGTAAACAGGATGTCGGCCGCCGGAATGTCCTTGGGAACGGTCACGCTGGAGGTGCCCCCGGCCTGGCTTTGGGGCCGGCATTGCAGCAGGTACAGCTTGTGAATGTCGCCGTCGCAGGCGAACTCGATGTCCACCGGAAACCCCAGGGCATCCTTCAGAATGCTCAGGATCTCCCTGATCTGGGGAATGAATGGCCCGTGGGCCAGCAGTTTGGAGAAGGTGACGACCGGCTGGCCCTCGCTGAGGTTGACCATGGTGCCGGTGGGCGAGAAGAGCTGGCCCTCCTGGTAAATGGAGATGACCTGGGACAAGGCCGGGAAATCGTTTCCGATCTCCTGGAACAGCTTGTCCACCGTGATGGTCTCGAAACGGCGGGTCTCCATGTTGATGATGTCGATGTTCTTCTGGGAATACCAGAGCACTTCCTCGGGGCTGGCGTTGACCCGCAAACCTGGCTGGCCGGGGCTGATCAGCACCGGGTAGTCGTCGCCCACCCGGTCCACCGCCCGGGTGCCCATGCCTGCCACCAGCCGGACGATGCCGTCCTGGCGCCGGATGCGGGGCGACCAGCGGAACTCGTTGTAGCTGAAGGCCACCCCGGCGTAGGCCGGAAAGTAGTATTTGCCCACCCGCTGACCCACCACTTCCTGGATCAATATGGCCATCTCCTCATTGAAGTCCAGCAAACCCCGCTCCCGGCGGTACTCGATGGGGTCGGGACCGAAGGTCGAGGCGTAGACCTCCACGATGGCGTCGACCAGGGCCTCCAGCCGTTCCCGCTTGGTGCCCTGGTTGGCCACGAACAGGCTTTTGTACTTGCCGGCGAAGGCCGAACCCACGCTGTCCTCAAGCAGGCTGGATGACCGGACGATCAGCGGCCGGTCGCCGAAGTCGTCCAGGCACAGGGACAGCCCGGCCATGATCTCGGGCGACAGGGCCGAGTTCTTGAATATCTGTTCCAGGTAGGGATATTCCTGGCGGATCTCGGCCGGGTCGCGGTACTTGATGGTGGGCATCTCCTCCAGGGCGTTGAAATGAAGGAAGTCCAAACTCCCGTCAGAAGTGATGTACCAGGTCTTGGGGATGGCCAGGTTGCGGAGGGCGATGGAGTCCTTTTTGGCGTTCATCAGTATCCGCTGGGCCCGGAACAGTCCTGCCGCCTTACCGCCCAGCTTGCCGTTGCCCAGGGCAGGGCCCACGGTGTGCGAGAGCACCTGGGCAAAATCCTCAACCTTGGCGCAGTTCTTGACGACGTTGATGTAGTGGAGGTCGTCCGAGAAGAAGCGGCGGATCAGCGCCACCCGGATCCCGGTGCGCTCCTCGGGCGACAGTTTGCGCTGCTCCTCCGGCATCCTGGTAAAGCGGTGCACCGCTTCGGTGATGTCCACCAGCGGCACGTCGCGCTTCTCGGCCGCCATCGACAGGAAGCGGAACTGCTCGTGTTTCAGCCACTGGGTGACCATGGCCGTGATCTCGTCGTCCGGGATGTTTTCGGCTGCGATCTTGAACACCTCGTCCATGATCCGCTCCAGCTGGTCCTGTTCCAGACGCTGAACCGGCTGGTTCTCGCCGGTCTCCCATTCGGTGGAAGAAGATTCCAGCTGCTGCATCAGCAGTTCGATCTGCTTGATGTTGCGCTTGTACAGATGGTTCATCATCTTGCGGCCGATCCGGTTCAGCAGAATGACGTTGGTGTCGCGCAGCAGGTCGATGATCACCTGCCATTCGGGTTTGTGGCTGGGCATAGCGCTGGCTCCTTGTTGGATGAGTTGTTACTTGGGATAAGGGGTATAAGGCACCTGGCTCATTGTATTGAAAATAGAAATGTTGAAAACACGAAAATTTCAAACTGGTTGTGCTTTGGCATATGGTAAAAAGCAGTGAGGTTACGGAAGCCCGGTCAGTTCTTCTATTTTCTGCTGGTATTGGGGCAGGGGATTATCCGCCTGGGCCTGTCTGTAAAATTGCAGGGCCTTGTCCCTGTCCCCGGCATTTCGGCTGATGCGGTATATCCCGCAGAATATTTCCGCCCGCTGGAAGGACTGGTGGTGGGTGTCCAGAAGCTGGCGCAGTAGATTATCGGCCTGTTTGGAGCCGCTCATAGCCTCGAGCTTGGCCAGTAACAGCGTCAAGGGAAGGATGTTCTTGAAGGACCCCGATTCCTGGTTTAGCGCCAAGGCCCGTTCGGCCTCTACTTTAGACAGATCATACCGGCCCAGCGAAAAAAGGACCTCAGCCAGTCCCAGACAATAAGTGGGAAGGTAATACCCATCGCCCAGCTCGGTTCCCAGCCTGACCGCAGACCGGTAATGTTCTTCGGCTCTTGGCAGTTCCCCTATCCGATGATAACATTCGCCCAGAGAATGATAGGCCATGGCCTGGTTGTGGCGATCCCCGGAGACCAGGCAGCCATCCAGAAAACTGTTGAAATGATCCAGGGCCGTTTGGAAATCTCCGAGGTTCATCTCCACCAGCCCGGTATTGCAGTGCATGCTGTAGACGCCGGCCCGATCCCCGATCTCCCGGGAAATAATCATCCGCTGCTCAAAACATTCCCGGGCCTTTTGGTACTGCTGCCGCTCCAGGTGGACCACGCCCATGTTGCCTATGGCCAGGCCGGCGCTGCGCCGGTCGCCCAGCTCCCGGGAAATGTCGAGGAATGCCTGGTAATGCTCCAGGGCCTGGCCGTAATCGCCCCGCTGTTTGTAGATCAGGCCCATGTTGCCCAGAGTGGCCCCGATCCCGGCCTTGACCCCGATCTTCCTGGACAGTTCCAGCTTTTCCCGGTAGCAGTCCATGGCTTGCTGATGAAGGCCCTGCTTCCAGTAAACGTTGCCCAGGTTTCCCAGGGCGATGCCCTGTTCCCGTATCTGACCGGTCTTTTGGGCTATGTCCAGCTGCCGCTGGATGTGTTCCAGGGCCTTTGGGTATTCCCCGATCTCGGAGTAGATGAGTCCGATCTTGCCGATGGCCTTTCCTTCGGCTTCGATATCGCCGGTTTCCCGGGCGATATCCAGAGACTGGGAATTTTTCTCCAGCGCGGCTTTTTTATCGCCCATTTGGCTCAGGGTCATTCCCATGACGCCAAGCGTTTTGCCGATCATTTCCCGGTCGCCCAGCTGCTGGTATCCGGCAATAGCATCTCGCAGGCATTCCAGGCTGGAAGGGTAGTCGCTGGTAAAGCGCTTGAGCTCGCCGATCCGGTAAAGGGAGTCGGCCCGGATCTTGGGGTCACCTGATTCTTTTGCCCACTCCAGGTTTTTCCGGTATGCCTCCCCGGCCCTGGCCCATTGCCCGACCACCTGCATTACCGATGCCCGGCTGTTCTGCAGCTGATACGGGTAATGCTTTACCCCGGCGGTCAGCCAGTGCTGCCGGAGACAGTAAAAATGTTTTTTTTTATCAGGCTGGTTTTTCAATGTGGCGCTTTATTACCTTGAGGCCTTTGCGTCTTTGCGGTAAAAGAATTCCAATATTAGTAAAACGATTATTCTATTCCTTGCTGATCAGCCCCATCCCGCTGCGGCCGTCGATCCTGGCCTCCACCGGCTTTTCCAGATGGATCCACCTCAGGTGCTCGGTGCTGCCGGCTTCCTTTTGGCTTGCCAGCCAGTCCCAGTCTATCTTGCCGTGTTCCGGATCATTGGGCACGGTAAAGTAGCCGATCCTAAGCGAGGTCATGTTCTGGAAGAAATGCGATCCCTGGGAGGGGTCCACGTTCATGTTGGGCAGGCAGGCCTCCACTATGGTCCGGGCCTGGGATATCTGGTCAAACTTGACCGGGATGCCCAGCCAGGGGTCGCTGGAGCCCCAGCGGCCTGGCCCGATCAGAACATAACGCCGGCCCTGTTCCTTCAGTTTTTTGTTCAACTGCCCCACTTCCTCGGCCATCTGGGGGGTGCGGGAGGCGTCGAAGGAATTGGGTTTTACGTAGACGATGTCGCTTAGGGCTGTGACCCCGTTGCCCAGGGCCTTGTCGCTGAAACAGAGGGCCTGCTGAATGTCTTTTGACAAAACTTCGATCTTGACCAGTTCGTCCGAGACCACCAGGGGCCGCACCTGCAGAAATCCGAAGTCGGCCGGGAAGATATTTTTGGGGTCCAGCCGCACCGCGAACTCCATCTCCACCGGGCAGCTCATGGCCTGGGAGGAAAGCTTCAGCAGATGGTCCAGCAGTTCGGCCAGGGGGAACAGCTTATATTTTAAGATGTGGGCGAAGCTGACGATGCGGGGGCCGGGCTCGCCGATCCCGTCCACCAGCTGCTGGTTCTCAAAGGAATAGGTGGAGGCCAGCCGCTCCAGCACCCCGTCCTTCTCCGCCTCCACGATCTCCAGCTTCAAAAGATACTGGTCCTCGTCGGCGTAGGCGGTGTTGGACTTGGGCCGCATATCCACCGCGTAAAAGTTTCTCTGGGTATTGTCCAGCATGTCGTCGGCGGTGCCGAACTGGGGCAGGATCTCGGGATAGGCCGGGGTGAACCGGAGCGAGACCCCGCCGTCCACCACGCTCTTGCCCAGCCCCAGGGCCACGTTGACCACCCCGTCCTCGGGTTTGGCGTGGCCCACCGGGTAATAATTGTAGGAGCGGGCCACCCCGGCGAAATCCGGGTAATAACGGCCGTTCCTATCCGCCCCCACCACCTCCTGGATGATCACCGCCATCTTTTCCTCTTCCACCCGGTGGTTGGTGGACTCGATGTAGCTCTTGGCCTGTTTTAGGAAAGTGGAGGCCCAGACCAATTTGATGGCGTTGTCCAGACTTAAAAATCTGGCGTCCAGATCGAGCTGGTTGTTGGGGACCATCTTGGTGTAGTAGATGCCGGCGAAGGGCTGGTAGAGGGCGTCTTCCAGCAGACTGGAGGAGCGCACGGCCAGGGGCTTTTTGACCTGCTTGATGAAATCCCGGATGTCTCCCACCACGGTGGGGGGTAGGGAGGCGTTCAGAAAGAAGTTGACGATGCGGGCGTCGGAATCCTCCTCCACCGCCAGCTTGAACAGTTTATTGTGCCGCATGAAATCGTCGTAGACATCGGCCCCCAGCACCAGGGTCTTGGGGATGGAGATATTGACCCCGGGATAGAGCGAATGGTCGAACTGGGAGTTCAGAATCTTGTCCACGAAGGCCAGGCCCCGGGCCTTGCCTCCGATGGAGCCGCCGCCCATCCGGGTGAAGTGCCACTGGGGGACGTTAAAGCGCCGGGAATAATAGACGATGCTGCCCCGGTTTTGACGGACATGGTTCTGGTCCAAAGCCTCCTTGAGCAGGGGTTTCAGCTGTGATGTATCATTTTCCCCGGACAATGGGAATTTTGATAATTTTTCCACCAGGCCGAACTCGGTCCGGACCTGGAGCCAGCGCTTGAGGTCGCCGCTCAAAAAGTTCCGGTGCAGCAGGTCCTGGGGCAGGCTGTCGATGGTCGATATGAAGGATTCCAGGTTGGGGACGCGGGCGGCCTCAGTATTGTCGGCGTTTCTCAGCACCAGGTCGCCGAAGCCCATGTGCTCCACCAGCAGGTGGCGGAACTCCTCCGTCAATGACGGCGAGCCTTTCAGCAGGAACTCGGCCTGCAGGCCGGCCGCGATCTTCTCCGTTTCCGGCTCGCTGGACTGGATCACCAGCGGCAGGTGGGGCAGGCCGCGGCGGATCATTTTGGCGAACTCTATCCCGGCCGTGGGGTCAAGTTTTCCGGCCTTGGGATAGCGGACATCGGTGAACACGCCCAGCAGGTTGTCCTTGAACTTGGCGTAGATCTCCATCGCCTGCTCAAAATTCTGGGCCAAATGCACCCGGGGCCGGCCCCGCTGTCTTAAGGCCTTCTGGCTGAAGCCCAGGTCGTCGTGCAGCAGCCGGTCGGTCTGGTCCCACAGTTCGTCGAAAAGGACGGTCAGATACGAGGAATAAAAACTGACGGAGTCCTCCACCACTAATAGATTCGGCAGGCCCAGGGCCTTGGTGTCGCTCTCGGCGTTCCTA
>Ga0315268_10004015_pt1 | contig 16050 bp, 17 predicted proteins | sample C1_top_MG_FD_204535 | JGI IMG/M metagenome (GOLD analysis project Ga0315268, IMG submission 204535) | Sediment microbial communities from Yellowstone Lake, YNP, Wyoming, USA - C1_top | ecosystem: Environmental > Aquatic > Freshwater > Lake > Sediment | place: USA: Wyoming | collected 2017-08-01
GCTGAGGACTGGCTCGGCCGAGAGAACGAGATAAAGCCCTTCCCCTTCCAGCTAATGGTCGACGGTTACAAGGTAGACGCGGCCATCGGCCGCGGCGACACCGAGATCGGCTTCATGCCGGCCGGCCAGATCTCGGGCCTCATTCACCAGCTCGACAGCGCCGAGGGCGTGCTGCGCTCCTTCATCGCGGAGGCGAACGAGGTCCTGGCCCAGATGGCCCGGGCCTACCTGAGTGTCAAGACGGGCTAGCAGGGGGAACTGCCGGCGGAGGCTGCCATGACCTACCAATTCCTGCTCTGCGAGAAGAGGGAGAAGGTAGCCCTGGTCACCCTCAACCGGCCCGACAAGCGCAACGCCCTGTCCATCGCCCTGCGCAACGAGATCGACCAGTGCCTGGCAGAGACAGAGGGGGACGATTCCGTCAGCGTCGTGGTCATCACTGGCGCCGGGCCGTCGTTCTGCGCCGGCTTCGACAGAAATGAGTTCTTCAGCCAGGAGCCTGCCCACCTGAAGGCGCTGGTGGAGTCGACCGACCGCTTCCATCTGCGGCTGATCAACTTTCCCAAGCCGATCGTGGCAGCCATCAACGGGCCCGCCATGGGGGGCGGCCTCGACCTGGCGGTGCTGTGCGACGTGCGCATTGCCAGCGACAACGCCGCCTTCGGCCACCCGGAGATCAAGTTCGGCGCGCCCACCCTGTTCGGCCCGCTGGCGGAGATCATCGGCGGCGGCCTGGCGCGCGACCTCTGCCTCAGCGGCCGCCGGATCGACGCCCAGGAGGCCCACCGCATCGGGCTGATCAGTCAGGTGGTGGCAGCCGACCGCCTGCTGGACGAGGCCATGGCCGTCGCCAACAGCATCGCCGAGGCGCCTCCCGGCGCCCTCAAGGCGGTCAAGACCATGATCATCCAGACCTACTCCTGGAGCTATCAAGAGGGGGCCGGCGAGTGGTTCAGCCAGTTGCGGCCGCCCGGCTGACCCCCAACCTCGACTACGGTTGGGCCTAGGCCAGATACCTCTGGAACTGCTCCGCCGTGATCGCGTTGGCGCGGGCGATGTCGCGGTAGAGGTAGGCGCTCGGCCTGGGCTTGCGCTCCCGCGTATTGGGGTCCATGGCCACAATGCCGAACTTCTGGTAGTACCCTTCGGCCCACTCGAAGTTGTCCATGAGCGTCCAGTGGAGGTAGCCGCGGACATCCACGCCTTCGCTCATCGCCCGCTGCATCTCCCGCAGGTGGCGGAGCAGGTAGCGACAGCGCTGGTCGTCGTCCGGGGTGGAGATGCCGTTCTCGGTCACATAGATGGGCTGGCCGTAGGGCTGGAGACGTTTCAGGAGCTGGTAGAACCCGTCCGGATACACCTCCGCACCCATCAGGCTGACCTCGGCTCCTGGGGGCGGCTCGCCGAACAGGCTACCCGCTGCCAGCGTCGCCTCCGACATCAGGGTGCGAGAGTAGTAGTTGACGCCGATCAGGTCCCACGTCCCCTTGAGGCCGGGCGCCTCCTGGCCCTGACCGACCGGCGGCGGGATCAGACCACGGTCGATGCCGGCCAGGAAGTACTCGTTCATCAGGTCGTCCGCCATCTGGGCGACCCGCCGGTCTCCTTCTGATTCGGGGTCTTTGGGCTGGAAGTAGCCCATCGCCATGACGATCCCCACCAGCGGATGATGCGTAGTGGCCTCGTGGATGGCGTGGTACATGCCGCCGTGGGCGAGGAGAAGGTGGCGAGCGGCCACCATCGCCTGGCCCATGTCCTGCCGGCAGGGTGGGAAGACGCCGAATATGTAGCCAGCGCCTACGGTCACCATCGGCTCGTTGATGGTGAGCCAGAAGGGCACCATCTCTCCCAGCTCCCCGGCCATAAAGCCAGCATAGCGGGCGAGCAGGTCGGGCGCCTGGGGGTCCAGCCAGCCGCCGCGGTCACGGAACCAGAGGGGGTTGGTGAAGTGATGAAGGGTCACGAAGGGAGTGAGGCCGTGGCGATGCATCGACTCGAGGACGCGTCGGTAGTGGTCAACCTCGGCCATGTCCCAGCGGCCCTCCTCGGGCTCGATGCGGCTCCACTCGATGGAGATGCGGTGAGCATTATGGCCCAGCTCCCGGGCCAGAGCGAAGTCCTCGTCGAAGCGGTTGTAGTGGTCGCAGGCCAGGCCGGAGGCACCGCCGTCGCGGATGTGACCTCCCTCCTGCTCCCAGGCCCACCAGTCGTTGTTGGTGCAGTTGCCCTCCACCTGGTGAGAAGACGTGGCGCAGCCCCAAAGGAAGCCCTTAGGGAAGGCGATATCGGCGAACTCCGACATCACGCTCCTTTCCTGGAGTGCCTGTCAGCAGCAGGCGGTCTTCGACCATTCTATGCTGGCGTTTCGGCGGCTGTCCACCGCCTGCCTTGGTGGCGAGATGCCATGGCGGCGTCCGGCCGCCCTCTCACCCAGAGACCGGCTCAACCGCAAGCAGCCGCTTCGCGCGGCCGTCGGGGGCAAAGAAGTAGCGGCTGGCCCACAGGGAGACGTAGACGAGACTGACGAGCACGGGCACCTCAACGAGGGGCCCGACCACCGCCGCGAACGCCTGACCGGACTCCAGACCGAACACGCCGATGCAGACAGCGATGGCCAGCTCAAAGTTGTTGCTGGCAGCAGTAAAAGACAGGGTGGCCGTCTCGGCGTAGCGAAAGCCCAGCCGCCAGGAGAGCACATAGGAAACGCCGAACATGAGCAGGAAGTAGAAGAGAAGCGGCACGGCGATGCGCAGCACGTCCAGGGGCAGGTCAACGATGTACTCTCCCTTGAGGGAGAACATGATGACGATGGTGAACAGCAGCCCGACGATGGCCGTGGGGCTGAGCTTCGGCATGAACTTGGTCTCGAACCATTCGCGCCCCTTAGTCCGAATGACGGCGAAGCGGGTGATGATCCCCGCCACCAGCGGCACGCCCAGGAAGATGAGCACGCTGCGGGCCACGTCCCACATGGAGACATGCACCTCTTCGGCCTGTCCGCCACCCCAGGGTATCCAGGTAGAGGCCACGCTGACAAAGAAGTAGGCGTACACCGAGTAGAGCAGAATCTGGAACACGGAGTTGAGGGCGACCAGCACGGCGCAGTAGTCGTTGTCGCCGCGGGCCAGCAGGTTCCAGATGAGCACCATAGCGATGCAGCGGGCCAGCCCGACCATGATCAGCCCCACCCGGTACTCGGGCATGTCCGGCAGGAAGATCCAGGCCAGGAGGAACATGACCACCGGCCCGACCAGCCAGTTGAGCACCAGCGACACGCTGAACATCTTCCAGGCGGTGGTCACCCTGGAGAGCTGCTCGTACTGGACTTTGGTGAGCACCGGGTACATCATCCACAGCAGGCCGATGGCGATAGGCAGGGAGACAGTGTCGATGCGCAGGGCATCGAGGACATCGGCGATGCCGGGCCAGATGCGGCCCAGGCCGACTCCCAGGGCCATGGTCACGAAGATCCACAGCGGCAGGAAACGGTCCAGCAGGCCCAGTTGACCGACGACGCGCCCTGCTTTCGGCTGGGCAACAGCTTCTGCTGTCACTGGCCCTCTTCCCTTCAGCGCTCGTCGGCTACATGCCGGCCCGCTGCCGGCGCAGCTGCTGGATAAGCATGTTCAGGTCGCGCCGCTCCATGAAGTGGATGGCGTTCTGCGGGCACACCGCCTGGCAGCGGGAGCACCCAATGGGGCAGTCGAAGGGGCGCGCCACGTCCAGCTTGCCGTCCGGCGCCGCGTACACGTGGTAGGGGCAGAACTCCAGGCACTTCAGGCAGTCGTCGCACCGCTGCGGGTTGATGATGGGGAACCAGGGGATCTGGTCGCGCGGTATGCCCTGGTAAAGCTCAGCCATATCGCCTACCTCCTCGCCGCCAGCGTGGTCGTGCCTTATCTACCAGATCGATATGCCGGCGAATGCCGTAATGAACTTGATGGAAACGTAGAGGAAATACAGGCCGAAGATCAGCTTCAGCGTGGTCGGCTGGAAGCGCTTGATGGCGGCAGCGCCAACCTGGGCGCCGAATACGGTGCCGACAGCCAGCAGCAGGCCGGCACCCACCGCGACGTAGCCCTGCGCCAGCTTGATCCCCCCTCCGACGACGGCCAGCGGGATCATCGTACCGAGCGAGGTACCCATCGTGATATAGACCGGCGCTCGAAAGAGGTAGATGAGCGCCGGGACCAGGGCGTAGCCGCCCCCCAGCCCGGCGATGCCGGTTACGATTCCGATGGCAAATCCGAGAGCGCCCTTACCCCACGCCGGGCCAGGAACAATGTTCCCCTGGCGCTGCGGCATTCCACGCTCCAGCACGCCCTGCCAGATCATGCGCGCTGCTGGCCAGACAAAAACGAGACCCAGGATCAGCCCGAGCAGTTCGCTGTGTCCAGCCAGGAGCGTGAATAGCCAGGAGCCGAGGCCAACCCCCAGGATGCCGGCACCCCCCAGCCAGAGGACAGCCCTCACATCCAGGTTGCGCCGCATCAGATGGCCGTAGCCGCCCGAGGCTGCCGTGAAGATCACGGCGAACAGAGTAGTTCCAACGGCCATCGACGCTGGATAGTCCATCCAGAAGTGGATGGCGGGGAGCATTACGCTGCACCCACCGGTGCCGATGATCCCTCCCAGGAACCCAGCGAAGAGGCCGACGACCAGCAGGGCGGCGCCGCGCATGGGGTCAAGCGCGGGTACTTCGGCCTCGGTGGGCGGGCCAGCCAAAGCAGCCCAGACGGCGATGGCGGCGATTACCAAGAGGAGCAGCAGGGCGGGGGAGTAACTAGACCACCGCGGGAACGCTTGCTTGATTCGCCTGGCAGCGTGGCTCATGCTCTCGGTTCGTCACTGTTCAGACACGCCAGCGGCTACGATGCCGGGCTGTCCTCCGCGAGGGCGGTCGCCAGCATGCTCACGATTTCCCGAACCGACGGAACACGGCCCGTACTGACCAGCTTGTCGTTGACGGCCAGTCCCGGCGTAGCCATCACTCCCCAGGCCACGATCTGACGCATGTCGGTGACCTTCTCAACTTCTGCTTCTATTCCCAGCCCGGCCACCGCCTCTCGCGCCAGCGTCTCCAGTCGCTGGCAGTTGGCACAGCCGGGTCCCAGAACCTGGATCTTGACCACTCTTCTCCTCCCTACAGAACAAGGTTGAACACATAGCCCACGAAGACTATGCCGGCGGCGACTACCCCAATGAAGACAGCGATGAGCCGCCACTTGAGCACCCGCCGCAGGATGATCATCTCCGGCAGGGACAGGGCAATGACGCTCATCATGAAGGCAAGCGCGGTCCCCAGCGCTGCGCCCTTGTCCATGAGAGCCTCCACCACCGGGATGATCCCCGCCGCGTTGGAGTACATCGGCACTCCCAGAACCACTGCCGCAGGGACGCTCCACCAGGCCCCCTTACCCATGACGTCGGCCAGGAAGTCCTCAGGCACGTACCCGTGGATGCCCGCCCCAACGGCAATGCCCACGACCACGAACGGCCATACCCTGCCCACAATCTCCCGCACGGCCTGTCGGGCACGACCGGTGCGGTCGGACCAGGAGAGTCTCTCCTCGGTGTCTAGCTGACCCACGGCCATCTCGTAGACGAAGGCCTCGACGTGGCGCTCCATGCGCAGCCGGCCGATGACCCAGCCGCTGGCGACCGCTATGCTCAGTCCGAGGGCGATGTACAGCAGCGCGGTGCCCCAGCCGAACAGTCCGAACAGCAGAACGACTGCGACCTCGTTGACCATGGGGGCCGCAACAAGGAAGGAGAACGTCACACCCAGGGGCACGCCCGCCTCCACAAAGCCGATAAACAGGGGAACCGCCGAGCAGGAACAGAACGGGGTGACTACTCCCAGTCCCGCTGCCGCTACGTTGCCTATGCCTTCCCTGCGACCGCCCAGAGCCCTCCGCGCCCTCTCGGCCGTAAAGAACGTCCTCACGATCCCCACAAGGAAGACAACCGCTGTCAGCAGTAGCAGGATCTTGGGCGTGTCATAGAGGAAGAAGTTGACGGCGCTGCCAAGGTGGCTGTCGCGAGAGAGACCGAGGAGATCATACGACAAGCCGTCGGCGAGCGGGCGCAGGGCGAGGTAGGCTCCCACCCAGGCGAGCGCCGCTAGAGCTAGCCCCAACGGCAGCCCGAGAGCAGACTGCTTCCCCACTGCAACCTGGGCTGCCATGCGGCTCGCCCCTGGTTGAACGGCCAGCGACGGAGCGGCAGGCCGCCGGCCGGCGCTGCTTACATCACCCTCTGCTGATGTAATTTCGCCAAAAGAAGACATGTCCTAAGGCCTTCGCAGGCGGCATACGTCTTCGGCCCGTCTGCGGTCGCCGGGCGCGGGCTTCACGTCCAGCAGGGTTGCCCATTTCTGCCGAAGCGCGGCGGCAGCCTCCGGATCGGCGCGGTAGAATACCCAGCGCGCGTCCTCTGCATCGCGCCGCGCCTTCACCAGGCCGGCCTGACGCAAGACCGCAAGATGGTTGGAGACCAGGCTCTGGGAATGGTTCAGCATGTCCTCGATCTCGCAGACGCACAGCTCCTGCCTAGTGAGCAGCGAGAAGATGCGCAGGCGGGTCTCATCTGCCAGTGCCTTGAGAGGAACGAGAAGGTCTCCCGTCACCGGCGTTGCGGGCTTAAGCGGACGCCGTACAACCATGGTACACCTTAAGCATCTATCGCCTCAGCCCTCGCTGATATGACACCGCCCTTGAGTCCGGCCGTCAAGCCCAGTCTGGGCACGAAGCGCGGACGCCCGCCTAGAATAGGCGAGGCCTGCCGCGGTAGGAGCGAGCCGGCGGCAACTCGCCGACGATCGGCAGGTAGATGCCCGCCTTGACGATGCAGTAGTGGACGAAGAAATCGCCCGCCAGCGAGGACAGGCCAACCAAGGCCAGCAACCCTCGCCAGAGGCCGGCTGTGGCGCCGATGGCTCCCAGGACTATCGGGATGACCAGCCCAAGGAAGATGGCGCCGGCATAGAAGGCAGGCGAGATCCTCCCCGCCACCAACTCCTGCAGCGATCGCTTGGCGGCAGGGCCGGCGTTGTTGGCCAGGGCCAGGTACAGCAGGAGCAGCACGGCGCTGGACACCACCACCCACAGCTTGATCGCCTGCAAAAGGTCGATGTCGAACACCTCGCCGGCAGCAGCCGCTGCTACCAGCAGCAGGGCCGCCCCGCCTCGCAGGGCGTAGGCGATGTAGAGGAAGGGCAGGAGGGAGATGTTCCAGAAGGGGATAGCCTTGGCGACAAGATAGACGAAACCCTTGTACACCAGGATCAAGGCCGCCCCCAGGACTGAGAGCGCCAGCATCGCCGAGCCAAAGGTGGTGTCCCTCAGCCCGGGCAGGACGTACAGGATGGCCCCTACCAGGAAGAGGACTATCCCCAGGAGGCCGCGGCTGATCCAGGAGCTATGCGGCCTGAGGATCATGCGCCAGAAGCGCGGCCAGCGACCGAGGAAGGCCAGGTGGGCACCGCCCGCCAGCACAATCATCACGACGATGCTAATGATCAGGCCGGCCTCATAGTCCAGGGCAAGAGAGAAGAGCCAGAGGCCCGCCGCCACGCCGGAGAAGAAGTGGGCGATGACGACGAGCAGACCTCGCCCCTCGATCCACTCCCTCTGGGGACGGTAGGGCAGCATCAGGTCGTGGAGGCGCTGATCGAGGGCATCTGTGGACGGCACGTCATCACCACTAAGGGGGCAAATAGAAGATCGACGGACAGGCGCCCGTCTCCTCGCGCAAGCGGAAGGCGCCCCTCTCATCGATCAAGCGGCTGACCTCGCTCTGGCGGTCGTGCAGGTCGCCGAAGGTCCTGGCATTGGTAGGGCAAGCGAGCACGCAGGCCGGTTGCAGGCCTTTCTCCACCCGGCTCAGGCAGAAGTCGCACTTCTCCACGACGCCGGTAGGATGCCCGGCGTAGGCCATAGCCTCGTAGGGGTTGGCGCCGTTGCCGGGGAAATAGGTCCACTCCTCGCCCTGGTAGTAGCGAGAGCCGTAGGGACAGACCATGAGGCAGTAGCGGCAGCCCACGCACTTGTCGGCGTCGATGGTCACGATGCCGTCGGCTCGCTTCTCGGTCGCCCCAGTGGGGCAGACCTCCACGCAGGGGGCCAAGCGGCAGTGCATGCAGAGAAGAGGCAGGGAGAACCTGCGCACGTTGGGAAAGGTTCCCAGCTCCTGCTTAAGCACCCGTGCCCACAGGGTGCCGGGACGGGTGCCGTTCTCCGCCTTGCAGGCTATCTGGCAGGCGTGGCAGCCGATGCACCTCTTGAGGTCGATGACCATGCCGTATCGCACGCGGCCACTCCTCTAGGCCTTGTAGACCTTCACCCTGGCATCGCAATCGATGGTCAGAGATACCAGGTCGATGTGCTTCAGGTCAAACGTCAGCAGTGAGTTGAAGAAGACGCCCCTGTCCCTGGCCAGGGGCATGCCCTGTGCCCAGTGACCGCCGTTGCCAGCGATGGCCACCACCTGGGGGTGAATGGCCTCGGTCAGCCTGGCCCTGCCCCTAAGGCGACGGCCTTCCGGCGATTCCAGCCAGATCGGGTCGCCGTCGCTGATCCCCCTATCGCTGGCGGTGCGCGAGTTGAGGCAGACGAAGTAGCTGTAGGGCTCGCTGCGGCAGACCTCCTCCAGCCAGGGGTTCTCACATGCTTGGGACAAGGTGTGCCAGGGCGCCTGGTGGTGGATGACTTGGAGGTCGTATCCAGGCTGGGGCTGGAAGGCCCGGCAGGGACGCCAGTCGGGCAGGGGCAGGAAGCCGGACGTATCGATGTCGCCGATTCCCATCTCCTCAGCGATCTGTCTGATCTGCTCGCCGAGGCGCGGGGCCCACTCGTGATAGAGGGGTACGCGAGCCCGGCTAAAGGGCTTCCAGTAGGCCTCCTCCAGCCGCTTGGGCCAGGTGAGGACGCCGTTCTGCTCGAACCACTGCAGGCCGTGCTCCGGCCCGAACCAGCTCTTGTAGATGCTGTCAGCCATCTCCCGCCAGGAGTACTCTCCCTCTGAATTCAGGGCATGGGGCGGCTCAAGGCCGTACAGGATGTTGACCCTGGCATTCATCCCTTCGGACAAACCCACCCTCTCGCCGATCTCGAGCAGCACCTCGCAGAAGTGGCGGCGCTCGTGGAGAGGCTCCACCGCTCGCTGGCGGATCTGGTAGGCCCAGTCACTCTGGCCCGGCGACAGGCCGTGACCCGGCCAGTTGGGCAGAGAGTCCAGCCGCTCCAGGTAACAGGCGTCGGGGAGGACAAGGTCGGCCAGGGCCTCAGCGGTCTCGTCAGAGAAGAGGTTGAAGGAGATGACGAAGCAGTCCTTGAAAGCCTCAAAGCTCGCCTGCGGGCCGGCCTCGCTCATCAGCAGGTTGGAGCCGCAGTTGACGAGCACCTCGGGCTGATAGTGGCAGGAGGACCTGTCGCGGACGGCTGCCGCGAGGGGTGTCAGGCAGGCCGTGATCGGCCAGCCGCCGAGGCCGCGCCAGTTGTGGGGCTGGTCAGACTCGACCGGCTCGTCGCCCATCATCGCCTGAGGCTCGCCGGGCAGGAGGAGGCCGTCGCCGTCCGCCTTCGGCTCCCAGCGGGGCATCCCCGTCTGGGGATGGCCGTGGGACAGCGGAGCGCGGCCCAGGAGGCCGCCGGGAACGTCGCTGGCGCCCACCACCTGGTTCAGCAGCTCGATGGCTAGGGACGTGAGCCAGGCGTTGTCGTGGCCGTAGGCTCCTCCGAAGCAGGTGGCGGCTGCCGGCCGATGAGGCAGCTCCTGCCCTTCGATGATGATAGTGCCGCCGATCCTGGCCGCCTCCCCGAACTCGCGGGCCACGCGGCGAATCGTCTCTGGCGGAATGGTGGTCACTTCCGAGGCGGCTTCGGGCGTCCACTTGCTGACCCGCTCTCGCAGGAGCTGAAAGACGGGCTTGCACTCCCTGCCATCGACGGCGTAGGTGCCATCGATGGCCGCATCCTCCACGCCCGCGTCGAATGGCCTCGCCTTGCCATCGGCGGCGTTCCAGACGAGCGGCTTGCCGGAGGCCTGGTCGCGGGCGTAGTAGCCGTCGGGCCCCACCAGGTAGGGGCCGTCGGTGTGGCGGCCGATGTATTGTGCATCGTAGAGGCCGTGCTCGTTGAGCAGAAGGTTGAGGAAGGCGCAGGCCAGGGCACCCTCGCTGCCCGGCCGGATGGGCAGCCATTCGTCGGCCTTCTCCGCCGTCGCGCCCATGTAGGCGGCAGCCGTCACCACCTTCATCCCCCGCACACGGGCGTCGGCCATCTCCTGGGCCATGGGGGTGAAGGCGTAGTAGTCAGCGACGCCAGCCTCGGAGCCGAAGACGAGCAGGTAGTCGCAATGGACGACGTCGGGGCTGGTGGCGCCAGAGGCGTGGAGCCTGCACGCCATGATGTGCTGAGCGTTACCCCAGTGGTGGTCATCGCAGATGAAGCCGTTGGGGCTGCCGAAGGCGGGCATGAACACGCCCAGGGCGAACGCCACCGCTGACGGGGAGACAGGTGTTCCGCACAGGAAGAGCTTCCGCGGATCCTCCCCTCTCACCTTCTTCAGCTTCTCGACGATGATGTTCAGGGCCTCATCCCAACCAATTTCTTGCCAGCGGGGATCGACGCCGATGCCCTTCTCCGGGTTGGTGCGCTTCAGTGGATGGTTCACACGATAGGGATCGTAGAGGAGCTGGATGCCGGCGGGGCCGCCGGCACAGAGGCGGCCCATCCCCAGGGGGCTCTTGGGGTTGCCCTCGATCATGCTGACGACACCGTCCCGCCGATGGACGCGAATGGCGCACTGGCTGGGACACATGCCGCAGGCGCTGGCCACCCATGTATCCTCGGGCTGCGAAGCTCTGCTCTCAGCCGGAATCAAGGCCGCTCCCCTCTTCGACGCCCGCAGTGCGGAGGTGCCGGGCAGTCGCACATCTAGCATACAGGGGGCGATGTCCGTCGGGCAAAGGCGTCGTTGTGGTTGGCCCGCCCGCGTGTTGACAGTAACAGCCGCCATTGTATACTCGGACTGGTTGATAGCCTCTGTCAGGCGTGGATGGGCCTGCCCAGGGAAGCTCCAAACACGGCTCTCCTTCCTCAAGCCCTTTGAGGATCCACCCAGCGGCGGCCACTTCTTAGTGATTACTTGCGATCAATGATTGCTAGGCATGCTACGGACGCACCGGTGCGCCAAGAACACGAGGCCCTGAGTAGCCGCGCGAGAGGCTATTCTTGGCAAGTGCGCCTTTCTCCACGGTCGGTGGTTTTGAGGCGTTGCACTCAATTCGAGGCGCTGTTAACATTAAACATAGCCGAGATTTAAACTTTTTCAGGCGAGAAGACTGTGCGTGTGAGCCGGCAAGCCGATTACGCCATAAGGGTAGTGCTGGATCTGTCCCGCCATGGCGAGGCACGAATCAAGGAGATCGCCCATCGTCAGCGTCTTTCGCCATCATACGTGGGCAGGATCTCGCAGCGCCTGGCCAAGACGGGCATCCTGGAGAACCGGCGAGGCCGCTTGGGTTGCCTCGGTCTGGCCTGCTCGCCGGACCAGATCACCCTTCTGGACGTGATCGAGGCCGTCGACGGACCCGTCAAGGTAGACCGCTGTTTGCTAGCGCCAGACGAGTGTGGCCGCGAGTCCTCCTGCCCCGTGTACGGGGTGGGACACGAGGTACTGCTCCTGGGTGTCGCCAAGCTGAGCGGCATCACCTTTGGCGGCTTGCTAAAAGGGGATCAAACCGAATAGGACCAAGCCCGGCGAGCGCTTCTCGCCGGAGGGTCTCGCTTTCTGCGGAGGTGTCAGGATGGCGGGAGTTATCGTGCGCCAACCGCTGGATCGCACAAAGGTGCGCATCCCGCGGGGGCAGTTGTACATTATCCCTGAGCGCTGCAAAGGTTGCAGGTTCTGCATCGATTTCTGTCCCCGCGATGTCCTTGTAGAAACCTCCGAAATGAACGCCAAGGGCTACCACTACCCCATCGTAGCTGAGGGCAAGGAAGACGAATGCATTGCCTGCCAGTTCTGCTCCATCCTCTGCCCTGAGTTCGCCATCTACACCGAGGAGATCGTCGAAGAGGAGAGCGTCGAATGAGTGCCGAAGAGCGCGTCCTGACTGGGAGCCACTTCCTGCTGGGCGACATCGCCTGCGCCGAAGGGGCTATGGCCGCTGGCTGCGACTTCTTTGGCGGCTACCCTATCACCCCCTCCACCGAGGTCGCCGAGAGACTGGCCCTGCGTATGCCACCGGTGGGGGCGATCTTCATGCAGATGGAGGACGAGCTAGCCAGCATGGCTGCCCTGGTGGGGGCTTCCCTGGCCGGGGCCAGAGCGATGAGCGCCACATCCGGCCCTGGCTTCTCCCTGATGATGGAGAACATTGGCATGGCGGCCATGATGGAGGTCCCCTGCGTGGTCGTCAACATACAGAGGGGCGCTCCCTCCACCGGCCTTCCCACCCTGGTCGGGCAGTCCGACATGATGCAGTGCCGCTGGGGCTCGCACGGGGACTACGAGATCGTGGCCTATTCTCCTTCCTCACCCCAGGAATGCTTCGACTACGTGATCAAGGCCTTCAACACCGCCGACCGCTGGCGCATTCCCGTGTTCGTCATGGCCGATGAGTTGATAGGGCACATGACGGAGCGGGTGGTAATACCGCCCGCCGACCAGATCCCGCGCGTGGAGCGAAAGCGGCCTCGGTATAAGCCAGGGGATGAGTCCTTCCTCCCCTTCCTGGCGGAAGATGAGGATCTGGTGCCGCCCATCGTCCACGCAGGCGAGGGCTACCGGGTGAACTACGACAGCCTCACCCACGACGAAAAGGGCTATCCGGCCACCTTCCCCGAACCCCATGACCGCCTGGTACGCCGCCTTGTGGACAAGATCCGTTTGCACACCGACCAGATCATCGAGTACGAGGAAATATTCCTGGATGATGCCGAATTGGCCGTTGTTGCTTACGGCTCAACGGCCCGCTCGGCTCGCCGGGCGGTAAACGAGGCACGCCGAGAAGGTATCCGGGTGGGGCTTTTGCGCCTCATCTGCGTGTGGCCTTTCCCCGAGAACAAGATAAGAGAGCTGAGCAACCAGGTGAAGGCGTTTGTGGTGCCGGAGCTGAATCTAGGCCAGATGTCTAGGGAGACAGAGCGCTTCACCTGCCTGCCGGTGATCGGCGTCAACCATGCCGGCGGCGTCATGATGGCGCCAGACCCCATCCTGGACACCATCAGAGAGGTGGCGAAGAATGCCTGAGATCAAAGTCGAAAGTCACCCCATCGACATTGTCTTCCGGACGGAGCGGCTGCCGCACATCTTCTGCCCGGGCTGTGGCATCGGCCCTGCTACTCATGCCTACGCCCAGGCCATCCTGGAGTCGGGCATCCCCAAGGACCGACACGCCTGCGTGTCCGGCATTGGCTGCTCAGCGCGGGTCCCTGGCTACATCGACGTCGACTCCTACCACACTACCCACGGCCGTTCCATCCCCTTCGCTACGGCGATAGCCGTGGTGAAGCCGGAGATGGAGGTGACCGTCTTCAGCGGCGACGGCGACCTGTTCGGCATCGGCGGCAATCACTTCATCCACGCCGCCCGCCGCAATGTGGACATCAACGTCATTTGCATCAACAACTTCAACTACGGCATGACCGGCGGCCAGGCAGGACCGACCCTCCCCCTGGGAGCGCGGGCTACCACCGCCCCCTACGGGAACACCGAGCCGCCCTTCAATCTGCCCTATCTGGCAGCCGCCTGTGGGGCGGTCTTTGTGGCCCGCTGGACGGCCCTGCACGTCCGCCAGCTTAAGGACGCCATCCTGCGCGCCATGCAGAAGAAGGGCTTCACCTTCATTGAGGTGTTGTCCCCCTGCCCGGTGGGCTTCGGCAGTCCCAACGACATCGGCGACGCCATAGAAGAGGTGTGGCTGTACCGCGAGCGCTGCGTGGTGGACCACAACGCCTGCCTGCCCGACCTGGAGATCGACCTGCGGCGCAAAGATGTTCCCTTCGTCATGGGCAACTTCGTGGATATCGAGAAGGAGCCCTACGACCCGCTGGCGATGATGAAGAAAAAGGGAGAGTAGGCCATGCGACACGACATCAGAGTGGCCGGCTTCGGCGGGCAGGGCATGCTCCTGGCGGGCCTCCTTATCGGCAAGGCAGCGGCCCTCTATGATGGCAAGGAGGCCGTCCTCACCCAGTCCTACGGCCCTGAGGCCCGCGGCGGCGCCAGCAACGCCGACGTCATCATCTCCGATGAGCCCATCGACTATCCCCTCATAACGGACCCCGATTACTTTGTGGCAATGTTTCAGGAGGCCTACGAACGCTATCGGCCCAGCCTGGTGAAGGACGGCGTTCTTCTCATCGAGTCGGACCTGGTTAAGCCCTCCCCAGATGAAGGTCCCTACCGAGGGATCCCAGCTACACGCATAGCCGAGGAGCTGGGCAGGCGCATCGTGGCCAATGTGGTCATGGTGGGCTTCTTCAGCGGCGCCACCGGCCTCATAAGCCCCCAGGCAGGGGAGCAGGCAATCCGCAATACGCTGCGGCCCCGCCTGGTGGACCTGAACCTTAAAGCCTTCAACGCGGGCTACGACTATGCGAAGAAGCAGGAGGCGTCATGAAGGACACGGTTTTAATCATAGGCGGCGGCATCGCCGGCGTTCAGGCGGCCCTAGACCTGGCCGAGTCCGGCAGCAAGGTGGTTCTGGTGGAGAGGTCGCCTACCATCGGCGGCAAGATGGCCGCCCTGGACAAGAACTTCCCCACCCTGGACTGCTCAATATGAATTGAGATGCCCAAACTCTCCGAGGTCGGAGAGCACGCCAACATAGAGGTCCTTGCCCCCGCCGAGGTCGAGTCGGTTGAGGGCACGGTGGGCAGCTTTCGCGTGGGCATCAGGCATTGGTCGCGCTTCGTCACCGACGAGTGCACGCGCTGCGAGCTCTGCTCCGACGTTTGCCCCCAGTGCGTACCCAACGAGTTCGACGTGGGCATGGCCTCTCGCAAGGCCATCTACACGCCCATGGATCAGGCTGTGCCCGAGCCCTACATCATAGACCTGGACCTCTGCCTGAACGATCCGCCCAACTACTTCCCCTGCGACCGCTGTATCCAGGCTTGCGGGCCCAAGTGTATAGATTTCTTCATGCCTCGCGAGCAGCTGCTGACCAGGGAGGTGGCCGCCATCATCGTGGCCGTAGGCTACGACCTCATCGATCCGTCTCTCCTCCACCACTACGGCTACGGCAAACACCCCGATGTCCTCACCTCCATGGAGTTCGAGCGGATGCTGGCCTCGATGGGGCCCACCGGCGGCGAGATCATCAAGCCGTCCACCGGCCGGCACCCCGATAACATCTTCTTCGTCCTCTGCGTGGGCTCCCGCGACCACCACTTCTATCGCTACTGTTCTCGCTTCTGCTGCATGTACTCCATCAAGGAGACCTACCAAGCTCTCACCCACGGCATCAGGGACATCACCGTCCTCTACATGGACGTGCGGGCCTATGGCAAGGGCTTCGACGGATTCTTCGACCGCACGCGGCAGGAGGGGGCCAAGTTCATTCGCGGCCACCCGGCGGACATTAGCCCCAACGGCAAGGGCGTCATTGTGCGCTACGAGAACACCGACACCGGCCAGCTGGAGACGGCCGAGGCCGACATGGTGGTCCTAGCCACGGCGGTGCGGCCGCCCGAGGGGCTGGAGAAGCTGGCCGAAGTGCTAGGCATCGAGGTGGATGAGGACGGCTTCCTGAAGACGTTGGAAGCCGAGGGAGGAGTGGTCGAAACTACCCGGCCGGGCATCTTGGTAGCCGGCTGCGCCACAGGGCCCAAGGACATCCCCGATAGCGTCGCCGAAGGGAGTGGAGCGGCGGCCTCCGCCCTAACCTACATCGACCATAGGGAGTGGCCCGAGCCGGAGATGGGCGAACCAATAGAAGATGTGAAGGAACCGCGTATCGGCGTGTTCATCTGCCACTGCGGCTCCAACATCGCCTCCGTCATCGACGTGGAGAAAGCGGTAGAGTATGCTCTCACCCTG
>Ga0315268_10004016_pt1 | contig 16046 bp, 11 predicted proteins | sample C1_top_MG_FD_204535 | JGI IMG/M metagenome (GOLD analysis project Ga0315268, IMG submission 204535) | Sediment microbial communities from Yellowstone Lake, YNP, Wyoming, USA - C1_top | ecosystem: Environmental > Aquatic > Freshwater > Lake > Sediment | place: USA: Wyoming | collected 2017-08-01
TCCCGGGAGTCCCATTCGAAAATCACACCCGGGAACATGGAACGCAATTTCGACTCAAGGTGGGTGATGGGCTCCACCATCGAGGACCGGTGAAGGTTGACTTGTTCCACCAATATCAAATTCGTCCATTGACGCCTGAGCTCCTCCAGTTTCCCCCGGTAGGTATTAATTTGTTTGAGCAGCACCTGGTTTTCAGGCGTGTGTTTTAACTGCTTCCAGTCCATGTCGTCGAAATCGCGGCTGACACTTTCGAAGGCGGCTTCGGCGGTACTGTGCGCAAGCGGGATCGTCCCCGCCAGGGGCCCAATGGCCCGCTCCGTTTGGCGCTTGAGGATCAGCCCCATGGTCAGGACGTTGGCAATGGCATATAAAGATTCGATCATCCGGGAGGGGAAATTCATTTTGCGGCGGTAATTGAGGAAGAGCGAGCCCACGATCTCATTCCCTATTCCCAGCTTTAAATAGATCATTGATTTAATTTTTTCACGTTTTACAAAACGGTAGGGATTTCCATAAAGGCGGAAATCCTGCTCGCTGTAGATCCCGTCCTCGGGCCCCAATAAGAAGGGATCCTCGTCCGCCGTGGGTGAAATATAGGAAATTTCAGGCCGGTGGATCAATTCATTGACGCGGCTGTCCTTGCGGATCGTATTTCCCATCATTTCCGGGAAAAGCACGTCGCCGTCGATGATCAAGCCCGGAAGGGGCACCCAGGTGGTGACCGCGTGCTTGTACAGGACGACCAGATCGGCCTTGAATATTTTTCGCAGGCTGGTGGCCACTTTTTTGAGCGCATCGTCCAGGTTCTTGGATTGGATCAATATCTCGGAGGCCTGCTTGAGCAGATTATGGGTTTTATCCACCTCCTTGGACACATGCCGCTCGTAGCCCAAGGCCGCACCGATCGAATTTGCAATTTGCCACAACAGGCGGACATCCGATTGATGGAAAGCATTAAATTGGTCCGATTCGATGTCGATGACCCCCACACATTCCTCGTCGACGATAATAGGGACCGTGACCTCCGATTTACAGGGATAAGCCTTTTCAGGGTTGTAAAAAAGGGTGCACTTACCGGTATCGGGACACAAATGGGATACTTTGTTCTGAGCCACCCAGCCTGTTATGCTTGGCTGTTCCCTTACGGACCAACCCCTGTCCGGCCAGGGGGCTTTGATCCCGTAACGCCCCTTCATAAATAGCGCATCCGTTGCGGAGTCGAAAACCAGGATAAAGATCCGGTCGTACTGCAGCATGGTCCCAATGTGTTCGGCGATCTCATTCAGCGAAGGTTCCGGGCCGCTCTGGATGGGACGGATGTCAAAAGCCTCGGTATAGCGCCGATCGTTGCGCAATCTCTCGGTGACCGCCTGCAGGAGTTCCGCCTGCCCACGGAAAATGGCAATGCGGCGAAATAAATAGTGAATGATCATCGAAAGGAAGAGGAACCATCCCAGCAGGATCATCAAATGCAGAATATTTTCAAAATCAATGGCTTTGTAAAAAATAAAGAAACAAACCGTGTAAGTGAAGGCGCAGAACGACCATAGGACCCCGAACCATTCCGAGGCACGCGATTGAGCGCGATAACTGACCCAGATCAATATTGGAATGTAGGAAAGCCAGTATAGATCAAAACCCAGCCTGGGTCTTACATCCGCTATTAACGGGTGGGGCAGGACCAGGGGCAGGCAGACGATGAAGATCGGAATACTGGCCAGCAGCCAGCCGGCCAGACCGATCTGCCAGGCGGGCAGCTTGCGCACAAAGGGGGTAAAAAAGGAAAGGACTGATTTGTATGAATTCCAGGATTTGTTATGGGAATGCTGCTTGTCCTGGATCGAGGTATCCAAATTGAAGGCTGTCCAAAAGGCGGACATGCCGATAATGGCCAACAATCCCAATATGAATGAAACAACGGGACCGGTGTCCAGGAACAGGATCAGGGCCAGGATCGGGACGACAATGATGTAGTGAAAATTATTGGAAATGAACAAAAAATACTTGGTACGTCTCGGAACGCTGTGTTGAATTAAATCATGAGCAGCGGCGGTTTGACTCATAATCTTCTCCTCAAATCTCCCAAAGTATAAAACCAACCAAGTTGTTTAGACGTGTATATTTTTCCGGTGATTTTATACACGTGAGGGTATTTTGTTCACGATGGGATCTTCCCCTGACTCTGGTTCGGATTCCTATGAGTTAAGCAGTTTTCCTGCACCACCTGACCAGGATTCATTATGCGACTGAAATGTCTCATCACTGAAGTACACGCCTGCCCAAGAGCAGCGCTCGGCGCAGATGATGAAGGTGCCCTACATGCAGAATGAGATTAAAGCCGGACGGGTTTCCCTTAGTAAGCCGGAATACGAACTTAAGTCCATCAGGTATAATAATCTGCTAGAAGACGATCAGTTCAAATTTCTAAAAATCTTAGTAAAGACTCATTATCTCTTTACAAGGGTCATTTTCTTGCCAGTCTAGCAATAGAATGACTTTGTGAATAAATCTATCATCTTTTATATAGGCACTATCTTTGTCAATAAACACTCTGCCTCCGCGTATATCCCTACCTTGGGCGTCAAGACCATTTGCAATGTGGTTTAATACTTGGGTGTCTTGATAGATGTAAAGCCTATGATCAGTAGCATTGAGGCCCATTGTATATCCGATAAATGGCTGGTAATCGGCGGTAAAGGAAATAACAATTGCGTTATCTTGTATTAAATATATTTCCTGAAGATCACCCGGGGGCAAGGTTGATAGTGCAATTGAAATTGCCCTTATAAACCTTTCTCTTTCTTCGTTGCTGATTACATATGGTGGAGGAATAATAATCGGCGACATTTAACATCCTTGTGTTGAATTAGAAATCGGCACCTCGTCAGATTCTGTATTCATAAGAAGCAATACTTCATTTCTTGCATATTTTAACGAGAATCTATCCTTTTCAACAGTTCATCTGGATTAATGCTAGTGTGTAAAACCTTGTTTCCGTCGTGGACTGTATAGTTCGCAGTAACGCCTACCGCACCTGGATGACACAAATAATTTTCATTACGCCAACCACAAATCACTGAATCTTGTTCTGAATTCATCGATAGCTTCTTCAAATCGATCAAAGCCTTCATCTTTCATTGACTTGGCAAAGCCAATACTTCTTTCTGTGCCTGTTACCGCAGACCAAAAATATGAAACCATTCCAATAGCATCACGTAGTTCCATACGAACAATAGTCATCCGGATGCCTTTTTTGAGTTTTGTGGATGCAATATCTGAATTCAAAACAGGGTCAAATACCCGTTCGTGGAGAAACTGCATGATCTCCTGCTCTTTAGTCATAATAATGCCCGTAAATGTTTATGCCCAATTGTTTTGGATATATTGAACTGCATCTTCGGTATCGAGTTTACGACTTGTGCTAGCAAGGCGGACAAAAAACTCCTGTCCCAGTCCTTGTTGCGCTTTCAGATAAGCTGGCTCAGCCGAATGATCTATATCTAACACGCAAACAGTCTTGTTTTCTACTGATTCAAAACGAATCTTGATGTAGGGAGTAAAGGCAGCTCCAATGCTGTCAGCAATTAATCCGGCCAACAGCTGTTGGAATCCATCCTCGTTTTTCCCCTTTACAAAGGATAAATCTTGGTCAAGTCCAAAGATGTTCCCGTTATCCTCCACTCCAATGACCAATGTTCCGCCACTTGAATTAAGAAAGGCTGCTACTGTCTTTAGAATTTCATGACGAAGCCCGGGGTTTTTCTGATTTTGAACCATATCCCATTGCAAAGTACTCTTGAACTCTAAAGTCGCGCTTTCGCCAAGTTTAATTAACTCCTTCAAGGGTCGTTTGTGCATAACCACCTGTTTACTTACGAGTGCTTTCATAAATTCATTAATTTTTCGCGCTATGGTTTCACGCCTTGCGGCAAGAAAATCTTCAAAACGGTTCGTTTTCCAGAGTTCTGGTTCAATGGGAATGAAATACCGATTGAGTGTTCCGGGAAAGGCCGCATCAACTTTCGGTAAATACTCAGACGGTGCCAAACCATCATACGGATGATTTGTTTTGAGAACTACACGGTTCGCAATTTGACTAACGATTTTTCGATGTAAATGATTATCTGAATCGAAGCCATTCTTATAAAGTAAGTCCAAAGGGAAAATATATGCGTTTTGGAGTGCATAATCTTTTCCCGGGTTTACAGCAAGGGACTGACCGCTATCCCAATCTACTGCGCTCTGTGCTTTTGCAAGAATAAAAGCCATCTTGTATATGGGATGTTGAATACCGCGCCCTTCCATGTCGTCTGCTTTGACTTCGAGGCGTCCACGCTGGTCAATAATCTGGTTACATAAAGAATCCCAGGGACTATCTTGCTCGCGTAGGATAATGGAAATATCCTGTTCAAGCCGCTGATCGGTTTGGGATGTGTATCTTGCCCACATTTGCGCCGCATAAAACCAGTGAATAGCATGTTTTACAGCAGTCTCATTTGGAAATTTGTTTTTATTCAATGATAGGTAGACAATCACAGGAATGAGAGCGTTTGTGGTCGCCATATCTTCAGTGGAATGGATAAAAGCTTGGTGCGGCAAAATATTTACCAAATAATCGAGAATTGTGCTTAATTGTTCCCAGCCACTTATAAGTTCTTCCTTTTTACGGGAATGAATTTGTTCAAAGAGCGCGCGCTTGCAAACTACGCCGACCAAGGCGCGGGTCATAAAAGTGAGATCGAAGTAAAAATGTGCATTCTCCAATTCTTCGATTTTCTTTTTCATGACGCGGCGGGCTTGTGCCCATTTCCCAGTGACATGCGTTAGGGCAAGTTCAGCATCAGTCAGTTTTGTACCCTGACTGTTCACTAAATCAAATATGGTAATGGCGTCTTCCATTGATGCGTGTGAAGGAACTGTTTGAATGGGTAGTTCGATTTTTTCAATATTGCGTAGTGCGGTGATATTGTTTGTGTATGTCTGTGCCAATTGGAAGCCTTCCCTCATATCTTCATTGGCATTGCTTGCGATTTCAAAAACATTAATTTCAGTTCCGTCAAATAAAGTTGTCACGCGAAGCCACAAAGGATTGCCCCTCATTTTGGATGATTGGTAATACTGAAAATCCCGTGTTTCTATATTAAAATATAGGCTTCTTGGATCATGGGTAATATCAGTTTCTTTATAATAAGGTGGAATTTCTCCACGAAGCAACATGTAAAGCGTAGTCAGACGTTGTTGACCATCCAGGATTACGGTAACTGTCCCAAGTTTTTCGGGAAGTACATCAATGTTCTTTAATTCGGGTGGTTTATCGGTCTTCCAAAATAATAATCCTCCTACAGGAAATTCCTTTAGAAGAGAACTAATCAGTTGCTTCGCTTGCTCTGTGCTCCACACATATTCTCTTTGAAATTCAGGCAGCACCATATCTTTTTGAGAAATGCTTGTTAGTAAATCGCTGATTTTCATATTTTCTCCTTTTTCGGATAATCCTTTAAGTGTTCAAAAGGTCAATAATCCAAAGTTTCCTGAGAAAGCAAGGTTACTTCATCGGCTACCTACCTGGGGACTCGATCACCGAATCTACATCACCAATTAAACGGATGGCCCCGACCAATATTTTGCCAGGGGCGATCACTCCATCACGATCGGGTGATTATTCTTGTCGTAAATTTCATATTTACCATCAGGTCGCAAAAATAAAAAGGGATGGGAGTGCGGCCATTCATGTCTTGCTGGTATAAGGTTGACAATATTACTCATGAGAATTCGCCAGATGGTTATTTCTTTCCAATCACCCATACTTCGAATTCCTTGATTGATTTCGGAATATGTCACGGGATGATCAGCGTGCATCACAAATTCTTGAATTGCTTCAGAACAAGATTGCCCTTGATAACCTTTCGACATACTTATCTCCTCTTGTTTCACAGGCCACCTACCAGCAGACTTGATATCCTCCTCCGCTTCCCACATCAAACGAATGGTCTCAAGTTTATCGGTATCTAGTTACCAGGTTGGATCATCATCGTCCGGGTTTATATTAGGATTTGCTTTTGCTTGTATTTCGTATTCGCGATTGAACTTTGCCAGGATAATTCTTGCCTTCTGTTCTTTGTGGTTAATAGTGATGTGATCGAATAAATCCTTGTAAGCTCTCGATTGATGACATATTGGACATAAAACCAGCTTGGATGGATGCGGACGGAACTTCTTGTTTTTTGCGCCAGGTATTTTCGTGTCAAGTGATTTAATGCTCTCGAAAACCTTGGGTTGCCCAATTTTTCGGACAGAACCAGTCCCAAGGTCACGCGAGCTTGAATTGTGTTTAATTTTTGTTTCTGGTATCAAATCCGGTGAAACAAGAAATCCCTGTTCATCAATTACTCGGTTCTGAAGCTCATGTATTAAATCAGGAGACTTAACCTCGAAACCGTCTAGCAATGGCGTTGAGATGTTTTCTTTTTTTGTTGCAACTTTAAAGCCATTTGTGTGTGATCGTTTTATATGTCCAGCTAGAGCTTTTCCCTTCATTTTTTTCTTACAAAAGGGACATTCAATTAATGGATTAATGAGTTCGCTGGATGTCATGATTTTCTCCCATGCTTATTTGATCGGCCATCCGCCTGTGGACTCGATTGCCGCATCTGCTTTTCCTATTAAGCGGATCGCCTCGCGCGTAAACACTATTTCGTCTCGGTGGTAAATAACAACTTTCTGCATAATGCTTAGAATATTTGTTTAATCCCTGATTGTTGATTTTATTTACCGTCAAACACTTCGATAATGTGTTGCCTGTTTTCAGGAAACATGGTTGAAAGATAGTCAGATAATTGTTGAGGATTATCCAGCAGTTTTCGGAATTGTTCCGTGTTCAAGTTTAGTCGCCTTGTGCAGGCATCATAAATTGTGTGTATCGATCTTAGGCCTTGTTCCTCGGTAATTTTGGAAACAGCTTCATTGTAATCATATTTGTCGCGCACAACATAACGATAAACGCTCAGAACATCATAAAGAACCTTAGGAATATCCCCTTCCATTTCCCAATCACCTTTATTGGATTGTGTTTGGGGTGTTCTATGCAGCGACCTTCTTCCAGCTTCACTGATTTCCCATATTCCCTTTGGCGAATTCTTTTCCAGTAATTTGTCATTAACAAGACTGTTTCTGGCCCATTGTGCAGTATTTCGCCAACGCGGCGTGGAAGGAGTAGATATCAAAGGTTGAAGGTCATGTTCATTGAAAATGCCCCTCATTTTTTCCTCAACCAAATTCAGTACATCTGTTGAAGAAGCATTCCCTCCCAACTGCGCAAGACTTTCTAATATAGGATACCGATACTCATCCTCAGGTGTTCGAAGACCGCGCTGTAACCTTTGGTTTTTGTTTCGATGGTTTTGCTTTAGTTCCTCTGGCGATTTCTTGGCAATCTGTGTTTCCAAGGAAAGCCATTCGTTTTGAAGTTCTTTGAGCTTGGACCGGAGCAGATTAACCGCTTCGGCTTTATCTAAAAGTGTTCGTGCCTCCTGATGCTTTGAAAGGGAGAAAGATCGAGCACCATCTTGGTTAAGTTCATCAATGATGGTTTCAATCTCCTCCAGAAGGATTTCGAACGCAGGCAAGACTTCATTCTCATACATATGGTGGATATCCTTGTTTAGAATAATACTTTATTTTATAGGCCACCAGCAATGGACATCGATCATCGCATCCGCATCACCCATCAAGCGGATCGCCTCGCGCAGGGACGCGACCAACTTCCGTGCTGGACAATATCCTCGACGGGTAATTGATTTCAAATAGCTTTCCCTGTGTCAGTCACCTAAATTTCTTTTCCTTACTGCGACTTGACTATCTTCCCAGTTTTGAATAGCTGGTGATCAGGCTGCATTTTTCACCGGCAGGGACTTCTCTCAGACTTTTCATGCTGGTTTCGCTTGACACATATTTACCAATCCAATTGTTGATGATCCAATCGGAGAGATCGTCGCTTAGGTCGTTGCTCAGGCTGTTATAGCGCCAGAGCAATTCTGGGGAGTCTTCAATTACCTTGAATACTTTCAAGATAATATCCTCGTCACGCTCGGATTCGGGGATTGTGGCAATCACATGCTTGACAAGAATTTCAAAGCCTTCAGTTTTTTATCCATGACGCATTTCTCCATTTCTCTTTCCGTAAAGCTGCTATTCAAGTATTCGTGAGGCTATTTGGTTGCAAGTATTTTATTTTTTATCGCTTGGCATTTATCCACGTCATGGCTCTAATATCATTCAAATTCATCTTTTAAAATCCGTGTTGGATCAAAATCCATTCTGCACTTGACTTGGGAATCAAATCAAATTCTTTTATTCCATTAGGTTTATTTTTAATTGTCTTAAGCAAACTCAGAACCTGTGTTTGAGTTTTTCGCCATGCTTCTTCTTCGCTATTTCCAACAGCATTCTCGCTGCAAAAGACGTGACATGGTCGGCACAAACAGGCGAGTTCATCATCCCATTCATTGTAAATATTCTTATAGGTCTTATGATGAACTTCGATTAGTCTGTCGCGATTCCCTGATCTTTCGAATATGGCCTCGGCAAATCTCTTGATTTCAGGGATATCCCAAGATGAGTGATCCGCATCTGCAAGAATGACAACAACTTCAAGAAGGATATGATTTCTGCATAACTCGCAGGTGTACTTTCTTTCCCTTTTGATTCGAGCGGCTTTTTCACTCCACTTTTTCGAATGAATGTATTCCTTGTATTTCTCATCCATCTTAACCTACCTTACCCATCTTCCTAAACTCCACCATCGCCGCGGACTTGACATCCTCCCCGGCCAGCAGGAATGTAGATAGAACATGGATGACCTCGCTATACTGCGTTGGCATGATAGCATTTCTCACAAAGTGATATTGCCCAAAAACGATGATTCATAAGGCGACTCAATTCTTCGGTGTTGATATGAGCATCACGCCACCATTCTTGATTCCCTCCCTGCCCTGTTTCACCGCACCCACAGGGTTTCAATCCGCTCTTTGTCACTGTGATTACATCGCATCTGCTCATGCCTTGCCCTCAATAATTGCAATTTCATCCTCCGTTAACCCATACAGTTGATACACCAACTGATCGATCTCCCCTTCCAGCGTGGACGTATCCGCCTGCGGATCGGCGCGCTTTACCGCCAAGATATTATCTACAATAGTTGACAATTTCTCTTTTGATTTTTGCCAGTTGGATACGATGGGAATATCTCTAAGAGTATTCATGGTGATTCTTGGGAATAGTGCTTGTTTCGCTTTGTCACCTTTCAATTGAACCCAAAACAAAATGCATCGGGAACTGAGGATTGCAAGCAGCGCTTTTAAGTCAGTTTTGGTAAAACTTTCAGAACGAAGAATGTAGCAGGATTTGTTTACAGCAAATTGTTCTTCTGCGTAAGCTAGAATAAGACGGTCACCAACTATTTCCCGGAGAATCAGGCGAGGTCCTTGAAAAAAACGCATATCTGGTTTTTGGTAGATTGCCGATGTTTGTGAATAGTCTACGTAATTGACTTCTTTCTCTGTATGAACGAGAAAATTCTCTATGTATCGCCCACTAAATTCAGGTATGTAGTTTCGGTTTATTTTCGATTTCGAATGTAGGTATCGTGTTTCCATTTGTTTCTTTGTATGAATTGTATTGTGATATACCTGCATCCCTAGGGTAACATCATCAAATATTTTGTTGAACAAAATTGATTTCGTTTCAAGTTTTTCAATAACATCTGCAGCTGAACCAGAAATATGAATTGTCCACTCACATTTATGGTTTTTCTTCCAATCTAGCTGTCGAACCTGCTGTAAAGTCTGCATTGAGGCGAGCGCATCTTCACCGCTTGCGACTCCAATTCTGACTTCTTTTCCCCTTGGCTTTTCCATTCCGATCATAAGTATGATGTTGTTCACAGCGACTTCCCCAAATGCGGGAGACGTAAGATCAACCAACAGATGAATAGTCTTCAAATCAGTTATATATTCACGTAGTTTTTGAGCACTTGGAATTGCCAATAATGTATTTGGCACAATAAAGCAAATGACGCCTTGAGAATTTGGTAGCGCAACGCTACGCTCAATAAATAAACGATAAAGATCAGGTTTACCAGAAAGAAGTGGAAATCGCTGTCCGTAAACATCAAGAAATTTACTCTTTTCAAGTAGTGCATAAGGTGGGTTCCCTATAACAATATCAAAACCACTTTCGATTCCAAACATCCATTCGGGGTCGAAGAAATCTGCGTGTTTGTTTTGGTCGTACGGATCCCAACCTGCCAGTTGTTGGGCGGTTTCATCTTCCAGCGCATGGTTCGTGCTCAGCAAGTCGGCAATTTCAAGGCGCAGTTTCTTATCCAGGTCGCGGTACTTGCGTTTGGTGACAGGCGTGCGGGCAGAGAAGTGTTCACGTCGCACACACTCCAGCTCCTTTTCCTTCTCTTCGATCTGCTGGTTGCGCAATACCAGCGTGCTAGCTTTAGCTTCATGTTTCACAGGCAGCATGTACTTGAGCGTGGCAGTGCTTTTAGCGGTGGTGAAGAGCCAATCCACGGCCAACGGTTGGAAGTCTGCGCCCATGCCCACATTGATCACATCCGCAATTTGCTGTCCTTCTGCGATATATCTAGCGCGCAGATCGGGGTTGTGGGATATGAGATACTGCTCCAGTTTTCGGATCAGCAGTTCACATGCCTCTTCTACTTCGGGGGATAGAAAGACAGGGGTTACCTCTGCAGGTTTAGTGTCAGGTCGTTTAATCCCTATTAACGTATTGGCTGCAACGAACTTGGTCTCCAGGTTGGGCAGGGGGCGAATGCCTAGGTTTGGCTTTTGGGCATTCGTTTTTTGATCCACCACCAGCGAAATAAAGAAGCGTAGCTTCGCAATTTGTACGGCAATCGGCTGAATATCCACGCCGTAAATGCAGTTCTCGATCAGATACAGTTTGCGCCCGTAGTCGTCGTGGTTATTTTCAAAGATATCTTCGGTAGATTTGATGGACGCTTCCCGCGCCTCACTACTGGACTTTTCATTGGCTTTGTCGAGTTGCCTTTTCTTCCAGCCTTCATTATTCGGGTCTAGTTTACCCAATAAAAATACCAGTTTATGCAGTACTCCCATCGGGAACGCCCCCGAACCTGCCGCAGGGTCAAGCACCTTCACATTATCAATCGCCGCGATCAAACGGGACTTTTCATCCTCGGTGAAATCGGGAACGGTAGGATTGTACGAAAGCAAATCGCGCAGTCTTTCCGTCATTGCGAGCGGTTTTTGCGAAGAAATCCCCTCATTGTTAGCAAGAGATTGCTTCGACCTATCGTCTTGCAATGACGACTCAAGATAAGCGAGTAGCGCCTCATCCACCATATAATTCACAATCTCACGCGGCGTGTAAAACGAACCCGTCTGCTTGCGCGCAGTCGTTCCTGTCTCGGGATTGTATGCTGCCAGCAGATTCTCGAAGACCTTGCCGAGCAGTTCGGGGTCGAGCGCAATTTCCTCTTCGATAGGCGTATTTTCTTCGATGGTGAATTTGTAATTGTTGAAGATGTGGATCAGTCCGCGCACCTTGTATTTCTTGTTCTTGGTATCAAAAACCTCATTCAGGTCGATTTCGCGGTCTTTTTCCATCAGGAATAGATCATCGGGAACTGTTAGTGGGTTATCGTCCCGATCGGAGAATCCATCCACGCGGATGACATTACCCTTCTCGATCTCTTTATCCAGACACTCAAAGAGTCCACCATTCAGGAATGGAATCCCCGCGAAGAGTTCCAGCGCGGCATCAGGCTTCTTGAAATAGCGCTTGTACCTATAAAAATTCGACATCAGATAATCGGGGTCTTGTCCCTTTGCGTTCTCGCGTCGGAATATGCGCCCTTCGCCCATCTCGGTATTGAGCGTGGCAAAGAACAAGTTTTGTAGGATGGCTTTGTAGAAGGTTGACTTCTTCGGGTCGGTGAAATTGAGAATCTCATTTAAGCGGCGAGGATCAAACAGGTCTTCGGGAACCAGTCCCTTTTCCTTGATGAACCATACGAAGATAAGCCGCGTGATCAAACGGATAACGCTTGTTGCGTTACGCGTGGCTTCATCCTTCTCGGCATCCTTCGGGAATTTCACAGTTTTCACTGCCCAGAAATACCAATTGGCAATTTCCTTATAGAACTTTTTGTTAAGTTCGTTCAGGTCGAGCGTCATCTCCCAGGCATCTTGCAATTCCTTAAAATTGGAAATCGGGTGATCCTGCATCAACTGCGTGATGGCAAGTTCATGCAAAATCTCGATCTGAGCTCGGTTGCCCGTAAAGCGGATATCCTTGATGAGTGTTACTTTTTCGAGAACATCCTTGCTCCCGTCTTTCTTATTGATTCGCCGTGCGATGATTGCCAAGCTGACGGCTCTGTCATATTTGAAGATCACCATCACTGGCATCGGGAACAACTTGTTGATCTCGCGAGTAATCCCGGCAAGTTGTGTGCGCGTGTACTGCTTACCCTTGAGTTCCACTGCAAAGAACAAATACGAGCGGATATCTGTATCGTCCACCTTTTTGGACGCGAACATATTTACCATGCCGCTGGAAGCCTGCTGGATTTCGACATCTGTCAATTGGAACAACAAATCCACCGAATGCCATTCCGTCACCAAGGCGGCTTTGGGATTCATCTTTCCGCCCGCATCAAACTGCGCCTGAAACTGTTTGGCGTTATTTGGCTTTAGCTCGAGCCTGCGTTCACTTTGATATCCAAGCGTGCCAAGCAGTTCGAGAGAAGCATCAGCGAATGGTTTCTTCTCAAAAGCAGTTAAAGCGCTTTGGATGGATTCTTTCAGCTCTTTGTTGTCAGGCATATTTACTCCCGCCTAGCGAATGATAAGCCAGGTGATCAATTCAAAATCGGTTGTCTCTGTTACCTGTTCTTCGATTCCGGGCAAGACGGCGCCGCGTCCCTCTAAAAGTTTATTGGCAGTGCGTTTGCGGAACATGCCTTCGATGGCAGTCACGGCTTTCTTGAGCAAATCATTATAGGCAGTCATATCTTCGCCGTTAGTGGTTTGCTCATTGAACAGTCGGCATAGGTCTTCGTAAGGCGCTTTCCTCCCTGCACAAAAACTGCGGAATATTTCAAGGATCTGTTTGGGACTGCTAAAGTTATATCGCACTACACCGTCATCCTGAATATAAACAAGGAAATATGGCTGGGTGGGATTTACTGTTTCGCTTTTTTCCGCACCCGTCTGCTTCAGGCAGTAAACCACTCCGGGCCTTATGGCAGGATATTCGGGGTCGGTCGGCACAACGGCATACAAGCCCAGCGGAGCATCCTTTAGAATCTGACGATTGGCTTCGATGAATTTATCCAACTCAGCGCGAAAATCATCGAGCGTGAAGTCGGTCAATGCTACACTCTCGTTGAATTCTTCCAGGTCCAGCACTTCATCCTGTAATCGCCTGAGTTGGCGATCCCGATAACGCAACTCATCGGTGATCAAATCCTCTAATTCTTCAGTATTGAGCAGGTTGTCATCCTGTGTGGCTGCAATGTCCACCAGGGCCATGCGCGCTTCCACGCGGGTCTTCAGCGAGATGTATTTATCGAGATCCTGGGTGGGCCAGAAATTCACCAACTGCACGCTTGGATTGATGCTGCCAATTCGATCAATACGACCAAAACGCTGAATCACGCGCACAGGATTCCAGTGAATATCGTAATTGACAAGGTAATCGCAGTCCTGTAAGTTCTGGCCCTCCGAAATACAATCCGTTGCTATGAGCAGGTCGATCTCCTGGTCCTGCGGCATATTCTTCATCTTGGCGCGATTCTTGGAAATAGGCGAGAAATTGATCAGGATTTGGTTGAAATCTGCCTTCCCTAAGGTTGTTTTGTTTTCAACCGCGCCGCCAGATACCAGAGCGAGTTCGATGCCAAGCTCCTTCTTTGCCCAGTCTTTTATTGAGTCATACAAATAAGATGCCGTATCAGCAAAGGCCGTAAATACGATCACTTTTTTGTTGCTCTGGCCGCGATTGTTGGTGGTTGGATTCCTGACCTTTGCCTCGATCAGCTCCTTTAGTTGAGAAAGTTTTGCATCACGTTCCTTTGTAATTTCCTTCGCAAGCACGTGTAAAATGTGGAGCTGTTCCCGGTCACGCTTTAGATCATGCAGCCATCGGTTCAGGTCCATATGCGCAAATCGAAAGCGCGCTTTGCTGACTTCGAAAGCATCCTGTAGTTCGTCGTCATCGACATCTTCCACCTGCAGTGTGTCATAATCCAGCTCGGGATTCTGCTTTTGAAACTCCTTGAATTTATTGATGCGATTATTCAAGTCGTCAATCTTCGCGATGGTTCGTCCGAGCGTCAATTCAAATGAATGCACGGAACTTTCAAGACGCTTCAGGAAGTTGACTTTCATCATTCCGATCAGGAAGTTTTCACGGGCCGCCTGCGAAAATTGGGCAACCTTCTCTTTTTCGTAGAAGGGTTTGAATTCTTTGTTAACATATTTTGAAGGGTTGAACAATGATAATTCGTATTTACTGATCTCGTCATTCAAGTGGTCGTATGACAGGAATTCATGCTGCAAGTCGATATCAGGATAGATCGAGTATGGTTTCAATCGTACGGGGAAGCCGCCTAATTCAGCAACCGTATCCTTGTAATATTTTTGAACATGCTTGCGCGAACGGGCCAGAGTCAGGCCATCCAGCAGCTTGAAGAATGCTGAACTGAGCCTTTCCAACAATTCACTAGTCTTTCGTTCCTTGTTGCTGGTGGCCCAATCATTAAAGGTGGATTGAGCCACGCGCAGAGTTTCCTGTATATCGTCTATACCCAATGAGTCGCGCAGAGCATCATTTTTGTTTTCGGTGATAAAGTAAATTTGATTTCTTAAATCTTTCAGAGTGTTGTTGACAGGGGTTGCGGAGAGGAGCAGTACCTTGGTTTTGACTCCGCCTTTGATGATGTCATCCATAAGTCGTTCATAACGGCTTTTCCGAATGATAATTCCGTTCTCATCCCGCCTTCCGGGTGTGTTATTTCGGAAATTGTGGCTTTCGTCTATTACAACCAGATCATAGTTGCCCCAATTAATACCTGCAAGTTCGATGTCGCCTGATTTTCCACTTTCGCGGCTTAGATCGGTATGAGAAAGGACTGTGTAGTTGAATCGATCGAGAATAAACGGATTGAGTTCACTGTTGTTTTGCGCCTGATAGATTGTCCAGTTTTCACGCAGCTTTTTGGGGCAAAGTACCAATACACGGGCATTTCGAAGCTCGAAATATTTGATGACAGCCAATGCTTCAAATGTTTTACCCAGACCAACGCTGTCCGCCAGAATACAACCATTGTAGGTTTCAATCTTGTTGATCGCACCTTTGACACCATCTTTTTGGAATTCAAACAAAGTTTTCCAAATTTCGGTGTCCACGATTTGTTTCTGGATGTCAGCAAGGCCGCCTTTGGCTTCTTCCGAAAGATAATCCTCAAAAACGTGATACAGGGTCTTGAAATATACGAACTCAGGAGAATTATCTTGATATAGCTGTTCAAGGTAAGTCAGAACGTCGCCTTTTACATCTTCCACGAGGTCGTCGTCGTTCCAAAGTGCTTCAAACCAGTTCTTCAAATCCCGGCGGTCACGGTTGCTGTCAACGATCAGGTTGAGCTCGATATTGCTGGTGGTTTCTGCCTCGCCGAGTCCGCTGACCGTGAAGTTGGAGCTCCCCATGATGGCCTCTTCCACGCCGCCATTGGCGATGTGATACATCTTGCCATGCAAGAGATTTGTCTTGCGGATCGATTTGATTTCAACTTTGTTCTTAATCCACTCTGAACATTCAATTGCCGCCCTACGTTGGGATAAGCGATTGGCTAACGAAAGCCCTTCATCCTCGATCTTATAGGCTTTTTTATCGTAACTACACAGTGAATTTTACCTGAAGGGTTGCCAAAAACGAGAAAGCCAGAGACAATCAAGATCATGGAACCGATTCGATTGCCGAACGAAAAA
>Ga0315268_10004017_pt1 | contig 16044 bp, 11 predicted proteins | sample C1_top_MG_FD_204535 | JGI IMG/M metagenome (GOLD analysis project Ga0315268, IMG submission 204535) | Sediment microbial communities from Yellowstone Lake, YNP, Wyoming, USA - C1_top | ecosystem: Environmental > Aquatic > Freshwater > Lake > Sediment | place: USA: Wyoming | collected 2017-08-01
TAATTACAACACTTGCGATATAAAATGATTGGACTTGGATGGGCAATGTTATATAATTCAATTATTGAAAAATATGTTGATAATAGTTATCTTGATAAGAATGAAATTAAAAAAACTAATAATATTATAATTGTTAATAAGATATAAAAACTAACAATCAATAACTTATAATTATAATATAATAAATAAATTAATTTGAAATGCAAATGCAAATTGAAGTAGAACAGTCAACGGGACAACAACAGCATCAACAACAACAGCATCAACAACAGCATCAACAACAACAGCATCAACAACAGCATCAACAACAGCAGCAACAGCAGCAACAACAACAGCAAAATGTGAACATTGACTCATTAAAATATTTGAGAGATAAAGTGGAGTCACTAACGGTGTTTCATCAGACTGAAATATTGAGAATTTTACACACGAATAAAGTTACATTTAGTGAAAATAAAAATGGCATTTTTGTAAATTTGACCTATGTTAGTACAGACGTAATTGACACAATTAATGAGTACATTATTTATGTATACAAACAAGAATCGCAGCTCAATGAAATCGAAGAAAAAAAAATAGTGTTATCAAATCAATACTTTAAATAAAATTTTAAATAAGGTTTAAACGTAACCTCATTTAATATAATAATATAATAACAAAAAGACGAAATAAATGCAAGAAAACAAAATGACAACAACAACATCAGTAACTTTGGAAAACTTGGAAGAGTTGATTTCTTCGTTGCAAATGCATGTAGTTGGGACTGAAACTAATGTGGAAATTTATAAAGAAAAAGAAAAAGAAAAAGAAAAATCATATGTATTCAACATCAATATTAAAGAAAAAGACAAGTTGCTTTGGGCATTTTACATCATGTTGAACGGTGAAGATGCGTATAAGTATTTGAAAGCGAAATTTGTTGCAGATAAGGATATTCGAATCAAGTCGGTTGAGAAATTACATAAAATGTCGAATGTATTCAAACAGCACAAGTTAAATAAGGGGCGAATTGAAGCAGAATTATCGAGCGACGCTTTATTAACGTTGGAGGGATTTTTTGGATTATGCATTATTCATAATCTCTCTGCACTATTTATAAAAAGAAATTGTTATTGCGAACTGTATGGTGTTGGAGATTCAGATAATCCATACTTGATTGAAGAATTTGAGAATGGAATCGGTATACACATCTTTAAAAATAAAGAATCATCAGCTGAAATGGCGAGAGATATTAGAAAAACAAAATGGAAAATGGAAAATGTCCTTGCGCCAATTAAATCTATATCATCATATACTCTCTCTGAACTACTTGAAATATACAATAAAGTAATGTCAATGTCAAAAGAGTCAAAAGAGTCGCAGCATCATGGCAAGGAAAAGAAAACTAAACAATATTTATATGATTACATATGCAAGCAATTTACATAAGTTTTGTATTTTATTTTGCTTATTTGTTTGTTTTATTATTATTTTATTATTTCAGTGTCGGTATTCATTTGTGTTAAAATTTATGTTGAATTTTATAATAATATTATTTTTAATATTTTAATTATTATAAAATTGAACAAATATAGAATTATATATATAAATTATATAACAATGTCTGCTTCCCATGATTCCGGAACAAAATCTAAATCACAAGAAAAACAAAATGAAGACAAAGAGAAATTCGATAAAATTGTAAAGCTCTATTTAGATGCAGTTAAAACGGAACAAAAAAAAGATGCTGATTCGGCAATTTCTCCAGAATTGGAAGTGCGTTTTGGAACAATGAAACAGTCTGCACCTTTAACAAAAGATAATGTTACAAATATTATTAAAAAATTAAAATCGTTGCAATTTACACAGTCTTCTGAAGAGTATAGTTTAAGAATATTTTTGAATGACTCCGACGTGCGAATTCAAATTGACGGGTTTTCAATCATACAGAATTTTTGCATTGACAACACAATTGATGAAAAGAAAAACGCAAAAATGATTACCAAAAAGAATATGGAACACAGCGTTTCGCGGGAAGACGGCTCAGAATATAAAACAGACATTAAACCTGTTGACAATTTAGATTTTGATTTTAGGGTTAGTTTGCAGTCGGAACGAAATATTGGAAAGGACGAGCGCGACAAGATTATTTCCAACTGGAAATCAACAGGGAAAAATTTCAGGTACATTAAGCGAACTACATTTACACATCCTGATAGTCCGGTAAAAATCGACGTTAGTGTCGTAAAGGATACATTTTCGTCGTCGTCATCATCTAGGAAGTCATACGGCGATTTCAAGACGTCGAATATTATGAAGGGGGAAGAAAAGTATGAAGTTGAGATTGAGGTGGATAATGGGAGTGTTGCGGATTCAGGACTTTTGCTGGAAGTTTTATTGAAACGGTTGAGAGAGTGCATTAAATTGATTCTCTCTGGAATACAATCAAGTAACTTTCCAATATCAAACGATGAGAAACGCCAAGTACTTGACGAGTATTCAAAATTAATTTACAGGGGAGATGTTAAGCCGCCGTCGCGCCTGGCGTTTATCGGACCGTCGTCTGTGACACTTCAAATAAAAAATATAGCACCCGCCGGCATGTATAAAATGCCAAGCATTCGCACAAATTATTCTGTAACAGATAAAGCGGACGGACTTCGAAAGTTATTGTATGTTTCAAACAAGGGCAGAATATATTTAATTGACCCGCTAATGAATGTTCAATTTACCGGTCTTGAAGCAGAAATAAAGGCGTTTCACAATACGCTAATTGACGGAGAGCATGTTTTACATGACAAGGATGGAAATTTTATCAACTTGTACTTGGCATTTGATATTTATTTTATGAAGGGTGAGAGCGTTCGCGAGCGAAGTTTTTATACGAGCAGTAAAGAACACGCGGACAAATCGCGATATTCGGAAATGGTCAGATATATTGGAAGCGTAGACGCAAAGCCTATTATAAAAGTGGTTCAAAATCCGTTTGCAATTCAAGCAAAGCGATTCTATTTTGATGACGGAGGAGTATTTGGCGCAGAAGAAGAAAGTGACGCTTCTTCGGATAAAATATTCATGCTGTGCAAACAGTGTTTAGAAGCCGACTACAAGTATGTCACGGATGGTTTGATTTTTACACCGTACAATACTGGCGTTGGAGGGTCTGCGCCCGGGCAAGTTGGACCTCTAGACCGAAAATTTACATGGGCGCTTTCATTCAAGTGGAAGCCGCCGCATTTCAACACTGTTGATTTTCTCGTAAACACGGTGAAAGACGATAAAACCAACCGAGATAAAGTGGTTGATAAATTTGGAAGGGGGGGAATCAATGCGACAAACATGCTGGCGCAAAAACAGGTGGAGTCTTATAAAGAGCTTATTTTGAAAGTTGGGTTTGACCCGTCCAATCGTTCAAATAAAATAATTCCAAATGCGTGCGCGCTAATTTATGAGGGCGCGATTGAAAAAATGTTTGGAGGGTCGGGTGAGTACAAGCCCATACAGTTTTTGCCATCAAACCCGTATGATATAAATGCGGGAACGATGGAAATAAAATTAAATTCTGAGGGCGACATGGTCACTGAAGAAGGAGCCGAAGTATTTGAAGATTTGACAATTGTTGAATTTAGGTATGATTTGCAAAACAAGAAATGGATTCCATTAAGGATTCGTTATGATAAAACAGCCGACCTTAGAAAAACGGGCAAAAATTTTGGTAATGATTACAAAACGGCAGACAGTGTTTGGTACTCAATTCATTATCCCGTAACTGACGGTATTATTAAAGGGGTCGATAAAACAATAACATATGAAGAGCTTGCTGCAGAAGCGTCGGATATAACAGAAGTATACTACAAATCTAGTGACGGCAGAAAAGAAGAACTTACGAGCGGGTTGCGTGATTTTCATAATAAATTTGTAAAGTCTGCTCTTATTTATGAACTGTCTAAATCAGGCGACACGCTCATTGATTTCGCTGTTGGCAAAGGTGGCGACTTGCCAAAATGGAAAGAATCTCGATTATCGTTTGTATATGGTATTGACGTGTCAAGAGACAATGTCGAAAATCCGGTGAACGGAGCATGCGCAAGGTATGTGAATTTTGTTCGAGAGAATTCTGGAAAAATGGATGCAATGTTTGTTGTCGGAAACAGCAGTAGAAACATAAAAGACGGAAGCGCATTTTCAAATTCAAGCCAACTGACTCGAGAAATATCTAATTCAGTTTTTGGAAAGGGGAGCGTTGATGCATTGAAAAAGGCAGGATTAACTGGCGTCGTGGCAAATTATGGAAAAGGGGAACAAGGATTCGACATCTCGTCCATACAGTTTGCAGTTCATTACATGTTTGAAAATGAAGAAACGCTCGAAGGATTCGCAAGAAATGTATGCGAATGCACAAAAAAAGGGGGAATGTTCATCGGCACAACTTTCAATGGTAAAAAAGTATTTGAACTTTTAAAAAGGAACGACATAAAAAAAGGGGAAAGTTTTGCAATTTTCAAGGGTGGAGACAAGTCAAAAAAAATTGTTGAAATTGTTAAAAAATATGATGACGACTTGCGATTTCCTCCGGATGAAAACAGTCTTGGATATGAAATAGGGGTGTGGCAGGAGTCAATCAATCAATACATTTCAGAATTTCTGGTGAATTTTGAATACTTTGACGGCATCATGTCAAAATATGGGTTTGAACCCTTCTTCTTCGAAAATAGGGATGGTGGTATTTTCAGTAAAAGCAGGGCATCATTCGAAGAGTTATTCAGAATAATGAAACAGAACCATTCTAAGAACTTTGCATACTCAAAGGCCCTCGCAATGTCGAATGAAGAAAAATCGCTTTCATTTTTAAATGACTATTTTATATATAAAAAAGTTAGGGATGTTGACTGCGCACATCTGAAACATGGGGTGGCTTCTGGTTTGTCTGGTTTGTCTGGTTTGTCTGGTTTGTCTGAAAAACAAAAAACATTTGCGCTTCATGATAAACAGGGTTTAATATTGACTCGCCTCGCGGATATACTGGTTGACCACAAGTGGAAACAGGTTGACATCAACAGTCCGACTGCCGATTTCGCATGGGTTGGCGCAACAAGCGATGAAAAAAAAACGGGGTTTCTAAGATACGAAGAAAGCATATACAATATAAAAACAACAGTCAAGAGTTTACTCAAGGGAAATGGCGTAAAAGGATACAGCACATCTGACCCAGACTATCCTTACAGCAAAAATGTGATTACGGACAAGGCGCAACTTTATATTGAATTAAATAAAAAATGCCCTGAAATTTGTAAAAAATACATGGCAGAATCTTGGTTGTTGAGCGACGAAAAACGCACGTCCGAATATCGAGAAGGCGAAGGTGTTTTGATAATAAAACCGCTGGGTGTTGGTGCTGGAGGCGGAGAAGGAATTGAATACATTACGAGCAAAGAAGACTTGAAGGAATTTATATCGACGCATAAAAAGAAACAATATCTGGTTTCAAAATATATTAGAAATCCAATGCTAATCGAAGGTAAAAAATTTCATCTGCGCATGTATTTTATGGTTTGCATGAGACCGAATAAAAAATCAGACTGGTTTATGTTTGATGAGGGCAAAATTATTACAGCGGAGATGCCGTATAAAGACGCAGATTACAAGAATAAAAAAATTCACGATACGCATTTCAAGTCAACGAAAAAAAATCGATTGTTTCCGGAGTCCAGCGAACTGGGATTAGATGATAAGGAATCGAAAAAAATAATGCAACAAATGCGCGAAGTGCTGCGGTGTGCTTATGATGTTTATAAACCCCACATTGCAACTACGACCGAGTCGAAATATGGATTTGAAGTGTTTGGGTGCGATTTTATGGTTACGAGCGATGGCGGCGTTAAACTCTTGGAAATCAATGCAAGACACGATTACGGCGTAAATGACATTGAAAAGGAAAATCCGGAAATTTACGAGCGATTTTGTGAGGATTTTTGGGATTGGGTTTATAAAAATGCGATTGAACCCATGTTTTTGACCAATGTTGAAGAGTCTGAAAAATATGAATCCGAACACGAGCGCGTGGTTGCAGTAATTGAAAAGGGATTTCCTTTTGTAGAGCGTTTTTGGACAAAAGATGATGTTGAAGCTGCATATGCGCTTATTAAAACAAAAGTGGCCGATGTTCCCTTGTCAGCTCTTAAGAAAGAAAATTACATTGATGAAACTTCTTATAACATTTTAACAGGCAATAAAGAAACGGAAGAAGTAAATAAATTTATTAGAGAATATGTGGGCGCAAATGATAACCTTAAATTTAAAGGTGGCGAATTTATATCAATCAAGTCGCCTGATGACACCATATTAGATAAGGATTATTTGCTGGTTGATTATTTTACAGAACCTTCTAAAATAACGGTTCGATTGTCAAAAGGCGAGCCGTCGTTGGAAGACCATTTCAAAAACGGCACGCTTGTTGAAAAGGCGCTGCGTTTATTGAAACGAAAATCGATAGAAGCAACAGATGAGTCGCTGCACGACATTATTGTTCACCAGTCGGATGAGCGCGCTGAAAGCCAAGAATCAAGAATAAATATGAAAATGTCAATGATTGACGGTAAAGATAAAAAAGTATACTTGTCGAGTGCAGAAAATGCGTATGTGTATATTGTTATGTGGAAATTATTATTCCCAGAAATGTCATCCGATGATTTTTCCGGTGTGAAGATTTTGGATGGAGCCGGAGGATACGGCAGTCGTTTGATGGCAGCAATCATGATGAATGCCAGTTATGTTGGCGTGGAGCCGAATCCGCTTTCTACTCCGGGGTTTTCTAAAATGATTGAAATGTTTGGTTCATCAGAAAAACAGAAAATGTTGGAAGACGGACTTCCGAGTGCAGTTGGTGTAGAAAATTTACCTTTTGGCTGGGCAGATATTGTAATGTTTAGTCCTCCTATGTGGGGGAAAGAAGTGTACAATGATGACACGGTAAAAAATCAGTCTATAAACATGTTCAACAATGAAAAGGTGTGGCTGAAAGAGTTTTTACACGCGTCCATTGAAGTTCTGTGGAGCCGTCTTCGTGTTGGAGGATTTATTGTGTTTCAGAGTGTAAGATACGACTACATTGGTCAACACATGATAAAAGAACATGTGGAAAAACAAAAGGATGCCGAATTTAAAGGTATCTTGTCGCGCGTGACCACAGGCGGAAGATATAAACCGAATTGGGTTTGGCAAAAAACAAATGGTGCGTCGGCATCATTAGAAACCAAAGAAGAAGTCGTCGAAAAGGTTGAAAAGGTTGCCGCCGATGAAAAACCAGTTCCAGAAAAAAGTAAAATTTCAATTCCAAGAAAGAAAATAGTATTTGAAAAAAACAAAACAATTAAAAAAAAACCAACTCCTGAAGACGCATAATAATTATAATTATGGATAAAACATCTGATAAGAAAAAAGGAGGGTTCCTAAGGAAACCATTGGTTCCCTTATTTATTACAAATTTATGAAAACAATTTAGATATTTAATTTGATATAAATTAGTGTCAATAAATAGATTGTATTAGATAAATAAATAATTAAAACATGAGTATTTTTTTGTTGCCAAAAATTGCATATATAATTCAAGGTGAAGACATTGGGTTTAAGATGGTTGACTCGACTCCAGATGCATTCATTTCAAATTCATTATGTGAAATGTTGAGTAAAACGAAACTTCAAATTGAGCCGATGGAGAATAGTTGGGACAATTATAAAAAACTAACAAATCCATATGAGTTTATTCACACGGTTGTTCCGGGTTGTAAAACCCAGGTGAGTCGAATGAAACCACTTTCACGTTCGTTTTATAAAATGATTGAAATTTGTACACACTTCAACTTGTGCAGTCGTGAAAAATGCAGAAATGGCGGCAATGGCAGCAATGACAACGATAATGATGTTTTTAGAATTGGAAATTTTGGAAATGGTCACAGTTACAATCATAATCACAATAATCACAATGCATTTATGCAGTCTGTTGTAATTCCCGAAGCATCATTTCCTATGCATTCTGAATCAACAATGTCATCATTTCATCTTGCTGAAGGTCCGGGTGGGTTTATTGAAGCGGTTTGTCACCTGAGAAAAAATCCCAACGACGTGTACTATGGAATGACGCTTGTTAATAATGATTCAAAATGTCCTGGATGGAAAAAAACTAAGAATTTTTTAGAAGAAAATCGAAATGTAGTTATTGAAAAAGGAATCGATGATACTGGAAACTTATTGTCGGTGGAAAATTTTGAATATTGTTACAAAAAGTACGGAGGAAAAATGAATTTAATTACGGCAGATGGAGGAGTTGATTTTTCTGAGAATTTTAATGACCAAGAATACACTGCAACAAAATTAATTATTGCTCAAGTTATTTATGCGATTTCAATGCAGTCAAGTGGTGGAAATTTTGTATTGAAGGTTTTTGATATTTTCTCTAATGCGACAGTCGATGCATTGTATTTGCTTTCGTCTCTCTACAAGGAAGTATACATTATGAAACCTAAAACAAGCCGATATGCTAATTCGGAAAAATATGTTATATGCAAAGATTTCAATGGAAATAAGAATGAAAATAACATCAAAAGTTTGATTAAAAAATTTCATGAAAATTTTCACAATTTAGTTTCAGATTTAAATATTGAATCATTTTTTAGATTCAAACATGACCGCGTATATTTAACAAGAATTGAAGAAATGAATGCAATATTTGGAGAGAATCAAATAGAAAATATTACAAATACATTAAATTTAATTATGAATAAAAATACAGAAAAAACTGAAATTTTAAAAAAATCAAATGTACAAAAGTGTATACAATGGTGCGACAAGCATGGCATTCCACATTATAAAGTCATTCAAGCGGTTAATATTTTTTTACCATTTGGTTGATTTGGTTGATTTTTTAGAGAGAATAATATCCGCTGACATTATATAGATTGTTGTAAAATCTATATAATTATAATTTAAATATATATGATGAATATACTTAGCATGCAAACAACAATACAATTATTATATAAAACAATAAGTGGGAGTAAAAAGAAAGAAAGATTTGAAACAATTCTTGAACCTTTACAAGCACTTATTCAAATCGGATTTCTTTCGTATTATCCAATTGGAACAAAATTAACAATTCAGAATAATATTTTATATATACAGGCGCCCACATACACCCAATCTGTGACGCGATGGTACAATAATGATACACAAGAAGATTTATTTTATTTATTCAATATTTTTTGTAGATTTAAAAAGTTTTATACGGATGAAAAAACAGAGTATAGCGAATTATTTTTACTTTTGATTGAGCTAGCAAAAAATGGAATAAATAATTTAATTCGAACTTATAACCAGACGGAAAAAACGCACGTTTTACACACACTTCAAATGTATAAAAATATGTTGGATGGAAATAACAACCATCACATTGTTCCACCAAACGCGCCAATTCATTTAACAGGCACAGGCACTTCTCCACCTTCTTCATGTTCATCACCTTCATCTACCGCATCATCTGAAATTGATATGGATGACATATTCATTAAAATTTCTGAACTATACACGGATGAAATATTCAAAATAATCCATCACACACTTCTTGCAATGAAGAATGATGAAAATAATTACATGCACTATGCAGACGGATTGAATATGATATTACAACCGGTCAATATAAGAATCAAAAAATGGATTGATGAAAATATTGTTTTCTAACGTGTTTTCGTTCGGTCAAATTATAAATTTTTGATATCGTTTCGAGTAGAATTATTGAAAAAATTATTTGCGATATTGTGTTCGTTTGGATTATGGGGACAAAACTGCTGACGATTGAAAAGGTCAGGGTACGGCTGTTGCACATAATTTTCTGGAACATGCACATTGAACAGGTCGCTTTTTGAAGATGGCACATATTCGGCTTGCTCGCAACTTTGAAGTGCAAAGAATTGATTGCGTAAAGTGGATTCCGTGTTGATATTTGAAGAAAAGCCGGACCACGGCGCTTGTGCAGTTCCCGGATTGAATGTGGTCTCAGGGCTGAACTGCGGATATTCACCCATGGAGACAGTGGGAGTCGCGCGCTGGTCTAAAATGGGCATGATTGAATACTTGGTTAAAACCGGTCGCATACTGTACTGTGGCTGTAGTGGTGCAGACGGAGTGTTTCGAATACTTATTCTGTCATTCAGTTCTCTAGACCGTTCTTGATTGCATATATATAATTTATTTACAACGCCGAACATTTTACAAGATATAAGATATAAGATATGCGTATATTTATATATGTATTAGAAAATATAAATTAAATAATACATATATAAAATAAAATTGAAAATAAAATGTGTAATAACAAATCATACAGACACAACAGACACAACAACCGCATTCATTAAATGCTCAACATTCGCCACATTCGCAGTTTTACTAAATCGGTCAATCCAATCAATCCGGTCAATAGTCTCAAGAATGCGCTTGTCCTTGTGAAACATCAGTTGCGCAGTTCTCATCGTGATAATGATAATGCAGATGCATCACGTGATGACATGGCAAACATTGCAACTGCTAGGCGATTTATTGATGATTACATGAGACGAATTGAAAGCAGCAAGAAGAAAGAAGATTGTGCCGGAAATTTCAAATGCGAAATCACAAGGAATTATAAGCGAAGTGGTGAAGTAGATTGCAACTGCGAACTGGTCTGCATGGCAAAGATTTCGGAAACAATGCTGATTCACCAAGAAGCAAAAAAGTAGAATGAATATTGAAATAATGATGAATAATAATTTATTAAACCAACATAGATATAACTTGACATATATAGTTATGATTCGACGACTAGACCTAGACTATCTTATATAACAATTTGTAAAAAATGTGCGGAATTTATTACTATGAGAACCGGTTGACAAGGTATATGGAAATGAAAAAACTTAAATCGATACAAAACTCGTTTTACAAGACGAGTCATCGCGGACCCGACAATTCTATTTTTTTGAATGAAAAAACGAAGAATAATTCACACAGATGTTTTGGGTTTCATCGATTAGCAATTAATGGTTTGAGTAGTGCTGGGAATCAGCCATTAAAGTTGAAAAAATGCACGCTAGTATGCAACGGCGAGATTTACAACTACAAACAACTTATTGAAGAATTCGGGTTGAAAAATGAATACAGTGTTGGTGGGTCAGACTGCGAGATTGTTATTCATTTGTTTCGGAAAATCGGAATGGAAGAAACGTTGAAACGGCTTGACGGAGTGTTTGCGCTGGTTTTAGTGGACCACGACAGTGAAAAGTTGTACATTGGCAGAGACCCGTTTGGAATTCGGTCTTTATTTTATGGTTCAACACAGGGATACGCGGCAGACATTACGGTGTCAAGCGAAATAAAATCAATGGAGCATTGCTTGGGTACATACATAAAACAGTTTCCATCAGGATGCTGGGGAGAATATGAATTAGGACATTTATCCATTAAAGCTTATTACAGCGCACTAACCGTTCGCACCGTGTGTGATGTTGATTTGGAGCACTACTCTCCGTACGACTACGTGTTTAAAACGGTGCAAGACACTGAATCAAACATTTGCGCAAATATTAAAACATTGTTGGAATCGGCAGTGAAAAAACGACTAATGTCGGAGCGAGCCGTCGGGTCACTGCTTTCCGGCGGTTTGGATAGCACGCTCGTAACCGCAATTCTGTGTAAAAATATGGACCCGTCAAAATTGAACACGTATAGCATTGGGCTGAGCGGTTCAGTGGATTTAATGTGGGCAAAGCGCGCAGCAAAATTCTTGGGAACGCGCCACCATGAAGTGTGTTTGACTGAAAAGGAATTTCTGGATGCAATTGAAGACACAATTTATCAGATTGAGAGTTACGACACGACTTCAGTGCGCGCGTCTCTGCCGAATTTTTTGATTAGCAAATACATTTCACGAATGTCAAATGATGTCGTCATATTTTGCGGCGACATGTCGGATGAAATGTTTGGGTCGTATCGCGGATTTACAAAAGCACCCACAGACGAAGCGTTCAAACTGGAAAATGAGCGAATGATTCGAGACGTGCGTTATTTCGACTTGTTGCGGTCAGATAAGACGATTTCTGGAGCCGGTTTAGAAGCTCGCGTTCCTTTTGCAGACAAGGCGCTCTTGAAATATGTGATGGAAATTCCGCCGAGGTACAAGCGGTTTAACGACGAGAGAATTGAGAAATACTTGCTGAGAAAAGCATTTGACGGGTGTGGGTATTTGCCGGATGACTTACTTTGGAGACGTAAAGAAGCGTTTAGCGATGGCGTTTCGGGGAGCACGGGAAGAACGTGGGTTCAAATGATGAAAGAATACGTTGACACAAAAGTCTCGGATTTGGAATATGACGCGTATGTAAAAACCATTGCCAATTTAAAAAATGTCGCACAAAACGACCTCAATCTGCCGTATGACAAAGAGAGCTATTACTATCGAAAAGTATTTGAGAACTTTTTCCCAGAGAAGAGCGATAATGCAATTCCGTATTATTGGCGTCATCCTTTCTGTTCAAACTTGGACCCGTCTGCAAGACTATTGGAATGTTATAAACATTGAAATGTTGGGTATGTTGGGGGAAAACTATTTGTAAATATAATTAACTTAAACGTAATATTACATTGTTAATTATATTTAATAACTACTTTACTAAACGATAAAAATTCAAATTATGAATGTAAACAAGCGCAACTACAAGGTACATATGGATTTAGAAAAAGAGCCATTATTACCGCCACTAGAAAATGACCCAGAAGACGACCCCCCGAAAGATTACAAGGTGGACACTGAACATGTTTTGTCTGTGCCTGTGATTGTCGACACAATAATAAAAGCATCACATGATATATCGTTGGGTTGTATAAATAGAGACGAATTAACAACAGTTATTTCAAACCTTCACAATAATAAACAACATGCGTTTTCATCCAATGATTTTCTCATCCTGAAAAAATACGAAGATTATAGTGAAGAAAATGAAGAAAATGAAGAAAGGAAAATAAATCGCGAAAGTAATAAGGATTACGGCGTATTTAAAAACAGGCGCATGGATTTGATTTTCAGAATTGATAGCGTAGATGGTCAGGTCGATTATGAAAATAACACAACACGAATACTTTTAAAGAAATACAATAATAATTATAAGAATATTTTGCAAATGGGAATTGTGTTGCCTTTTTACAATCACATTCAAAATTCATCAAAATCGCCTCTTTTCCCCCTCTACTATAGCATTCAACCATACATAAACGGCGTGACATTAGATGTATGGATTGAAATAAATAAATATAAAAGAAATTTTATTGAAATTGTTTATGATTTATTCATACAGTTGTGCGCAATAATAAAAGAATTACACGATATAGATTGCGTTCACGGCGATTTGAAACCGGGAAATGTATTGGTCGTGTCAAATGTGAAAACCTCGCAAAATTGTTTATATTTAATTGATTTTGGGTTGTCTGGAAGACATTTGAAATCAACGCATGCAAGCGGAGGAACGTTGCCTTATTGCGCACCAGAAACCCAAAACACATGCGCGCTGAATGCTCACAACAAACACTATAAAAATAGTGCAATTTTCGACGCAAACAAATATAAATATAATTGGACTCTTCATAACAAATCCCACGACATTTGGTCCATTGGATTGATTTTCATGTCGATATATATTTTCAAGGAAACGTACCACTATTACAAAAACTATCCGTATGACTTCTTCACCAATGGTGGCTATGTTTGTCCAAAATATTTTCAAGAAATTGAACACGAATACATTCGCGAAGTTTTGAGTAAACACGTGCTCGTTGACCCCGAGCGTCGCTGCAATATTCAAAAATTAAGCGAACTGCTTTCAAATATGGCATTCATGTAGGCATGTAGTTTGGGGCAGTATTACTCTGTTAAAGAAAGCGTTATGGCATTTTCATGCTGGTTACTGTTTGCCGCCGGCCCTGAAACATCTTCATTGGTCTGTGCGCCCGCGGCGGCGTTTGTATCAGGTAAAACGGATGTTGTTTCCAATGATGAGTGCGCGTCGGTGGCAGCAGGCGCATCTTTTATTTCTTTTATTATTCCTTTCACTTTTGAGCCGCCGTTGTTATTAATATTACCATTGATGCTGTTATTAGGTTTCTGTATGTATTTTTTTGATGCATCGGCATCGGCGGCAAGGTTCTTGGAAAATCGGACCTTTTTTACAATTTCTCTCTTTGTATTCTGCCGCTGAAGCGTTTTCATGCACAGCTTTGGAAGTATGGCTACCGTGTTCATGTACGTGCGATATTTAAACACGCAAACAGACGTAAACGGTTCCATAAATTTGACACTGTACCACCAGTATGCTGGAATATAAATAATTTTACCAGGGGTCAATTCGATTTCAAGCGTTTTTATTTTATCGAAATCTGCTTTATACTGGCGCTGTATTTCCCACGGATTCAAAGGCGACCTGAATTCAAAATTTTCGTAATCATCTGTCGGGTACAAGTAACGAGCTGACTTGGGAGGAATTAATTTAATTTTAATTTTCCCATGGGTTACCAAGTAGAAATTTCTATAATTTACATTGTATTGAAGCGGGGTTTCTGTGTTTTGTGATGCAGACACCAGGTCATAAAAACAATTTGAAACCATTGGTGGTCGTAAAAATGCATCATTATATTTAAAATTCTTGATTAAACCGGTTTCTTCTAAAAAATCATTATTTTTCTCAATTATGTATTTAGAATCTTTATCGCTGTTGAATAGTGATAACGCAACCTTCAACGTGATTGGAATGTGCAAGTCCGTGTTTTCATCAAGCTCTTTCACATTGCGCAATTTCACATCAAAAGCGCTATAATGTTCTGCAACCGTGTTGATTTTGCAACTTTCGAGCAAGGAATCATTTTGGTAGTCAAATATTACAGGCTGTCTTAAATCGCATATTTCTTCCAGTTTGTCCTTTGAAGGCTGTTCTATTTCATATACTTCTAAATCATTTGATGTTTTCAATTGGAAATAAATGTGCAAGTATAAAAAAAGAACGATGCAAAATATAAGTATGGCAATAAATTGTTGCATTTTTTATGTTATTTATTATTTGTATTTTGTAACCTATTATTAAAAAATACAAATAATGTCAAGTTTTTACTCATATTTTAATATTTAATATTATTTAAATATATTTATAAAGTCTAAATAAGGTAAAATATGGAAAATATGGAAAATATGGAAAACAATGACAATGATAAAAAATATTATGTCTACATTTTAGAATCTAGCGATAAAGCATCAACATATGTTGGCGCAACCATCAATTTGGACCACCGCCTGAGACAGCACAATAAAGAGTTGGTCGGTGGTGCACATGCAACAAGCATTAAAGTGGCACAGGGACACACTTGGCGTCGCGTCTGTCACGTTGAAGGATTTCCGGATTGGTCGGCTGCACTTCAATTTGAATGGCGACTTAAACAGCTCTCTCGGAAACTTTTTCAAACAAAAAATAAAGATAAAGATGCCAATCAAAATGCTAATGTCAAATCAGTCAAATCAATCGATAGACGAATTCAGGCACTGCATCAACTGTTGGCTTTAGAACGTCCAACAAGTAAAGCAAAAGCATACTCGGAATGGTGCACCCCCCCCAAAATTGTGTGGGATTGAATTTCATTCGTTATTTTCTAAAATTAGTATTCAATAAATAAAAAAGTATGAAAATACGTATAAAAATAAAATATATTGTTAGATATTAGATATAATATTGTTATATCAAGTAAACAAAATAAACAAGTAATGACGTCTACTGCGACAGTAAGCTGGTTACAGGCATTTTCCCCTCCAGGTTATACTATTATTTCATACGAATTACAGCAAAATTCGTGTGACTATCAAATATGTTCAAATGCATGGGGTCCGTGTGTTAATTCTCAGATGCCACCATTGCCTTATACTTCGGCAAATATTCCGCCAGGCGTAACATCTTTTATTGTATACAATCTTTCACCCGGTACATAATATTTTTTCAGGATTCG
>Ga0315268_10004019_pt1 | contig 16040 bp, 7 predicted proteins | sample C1_top_MG_FD_204535 | JGI IMG/M metagenome (GOLD analysis project Ga0315268, IMG submission 204535) | Sediment microbial communities from Yellowstone Lake, YNP, Wyoming, USA - C1_top | ecosystem: Environmental > Aquatic > Freshwater > Lake > Sediment | place: USA: Wyoming | collected 2017-08-01
GGCCGAGGTCAGGACCATCCAGTCCGAAGGACTGTTCAATTCCTCTAATATCCTGGTCGACCAGATGGGCGTATTGGTGGTGCTGCTGGCCGGAGGATACCTGGTGATCAAAGGACGGCTGACTTTGGGAACTTTCGTGGCCTTCAATACCTACAGCCTGATGATGATCGAGCCTTTGTGGAACATGGGCAACTTCTTTCTTTCGGGCAAGCGGGCCGCGGTTTCCTACGCCCGGGTCAGGGAGCTGGAGTCCGCTTTGCCTGAGGTCGGCGACCCCTTGTCCCCGGCTGCGATTGAGTTTAAAAGGAACATCGAGTTCAATAAGGTCTCCTTCAGCTTCGGCAAAAATGATGCCTATCAGTTAAAAGACATCAGTTTCAGCGTAGCCCAGGGAGAGAAGATAGCCCTGATGGGCGAGGTGGGCTGCGGCAAAACGACTTTGGTCCATATGCTGCTCCGCCTGCACGACCCGGCTGCCGGCACGGTCAAAATTGACGGCACCGATATCAGGAACTTCAAACTTTCCGAACTTCGCAGCATCATCGGCTACGCTCCGCAGGAAGCTTTGCTGTTTTCCGACAGCATTTTGAACAATGTCATCTTCCACCGGGACAACGTGGACCAGGACCGGGCGGTCGAGGCCGGGCGCATCTCCCAGCTGGAAAAGGAGGTCAAAAGCTTTGCCCAAGGCTACGATACCCTGATCGGCCAGCGCGGTACCAGTCTCTCCGGCGGCCAGAAACAGCGGGCCTCCCTGGCCCGGGCCATCGTGGAACGGATCGCCCTGGGGCATCCCCAGATCCTGATACTTGACGACATCACCTCGGCCCTGGATGCCACCACCGAGGCCCTGGTCTGGCAGGAGCTGAATCAGAAGCTCCCCGGCGTCACCTGCTTCATCATCTCCCACCGGACCTCCACCATCGAACGGGCCGACCAGATACTGGTATTGAAGGACGGGAAGATAGTGGAACAGGGCAGCCATCAGGAACTGATGGCCAAGGATGGATATTATGTGACCCTGCGGGAGAAGGAGAAACTGGAGGAGAACGGTAATGGAATACGCTTTTCTCCCAACAAAACAGACAAATAAAAATGGGGGACTATAATTGGCAAAGAAAAGCGGCGCAGCTTAAAAACTGCGCCGCTTGTAGAATAACAATTCCTAAAACACTATTTGACCAAAACCATCCGCCCGGTTGCAAACGGCTTCCCGTTAGCTTGAAAACGGAACATATAGACTCCATTGGGAACCACCTCTCCCCTCCCATTCCTGCCGTTCCAGTTTACGGTGTGTTCCCCGGCATCCAGGGTTTTCTTCCAACTATAGACTCGGCGGCCGCTGACATCATAGATGTCAAATTCGGCGACAGCCCCGGCTGAAAGAGAGAAGCGAATGTTGGTTGAAATGGAGAACGGGTTGGGCTGGTTGGGATATACCCTGATATCCCCGATTAGTCCCCTGTTATCTGCCTCCCCCGCCACCCCCAGTGCAGGAAAGTAGGCCCGGCGTACCAAGGTACTGTCGAGGACGTATGGATTCTTTTTCCCCTGTTGGTAAGCCGCTATCTTTCGGGTGCGCGATATTTCAACAGCGTCGGCCTGGTCGGCAATGTGCCATTGTAAAAGATCATTTATATAAGGCATCTGGCCCGACCACCATGTTTCAATTACTGAATAATCTGGTCTGTAAATATTGTAGAAATAAAACACAGCCCGAGCAGTATTGCCTTTTTGTTTTTCCCTGGTTTCAAATTTTACGTTTACCTGGCGTTCACTATATTCATTAATAACAGAGCTGGGGATTGATGTAAGTATCACCTTATTACGGTACCATTCTGTGGTTTGCGCATCAGTAATATCTCCAAACGGCAGCGTCCCCCGGTCGCCATTTACCCGTATTTCGGTGGGAAACAGGTGGTGCATATCACCACGAGGCAGAGCCGCCTCATCAAACGAAGACTGGGGCCAAGTATGCTCACAATTTATTCCCGCGCCTCCATCATATGCCCAGGCGGTCGGATCGGTAGTAGGCCCCCCGTACATAGTAAAACCACCATAAACGCAAACCAGACTATCACCCAAAATATCTATCTCGCCATACATTTTATCCCTGGCCAAGTCATACCCCAAATTACTGGAGGCCCTGTAATACTTATAAAGGGAATCCATCAGTTGCTGCCCCTTCAACCCCGGAAATATCGTGGAATCCGGTGGCACGGTGCCTGCCCAAACAATGGAGACAAGCATCAGGGAGAGAATAATTGTGAAATATTGTTTTTTCATTTTTAAAATTCTTTGTTATCCTTTAATTATCAACCCATTTCACCCGTTTGTCAAGTGCTGTTTGTATATTTTTGAGAATTATGATAGAATTACTGTTCTTAACAAACCTGCCGCATTTTAAAATAATCAATAAATGATCCAGCTTTCCAACATAACGGTCGCTTTCGGCGAAACGATCCTCTTCAAGGACATCACCTGGAACATCGGGCTTTCCGAGCGCATCGCCCTGGTGGGCCCCAACGGCGCCGGCAAGACCACCCTGTTCAAGATAGCCCTGGGCTTGCAGGCCCCGACCGCCGGAGGGGTGGCCTCGGCCAAGCGGATGCGCACCGGCTACCTGCCCCAGCAGGAGATCGTCTTCAAGGGACGGACCGTGCTGGAGGAGGCCTCCTCGGTCTTTGCCGACCGCCACGCCATGCGGGACGAGGCCGAGGAGCTTTCGCACCTGATGGCCGCCATGTCCCAGGATGACCCGGAACTGCCGGCGGTGGTAGAGCGCTACGGCGAACTGAACCACCTGTTCGAGGGCCAGGACGGCTACCAGCTGGAGAGCCGCACCAAATCCGTGCTTCAGGGCCTGGGCTTTTCCGAGGACGACTTCTCCCGCCCGGTGGAGACCTTCTCCGGGGGCTGGCAGATGCGCCTGGCGCTGGTCAAGCTGCTGCTGCAGGAGCCCTCCTACCTGTTTCTGGACGAGCCCACCAACCACCTGGACATCGAGTCCATGGAATACCTGGAAGGTTTTTTGAAAAGCTTCAAGGGCACCGCGGTGATGATCTCCCACGACCGCTACTTCATCGACCGCACCGTCAAGAAGATCTTCGAACTGGAACACGGCCGGCTGGACATCTACCACACCAATTACTCCGGGTATCTGGGCGAGAAGGAAAAACGCCGGGAACTGCTGATCAAGCAGCAAATTGAGCAGGACAAGGAGATCGAGCATCTTAAGGAGTTCGTCTGCCGCTGGAAGGGCAATTACATCAAACGGGCCATGGTCACCAGCCGGGAGAAGATGATCGAGAAACTTCAGCAGCAGCGGGTGGACCTGCCCTCCGCCGTCAAAAGCTTCCGGCTCAACCTGCCCCAGCCCCCCTACTGCGGACGCAACATGGTGACCCTGAAGGATGTCTCCAAGCATTACGGCTCCAAACAGGTTTTAAATAATGTGGACCTGCTGGTGGAGAACGGCCGCAAGCTGGGACTGGTGGGGTTGAACGGTGCCGGCAAGTCCACCCTGCTGAAAATGCTGGCCCGGGTGGAAGCCCCCACCTCCGGTGAAATTGTGGAATCGCCCCAGCTGCATCTGGCCTACTTTGCCCAGCACACCACCGAGATGCTGGAAGACAAGAAGACCGTCTACCAGCAGGTGGAGGATGTGATCCCGCTGGAAACCCCGAGCCGGATCCGCACCATCCTGGGGTCCTTTCTCTTTCCCGGGGATGACGTTTACAAGAAGGTCTCGGTGCTGTCCGGCGGCGAAAAGTCCCGGCTGGCCCTGTGCTGCACCCTGCTGCTGCCGGCCAATCTATTGATCATGGACGAGCCCACCAACCACCTGGACCTTAAGGGCAAGGAGATCCTGGAACAGGCCTTAAAGGAGTACCGGGGGGCCGTGGTACTGGTGACCCATGACCGCTATCTGCTGGACCAGGTGGTGGACACCGTGGTGGAGGTGGCCGGCGGCCGGATCGGGATATTCCCCGGCAACTATACCGAGTATCTGGAGAAAAAAGAATCCCTGCTGGCTCAGACGGCTGCGGCCAGCCCCCAGCCCGTTAAGGAAAAGATTTTGACCGGCAGACTTCCGCCGGACAAACTGCTTTGGGAGGAGACCAAGAAACAAAAGTCCCAACAGGCGGCCGGACTGCGAAAGCATAAGCGGATGGTGGCCGAGCTTGAGGAACGGATCCATCAGTTGGAAAAAAAGCAAATATCTCTGGAGTCTGATCAGGGAGGCCTGGCCGATCCCGCCATATACAAGGATGGCGCCAGGATGAAGGAATTGATGAACGATTTCGACAAAAACCGCAAAGAACTAAAATATCTCTATGACCGCTGGGAGCATCATCATGAAGAAAGTGATTAAGACCGGAGTGATCAGGCTCTTCACCAATGCCCGGATCCATTCACTTGGAGACAATCGCACGGTCGAAGCTTTGGCTTGCGATGCTTTTGCCGGAACCATTCTGTCGGCGGGAAAATCCAAAGAACTGCTGAGCAGGTATAACTCTCTGAAGCCGGAGATCATAGACCTCCAGGGGATGACCGTCCTGCCTGGCTTTACCGACTGCCACACCCATTTCTGCAGCTATTCCCTGATGCTCTCCCGGCCAAATTTGGACGGGATCAGATCGCTGAAAGGCTGCCTGGAAAAGGTCTCCGGATACCTGAAAGCCAAACGGCCCGGACAATGGCTTACCGGAACCGGCTGGGACAAGAACATCTGGGCCGAAGGCCGACTGCCCCATAAAAGGGACTTGGATAAGATCGCCCCGGACAACCCGGTATTTTTATGGAGCAAAGACTGGCATACCGGGTGGGTCAACAGCGTCGCCATCAAGGCCCTGGGGTTGTCGCGAAGCACCCAGGCCAACACCGGAGGCGTGGTGGAGCTTGACGCCCGGGGAAGTTTGACCGGTTTGCTGCGGGAGGAAGCCGCCAACGCCTGTTATCTGCAGATCCCCAAGCCATCCTGGCCGGAATACCGGCAGGCCCTGGTAAACGGACAAAACAAACTGGCCGGGCTGGGGTTCACCGGTTTTCACACCATGGAGACCAGCGACGAGTTCCATATCCTGCAGGACCTGAAAAACGAAGACGCTTTAAAACTGTCTGCCGTATGCTACTTAAGGCATCAGTCATTGGATGACCTGATATCACTGGGAGTCAGGTCCGGGTTCGGGGATGAAAAACTGAAGTTCGGCGGACTCAAGCTGTTCGTGGACGGTTCGCTGGGCTCGCAGACCGCCCTGATGCTGGAACCGTACCGGAACAGCCGTTCTCAGGGCATCCTGGCCATGGACCAGGACCAGCTGCTCTCTTTGGTGACCGCCGCTTCCCGTAATGGCATCGCCTGCGCGGTGCATGCCATCGGCGACGCCGCCAACCGCCTGGCCCTTGATATATTCGAGAGGACCAGGGACCTGAACCGCAAACTGCGCCACCGGATCGAGCACTGCCAGCTGGTGGCCCCGGATGACATCCCCCGGTTCGGGAAGCTGGGCATCATCGCATCGGTCCAGCCCATTCACTATCCATCGGACCGAGAGCTCATCGAAAAGCACTGGGGAGCAAGGGGGCGGTATGCTTATCCTTTCGGCTCGCTGTCCAAATCCGGGGCCAGGCTGGCCTTTGGCTCCGACACTCCCATTGAAACTCCTGATCCCTGGCCGGCCATCCAGGCGGCAGTGTGCCGTAAAGAAGAAGGGATCACCATAAGGGATGCGATCAGAGCCTATACTGCCAACGCGGCTTATGCTTCCAATGACGAGGAGGTCAAAGGGGCATTGGAACCGGGCAAAACTGCAGATTTCATCTGTCTGTCGGATGATATATTTCAGGTAAAAACAGATGCGATCGGGCGGTTAAAGGTACAAAGGACATTTATCGGCGGTAAAGAAATTTAAAGTTAAAAAGCAAGAAGGCGGAGATTTGTAAAACAAATCTCCGCCTTCTTTGTATTCCCGGAATCAGTGAATTGGTTCTCATATAGTCTGGCCTGCCAGACGTAGCCGGCTTATATTATTTCTTTTATGGCGAAGTCTGGTGGGCCCTCGGGGATTCGAACCCTGAACCAACGGATTATGAGTCCGCTGCTCTAACCGTTGAGCTAAGGGCCCAGCCTGAAATAGGCTCTAATTATAGCAAAATTATCAGACCCCCGTCAACAGCTATCGGAGCAAAAGCATTTTTTGGGTGCTCTTGGTCTCCCCGGCTTCCAGTTTGTAAATATAAACGCCGTTGCTCACTTGAAGACCGCTGTCGTCCCTGCCGTCCCACTTTACGCTGTAATTTCCTACGGCCTGCGCTGAGTTGACCAGGGTCTTGACCAGCTGGCCCGCGATGTTATAGATGTTCAGTTTTACCTGCCCGGCTCTTGGGAGCTGATAGTTTATCGTGGTCTGGCTCTTGAACGGGTTGGGCGCGTTCTGGAACAGTCTGGTCTCCCTTATTAGCTCCCGGTTATCAGGCTTGCCTTCCACCCTGGTAAACGGCTCCCCGAATTCAAGCATTACCTGCTGGGCGGCCAGTTTGGCCTGCTCCTTATCCATGAAGTACAATGGGAACCCGAAGAACACCGTCTTGCCGGAATCCCGCACCGCGCAGGCCCGGCCCTCAAACAGACTTCCGTCGTTCTTCATGTCCATTACATAAATGGTGTCCCCAGCGCCGGTTGGCGTAAGAGCTTCAATATACCGCATGGTCTTGCCGTAAGCAGCGAGCGTGAGCGGGTACTTCAAAGTATCCACCATGATATCAGGGTAGCCTTTCAATCCTAAGGCCATTTTAAACGAATCCGTGACCCCGGACAGCTCCGAACGGCTCAGTTTAAACTGGTCGTATAACATGTTGCCGGCAAAGAAGTCTGCAGGATAGGTGGCGTTATTCCGGATATTTACCGTGGGCTTCCAGCCTGCAAACCACAGCTTGCCGCCGGCCTCCAGGTAATCCCTGATATCGCTTACCGCAAATGAAGCCCACAGGCTGTTATTGTCATCCCCGTGCCACATCACAGCCGAATACGGGATTAAGTCTGCCAATATCGGTTTATGTTGTATCGAGTCGTACTCGTACTCCGTAACCTTATACCCCGACATGATAAAATTATAGAAGCTGTCCTGTTGGGCATCGCTGGGATATGAACTGCTTGACCAGTAGGATTCGTCCACTATCAATATTCCCTGGTCCAGAGTGATCGGGCGACCATAGACAGTATCGGAAAAGGGACTTGAATTACCGTCACAATCTACTGCCTTTATTGCATAATAATATTTATTTGCCCCGGACAATAGCGAGTCGGTATAGGTTGTATCGGTCAATAATACGACATTTAAGGAATCTAAATTTATCGAGTCATTAACGGCCCGGTACAGGTGGTATCCCACGTCCAATTCAGGATTCTTGCACCAAATAAGCCTTATACCGTTTCTTACCGGCTCCACCCTAAAATCCTGAACCTTGGTGGGCATTGCTGATGGTATAAATGTCTTTATTTCCGAATACACACTCGGCATACCATTACTGTCATATGCCCAAACAGTCACATAGTAAACTGAATCCGCCATTAAACCATCAAGCGTATCGCACTGCTTGGCCAGATCAGTGACATTTATAGTATCGCTATAGCTTCCGGACGTTCTCCCGTAGCATATCATATATCTTGCTATTATCGTGTCCGCCGCTGCAGGCCATGTTATTAGGCATTCGCTCCCGTTGCCTATTTGCCATACACTGTATTCAACCGGATCCGGACATAAGGCCATCAAAGCCAATCCCGCCGCCTGCAGTTGCGTGTATTTAGCTATTGCCTCTGGATTGAGATAGTGTACTGAATCATTTGGAGTATGCCGAAAACTGGACATAACTGTATCATACACATTAATACAATTTTTATAGCCCTGGTCATAGTAAAAGTTTATCGCATTGCTGGAAACGCCAATTCCCTGCTTTACTTTTATTTCTGGCAAATAATAAGCAGCCGTTTTTTTAAAGAATTCACATAGGCCGGTTTCCTTGGTATATAAGAGACTACATGCATACGCAGGATAAGCCCCAATCACATCGGCATCGACCAGGCAGGAGATCTGCATTCCTTCACTGTCGGCCTTTGCCGCATAGTGTTTGCTGCCCAGGGGGCCGCCGCATTCTTCGGCGGTAAAACCTATGAACAAAAGGTTCTTCCTTGTGGCCAGATCCTTTAGCACTCTGGCTATCTCCATCATCGAAGCAGTTCCCGAACCGTTATCGTATGCTCCCGGTGTTGGCGCCAAATATAATGAATCAAAATAAGTGCCAGAGTATACAGGAGGTGCATCAAAATGAGCGCAACTAATAATATTACTTTGGTTGTTCAACCCTATTCGTGATCCAATGACATTCCTTTCATATCCGCTTCTAATTAAGTATCGTGATACAAGGGTGGAATACCAATACTGCATATAGAAACTGTCGTATTCTGCCGTATATCCATAATCGCTTAATTTCCCATATATCCATTCCGAAGCGGCATATGAACTGTCTGCCAATGCTATCCGGTTCCCAAAGCCCTGCAATCTGTACAAACTTGCCGTTATACTATCGGCACTTACCTTTGATATCAATGTTTCAATATCGACGGAAACCAGAGAATCCAATATATTAATAGGCGTAAATTCATAGTTTACCTGGCTTTCTGCCATTGTGCCATATAACACACCTATAAATAGAACAATGATACCTATCCAACAGTGGTTCTTCATATCAATCACCCCCTTCTTTAATATGTAATGCTATTTTACCAATATCATCCGGTTGGTTTTGATGCCATTTCTTTTACTTAAACTATAGAAATATATCCCATTGGATGCCCGTTTCCCGTTTTTATCCTTTCCGTCCCAATTGATACTATATTCCCCTTTTATCCGGTACCCCTCATCCAATATCTTCACCAGCTGCCCCTGGATATTGTAGATCTTAAGGCTGACTTTGCCAGTCTGGCTTAGCTGATATCTGATATTTGTAGTTTTTGAGAACGGATTCGGACTATTCTGCCACAATACATCCCCTATCATCTGTTCCCTGTTATCTTTTCCCTCCGTTATGCCTGTGGGCTCTTCCCCGAACTCCTCCATTATCTTTTGGGCCGCCTGTTTCACCTGCTCCTTATCCATAAAGTACAAGGGGAACCCGAAGAACACCGTCTTTCCCGAATCCCGCACCGCGCAGGCCCGGCCTTCGTAAGGACTCCCATCGTTCTTCATGTCCATCACATAAATGGTGTCCCCGGTACCGGTGGGAGTAAGAGCTTCAATATACCGCATGGTCTTGCCATAGAAAGTTACGGGATATTTAAGACTATCTACAATGATGCTCGGGTATCCCTTTATCCCTGTTGCAGTCTTGAAAGAATCGCTGGCACCCGATAGTTCGGCGTGGCTTATCAGGAAATTGTCATGTAAAATGCTGCCGCTGCCGAAGTCGGCCGGATAGGTGGGAGAATTTCTCACGTCGCCGCTTGGCTTCCAGCCGGCGAACCACACTTTGCCCCCGTTATCAAGATAGTTTCTCATGTCATTCATAGCGCCCGAGGCCAGCATCGCGGCATAGTCATCGGCAAACCAGGCCACCGTGGAATAAGGCCCGAAGTCCGCCAGCACCGGCTTTTGGGCGACGGCCCCGTATTCGTACTGCTCAAAGTGATAACCTGCCATTATATAGTTATAGAAAGTGTCCTGTTGGGCATCGCGGGGCCAGGACCCGCTGGTCCAGTTGTTGGTCTCGTCCACCAGCAGGATCCCCTGGTCCAGGGTGATGGGCCGGCCGTAGGCCGAGTCCGACAAACGACTGGGATTACCGGCGTAATCAAACGCCCGTAGCCGATAATAATACTTGTCTGCCCCCGGCAAAACGCTGTCGGTATAACTGGTATCTGGGTATGTGATCTGAGCCAGGCTGTCAAAGGCGTTTTGGTTTATTTTACGGTATAACCGGTAACTGTTTATATTCCTTGTGCTGTCCAGCGCCCAATTCAGAGTGATCCCCTTGGCCACCGGCGTTGCCGATAGACCGGCCGGAACGTAGGTATAGCTGTCCATCGAGTCGGAGAGCGGGCTGGCGTTCCCTCCGGCGTCAAAGGCCCGGAGGCGGTACCAGTATCTGGCGGTCACGGATGGCACGCTGTCGGTATAAACCGTATCGGCGATCAGCGATGAGTTCAAGCTGTCCCAGTTTTCCTGGTCGATCTTCCGGTATATCCGGTATCCCGCCAGGTCAAACTCTAAATTACGCTGCCAGTCTAGTTTGATGCTCATGATCATTGGCACTGCCGTCACTCCGGCGGGAGACAGGGGAGTTATCCGCGGGGTGCCGGTCACCTCGGTTATCACGGGACTTTCCTTGCCGGAATCATCTATCGCTATGAAGCCGACATAATACAGGCTGTCTTCCGATAGCCCGGCAATGGTATATTCCGTTAGCCCCGTACCCACCGAATCTGTATAAGTCCCTGAACTGCGGCCCCAATAGATCTTATGAGCCACAATATTCCCTACAACATCTGGCTCCCAGGTAGCTAAAAGTTCTGAGCCATTACCCTTGTCTAGTACTGCAGGTTTTGAAACTCTGGGGTAACTTGATATGGTGGCCATTAACCCTAACCCTCCTCGAATGATATTGGCCATGGCCGGATAATTGATATAGGTTGCACTGTCATTCACTGTATGTATAGTTGAAGGAAGAATATACTCTTGGCTGTTTGTCGTGGGATACCCCAATTCATAAAAACTATTATTGTCCGTAGAGTTTATGCCCCCAAGAATAGCCTTAATAGTATTTGTTCCATCATTACTGTACCATTCCGTAGTTTGGCAAAGCAATTCGGCAAAAGCCTCTGCACCTGGTTCAGGACACGAGTGATACAAAGTATCAGATAACCAACTTCCGATGCAGTCATAGTTGCTCATCAACCCAATATTCATATTCTGTTGATATGCTTCATTGGCATAATGTGCGCTCCCTAACCGCCCAGATTCTTCACCATCAAAAGCAATGAACTTAACCGTGCAGTTCGGGTGGTTGCCAGGTAAGGCCAATAACCGGGCCATTTCCAGAACTGCCGTGATCCCGGAACCATTGTCATTCGCACCTGTGCTGTAGAATGTGTCCAGAAGGTCTTGAGTGACGCCTATTGCCGTGTCGTAATGGCCGCCAGTAATGTATACGGTCGAAGTATCGTATAAACCTATCATTGTTGCCACTACGTTATAGTATGTTTTACTTTCATGTGACAGGTACGGAGTATAATAAAAGGAATCTCGCCTAACGTCACTGATACCCATTGTCGTAAATTGATCAGCCAGCCATTGCGCCGTGCTGTCGTGATTGGCCGCATAAACGTTATGGTATTGAAAGGCCTGTAGGCCCTCCATATAATACTTAAGGGAGACCGTATCAACCTGGGAGGTAATTGAAGCAACTTTCGGATCGTATGAAATGTTCGGGTTTACAAAATAAGTAACAGCCTCAACAGTTGAAATAAAACCAAGCAATAAACTCAATATTGCAATGTGATTTAATCCTATCCTTATCTTTCTCACGGTTATACCTTTCTATCGTTAAAGTCTTATCCAATATTTGAACTATACACCCGCAGTAAAACATTGTCAACATCATTTTTAAACAAAAAGAGGCCGCCTTTTAAGGCGGCCTCTTTGCTTATTCACTGTTTATTTCAGGACTATCATCTTCCGGCTTTGGGTCTTGCCATCTGTGCTTAGATGATATATGTACACTCCGGCGCTGACTTGTCTGTTCTGGTTGTCATGTCTGTCCCATTTCACAGTATAGCTCCCGCTTTGCTGTACCACGTTTACCAGGGTTTTTACCAACTGCCCCTGGATGTTGTATACCTTCAGAGTTGCCAGCCCCGGTTTTGTTAATTGATAATTGATGGTCGTTGACTGTTTGAACGGATTGGGCGCGTTCTGGAGCAGTCTGGTCTCCCTTATTAGTCCCCGGTCCTCCGGCTTGCCGACTATGCCCAGCGGCTCTTCCCCGAACTCCTCCATGATCTTTTGGGCCGCAGCTTTCACCTGCTCCTTATCCATAAAGTACAAGGGAAACCCGAAGAACACCGTCTTTCCTGAATCCCGCACCGCGCAGGCCCGGCCTTCAAAGGGGCTGGCGTCCTTTTTCATGTCCATTACGTAGATAGTATCCTCTGCGCCGGATGCCGTCAGGGCTTCGATATACGGCAGGGTCTTGCCGTAGAAAGTTGCCGGGTATTTCAGAGTGTCAACATTGATGCTTGGATATCCTTTCAAACCAACCGCTGTTTTAAAGGAGTCGGCTGTTCCGGATAGCTCGGCGCGGGTTATCATAAAGTTGTCGTACAATATGCTGCCGCTGCTGAAGTCGGCCGGGTAGGTGGGAGAATTTCTCACGTCGCCGCTTGGTTTCCAGCCGGCGAACCACACTTTCCCTCCGTTTGCAATATAGCTCTTCAGATCATTCATAGACCCCGAGGCCAGCATCGCGGCATAGTCATCGGCAAACCAGGCCACCGTGGAATACGGCCCGAAGTCCGCCAGCAACGGCTTTTGGAGTGATGTTCCGTACTCATAAGATGTGATCCCGTACCCGGACATGATGTAATTATAAAAACTATCCTGCTGGGCATCCCGAGGCCATGATCCGCTGGTCCAGTTGTTGGTCTCGTCCAACACCAGGATACCCTGGTCCAGGGTGATGGGCCGGCCGTAGGCCGAGTCCGACAACCGGCTGGGGTTGCCGGCGCCGTCAAAGGCCCTCACCCGGTAATAATACTTGTTGGACCCTGATAAAACGCTGTCCGTATAACTGGTATCAGGGAACGTGATCTGGGCCAGACTGTCAAAGGCACTTTGGTTTATTTTACGGTACAGCCGGAAGCTGTTGATGTTCTTTGTGGTGTCCCGCGGCCAGTCGAGCTTGATCCCGTTGGCCACCGGCGACGCCGATAGACCGGTTGGAAGGTAGGTGTAACTGCTGACCGAGTCGGAAAGCGGGCTGGCGTTCCCGCCGGCATCAACTGCCCGGATGCGGTACCAGTATCTGGCGGTCTCGGCTGGCACGCTGTCGGTATAAACTGTATCCGAAACCAGCGACGAATTCAGGCTGTCCCAGGCTCCCGTATCCATCTTCCGGTAAATCCGGTAGCCGGCCAGATCCAGCTCACCGCTGCGCCAGCCAAGATTGATGCTCATGATCCCTGGCATAGCCGTCAACCCGGTTGGAGACAGGGGAGTTATCCGCGGGGTGCCGGTCACCTCGGTTATCACGGGACTTTCATTTGAAGAATCGTCTATGGCTATTATGCCGATGTAATACAAACTGTCGGCCGTCAGACCGCCGATCGTGTATGAAGTGTCCGCGATTGGCAGGGTATCGCTATAATCACCGCTGGCCTTGCCCCAATAGAGCCTGTATCCGGCAGTATTACTGGCCTGGCTGGGCTGCCATTGGACAAACAACTGCGACCCGTTCCCGACATCGGTAACTTTTAATCCTTTCACTATTTGGGGATAATTGGCCATGGTCCCCAGCAGCCCCATCCCGGCTTTGATGATGCTGGTGCAGTAGCGCATGCTCATGTAAGGAGTGCTGTCGTTGATCTGGTGGTATACCGTGCTGAAGATAAGCTCCTCGCTGTAAGTGACCGGGAAGCCTCGGATGGAGAATTCGTAGCTGTCGCTGCCGCTCAGGTAAACGTTGTTATACGAGGCCACCAGACTGGTGTCGGCCAGCCGTCCATACCAGCCGGCCATCTGTCCCAGCAGATAGGCATAGCCTTCCGATCCGGGATTAAGCTTGGAAACAAAAGTACTGTCATTGCCCTTATAGCCTATCATATCATAATTCAGCATGCATCCGATTTTCATTCCCTGGGTCAGGGCTTGCTGGGCATAATACGCGCTGCCGTATAAACCGTACTCTTCTGCATCAAAAGCAATGAACCGGACCGTGCAGTTTGGCTGGTTGCCGGGCTGGGACAGCACCCGGGCCATTTCCAAAGCGGCCACCGTGCCAGACGCGTTATCATCGGCTCCCGGGGCCTGAGTATAGAGGGCGGGGCTGTAAGTGTCGTAGTGTCCGCCCACGATATATACCACCGATGTGTCTAAAAGCCCCGGGATGGTGGCGATGATATTATGCTGTTGCATGCCGTAACCGATATCAAAGGTATCCGTTCTGACGTCGGCAATGCCCATGTCCAGGAATTGTTTCCTGATCCATCCCACCACCGAGTCGTGGTTGGCGGCGCCCAAAAATCTGGTGTCGAAAGACTGCATTGCTTCTATCCTGATGCGGACCTGGGCCGTATCCACCAGATTGGTAAGCATTGCCACCGCAGTATCCCTGACCAGGCTTTGGTTGGTGATCATGCTGGAGGGCGAGATGACCCTGGGCTGGGGGTTGAAGGGCTTGACCATATACGGTCCGCCGCTCTTGATCCCGGCGGCCGCTGCGCTTGCGGCATCCGCCAGCAGCAGGTCGTTCCCAGAGTATAAGGCTTTGATGGCCGGCAACGGGTTGTTTTTCCTTATGTACACCCAGCGCAGGTTTTCCGATGGACCCCGGTAGATCTGGCTGCATTCCAGGATCGCGCTGTCATCCGATCCGGAGATCTTTTTCCCGACCAGCGCCTGCTGCCCCGAAAGATGGTACAGGGGCCAGCTCCTGGCACCGGCCAGCCGGTAGACGTCGGTTCCCGGAGCAAATTTCACCAGGTAAAGCTCCACCGGTGAAGCCGTCACTGGCCCCGCCGATACTGCCAACAGAACCAAAACCAGGGCCAGAAGATTTCTTGTCCTCATGAGATTCCTTATGAAATTATTTATGTGGTTTGGTGTTGCCACTATTATACAACCAGTTTTCAGACAAGTCTACCCCCTGCCCATGGCCTTTAATCTTGCCACCCGTTCCTCGATCGGCGGGTGGGTGGAGAACAGGCTCATCAGGCTTTTGCCCGACAGCGGATTGACGATGAACAGGTGGGACGAGGCCGGGTTGGCGTTCATCGGGGCCATCTGGACACCGGCCTGAAGCTTTTCCAGGGCGCTGGCCAGACCCTGGGGAGATCCGGCGATCCTAGCTCCGCCGGAATCGGCCGAGTATTCCCGGGTGCGGGAGATCCAAAGCTTGATCAGCAGCGCGGCGATGGGCGCCAGGATCATCATCAACAGCATGCCCAGCCCCCCGCCGCCCCGGTCCCGGTCCCGGTCGCCGCCGTAGCCGCCGAACATGGCGGCGTAACCCGCCATCCGGGCCAGCATGGTGATGGCCCCGGCCACAGTGGCCACTATGGAGGCGATCAGGATGTCCCGGTGCTGGACGTGGGCCAGTTCATGGGCTATCACCCCTTCCAGCTCCTGACGGCTCAATAGCTGCATGATGCCCTGGGTCACCGCCACCGCGGCATGGCTGGGATTGCGCCCGGTGGCAAAGGCGTTGGGCGAAGCCGAGGGAATGATGTAGACCTTGGGCATGGGGATGCCGGCCCGGGTGGCCAGGGTCCGGACTATGGCGTGCAGCTCCGGAGCCTCGGCCTCGGTCACCGGCTGGGCCCGGTAGCTCATCAGGGCGATCTTGTCGGAGAACCAGTAGGCGAAAAGGTTCATTCCCCCGGCCAAAAGCAGGGCCATCAGCATTCCCTGCTGGCCGCCGAAGTAACCGCCCAGCAGGACCAGGAGAATAGTCAGTCCGGACATCAGAATGATCGTTTTGAACATATTCAATTTTGGTGTCTCTCCATAAATACAATATTGGTTTAAAACTTATATTCCAACTGTGCTGTTATTATATTTTGTTTTAATGAAATAGTGTTATCAATGCCACTATACATTGTAATGATCTCCTCTTCTGATGTATCCGGATCATCACCATATATATACTGTACTTGAGTTCCCGTGGTTTTTATTCGGGTTAAACTATAGCTACCACCCAATAATAAATTTCTTCCATCTTTGAACGTAAAAACTTTAATGTTTGTCGCACCGAAAAGTGTGTTGCCCCCG
>Ga0315268_10004020_pt1 | contig 16039 bp, 19 predicted proteins | sample C1_top_MG_FD_204535 | JGI IMG/M metagenome (GOLD analysis project Ga0315268, IMG submission 204535) | Sediment microbial communities from Yellowstone Lake, YNP, Wyoming, USA - C1_top | ecosystem: Environmental > Aquatic > Freshwater > Lake > Sediment | place: USA: Wyoming | collected 2017-08-01
GCGCGGTTGCTTCGGCGGCTGCACCTTCTGCTCGATCACCGAACACGAAGGCCGCATCATTCAGAGCCGCTCGGAGGAGTCGATCCTCCAGGAGATTGCGGATATCCGCGACAAAACGCCCGGCTTCACCGGCGTCATCTCCGATCTGGGCGGGCCGACGGCGAACATGTACCGCATGGCCTGCAAGGACAGCAAGATTGAAAGCGCGTGCCGCCGCCTGTCCTGCGTCTATCCGGATATCTGCGACAACCTCGACACCGATCACGCACCGCTGATTTCGCTCTACCGCAAGGCGCGCCAGCTAGCGGGCATCAAGAAGATTCTTATTAGTTCCGGCCTGCGCTATGACCTCGCCGTGCGTTCGCCCGAGTACGTCAAAGAACTGGTCAGCCACCACGTCGGCGGGTATTTGAAAATCGCCCCCGAGCATACCGAAACCGGCCCGCTGTCAAAGATGATGAAGCCCGGCATGGGCAGTTACGAAAAGTTCAAGCGCATGTTCGACGCCGCCTCACAAGCGGCCGGCAAGGAACAGTACCTGATCCCCTACTTCATTGCCGCGCATCCGGGCACCACCGACACCGACATGCTGGAACTGGCGCTCTGGCTCAAGCGCAACGGCTTCCGCCTCGATCAGGTGCAGACCTTCCTGCCTACGCCGCTGGCCATCGCCACGGGCATGTGGCACAGCGGCAAAAATCCGCTCAAACGGGTTTCGGCCAGTTCGGAAGATGTGGCCGTGGTACGCGGCGGCCGGCAACGCAAGCTACAAAAAGCCTTCTTGCGCTATCACGATCCGAAGAACTGGCCGCTGTTGCGCGAAGCGCTGAAAGCGATGGGCCGCAGCGACCTGATCGGTAATGGCAAGAAACATCTCATCCCCGCCTGGCAGCCGGAAGGCACCGCGCCAACGCGGAAGTCAGCGCTGGCCGCAACTGTTGGATCCCGCCAGCCAAAGTCGGCGCTGGCAGGACGGCAAGCGATCAAACGCAGCCGGTCGAATTAAACGCAGCCCGTTGGCTTGGGCATCCCCGCGTAGCGCCCCGCCTGCTTGGCCGGGCCATACGGAAACAGGTCGAACAGATACTTCTTGTCGCCATATTCTTCGCCGAGATCTTTGCCGATCAGCTTGGTGATCACCCGCAGGTTGGGCGCAGTGGAATTTTCGGCATAGTAATCACGAATCCAGTTGATCACCTGCCAGTGCTTGTCGCCCAAGTCCAATTGATCCTGCGCCGACAATACCGCCGCCACATCCTCCGACCAGTCGTCCAGATTCGCCAGAAAACCTTCGGCGTCGGTTTCTATATCCTTGCCATTCACGTTGATCATTTTTAGTTCCTCTTTGCTAGATTGAAATAATACTTGATTGAATTTGTCGGAATTGTAGGCGCAAACAGGGGTGATGCAAATAAAACTTTCAGCACCTCTGGGAAAATGGTTTTATGGGGGAAATCCAGAGGATGCGCTGGCGCTTGAGCAATCAGTCGCGATCGTAAGCGGAGGGCGTGACGCCAGCGTGGGCAAGGTTCTCGCGGAGCAATTTAATATCGCTCTTCGCGCAGGTCGTGCTGTTGTGCGGATGGTGCAGGAAGAATTCAACACGGTTCAGTACGATACGGAAACGTGCTCCATGGCCACTTTCGACCGTCGCACCCAGGTGGTGGAGCAATGACTCAACTTCGCGCCAGTGAATGTTGGCGCTGACTGGGTCGGTAAAAATGGCATGCAGTAAATGCACGTGCTTATGACTCATGGCCGTGACTCCCAGAAGAGAGGTTCATGGACATGATAAAGCTTTTTGGTGATTCTCTTGTCCTGCACGGTTGCCTGACATTTGCAAATCGTTTCTAATGACGCGCCTACCTAACCAGAAGCCCCCCATCTCGTGCAGGTCTACGCCCTCGGCATCAATCACCATACCGCGCCGCTCGATATTCGTGAGCAGGTAGCGTTCGACCCAACGCGGGTAGTGCAGGCGCTGCACGACCTGCTGCGTGGCCGGGCGGTGCGTGAAGCGGCGATTTTGTCGACCTGCAATCGCACCGAACTGTACTGTGCCACCGAGGAACCCGCCGCCGCCATTGATTGGCTAGCCGAATACCATGCCCTGTCGGCGCGACGTATCGACCCCTACCTGTATCAACATCCGCAGCGTGAAGCCGTGCGCCACATGTTTCGTGTCGCCTCGGGGCTGGACTCGATGGTCTTGGGGGAGCCGCAGATTCTTGGCCAGATGAAGCAGGCGGCGCGCACCGCCGAAGAGGCTGGCACGCTAGGTACGCTGCTCAACAAGCTGTTCCAGCGCACCTTTTCCGTGGCTAAGGAGGTTCGCTCCACTACCGCCATCGGTGCCAATATTGTTTCCATGGCCGCCGCAGCCGTGCATCTTTCCGAACGCATCTTTGAGCGCTTGTCGGACCAGAAGGTGCTGTTTATCGGCGCGGGCGAGATGATCGAACTGTGCGCAGCCCACTTCGCCGGTGGTAAGCCCAAGTCGCTGACCATTGCCAACCGCACGCCCGAGCGCGCTCAGCCAATTGCCGAGCGCTTTGGCGGCGACGTAATGCGCCTTGACGAAGTCGGTGCGCGGCTGGCCGATTACGACATCGTGGTGTCTTGCACGGCGAGTTCGCTGCCGATTATCGGTCTGGGTATGGTCGAACGTGCGCTGAAGGTGCGCCGCCATCGGCCCATGGTGATGGTTGATCTGGCCGTGCCGCGCGATATCGAGTCCGAGGTAAGTCAACTCGACGACATCTTTCTCTACACCCTCGACGACCTAGGGCAGATTGTCGAATCCGGCCAGGAATCACGCCAGGCGGCCATCGTTGAGGCCGAGGAAATCATTACCCAGCGAGTGGATGATTTTATTCATTGGGTGGATTCGCGTGAGACGGTGCCGACCATTCGTGCCCTGCGTGACACCGCCGAACGGGCGCGTCGGCATGAGCTGGAGCATGCGCTGAGGCTGTTGCAGCGCGGTGATGATCCGGCCCAAGTGCTCGAAGCCCTGTCGAAGGGGCTGACCAATAAATTTCTGCACCCGCCGACCCAAGCCCTGAATCTCGCCGAAGGCGCGGAGCGCAGTGAAGTCGCCCAGGTCATTTCCCGTATCTGGCATCTCCATGCCGAAAAGTAGCGGATGAAGTCCAGTATCCGCTCCCGCCTGGAGCAGCTTGCCGAACGTCTCGCCGAACTCGATGCCCTACTGGGTGACGAGGCCGCCACGCGCGATATGGAGGCATTTCGCCGCCTTAGCCGGGAGCGTGCGGATATCGCCGAAGTGGTCGGGCTGTTTGATGCCTACCGCCAGGCTGAGGCTGATCTGGCGGCGGCGGCGGCCATGGAGGGCGATGCCGACATGCGTGAATTTGCGCGCGAGGAATCAGCCGCTGCGCAAGCGAGCATGGTCCAGCTTGAAATCGACTTGCAACGCGCCCTGTTGCCCCGCGACCCCGACGACGACAAAAGCGTGTTTCTTGAAATCCGCGCCGGTACGGGGGGCGATGAGTCGGCCCTGTTCGCCGGCGACCTATTTCGCATGTACGCGCGCTTTGCCGAGCGCAACCGCTGGAAGGTCGAGGTGGCGTCGAAAAGCGAGTCTGACCTCGGTGGTTATCGCGAAATCATCGCGCGCATCGAAGGCGCAGGCGTCTATGCCAAGCTCAAGTTTGAATCCGGTGGCCACCGCGTGCAGCGCGTACCGGCCACCGAGGCGCAGGGCCGCATCCATACGTCGGCATGCACTGTGGCGGTACTGCCGGAAGTCGATGCGCTGAATGAAATTGTTGTCAATCCAGCCGAGCTGCGCATCGACACTTTTCGCGCCTCCGGCGCGGGCGGTCAGCACATCAACAAGACGGATTCGGCGGTACGCATCACCCATCTGCCCTCGGGCCTAGTTGTCGAATGCCAGGATGACCGCTCACAGCATCGTAACAAGGCGCAGGCGATGAGCGTGCTGGCGGCCCGCCTCAAGGATATGCAGGTGCGCGCGCAGCAGCAGGAGCGCGCCAGCACGCGCAAGAGCCTGATCGGCAGCGGTGACCGTTCTGAGCGTATCCGAACCTACAACTTTCCGCAGGGGCGGGTGACGGATCATCGCATCAACCTCACGCTCTACAAGATCGACGCCATCATGGATGGCGATATTGATGAGTTGCTTGCCGGCTTGAATGCGGAGCATCAAGCGGAGCTGTTGGCCGCGCTTGCCGGCGAGGGATGAATTTGTCGATATTCGCGGCCTTGACCGAGGCGCGCCTGCGCATTCCGCCTGGCGAAGCGCGCCTGCTGTTGAGCCGCTTGCTGGAGCGCTCGGCCGCCTGGCTGGAAGCCCATCGTGAAGAAGTGCTTGCAAATGAGCAGTTAGCGCAGTTTCGCGGATGGGTGGCGCGGCGTGCGGCGGGCGAGCCGGTGGCTTATTTGCTCGGCAGTCGCGAATTCTATGGGCGCGAGTTTGTGGTGACGCCCGCCGTGCTGATTCCGCGTCCCGAAACCGAATTGCTGGTGGATGTGGCGTTAATGAAAGTCGGCGCTGGCGGGACGGCACAGTTACTGGACTTAGGCACTGGCAGTGGTTGCATCGCCGTGTCACTGGCTTTGGAATGTCCGGCGGCGCGCGTGACAGCCGTCGATATCTCGGCAGCCGCACTAGCGGTGGCCAAAAATAATGCGTTGCGGCTGGACGCTTCGGTAGATTTCATCGAAAGCGACTGGTTCGCTACGTTACCAGCCGCGCAGTTCGACCTCATCGTCGCCAATCCGCCGTATATCGCCGCCACTGACCGGCATCTAGCCGAGGGCGATCTGCGCTTTGAGCCGGCGCACGCCTTGACCGATCAGGCAGATGGCCTGGCTGCCTTGCGGCGCATTGTTGCTGATGCCCCAGGCTGGCTGGCCAGCGACGGCTGGCTATATTTTGAGCATGGCTACGATCAGGAGACCGCCGTGTTTGCCTTGTTGCAGGCGGCAGGATTTGTCAATATCGAGCAGCATCGCGACCTCGCCGGCATCGTACGTGTCAGTGGCGGACGGCGGGTCGTCGAGAATGCTTGTATTAAAAGCGATTAGTCAATAGAATCGCCACCTTTTTCCGGATTCTAGGGGAACCTGCATGGTTGTCATTCGTCTCGCTCGTAGCGGCGCAAAGAAGCGCCCCTTCTACAACATGGTTGTTACCGACTCACGCAACCGTCGCGACGGCAGTTTTGTCGAACGCGTCGGTTACTACAATCCGGTGGCCACCGAAAATGAAAAAGGTCTGGTCATCAACACCGACCGGCTCGCCTACTGGCAAGGCAAGGGCGCCCAGTTGTCGCCGACCGCTGCGCGACTGGTCAAACAGTCGGCTGCTGCTGCCAAGGCCGCTTAAGTTTCATGGTCGTCTTGGGGCGAATTACCGCCCCATACGGTGTGCAAGGCTGGGTCAGGTTGCATGCCTTCGGGGACGACCCCGACCGCTGGCGTGAAATTGCTAGCTGGTGGCTGGGGCGCGATGAAAATGATTTTTCCGGATGGCACGCCTATCCCTTTCAGGCCTTGCGTCTGCACGGTAAGGGCTGGGTTGCCAAATTAGTGGGCGTCGACGATCGCAACGGCGCCGAGCAACTGATTGGCCAGTTTGTTGGTGCGCCACGCAGTACGTTGCCCACTCCGGCGCAAGATGAATATTATTGGGCCGACTTGATTGGCTTGCGTGTCGTGAATGAAAAGCAGGAACTGCTTGGGCACCTCGCCGAAATGCTTGAGTCCGGCGCGCATGCGGTGATGGTCGTGGTTGATGGCGATAGTAAGCGACTGCTGCCCTTTGTCGGCCATGTGGTAAAGGAAGTTGATGTCGCGGCCGGCAAAATAAGCGTCGACTGGGAACTTGACTGGTAAGTGTGGTGAATCGGATGGCTTTGCGCTTCGATGTGGTCACGCTGTTTCCCGAAATGTTCGCGGCAGTCACCAACTTTGGCATCAGTCGGCGGGCATTGGAACGCGGCTTGTGGCAACTGGAAAGCTGGAATCCGCGTGATTTTGTGGATGTGGCTGAAAATGCCTATCGCTCCGTGGATGATCGGCCCTTTGGTGGTGGTCCGGGCATGGTGATGCAGGCGGAACCGCTAGAGCGTGCCATAGAAGCAGCACAGCTAGCGCGGGCAACGCAGGCGCGGGTGATTTACCTGTCGCCACAAGGGCGGCCATTGACGCATGCGCGGGTGGCGGAGTTTGCGGGTGGCGCGGGCGCAATTTTGCTGTGCGGCCGCTACGAAGGAGTGGATGAGCGTCTGTTAGCGCGTTGTGTTGATGAAGAAATTTCTCTGGGAGACTTTGTGCTCTCGGGTGGTGAAGTGGCTGCGCTGGCGTTAATTGACGCCTGTGTGCGGCAATTGCCGGGGGCCTTGAATGATGAGACTTCGGCAGTAGAGGATTCGTTTGTGGATGGGCTGCTGGATTGTCCGCATTACACGCGGCCCGAAGTGTATGAAGGATTGGCGGTGCCGGAGGTTTTGCTTTCCGGGCACCATGAGAATATCCGTCGCTGGCGACTCAAGCAGTCGCTGCAACGGACCCGGGAGCGCCGCCCGGAGCTGTTTGCCAAATGGCTGGCGCAACATGCTCGCAGCTTGAGCAAGCAAGAAGCGCAACTCCTGCGTGAAATTGAAACTGAGGAGCTCTGCGGTCGTGATAATGAGTTGAACTGATAAGGAAAACGACATGAATCTGATTGAGCAGTTGGAAAAGGAAGAAATTGAACGTCTGGGCAAAATCATCCCGGTCTTCGCCCCCGGTGACACCGTCGTCGTGAACGTCAATGTAGTTGAAGGTGAGCGCAAGCGTATTCAGGCATTTGAAGGCGTAGTGATCTCCCGGCGCAATCGTGGCCTTAACTCCAACTTCATCGTGCGCAAGATTTCGTCCGGCGAAGGTGTAGAGCGGACCTTTCAGCTCTACTCGCCGCTGATTGCGAGCATCGAAGTCAAGCGTCGCGGCGACGTGCGCCGTGCCAAGCTTTATTACCTGCGTGAGCGTTCCGGCAAGTCGGCGCGCATCAAGGAAAAGCTGGTCAGAAGAACCACCGAAGCGAAATCCTGATCTAAGTTTTACCTTCGCTTCGTACCATGCAAAAAGGACGCCGCGGCGTCCTTTTTGCATGGCTGCAGGGATCGATCACCGTATCTTGGTACGCTCAATCAAGGCGTAAGCCGAGTGGTTGTGGATCGATTCGAAGTTCTCTGATTCCACCGTATAAGCATCGATGCGCGGATCGGCATTCAGTACGCCCGCAACATCACGCACGATATCTTCGACAAACTTCGGATTATCGTAAGCGCGCTCGGTGACGAGTTTTTCGTCCGGGCGCTTGAGCAGGCCATACAGCTCACAGGAGGCCTGCCCTTCGGCGATCTGTACCAGCTCTTCAATCCAGACAAAGCTGTTGGTCGTGGCGGTGATGGTGATGTGGGAACGCTGGTTATGCGCGCCACGCTCTGAAATCTTCTTCGAGCAGGGACATAAGCTGGTGGCCGGCACGATGACGCGCGTAGTCTGGCGGTAACGGTCGCCCTCGAGCAACTCGCCGACGAAAGAGACTTCGTAATCCAGCAAGCTTTTCACTTTCGAGACGGGCGCTTCCTTGTTGATGAAGTAAGGGAAACTCATCTCCAGATGGCCGGTAACGGCTTCCAGGCGCAGCACCATCTCGCGCAACATCGACTCGAAACTCTCTACCGAGATCTCACGTTCGTGGGCGTTGAGAATCTCGACGAAACGCGACATGTGCGTGCCCTTGAAATTATGGGGCAGCCCAACATACATGTTGAAGGTGGCGATGGTGTGCTGCACACCACCACTCTTGTCGAGCACCTTCACCGGATGGCGGATGGATTTGATGCCGACCTTATCGATGGGCAACTGGCGCGAATCGATGCTGGACTGAACGTCTGGTATGGCCATTGTTATATCTTTCAGATTCATGGGAATATCTCCAGTAGGGTTGTCCCTATATAGCATTCCCGACTAAATTTCTCAAGTAATGGGCGATTGAAATAAATTGATGCGGGCGACGATAGCGCTGGCGTCAAGGCCCAGTTCGGCCAACATCTGACCCTGTTCGCCGTGTTCGATGAAAGCGTCTGGCAAGCCCAGGCGCAGCAGGGGTTTGACGATCCCCAGGCTCTCCAGCGCATGGGCCACTTCGGAGCCGGCGCCACCGATCACCGCATTTTCTTCCAGGGTGACCAGCAGATCGTGGGTTTGCGCCAGGGTGCGAATCAATTCGAGGTCAAGCGGTTTGGCGAAGCGCATATTGGCTACCGTGGCATCGAGAGATGCACCCGCCTCGAGCGCCACAGTCAACAGGGTGCCAAAGGCGAGAATGGCAACACTGCGGCCTTGCCGACGGATTTCCCCCTTGCCGATCTCGAGGGTATCGAAAGTCGGCGCTGGCAGGACGGCGCTACCGCTTCCGCTGGAGCCACGTGGATAACGCACCGCTGCCGGGCCGGGATGCTGGTAGGCGGTGGTGAGCATCAGGCGACATTCAGCTTCGTCACACGGCGTCATGACGACCAGGTTGGGGACGCAGGCAAGATAGGAAAGGTCGAAGGCGCCCTGATGGGTGGCGCCATCTGCGCCAACAATTCCGCCACGGTCGATGGCGAAAGTCACGTCGAGGTTTTGCAGGGCGACATCGTGGATCAGTTGGTCGTAGGCGCGCTGCAAAAAGGTCGAGTAGATTGCCACCACGGGCTTCATGCCTTCGCAGGCCAGGCCGGCAGCGAAAGTGAGCGCATGCTGTTCGGCGATGCCGACATCGTGGTAGCGGGTGGGAAACTGCTCGGCGAAGCGCGTCATCCCCGAGCCTTCACACATGGCTGGCGTAATGCCGACGAGTCGCGTGTCCGTTGCGGCCATGTCGCACAACCAGTCGCCAAATACTTGTGTGAAAGTCAGCTTGCCGCTGCTCTTGCCCGACTGGATGCCATTGATGGCGTCAAACTTGGAAACGCCGTGGTAAAGCACCGGGTCGACTTCAGCCAACTTGTAACCCTGGCCCTTTTTTGTCACGACATGCAGAAAGCGCGGCCCGGTGAGGGCGCGCATGTTTTGCAGCGTCGGGATCAGCGAATCAAGGTCATGGCCGTTGATCGGGCCGATATAGTTGAAGCCGAACTCCTCGAACAGCGTGCCTGGCACGAACATGCCCTTGACGTGTTCCTCGGCGCGCTTGGCGATCTCCAGCAAGGAGGGCGCTATCGATAGCACCTTCTCCCCGGCCTTGCGCGCGGCATTGAAGGTGCGACCGGAAAGCAGGCGGGCGAGATACTTGTTGAGTGCGCCGACCGGTTGCGAGATCGACATGTCGTTGTCGTTGAGAATCACCAGCAAATTGGCATCGATCACGCCAGCGTTGTTGAGGGCTTCGAAAGCCTGGCCGGCCGACATGGCGCCGTCACCGATGATGGCCACGACATTGCGGTCCTCACCTTTATCGCGTGCGGCCACCGCCATGCCGAGTGCGGCCGAAATGGACGTGGAAGAATGGCCGACGCCAAACGTATCGTAGGGGCTTTCGCTACGGCGCGGGAAGCCGGAAATGCCGTCCTTCATGCGCAGCTTCGCCATGCCTTCCCGGCGGCCGGTGAGCACCTTGTGCGCGTAGGTCTGGTGACCCACATCCCAGACCAGGCGATCTTCGGGAGTGTCAAACACGTAGTGCAGCGCAATGGTGAGCTCGATGGTGCCAAGATTGGAGGACAGGTGCCCGCCCGTCTTCGCTACCGATGCGAGCAGAAAGGCGCGTAATTCTTCGGCCAATGCCGGCAATTGCTCGCGCGACAATTGGCGCAATGCAGCGGGGTCGGAGATCGATTCGAGGAGAGGGAAGGACATGTTCAAAAACTACGATCGGCAATGTAATCGGTCACGGCGGCGAGCCGCCCGGTATCGCACTGCAGGTCTGCCAGCGCGGCGTGCGCTTCCTCGCGCAGGCTTGCCGCTAATTCCTTGGCACGTTGCAGGCCGATCATGCTGACATAGGTGGGCTTGTCCTGCGCCGCATCCTTGCCAGCGGTCTTGCCCAGCGTAACGGTACTGCCCTCGGCATCGAGAATGTCATCCACGACCTGGAACAACAGGCCGGCACGGTTAGCGAAGTGACCAAGGACTTGCAGGGCAGCTTCATCCGCAGCTCCGGCATGGGCGCCGAGCAAGACAGCGGCACGAATCAGCGCACCGGTTTTATGGATGTGCATGAACTCCAGCTCTTCAATGCTCAAGGCCATGCCTACGGCAGCCAGGTCGATAGCTTGCCCACCCGCCATGCCGCGCGAACCGGCAGACTGCGCCAGCAGGGTCAGCATGGCCAGTTGGCGCTCGGGAGTCGGGGCAGCAGTATTTTCAGCGAGGAGCTGGAACGCCAGCGTCTGCAAGGCATCGCCCACCAGCAAAGCCGTGGCTTCATCGTATTCAACATGACAAGTCGGGCGGCCCCGCCGCAACACATCGTTGTCCATGCAGGGCAGATCGTCATGCACCAGCGAATAGGCGTGGATCAACTCAACCGCGCAAGCCGCGCTATCCACCCGCTGGGGATCGGCACTGACAGCCTCACCGGCCGCGTGACAGAGCAAGGGCCGCATGCGCTTACCACCCCCCAGCACACTGTAGCGCATGGCTTCATGCAAGCGCTGCGGCGCGGTAGCAGGGCTAGGCAAGCAGCGTTCCAGCGCGGTCTCGGTGCGCCGCTGGATAATCGTCATCCATGCACTGAAATCGTTTTTCAATGCGCTTCGCCTTCCGTTGCAATTTCCGGAGTGCTGGTGAAATCGCGCAGCGCGCCGTTCTCGAGGATGCGAATTTTTTGTTCCGCCTGGCCAAGGGTTTCCTGGCAATAATTACGCAATGCCATGCCGCGCTCGTAGGCCTTGAGTGATTCTTCGAGGGGCGCACCACCGCCTTCCAGGGCCTGGACGATGCCTTCGAGTTCTTGCAGGGCAGCCTCAAACGAGGCCGGAAGTTTGGCTGAAGTCGACTTCATGGGACGAGCAAACGATTAGCGAACTCGTGAAAATAGCCTATGCTGCCCCATCAGGTCAAATTCGTTATACTCTCCAGCCCCCAGCCGCAGGTCCTTCCGTCGCGGAATCACCGCTGGTTTTCGGGTGACTTCTACTCTTTGAGGTTGGTAATTCATGTCCGACATTGCTACCAAGGCGCAGCTTGTGCCAGGTGCTTCCCAGTTTCCCGTCGATTGGTATTTCGACGAAAAAGTTTTCGAACTGGAGAAAAAGCTCATCTTCGATGCCGGGCCAGGCTATGTCGGTCATGAACTGATGGTGCCCGAGCTTTACAACTACCGTTCCACCGAGTGGTCGGATCACGCGCACCTGCTGGTGCGCCAGCCCGATGACGTGTACCGCATGTCCAACGTCTGCCGCCATCGCCAGGCCATCATGTTGCAGGGTTCAGGCACCGCGCAGAACATCGTCTGCCCGATTCATCGCTGGACGTACGACACCGGTGGACAACTAATCGGCGCGCCGCATTTCCCCGCCAATCCCTGCCTCAATCTGAACAAGACCAAGCTGGAGAACTGGCAGGGTCTGCTCTTCAATGGGCCGCGCAGTGCCAATGCCGATTTGGGCGGCATGAAGGTGGCGAGCCAACTGGATTTTTCCGGCTACAAGCTCGAGCACGTTGAACTGCATCAGTGCAACTACAACTGGAAGACCTTCATCGAGGTCTATCTTGAGGATTATCACGTTGCGCCCTACCACCCCGGCCTAGGTAGTTTCGTCACCTGTGACGACCTAACCTGGCAATTTGGCGACTGGTACTCGGTGCAGCGCGTCGGCATCACCTCGCTGGCCAAGCCCGGCAGCCAGACCTACGCCCAGTGGCACAAGGCGGTGCTCGACTATTACAACGGGCAGCTGCCCCCGCATGGTGCGATCTGGCTCACTTACTACCCGAACATTATGGTCGAGTGGTATCCGCACGTGCTGGTCGTGTCCACCCTGATTCCGCAAGATGTGGACAAGACGCTCAACGTCGTCGAGTTCTACTACCCCGAGGACATCGCCCTGTTCGAGCCGGATTTCATCAAGGCCGAGCAGGCGGCCTACATGGAAACCGCCATCGAGGATGACGACATCGGCGAGCGCATGGATCGCGGCCGCCATGCCTTGTTACGGCAGGGGCGCAGCGAAGTTGGCCCCTATCAGTCACCGATGGAAGATGGCATGCAGCACTTCCACGAGTTTTATCGCCGCATCATGTCAGGAGTGAAGGCAATACCATGATTACCATAGACCATACTCAACGCCTGGTTACCGTAGCCATTTTGGGCGAATTTACCCTCGAAGACTTTCGCGAGTTCGAGGAATATGTGCTTGAAGAAGGCCGTTTCGATGGGCAATCGAATTTATTGTGCCTGTTGTTCGACCTGACCGAGATGGCCGGTTTTACTGTCGATATGGCATGGGAGGAGATTAAATTCTCCCGCACCCACGGCGGCGACTTCCGCCGCATTGCGGTGGTTACCGATAGCCAATGGGTGGCCTGGAGCGCCTGGTTGGAGCAGCTTTTCGTCAGCGCCGACCTGCGCGTCTTCGATGATGCCGACGTTGCCCATGACTGGCTGACTGCGGAGGAAGATTGATGTACAACCGACTGGTGCACGTCGATGCACTCGCCGCCCATATCGACGATCCCGACTGGCGCATTTTCGACTGCCGGCACGACTTGCAAAACACCGAGTACGGCGCGCAGGCCTATGCGAAAGGCCACATCCCGGGCGCCTTGTTCATGCATGCCGATCACGACCTGTCGGGCCCACATAACGGCAAGAACGGGCGTCACCCCCTGCCCGACATTGCCACCTTTGCCGCGCGCCTGAGCGCCTGTGGCGTTGGCCCGCATACGCAGGTCGTAGCCTACGATAACGAAGGCGGAATTTTTGCCTCACGCTTGTGGTGGACGCTACGCTGGCTCGGCCACGACAAGGTCGCCGTGCTGGATGGCTGCCTGCCCGGTTGGCGGCGTGCCAAATTGCCGCTGGAAACCGCAACTCGGCAGCGTGCCGCAGCGCAGTTTGAGCCGCGGCCGCGCGACATACAGGTCGACACCGACTTTGTAGCGAAGTATTTGCGCGCTCCGCAGATGCTGCTTCTCGATGCGCGCAGCGAAGAACGCTACGCCGGCGAAAACGAAACCCTCGATCCAGTGGGCGGGCATATTCCCGGTGCGTTGAATCGCTTTTACTTCGACAACCTCGACGATGCCGGCTGCTATTTCAAGCCGGCCGACGAGCTGCGCGCCGAGTTTGAAGACATCCTTGATGGCCGCGATCCGAAAACCGTGGTGCAGCAATGTGGTTCCGGCGTCACCGCTTGTCACAATTTGCTGGCGATGGAAATTGCCGGGCTGACCGGATCGAAGCTCTATGTGGGTTCGTGGAGCGCCTGGTGCAGCGATCCATCGCGCCCGGTGGCGACGGGCGATCAACCGGGGTGAAGTTCCGTCTTCTCTTCCTTATGCTGTTGGCCATGCCGCTTGCGCATGCGGTGGAGACGGCTCCGGCCCAGCCGAATCTCTTCCAGGCTATCGGCAATCTCCTGAAGCCTTCGGCATCCGCTGCCTTGCCGCCAACGACCGAAGTCGCAGCGCCAGCCCGTTCCCTTGCTGCCACTGCGGCCGAGCGCCCCAGATTGGCCCTGGTCGTCGGTAATGCCGACTACAAGAGTGGCCCGCTCGCCAATCCGGTCAATGACGCCAAAGCCATGGCCAAACGCCTGCGCGAACTCAATTTCGATGTCGTGCTACGCGAAAACCTTAAGACGCGCGAGATCGGCGGCGTCTATCGCGAATTTCGCAGCAAGATCGTTCCTGGCGGCGTGGCGTTGGTGTTCGAAGGAAAAAGGGGCCAGGCTCGGGCCAGTCTTGATTTATTTGAAAATATCGCCGGCTATACTTGGCTTGTAGCTAACGTATCAGGAGAGTCGCCATGAACATCGTCGTCGAAGTTCCACCCCACTTGCCGGATGCCATGCAGTCCTCATGGCTCGATTTTTCGCGCGAGGCCAAGCTGGCGATGGCTGTCAAGCTGTATGAAATGAAGCGCTTGTCTTCGGGTATGGCCGCCGCGCTGGCAGGTGTCGGCCGGGTGGAATTTCTGCTCGAACTGCATCGCTTCGGTGCGCCGGTCATCGACCTGACGTGCGAGGAACTTGATGCAGATGTCGCTAATGCCTGAGTCCGGACGTGTCATTGTCACCAACACGACGCCATTGATCGCGCTGGCGGTTGCCACTGGCAGTCTTGATGTCTTGCGGGCGATGTATGCGCGGGTGTTGGTTCCTGCCGCCGTTACCAACGAAATTCTTGCCGGTGGCGATAGCGCGCCGGGCGTTGCAGCGTTTCGTAGCGCTACTTGGCTGGAACACAGACCTGATGTGCGTATCTCTTCATACCTGAGCAATTCGCTGGATCGCGGTGAGGCTGCTGTGATTCAGACGGCACTGGACGAGAGTATTGCGCTGGTTTGCATCGACGAAGCCGTGGGGCGTCGCGTGGCGCGCCTGAATGGGCTGACCGTGACGGGATCGGTGGGCATCCTCGTCAAGGCACGCCAGCAGGGCTACGCCATTAGCCTTGCCGATGCTATCCGGCGCATGCGCGAGCATGGTATTTGGTTGGCGGATGGGGTGGTTCGTTTTGCCTTGGAGCACGATGCGCCGACGCAGTGACGCGAAATAAAGAGGGCGACATGGGGTCAACCGGGGTGAAGTTGGCGCAGCGCCCAGGCCACATGTTCGCGAACCAGGGCTGAAGCATCGTCCTGCCGGCGGGCTAGTGCAGCGACGACTTCGGGCGAGTTAGATACATTGCCCAAGCCGACGGCAATATTCCGCAGCCAGCGCTCATGGCCGATGCGGCGGAGCGGCGAACCGGCCAGGCGATCGTTGAAGTCGTTTGCGCTCCAGGCGAACAGATCGACGAGCGTCGCCCGATCCAGTCCATGCCGCGGCGCGAAGTCGGCTTCCCGTGTCAGCGGTGCAAAGCGATTCCATGGACAAGCCAGTTGGCAATCGTCGCAACCGTAGATGCGGTTGCCGATCAGCGGACGCAGTTCGATGGGAATGCTGCCCTTGAACTCGATGGTCAGGTAGGAAATGCAGCGCCGTGCATCGAGTTGGTAGGGGCCGATGAATGCGCGCGTCGGGCAGGCGTCGAGGCAGGCCGTGCAATCGCCGCAATGTGCGCCGACAGGTGCATCCGTCGGCAGCGGCAGATCGACAAAAATCTCGCCAAGGAAAAACCACGAACCCGCCGCGCGCGTCAGCAATAGCGTGTGCTTGCCGCGCCAGCCGAGCCCGGCGTTCTTGGCGAGTTCAACCTCCATGACCGGCGCCGAGTCGGTAAAGACGCGATAGCCGAAATCGCCAACTTCAGCGCCGATGCGATCGGCCAGCTGCTGCAAGCGGGCGCGCAGCAGCTTATGGTAATCGCGCCCCAGCGCATAACGGGAAATGCGGGCGCGCGTCGGATCATGCGCAAAGTCGGCGTTGGCAGGACGGCTCATTTCAGGCAGATAGTCCATGCGGCAGGTGATGATGCAGCGCGTGCCGGGTAGCAGTTCGGCTGGCCGGGCGCGCTTGGTGCCGTGCCGCGCCATATAATCCATCTCGCCGTGACAGCCTGCCGTTAGCCAGGCCTGCAGCCCGGCTTCCGCCGCGCCGAGTGCAAAGCCCGTGAAGCCGACCGCAGCAAAGCCCAGGTCTTTACCCCAACCACGAATCTTTTCTTTGAGTTCGATCCAGTCATGCATGTCACCGATGATACCTGTCGTGAATACGCGCTGTCCGATGAGGCGGCGACCCTTGCACTGGGCGCGGCGCTGGGCGAAAACCTGACGCAAGTTTTGCGGCCAGCTGCCGTGATTTACCTTGAAGGCGATCTTGGTGCAGGCAAAACCACGCTGGTGCGCGGCCTGTTGCGCAAAGTCGGCGCTGGTGGGACGGTGAAAAGCCCCACTTACACGCTGGTT
>Ga0315268_10004021_pt1 | contig 16038 bp, 22 predicted proteins | sample C1_top_MG_FD_204535 | JGI IMG/M metagenome (GOLD analysis project Ga0315268, IMG submission 204535) | Sediment microbial communities from Yellowstone Lake, YNP, Wyoming, USA - C1_top | ecosystem: Environmental > Aquatic > Freshwater > Lake > Sediment | place: USA: Wyoming | collected 2017-08-01
GTTTGAGTATAAGCGTATCTTCTGTTATTGGAAGCTTATCATCTGGTTGGTCGCCATATAAGGCTCCTCCGGTATTAGTAAATACGACTTTTTCCACCTTATGCTTGCGTGCTGCTTCCATGACATTCATGGTTCCCACTATATTAATTTGTTGGTCTTCAAATGGATAGCGCATTGAAAAGGGAATTTTGAGTTGGCCTGCTGTATGAATAATAATATTTGGTTTAACCTTCTCGACAATTGAAGAAAACGCCGCTGCGTCACAAATATCTACTGAGAAAGATTGAGCTTGGGAGTTTATATTCTTTTGGTTTCCGGTATGAAAATTGTCAACAATGGAAACGTGATCACCTGATTCAATTAATCGATCTTGAATATTCGACCCTATAAAACCGGCACCGCCTGTTATCAAAATTTCTCTCATAGAGTTCTTTATTATATAGCAGCTATAGCTTTAAAAAGCAAGTTCCCGCGCTCCAAACTACTATTTATTAGTGAGCTTGCTAAGCTATATTATAGTTCGTTGGATAGCCGTACAAGTTTAAAGGGGTAGGGTTGAATACAGATAATTGGGTTTGTTCGGTGAAATTATGAGAGGTACGTTCAAACTTATTATATAAATTTTTCCGCACTCACGTTGTACAGTAAGGACGGCTTGGCGTCCGGATTCTTTTTAAGATGCTTTCCTACCAGATAGAATCCTAAAGAATATCCAGTCCATTTTGGAATATCCGTAGTACCTCTCCCGAAAAACCACGCCTGATGATTATATGTTTTGTCGTTGAATTCTTTTTTTGCTTTTACTAAATAGGTGATTATTTGATCGGGTGTGAGTGCGGTGCTCCATGGACTCGCTTTTTTGCCGGTAACCTCAATGACAAAATGATCGGCAAGGCCCTCGGTATCATTGCTTCTAAAAGCGTTTTTCCATAGCCAACCGTACTCCACCGGCTACAATGATGTAGTTCATGAGCGAGTGTCCTTTCCAGGTGTTCGCTGAGAGAATTTTTTAAATTCGGGAATTTTGCGTTCACGGATAGGTAAATAAAATGAGCGTTATATGTGCGTCCGCCAATGCCGATTTCGGGAATTACGCCCTGGGGATTATTGGCCACTACAACGTCTATATTTGAAACCGGAAGTTTGGCGGTAATTTTTTTTACGGCGAGGGAAAAATTACGCTCTATACTTTCAATAAAAGGATCCAAATCTTTTGATGCATGAAGGATGTGCAGAATGATATTCATAATGGTATTCGGGGGTTTCGCGTGAATTTTGACCCCGAATGTCTTTGGGACTAGATGAATATCATGTGTGATCAGCATGCAATTAGCTGAATGCTTGAACACACTTGATATTTACTGAACCGGCAGAGATTTCTGCGTACTTTACAGAATTCAATGCCCGGTTTATTTTTTAATTGTAAATGTTTTTTGATTTCGCTGATGCATGTGTGGGTGGTTCAGATTCGGGCTTGTAGTCAAATATCAGTCGCACTCTATTTGGTATAAATTTTACAATTTCTTCTTTATCTGTTCTGACATCAAAACTTAATTCATTTACGCCATCCAAAACATTAGCTAAAACTAGGTTGTCGTCATCAAAATGTTTTTGTGTCGTAACAACAAATAACGAATGACATATTAGAGCAAAATCATCTAGATCAAGACTTCCTTTAATAAAGTTCGCTCGGAGAATAATAAATATCTGTTCAATATGTTTTACGTTAAGTTTTTGTTCGTCCGATATTTCAACTGCAGCAAGATATTTGTGGTATTTTCCAGAAGGAAAAGTTCTGTCCAGATTTATAAGTTTCATTTTTCCTAAACTATTACTTTTCATAGCATTATTCGAACGAATTAATTTAATCTATTAAATAATATTTGAGTTTATATTATAAATTAGGTTCATTCTGTTTCCAGTCGTTGCACAATCTCATTATAACAAAAATGCGTTATCTACCACCAATTTTTGATTGACGTTGACGGAGAGCATAGACTGGGCGGTCAATAAATTTCTGATAAGTTTCGTCAGTTTGCCGGGCGCGGGAGCCGAAAGAAGCAGTGCGCGGGCCGATACGATGAGTGCCGCGACAAACACTTTTGCCTCGTCGGATGTTTTTGTATATGGTTCAAGAAGTGTGAGCACGTGTCCCGGAGAACTTGCAAGGAGCGTTTTTATGAGTTCCTGATAATCTGTTTGGCCGGACGAGTCTTCTGGACCTAGCGGAACGACGGTAAAGCGGGAAAGGATCGTAGGCAGGAGTGCATCCGCCTGTCCTGTTTCGGCGAGAATTACCGTATGCGGCGGCGGTTCTTCAAGCGTTTTTAAGAGTGCGTTTTGGGCTTCCGGCGTGAGGCGTTCCAGTGCCGTTAGGACGCCAGCTTTTGTTTTGGACTGGTTGGGCGAGATCGATAGATCATGGATCATGTCGCGGATGTCCGCAATCCCCACGCGTACTGCGTCGTTCGGCAGCCGTACGATATCAAACGGACTGACCGATAGGTCCGCGAGCCGTTTTTCCATGGCCGCGAGTCGTTTTTGGGTATTTTGTCCGGTGATTAAAAATGCATGCATCGTCGCTTGCATTATAGTACAAAAGCATCAATAATAAATGGTATGCCAACTGCTGCCCAGACTATCCTCGCCGCACTTGTTTCTGAAGGGAAACTTGCGCAGGCGCAGGCAGATGCAATATCTACCGAGTCCCTCTCGACCGGCACGCCGACGGAAGAACTCCTCGTCAAACGGCGCCTGGTGACCCCGGACGATGTGTCCCGCGCCAAAGCCGCTGCGCTCAACATTCCGTTTATTACGCTTTCAGGTCGCGCCATTGCACCGGACATCGTCAACTATATTTCCGAGCCGGTTGCGCGTCGGTATACGCTTTTGCCGTTTGCGTTTGATCGGAAAACCGGTGAGCTTTCCGTCGCGATGCTGGACCCACTGGATTTTCAGGTTATCGAATTTATCGAAAAAAAGTCCGGCCAGCGCGTGAAGCCGTACATGGCAATCAAGGACGACATCGTGGGTGCGATTGACGAAACGTATTCACAAAATATGGGTGCCGACGTAACGGCAGCACTCAAAGAAACCGCCCCGTCTGAGATCAAAACCTACGAAGCAGGCAGACTCGGCGAAGTTATCCGTGAAGCGCCTATCGCCCAGATCGTTTCGGCGACGCTCGAACAGGCCATGAGACTACGATCTTCTGATGTACACATCGAGCCGCAAATCGGAGACACCCGCATCCGCTACCGCGTGGACGGCATTTTGCAGGAACGATTGGTGTTGCCCAAAGGTCTCCATGATGCGGTCGTGTCGCGTATCAAAATTTTGGCCGACATGAAAATAGACGAAAAACGTGTGCCTCAGGATGGCCGTTTTAACTTTAAAATGGGTGACGCAGAGGTGGATTTGCGTGTCTCTACCCTGCCCACGGTGCACGGGGAAAAAATTGTCATGCGGCTTTTGAAAAAATCCGGTGGTATTCCTACGCTTCCGGAGCTCGGGCTCCGCGGCTTGGCACTTAAAAATTTAGAAGCAAATATCGCCCGTCCTCACGGTATTATCCTCGTGACGGGCCCTACCGGTTCCGGTAAAACGACGACGCTCTACGCTGTCCTTTCTAAATTAAATAACGCCCGCGTGAATATCGTGACGCTTGAGGACCCGGTCGAATACGAAATGGCTGGTATTAATCAAGTCCAGATCAATCCCACCGCGGGACTCACGTTTGCTACGGGGCTCCGGTCGTTTTTGCGGCAGGACCCGAATGTCATTCTGGTTGGAGAGGTCCGCGACCGTGAGACGACGGAACTTGCTATCCAGGCCGCACTGACCGGACATTTGGTATTTTCTACCCTGCACACCAATAATGCGGCGGGCGCCATCCCGAGACTTCTGGACCTCGGCGCGGAGCCGTTTCTCATCGTGTCCAGTCTCAACGCCATCGCGGGTCAGCGTATCGCTCGGAAAATTTGTCCGACCTGCAAAGAAGAATATGATCCGGGAGATGCGGTTACAAAAGACGTGAGGGAAGTCTTGGGGTCGCTCCTTCCTGCTGATAAACCGTTGAAACTTTACCGTGGGACGGGTTTGGTAAACGGTGCCGCGTGTTCTGCGTGTGCAGGATCAGGATATTTGGGCCGGATCGGGATCTTTGAGGTATTGCCTGTATCTATCGAAATCAGTAAGCTCATCAGTACCAGATCGTCGATGGATGATATACAGAATGTAGGTATCCGTGAAGGCATGATTACGATGAAGCAGGATGGTTATCTCAAAGCTGTGGAGGGAACAACGACAATCGAAGAAATACTTCGTGTCGCGCAGGATTAAAAAATAGACAATTGTAGATTATTTTTTATATGGATATAAAGCAATTATTTTCTGAAGCGATCCGGTTGCATGCGTCGGATTTGCACTTGATTAGCGGGTATCCACCGATGCTTCGTGTCGTCGGCAGGCTCGCTCCGATAGCCGGGATGGCAGTACTGACCCCCGCGGACACCGAAGCGCTCACGGCATCGACTTTTTCCGCCGAAGAAAAAGAACTTTATTACACAAATAAAGAAATAGATTATTCTGTCGCTTTCGGGACGAATCGGTTTCGCGCCAATGCGTATTATCAAAAAGGTGCAGTGGCAGCTGATTTTCGATTGATCCCGGATAAAATCGGTTCATTTACTGAGCTGGGGCTGCCGCCGATTGTCAATGAATTTGTGAAACTTCGCCAGGGATTTATTCTTGTTACCGGGCCGACCGGACACGGAAAAAGTACAACGCTTGCCTCTATGATCCAAGCGATTAATCAAACAAAATCTCTCCACGTGGTGACGATTGAAGATCCTATCGAATATGTTTATCCTCCGGGACTCTCCATTATCTCGCAGCGGGAAATGCACCAGGATACGCATTCGTGGACGGTCGCACTGCGCAGTGTGCTGCGTGAGGATCCGGACGTGGTCCTCATCGGTGAAATGCGGGATCTGGAAACCATTCAGGCTGCCCTCACCATTGCAGAGACCGGACATTTGGTATTTGCGACTCTACACACCAATTCTGCCGCTCAGACCATTGACCGTATTGTTGATGTCTTCCCCGAAAATCAGCAAATTCAGGTGCGGCTTCAGCTTGCTGCGGTCATCGAAGGCGTCCTGTCCCAACGGCTGGTGCCGGCGGTTTCCGGCGGCCGAGCACTTGTGTCTGAAATCATGATCGGTACGCCCGCCATACGGACGACAATTCGTGACGGTAAATCGCACCTCATCGACAACATTATCCAGACGTCGGCGGAGCTCGGCATGACAAGTTTGGAAACAGCGCTGGCCGCGGCAGTCCACGAGGGAAAAATTACGTCCGAAATGGCGCAAAGTTATGCGCTGCGGCCCGAAGAGCTCGACCGGCTGCTCAAAAAAGTCTAAGCATATACCCGTATGGCGATATTTCAATATAACGCGAGAAATTCGGCCGGCCGTTTGACGAGCGGGCTTGTTGACGCGCCCAGTGCGCAGGTGGCTACCCGCCTTCTCCACGATAAACAGCTTTTCGTCATCGGCATCAAAGAGTCCAAAGACCAGTTTAGTTTCGCCAAGTTTCAACAATATTTTAAACGGGTCAGTTTTAACGATATCGTGAACTTTACCCGCCAAATGTCCACCATGGTTGTGGCAGGGCTCTCGATCCCCGAATCACTGACCATTCTGCGCACGCAGTCCACGAGTCAGGTATTTTCCGACGTCCTCATCGATATCGAACATCAGATTGTGAGCGGTGGCAATCTGGGCGACGCCCTGGCCAAATATCCGAGATATTTTCCCGCGACGTATATTGCGCTCGTCCGTGCGGGTGAATCGTCCGGGACACTCGATCAGGTGCTTACGCGTTTGGCAGATTCCATGGAGACGCAGCGGGATTTTCGTGGCAAAGTGGGGGGCGCGCTTATTTATCCCGCCATTATCGTCATCGGTATGGTTGGCGTCATATTTGTCATGATGACGGTCGTTGTGCCGAAATTGACGGATTTGTATAAAGATATGAATATTCAACTCCCGTGGACAACGAGACTTCTTATTTCTATGTCGGATTTTTCCGTGAAATTTTGGTGGCTCATCATTTTGGGTGCGGTGGGATCGGTTTTGGGGTTCCGAGCGTGGCGTAGGACGCCATGGGGAGAGCGGATGATAGACACACTCGTTCTCAAAGTGCCGCTGTTTGGCGAACTTCAGAAAAAAATTATTCTTGTCGAATTTACCCGGACCTTGAGCATGCTTATTACCTCCGGCATCCACATTCTCGAAGGCCTGGGGATCCTCAAAAATTCGTTGGGAAATGTGCTTTTTCGTGACGCCATCACAGAAATATCCAAAAAAGTGGAAAAGGGTTTTCCGCTTGGCGATTCATTTTCGCAGTATCCTGTTTTCCCGCCAATCGTGTCCCAGATGATGAAAGTTGGCGAAGAAACCGGAAAGCTCGACGATACGCTCATGAAGCTGTCGCACTATTTTCAGACGGAATCGGAAAATCTCGTCAAAGGACTGACGGCAGCCATCGAGCCGTTGATCATGGTATTTTTGGGCCTGGGTGTCGGGTTTATCGTCATCTCTGTCATCACCCCAATCTATAGCTTGACAAGTCAGATTAAATAGGCTTTACTTAAACTATATGAAACAAAAAGGGTTTACACTCATTGAACTTCTTATCGTCATCGCGCTTCTCGGAGCGCTCGCTGTAGGTCTTATCGGCGCTATTGATCCCTTTGAACAGCTCAAAAAAGGTGCAGACACCGGCGTACGCGACTTGGTCAACCAAGTACAGACCGCGGTTATACGATATTATTCCGTGAAAAATGCCATGCCATTTGCGACGGATCCGAACATTACTACCTTAAACGCATCGCCGATGGATGTTGCAATCACAAACATGGCTGCGGCGGGAGAGTTGAGATCTGATTTTGCTACCATACAGGCAGGAAATCTGACAAAAGTGTTTGTTACCGGCAGTATCGTCAACAACACAATCGCGGTGTGTTACAAGCCGACATCCAAATCGTTCCAGAGCGACCCGAATACGAAATATCAACAGAACGGAGCGCTCGCGGCCGGTACACTCAATTGTAAGAGCGCCACGCCTCCGGGAACGGACGACTGCTACTGGTGCATACAGTAAGATGTGGTTTCTATTATTTCTCACCGGCCTGTTTGTCGGATCCTTCCTCAATCTGCTTTCTGACCGGTTACCCAAAGGAGAAGATGTCCTTTTTGGAAGGTCTCACTGCGATTTCTGTAAGAAATCGCTTCGTTGGTATGAGCTGATCCCAGTTATATCCTTTATCCTTCAAGGCGGGCGTTGCCGCAGGTGCCACAAAAAATTATCCATCCGGTATCCCATCGCTGAGCTTGTGACCGGCGTTGTGTTTGCTGTGGTGACACTTTTGTACGGATGGAACTTCGCGTCAGGGGGCTTGATCGTTCTTTCCGCTGCGCTCATCGTTCTGTTTCTTGCTGACCTCAACTATCAGATATTGCCGGACAGTATGATTGTCGTTGGGGTGCTTGCGACCGTTGCATATTATTATTTCACCGGTCCCCTTCCCCGTCTTTTGCCAAACATGCTTACGGGTGCCGCGGCATCCGGATTTTTTTATCTCCTGTTTGCCGTCACTCGCGGACGCGGGATGGGCCTGGGAGATGTAAAATTCGCATTTTTGATGGGACTATTTTTAGGATATCCGCTCACGGTTGCCGCCCTGTATGTGGCGTTCTTGACCGGGGCAGTTGTCGGTGTCATACTGATAATGAATCGGCGTGTAGGATGGAAAAGTCATATCGCCTTCGGACCGTTTCTTATCCTGGGCATGATAAGCGCGTTTATCTGGAGCGGGCAATTTATAAAGCTATGGCACACATTTTTATGAAAACAAAAAAATCTCTTGGCTTTACCCTCATGGAGCTCCTTATCGTGATTGCGATTATCGGTATTCTTGTGTCGGTCAGCGTCGTCTCGTATTCATCTGCTCAAAAAAAATCCCGCGACTCGCGTCGTATCGGTGATATGAAAGCCGTGCAAAGTGCGTGGGAACAGTATTACGCGGACAACAGTGCAAATTATCCGGGCCCGGCGAGCCCTTCTGCGCCGGTTGCCTGTGCGCTTTCCATGATGCCGACGCCGGCCACGTATTTGCCCGGAGGCCTTCCAGTGGACCCCAAAACCGGTACATCCTATGCGTCCATGTATGACGGCTGGTCCCGGTGTAACAGTGCGAGTTTTTGTTTTTGTGCAGGGGTAGAGAGCGCGGCCAGCTCAAATGCAGCGACCGACTGTGCCGGAACGGCGACCGTAGGATATGCCGGGTTATACTGCGTCCATAATCTGCAGTAGAATTCATGAAACACACGCGTGGATTTACCCTTATCGAAATACTTGTCGCGGCTACCATTGTCGCCGTCCTTTCTGTCATCGGTATCGTTTCCTACACCTCGATAAATAAAAGATCTCGTGATGCCAAACGGAAAAGTGATCTGGAGGCAGTGCGCTCAGCTCTCGAAATGTACCGATCGGACAAGAGTTCATATCCGGGCGCAAGCGCCAGTTTTGAGGCACTCACGGCTTTGGATAACGGCAGCGGCAGCGGACCACTTGTGCCTGCCTACCTTCCCAGTATTCCGTCTGACCCCAGAAGCACTGTCGACGTCCCCATCCCCTACTATTATTCGCCGATAGGCGTGGGGCCGCCGTATTACAGTTACTGCATTTGCGGGATGGTCGAGGTGACCGCGGATGTAGGAAAAAATGATTGTCAGGCCCTTGGGACTGCTTTACCTGCGGCGTGTAACTACGGACTCCGTAATCCGTAATCCTTAACTATGACGACCCGGGGATTTACGTTTATCGAACTTCTTGTAAGTGTCACGCTTCTTTTACTCTTGTCCGGCCTCATGGTTGCGGGGTATAACGGGTTTAACGATACGCAAACGGTAGCGCAGGCTACAAGTACGTTTAAAAATAATCTGCGCAGCGTGCGTACGTACGCCACAAGCGGGGTCAAGCCCGCGGGCTGCGACACACTCATCGGGTACGAGGTGGACTTTTTGACCACGGCGTCGTACACGTCGACCGCCCTCTGTGATGTCGGGGGGACGACGCAAAAAGTGGGAGTGCTAGCTAATTATACCCTGTCCCCCGGCGTCCAATTTAGTATGCTTCCGCTTACGGTTACATTTTATGCCACGGGTCAGGGGACGACGCCCGACCAGACGATGACGATTTTGGGAAATAAAAAATCTGCATCCGTTATTATTTCCGGGTCCGGTGTCATCGGTGATACCGTGCCCACACCCGTGCCATGAAACAGGTACAACTGGGCCAGTCGCTTATCGAAATGATCGTCGTTATTGGCGTCGTTATTGTGCTTGTTACCGGTATTATCGCAGGTACCACGGTGACCCTTTCGCGCTCCCGTGATAGCAATATCAGGAGTGCCGCCGTACGCTACGCGCAGGAAGGCATAGAGCTCGCCCGAAGTCAGCGGGATAGCGGTTGGACGGCATTTGCCGCGCTCGGTACGCCCTACACCACCTACTGTGTGGACGACAACGGCGTATTTACCGCGACCGGGACTAGCTGTACAACACCGAATGTCACTAATCTGTACGTCCGTTCGGTGAATTTGGAGCTTAAAGATGCCGGGAATCCGACGCTTGAGCGTATGGCGGTCGACGTGGTGGTACAGTGGGGCGATCTGACGAATTCCAGTAATGTCGTTGAGCTCAAGACCGATTTGACGCAGTGGAAATAACACTATGAAAAAAGGTTTTACTCTGATTGAAATTTTGATTTCTATTGGCATTTTGGCGACGGTGGGCACGCTTGTGGCGCAGGTGCTCTACACCACGACGCACGTAAATACGAAATCCAATTTAATTCAGGACCTGAAGCAAAACGGCGAGTACGCCCTGGGCGTCATGGAGCGGTCTATCCGCGGGGCGACGGATATCGTGAATTATTGTGATATATCAGCGACCAGTACCACGTCAGCCGTTATTGTGGATGCAAATGACCATGCGATTCAGTACACCTGTGTATCCGATGGTACGGCGGCGCGGGTGGCATCGGTCAGTAGTAGCGGCACCCAGTATCTGACCGGCGGCAACGTGACTCTATCGGCCTCCGGTGGGTCTGCGTGTGGTGACAGCACGCTCGTATTTACCTGTCCTAACAAGAGTGGGATTTCTGTCCCTATCACGATCAACTTTACGCTCACACAGCTTGGTGCCACGACAAGCGCCTACACGAGCGCGCAGGACTCGTTCCAAACGACCGTGAGTTTGCGGAAATAAAATTACAAAATTACACCCGTCGGGTGGACTTTACATCCATGAATAGTTCCCTATATAAAATAGCCGCTGAATATATAGACTTCAAAATTGAGGGGAAAATTGTTCGCGTTCCATATGTGATCGCCCGGTATGCAATTAAAAAATATGGAAATTTTATTGATACGCCGGATACCGCAACAACGGGGAAATATAGAAATTTTGGAGGGAAAGGTACGCCGAAGCAACTTCGTCACGCCGTAGTGTCAGAAGCCAAGAAGGAAGGGTTTGACCTACCTAAAAAAACCGCCAAGCAAATAGGTCAATTCATGGAAGAAAAAGGCATCGGAATCGATTGCTCGGGCTTTACGTACAATGTATTAAAAGAATATGTCTTTAAAGAGAAACAGAAAAATTTGGATACGCTTGTTCTCCGGTTTCCCGGTGAGTTGGGAAAAATAGAGCGGTTCTTTTTGCAAAAAAACCGCGTGAGAAGGATAAGCGCCGTCACGCTGACCAGCGATCTTAATGGTTTAGAAAATCAGCAATGGTCAGAGAGGAAAAAAATGGAAAAGAGTACGGAAAAGACGCCTATGACCCTACAAGGGGCGACTCCGTGAGGCGGTTAACATGCCTCATGAACAATGACGTCGATAAAATTTCCTCTAAGAATTCTTGAAGTCCCCCCGACGGGAGGGACAGGGTGGGAAACAAACACAGTTGGCGTTCCTGTGGTATACTACGTTTATGAAAAAGACAGCGAGAATTCTTCAGTTTAAAGTGCTTCTTGAACAGGATGAAGATGGCTTGTATGTGGCATCTGTGCCTGAACTTTCCGGTTGTTATACTCAGGCGAAAACGCTCGAAGAGGTACGGAAAAGAATTCGTGAAGCGATCGAATTGGTACTTGCTACAGATGTAGATGCCAAAACGGAAAAACTTCAGACTCCAAACGCATCCCCACGATTTTTTGGTATCGAGGATATTCAAATTCAGTATGCCTAAGTTGTCCCCTATCGCAGGACGTGCTCTTATTGCCATACTCAAAAAACAAGGATTTAGAGTCACCCGTCAAAAAGGAAGCCATGTGCGATTGGAACATAAGGATAATAGGAAAACGACCGTCCCTCTTCACGCTGGTGAACACGTTGGGAAAGGACTACTTCGAAAGATTCTCCATGATGTGAATATTTCGCCCGAAGATTTTCAGAAGATGCGATAAAAAGACTAGGTGCCAAGCCCTACACCCGACGGGTGGTAAATAAAACTAATCAACAAGCGCAGGCAAGTTGAGCTTTTTCTCAATGCGGGAAATTTTTTTATCGCGCTCATCAAACATGGGAACAATAATGTCTGCGACATATTCACCGACACCTTTGATGACTTCTTCTTTTTGATTAGCGAGTTTGCCGTCAACTGCATCAAGAATCTGTTCTTTTTGATCTCGAAGCTGTTCCTTAAGATCGTCTTTGGTTGTAAATACTTTTTTAAATGCGGTGATTAATTTTTTGGTATCAGTATCTGTGATCATGATGCTACTCTATCCCGTGAAATCATACCTGTCAATAGAACGGTATTGAAATTTAGACGCAGGGGCCGCATTCTGAATCGTTGTAAAGAACGGGTGGGAAACTAAAATAAATATTTTTCTGTCTTTTTTTGAAAGTCGGGAAAAGAAGTATATAGTTCAGCGTTCATGCCAAATTGTTTTGCGACAAGAATGTTCCTCTTAGAATTATCCCAAAAGAGAATTTCTTTTTTCTGAATTGAGGGTAAATCCTGCATGACTTTCGCGAAAAAGCTTTTGTTGGATTTCAGGTACCCAAGATGCGATGACGCATAAATCTTGTTAAATAGCGAATTGAAGCCCATGTGCGTTTGCATATATGCAACCCTATTCTTCTCTTGATTGGTAGCCACGGAACAATTAATGCCTTTTTTTCTCAGCGTTTGAATATACGTGATAAGTCTGTTGTCTATGATATGTTCTGATTTGAACCATAATGCAAGAAAATCATCAACGCTCTTTTTCCACCCCCATCGTTTAAAGTATTTGGGCAATTCATCTTTGATATCTGACTCTCCCGTCTGGCATTTTTGAAACTCATTATCGAAAAATTCCTGAATGATATTCTCGTTTAACCCGAGATACGTTTTTAAATATGTGCTGAACATTGTCCCCGTGAGGAGCACACCGTCTGCGTCGAAAAGGACCACCTTGATCATATTTATACTTTAACCTTTTTTTGATTTGAAATTCAACATATGATAGATAATATCGCCCTAAGCGACTCGAAAGCCTCATAGATGAAAATCTACCCCTGACAGGTGAGATGCGGAATCGTTGTAAAGAATGGGTGTGGCTCGAGTTCACCCAACAGGTGGGAAATCACCCGAAGGGTTATACATATTGCACATCCACAGGAGCAGATTAGTACGTCAAGCAAACAGAGGCTTGACATAATCACAAAAAGCGATTTATATAAAGATAGGCTATAAGTTAATAGGTGGATCTGATTATGAAAATTAATAAGAGAGACTCCGCAAAGGATAACGGCCCAACTAAAAGAAAAGCGTCACAGCGTAGTCTTGGCCTTTTGGCGATTTTATTGATTGTATTGGCAATTTTTCTTTTCGCAGTATCAGGATCTACAAACATTTATGGTTTTGCGAAGCAGCCGGTGTCACGCATACTGCAATTAAGGAAAATTCCCGTGGTAATAAAACGCCCAACATCCAAGCCAACTCCCAAACCAACGCTTAAGCCAAAGCCGACACCAACGCCAATACAATCGCAACACACAGGTGAGTGTTGTAGTGATGCTGACTGTAATCCGACGATAGCAAACCCAACGAGATTTACCTCTTTTTGTAGAAATGCATGGATGTGTCGGGCTGGCGGTAACCAGGGAGGTACCTGTGTTCGTCGGTAAATAAAGCCAAGTTTAGCAAAACTTGACTTTATACTAGTAATGTCCTTATAATATAATTATATGGATGAGGGTCTTAGCAGGCGAGATGTTCTTAAAATACTCACGTTTGGTGCGGGAGCAGTTTTACTTGGCGGTGCCCCAAGAGCCGTGCGGGCTCTGGTTTCCAATTCTCCAGAGGCTCAGCCTGGCGACTGGTTTTCGAAGCTTCCGGAGCTTTTAGGGAATGATTATTCTATTCAGGAAAAGGCGCTTTACTTTCACAAACCCACCAGTAACAGAGACTCCATTGTTTTAGTCAAATTTGACGAGAAAACTGCCTCATTTAATGTAGGCCCCGACATGGACGCGGGGACTCATCCTGCAAGCCCCAAAGAAACTGTTCGATGGGTTAAAGGGGACAGGTTGTATGTGTTGTCCAACCCCACACTGTTGGCTGCTGTTGATACCGAAAAACATGTGTATACATTTGATGTTTTATCCAAGTTTTGGCAAAACCGTATTGGAAATCTTCCAATAGCAGGATATAAACCAACATCTGATGGTTTATTCAATCAAATAATGACGTACGATAAGTCATACCAAAAAATTCCTTCAGGGTGGTCGGTAGATTCAACGACCGGTGCTCTTGTAAACAAGTAAAAATATCAAAACGCGATTACGCAGATTTTTTCTATTAACAAGGCGCTCTTCAAATCGGCGGGATGTTGAAGTTTTGGCGGGAAGGCTGCATACTGAAGAAGCATGGACGACATCATAATCCCCCAGACTTCCCCGCCTAAAAACAATAATAAGCGAGTGTGGTGGGCCATAGGCATTGTCGGCGGGCTCGCCTACCTCGCACTTTTATTCTGGCTCCTTTTCTACTCCGTCTACGCCGCCAACATCCCATTTATTATTCCTTTACGCAATTGGTACCAGGATACATATTGGAAAGTAGAAAGACTCGTTTTGAAACCCGTCCGAACTTACCCGCCCTTTGACCCAATTTACGCAATCCAAGTTAAAAATATATTGCCGAAGATAGGGTATACTTACCGCCTAATTGGAATCTTTTTTGGCATAAATTCTTATGATAAAACTTTAGATATAAAAAGCTTTAATAATCATCACTATTATTTTGATATAAACGAAAGTTTAAGATTTACTTATTCAGATATTAAACCAGAAGATTATATTTATGGACTCAGCAAGCTCTTGGGAAAAAGTATTATCGAGGTTGAGTGGAACGACCAAAGGTCTTTATACCAAATAGAAAAAGATTATTACAAAAATAGCGCTGCGTTCTTGAATTAAAATTTAACCAATTTCTTATACAGTTATTCTCATCCAAAAAGCAATCTTTTAATCAAAGGAATTCCTCGTGGCCCGTATTGACAATTGTTTAGATATAGATCATAAATAAGATATACAGACGAATTGTGAAAGGAGAAATGGTGAAAATAATAACTTCTCGAGTAAACAGCAAAAAATCTGAAATAAAGGCTGACAATGCGCGAAAATTAATTGGTGTGTTTGCCATATTAGTCATCATCATGGCATCAGTAATTATTCTATTTTCCCAATCAACAAACGGAAATATTTTTGCGAAAACTACAAATTCTGATGGTTCATGTTATCGAGGGTATGGATGTGCTGGTTTTGTTAACGATAAAATTTGTAAACCTTTGGGCAAAGGTTGTCGCATGACATGGGTCCCAAAGCTACGTTGCTTTAACCCGGTATGTGTTTCGACGGGAAACTCTAAAGGTCGGTAAGGGCTTACAGTAGCGTTTGTCTATGGTAGTTCTCGAAAAACAGCATCTGAGATTTTGGTGTATTTAGCCTCCAAGTGGAGGCTATTTTTTTGGTATTTAATACGAACCATACAATGACTTGACAAGCGGGTTTATATGGCCTATAATATAAACTATGGTATTTCTGAGATGTTTTACTAGCTAAAACAAGGCTCGGGAAGCCATGCTCTTTAAAATAGAGAGAAGAAATGGTTTTATGTAATTCCTTTTAAGTGAGACAAACGTTTTCTCCAAAAAATTTGAAGAATGACGTTTGTCTCACTTAGACAAAAAAAGGAGATCAACATGAAACGGATAGTATTGGCTTTTGTGTTCGTAGTTGGTTCGTTGGCATTGGGTGTGCAGAATGTTATGGCGAGGACGTATTCTCAGGCTCCAGGCCCGACTTTTGGAAATTGGACATGCGATGCAGCGATGCAAACGTACTGCTCCAGTCTTCAAACGACCTGTGGGTATCGGCCGTTCCAGGAAGGAACAGAGACATTTTATGTCCCCTCTTGCGCGGCGCCTGTCTACCCTGCGCCTGCGCCGCTTCCCGCTGGATCTGCGTGTTTCGCATTGCCGAATCATAACGTTTGTCAATCGGGCTATGCATGCCAAATGCCTGCAGCTTCTGGTGGGATCCAACCAGTTGGTTCCTGTCAGCCTGTAACGAATCCATAAGTTTAAATTGGGGAAATGTCCAAAGCTTTGCAAGCTTTCTTAGTTTTGGACATCGCATTATTTCATTTTCATTGCAAGTTTACTTCTCTCTACCGCTGATCCAATCAATTTTCTGTATGCCTTTGGCATATTTTTTAAGAAAAAAGATTGATCAGCGTGTTTTCAATTTTTTCTCTTTGTTGAGAAAGAATTAGAAGCACGAAAACTGCATAAGTTACGATACTTTTTAGACATTGCGCAGCAATGTCAGTCTTGAAATACGGTAAATCCGGTGTTCCCTCGTATGCATACCCCATTCTGAGTAGAATCAGAGGCCTCAAGGAGGTGATGCCT
>Ga0315268_10004023_pt1 | contig 16033 bp, 14 predicted proteins | sample C1_top_MG_FD_204535 | JGI IMG/M metagenome (GOLD analysis project Ga0315268, IMG submission 204535) | Sediment microbial communities from Yellowstone Lake, YNP, Wyoming, USA - C1_top | ecosystem: Environmental > Aquatic > Freshwater > Lake > Sediment | place: USA: Wyoming | collected 2017-08-01
GAACGGGGGAGAAATTGGCTGAAAAGGTTGATTCACAATTGAATACAATCAGAAATAATCCGAGCTTGGTACGGTCATTCTTTGGACATCCAAGTGTCGCCTATATTTCTGACTTATGAGTAAGTAGCTCTGAATGTTAAGCAAGCTCAACCAGGTTCAGCGTGACGCAGTGACCCACCTCGACGGCCCTTTGCTGGTGCTGGCCGGTGCGGGCAGCGGCAAGACGCGCGTCATCACCCACAAGATCGCCTATCTGGTAAACGAATGCGGCTACGAGCCGCGCAACATCGCCGCGATCACGTTCACCAACAAGGCTGCCAACGAGATGCGGGATCGTGTCGGCGAGCTGTTGAAAAACACCAGCACCAAAGGCCTGGTGGTGAGCACCTTCCATTCGCTGGGCATGAACATTTTGCGCCTCGAAGCCAAACTGCTGGGCTACAAACCGCAGTTCTCGATCTTCGACAGCAGCGACACCTGGAAGATATTCAGCGAACTGGGCAACTCCGGCGACAAGCAGGAGATACGCGACATGCAGACGCAGATATCGAACTGGAAATCCGCCTTCGTCTCGCCGGAACAAGCCGCTGAAAACGCCGACAACAACGAAACCAAAGTTCATGCACGTGTCTACTCGCGCTACCAGGAAACGCTGCGCGCCTACCAGGCGGTGGACTTCGACGACCTGATTCACCTGCCGGTGGTGCTGTTCAAGCAGCATCCCGAAGCGCTGCTGCGCTGGCAACTGAAGCTGCGCTATCTGCTGGTGGACGAATATCAGGACACCAACGATTGCCAGTACCAGATGATCAAGCTGCTGGCCGACATGCGCGCCGCGCTGACCGTGGTGGGGGATGACGATCAGTCCATCTACGCCTGGCGCGGCGCGAGCATAGCGAACCTGCACAACCTGCGCGACGACTATGCCAAGCTGCGCGTCATCAAGCTGGAGCAGAACTACCGCTCCTCGCAGCGCATCCTCAAGGTGGCGAACCACCTGATCAACCACAACACCAAGGTGTTCGAGAAGAAGCTGTGGAGCGACCACGGCATCGGCGATCCGATCCGCATCTACGCGGCGCGCGACGACGAGCACGAGGCCGAAAGCGTGGTGATGAAGCTGATGTCGCACAAGTTCGAGCATCGCACAAAATATTCCGACTACGCGATCCTGTACCGCAGCAACCATCTGTCGCGCGCCTTTGAAGAACAACTGCGCGCCCAGCGCGTGCCCTATACCGTCAGCGGCGGAACGTCTTTCTTCGACCGCGCCGAGATCAAGGACATCACCGCCTATTTGCGGCTGATCGCCAATCCCGACGACGATCCGGCCTTCATCCGCGCCATCACCACGCCGAAGCGCGGCATCGGCAACGCCACGCTGGAGAAGCTTGGCAGCTACGCCGGAGAGCGCCACATCAGCCTGTTCGAAACCGCTTTTGAGACGCATATTCAGCACGAGTTGCAGCCGCGCCAATATGAAGAGCTGATGCTGTTCTGCAACTTCATCAACCGCATCCAGGACCGCGCCGACAAGGATCCCTGTGCCGAGCTGCTGGACGAGTTGCTGCGCGCGATCAATTACGAGACCTGGCTATATGACTCGCACGACCCGCGCATGGCTGAGAGCAAGTGGGAGAATGTGCAGGAATTCATCGGCTGGCTCAAACGCAAGGCCGAGGCGGATGAAAAGTCATTGATCGCCATGGTGCAGACCATCGCGCTGATCAACATGCTGGAAGGCAAGGACCAGGAGCCGGATGCCGTCGCGCTGTCCACGCTGCACGCGGCGAAGGGACTGGAATTTCCGCATGTGTTCATCGTCGGAGCGGAAGAAGAAATCCTGCCGTTCCGCGACAGCGACGAACAACAGATCGAAGAAGAGCGCCGCCTGATGTACGTCGGCATCACCCGCGCCGAGCGCAGCCTGCAGATCAGCTACTGCAACCGCCGCAAACGCGGCAAGGACTGGCTGGCCTGCGAACCGAGCCGCTTTATCGAAGAAATGCCGGAAGATGAATTGGTCTACGCGGGCGGCCACGCAAACGCTGTGCCCACTGTGAGCAAAGACGAGGGCATGGATAAGCTGGCGAAACTGAAAGCGATGCTGAGCAAACCGGTGACCGAATAGCCGTTATGCGGCCTGACGGCGCCAATGTTCAAAATTTGATTACAGACGCATGTGTGGAATATCATATAGGCGATTTACCGACATGCCCGCCATGCGTATAATGCCCGCTTTGCCGAGGGCTGTTTCATGCGCATCATTCAAAAAGCATTAACCTTTGACGACGTTCTGCTCGTTCCCGCCTACTCCAATGTGTTGCCGCGCGATGTCAGCCTGCGCACGCAGCTTACCCGCAACATCGATCTGAACATCCCGCTGCTGTCCGCGGCGATGGATACCGTCACCGAGGCTCGCCTGGCGATCGCGCTGGCGCAGGAAGGCGGCATCGGCATCATCCACAAGAACATGTCGGCCCAGGCACAGGCGGCCAAGGTCGCCAAGGTCAAACGGTTTGAAAGCGGCGTGGTCAAGGAACCGATCACCATCACGCCGGACATGACGGTGCGCAGCGTGCTCAGCCTGACGCGCCAGCACAAGATTTCCGGGCTGCCGGTGGTGCAGGGCAAGCAAGTGGTCGGGATTATCACCAACCGCGATCTGCGTTTCGAGAGCAATCTGGATCAACCGATCCAAAACATCATGACCCCGCGCGAACGGCTGATCACCGTCAGGGAAAACGCCAGTCTGGAAGAGGCGCGCAGCCTGATGCACAAGCACCGCATCGAGCGCGTGCTGGTGGTGAACGATGCGTTCGAACTGCGCGGTCTGATGACGGTCAAGGACATATTGAAATCCAGCGAACATCCGCTGGCATGCAAAGACAGCTTCGGCCATCTGCGTGTCGGCGCGGCGGTCGGCGTGGGCGAGGGCACCGATGAGCGTGTCGCGCTGCTGGCCGAGGCGGGCGTGGACGTGATCGTGGTGGATACCGCGCACGGTCATTCGCAGGGCGTGCTGGATCGCGTCAAGTGGGTCAAGACCAGGTTCACGCACATCGAAGTGATCGGCGGCAACATCGCCACCGGCGGCGCGGCACAGGCTTTGCTGGACCATGGCGCGGACGGCGTGAAAGTCGGCATCGGTCCAGGTTCGATTTGCACCACGCGCATCGTCGCGGGAGTCGGTGTGCCGCAGATCGCCGCGATCCAGAGTGTGGCCAAGGCGTTGCAGGGAACCGGCGTGCCGTTGATCGCCGACGGCGGCATCCGTTACTCCGGAGATATTGCCAAAGCGATCGCGGCGGGCGCGCATACCGTCATGCTGGGCGGATTGTTCGCCGGCACCGAAGAAGCGCCCGGGGAGATCGAATTATTCCAGGGGCGCTCCTACAAATCCTATCGCGGCATGGGCAGCCTGGGCGCGATGCAGCAAGGTTCCAGCGACCGCTACTTCCAGGACAACGAAGCCAACCAGGACAAGCTGGTGCCGGAAGGCGTGGAAGGCCGCGTTCCTTACAAGGGCAGCGTGCTGGCGGTGATCCACCAGCTGATGGGCGGCTTGCGCTCGAGCATGGGCTATCTCGGTTGTGCCGACATCGCCACGATGCACACCAAGGCCGAATTCGTCGAGATCACCTCTTCCGGCATCCGCGAGTCGCATGTACATGATGTGCAGATCACCAAGGAAGCGCCGAATTATCATATTGAGTGAGCTTGTTGCTGGTAGCCGGTAGCGGGTAGCTGGAGTAAAACGATGCCGATTGAAAGTTACCGTTCGCTATTGGTTTGGCAAAAATCGGTGGATTTTGTGGTGCTGGTTTATAGGATGCTTGGCAGCTTTCCAAAGAATGAACAATATGGGCTTGCCAGTCAGATACAGCGTGCGGCGGTTTCCATTCCGTCGAACATTGCAGAAGGAAAGGAGCGCCAATCGGATCGGGATTTTGCCCGCTTCATAGCGATTGCGTTGGGTTCTCTGGCCGAGCTTGAAACACAGCTTTTGATTGCCCAAAGGCTCGGCTATCTGGACGAAGCCAACTGGCAAGAAGCAACGGCACAAGCCGACGAAATAGGAAAGATGTTGCGCAGCCTGCATAAAACGTTAAGCAATACAAACTAAACCAGATCGGCTACCCGCTACAAGCCACCAGCTACGAGCTATATATGCACAAAAAAATCCTGATCCTCGATTTCGGTTCGCAATACACCCAGCTGATCGCGCGCCGCGTCCGCGAAACCCATGTCTACTGCGAACTGCATCCGTGGGATATGGCTGCGGAAGACATCCGCGCCTTCAATCCGGCGGGCATCCTTTTGTCCGGCGGACCGAATTCGGTCTACGAGGAAGAAACACCAAAGGCGCCGCAGGTGGTTTTCGAATTGGGCGTGCCGGTGCTGGGCATCTGTTACGGTATGCAGACCATGGCCGCGCAACTGGGCGGCAAGGTCGAGAGCGGCAAAGTGCGCGAATTCGGCTATGCCGAGATTCGTGCGCAGGGACATTCCAGGCTGTTCGAAGACATCCAGGACAAGACCGACGCGCAAGGCCACGGCCTGCTCGACGTGTGGATGAGCCACGGCGACAAGGTGACCGTGCTGCCGCCCGGTTTTTCGGCAATCGCTTCCAACGAGGCCACACCGTTCGCCGCGATGGCGGACGAGGCGCGCCGCTACTACGCCGTGCAGTTTCATCCGGAAGTCACCCACACCCACCAGGGCAAGGCGATGCTGAGCCGCTTCGTGCATGACATCTGTGGCTGTGGACAGGACTGGAACATGCCTGATTACATCGGCGAGGCGGTGGAAAAAATCCGCGCGCAGGCCGGTAAAGAAGAAGTGATCCTGGGTCTGTCCGGCGGCGTGGACTCCTCGGTGGCGGCGGCGCTGATCCACCGCGCGATCGGCGACCAGATGACCTGCGTATTCGTGGACAACGGCCTGTTGCGCCTGAACGAAGGCGAGCAGGTGATGGAGACCTTCGGCAACCACATGCACATGAAGATCATTCATGTCGATGCCAGCGGCGAGTTCCTGCATCATCTGGCAGGGGTATCCGACCCCGAACAAAAGCGCAAAATTATCGGCCGGGAATTCGTCGAAGTGTTCCAGCGTGAAGCCAAAAAATTACCCCAAGCCAAGTGGCTGGCGCAGGGCACGATCTATCCGGACGTGATCGAATCGGCCGGAGCAAAAACCAAAAAAGCCCACGCCATCAAATCGCACCACAATGTCGGCGGTTTGCCGGAAAGTCTGCACCTCAAGCTGCTCGAGCCGTTGCGCGAACTATTCAAGGACGAGGTGCGCGAGCTTGGCGTGGCCCTCGGCCTGCCGCATGACATGGTGTACCGCCATCCGTTTCCGGGCCCCGGTCTGGGGGTGCGCATCCTCGGCGAAGTGAAACGCGAATACGCCGACCTGCTGCGCCGCGCCGATGCGATCTTCATCGAGGAACTGCGTGCCGCCAAGGATGGAGAGGGCAAGTCCTGGTACGACAAAACCTCGCAGGCGTTCACCGTATTCCTGCCGGTCAAAAGCGTGGGCGTGATGGGCGACGGGCGCACCTACGAATGGGTGGTGGCGTTGCGCGCGGTGCAGACGCAGGACTTCATGACCGCGCACTGGGCGCATCTGCCATACGAGTTGCTGGGCAAGGTCTCCAACCGCATCATCAACGAAGTGCGCGGCATCAACCGCGTGGTGTTTGACATCTCCGGCAAGCCGCCCGCTACGATTGAGTGGGAATGATTTTAGGTCTTTCGGCAGCTTTCGCTGACTATCGGAAAAGTTACTTAATTAATTGTTTTATATAAGTTTATATACCTGAATCTATCGGCATCTATCGACGACAAGCAAAACTTTTTGTCGGTAATCCTGACGGTAATGAAAGCTAGACCGACCATCCGAAAATATTTACCGTCTGACATATTTCAGTAGTGACGGTAAAAAATATCAAAAAAAGCTAGTATTTATGCGGGTTTCATAGCACGCTGTGTCTTTCGAGCCGTTGACGGTAAAATTACCGTTCTCAGGAGGAAGCACCGATGCTGACCGATACCGCACTGAAGAACCTCAAGCCCAAGGACGCGCCCTACAAAGTGACGGACAGGGATGGCATGTACGTCACGGTCTCGACGGCGGGCACCGTCACGTTCCGCTATGACTACCGGATCAATGGCAGACGCGAGACGCTGACGATTGGGCGCTACGGGCCGGGCGGTCTATCGCTGGCTCGGGCGCGCGAAAAGTGCATCGACGCGAAGCGAGCCGTTTCGGAAGGCCAGTCCCCGGCGCAGGAAAAGCAGCGCGAGAAACGGCGTCTGTCCGAAGCCAAAACCTTCCAGGAATTTACCGACAAATGGTATGAGGAAGCCAGGATGGCCGATAGCACCCGGTCGATGCGCAAGAGCATCCTTGACAGGGACATCCTGCCGGTGTTCAAAAGCCGTCTGCTGAGCGAGATCAGCCCCGACGATCTGCGTGACCTGTGCAACAAGGTCAAGGACAGGGGGGCGCCAGCAACGGCGATCCACGTCCGCGACATCATCAAACAAATCTACGGCTTCGCTATCCTGCACGGCGAGAAGGTGGCCAACCCCGCCGACGATGTGGGGCCATCGTCGATCGCCACTTTCGTGCCCAGAGATCGTGCGCTGTCGCCGACTGAGATACGCATCCTGCACAAAGAGTTGGAGTACGTGGCTTCGTACCCGACCATCAAACTGGCGCTGCGGCTGATCCTGCTCACGCTGGTGCGCAAGGGCGAACTCATCCATGCGACGTGGGACGAGATCGACTTCGAGAACGCGCTGTGGACTATTCCGAAAACGCGCATGAAAGCCGCCAAGGCCCACAACATCTACCTATCGCAGCAGGCGCTCGACATCATGATCGCGCTGCGCACTTGCGCCGGTGGCTCGAAGTACCTACTGCCCTCGCGCTATGACGGCGACAAGTGCATGTCGAACGCCACGCTGAATCGCGTCGCGCAGATAGTCGTCGAGCGGTCGAAAGCGAAGGGTCTACCAATCGAAAGCTTCAGCGTGCATGATCTGCGCCGCACCGGTTCGACCATCCTCAACGAACTCGGTTTCAACAGCGACTGGATTGAGAAGTGCCTGGCGCACGAAGACGGCCGCTCATCACGCGGCGTCTACAACAAAGCCGAATACGCCGAGCAACGCCGGCACATGCTGCAAGAGTGGGCCGACATGATTGATGCTTGGGTGGCTGGCAAGTCGCACACGCCGACGCTGCTGCCACCGTCTATGAAGGTCATCACGACACAGGCGCTGCTTTGACCGGCCGGCGCTTGCGCTGACGCACGTCCGGCGAGGGGGCTCGTTTCAACTGCGCACTGTCGGAAGCTTGGCGGCGCGCATCGAGCCAGGCTTCTACTTCCGTCAAGTCCCATACCACGCAGCGCGCGGTCAGATTGAACCGGCGCGGAAATTCTCCGCGGCGCTCCATGTCGTAGATCGTGGTATCGGCCAGCGGCACGATCTGTCGCAGCTCGGTACGGCGGATCGTGCGTCTGAACGGCAAGGTGTTCGTCGCGACCAGTCGTGGTAGCTGCATGTCGTGCGGTTCGTTTGTATCAGAGTCGTCGTTTGGCCTCGCAGCCACCAGACTTCGATCTGTTTTGTACATGATCTGCTCCATCATCAGGGCAGTTGCTGGTTGCATCGCAACGGCCGGTATAAATGCGGTCCTGTGATGGTGATCTTTCCGGCATCTATCGAAAACTCGCTCAGGCGTACATGGGCGTATTGCGATTGTGCTGATGCGGCATTGCTGAGAATCACTTCGCCCTGGTCTTCCTGAATCCCCTATCCCGTGCCATGAACGATTCCAGCATGTGCGGGATCAATGTGGCGGCATCGACCGGTTCGCCGTAGGTCTGCGCATGCAATGCGGCGTAGCGCTCTAAATCGGCCTTGAGCGTGACCGTTAGTGAGACAGTGAGTTTTACAGTCTCGGTTTTCGGTAGCGGCCCTAGCCGCAGCTTGCTGGTGGGCATATTCATTGCGACGATCCCCTCTGGAAGAACAGCGGCTGGTACGGACGCAGGATCAGATCCTTGTTCACCATTACCCGCATCGGGAAGCCGGGCCGGATGGTGAGCGTCGGCTGGATACTCACGTTGCGTTTGGTGATCTCCTGACCGACCTGGTTCACTGTGTCCTGCGCGCTCTGGCGAACGGCGACGGTCACACCACCGGTACTGCCGCTGTTGTTGGGTGCTGCCAGCTCGGCACCGACTCCGAGCAGCGTGGACAACGCAGCACCGGCGATGATGCGATCCCAATGCCAATCGACGCCATCCTCCAGCCCGGCATAACCCGCCGGGTCGATGCCGGGCAGACGGTCGAGCGAAATCGACGAGGTATCGGGCAGGATCAAGCGCGTCCACACCAGCAGTACCCGTCGCTGGCCGAAGGACACCTGGCTGTCGTAGCGGCCGATCAGTCGCGACCCCTGCGGAATCAGCAGGAAGCGACCCGTGGCCGTGTCATAGACCGCCTCGGTGACATTGGCGATGACCTGCCCCGGCAGGTCTGAGTTGATGCCCGTCACCAGCGCCGCCGGAATGATGGTGCCTGCCATCACCTGGTAGGGCGATGTCGGCAATTGCAGGCTGGCCGGATTGCGGGTGGCGGTGTCGCCGCCATTCGTGAGGAACGCTTCCTTCTGATCCTGCCGATTCTGCACAGCTGTTGGATCGGTTGGCTGTGTCGATGCCGTTGCCATCGGATTGAAGGCCTGATTGCCCGATGCCTGCTCGGGCTGGATTGCGGCTGCGGTGGTTGCCGGTGCCGCCTTTGTTGCACTACTGCTGCGGAAGAACACCGACGAACGCGCTGCATCCTCGGCATCGCCCGGCTGTGCGATGCGACCGGGTTGTGCGGGGGTGTACGCACCCGTGTTCCCGTGGCTCTGCGCATGCACGATGGCCGGCCCCAAGTCGCCCGGCAACGGCTCACCCAACATCGGCACCACAGGCTTAGCCATTGGCACCACTTTGGTATAGTCCTTGGGCAACTGGTCGAGGCTATCGGCCCGTGAGACGCGATCCACGTTGTACAGCTCGGTGGCAGGGTTGCGTTCGCGCTTGTGCGGTTGCAACGACCACAGCGTGGCACCCAGGATGATCGTGCCCAGCGTTCCCGCGAGCACGGCCAGCATGCGCCGATTGAGCCGCGTGACTGGGCGCGGCGAAGCGCGCAGGGTCAAGGTGTCAGGGTCGGCCTTATTCGTCCCGGTGGATGACGTCTGCGGCGTGGCGGGCGTGCTCATGCTCAGTGCCTCCGTGTAGTGCTGGTGCTGCTCACGCCATCGGTGCGCTCGATGCGAACAACAGCGGCCTTGTCCGCCCCCAGCCGCAACTCGGCCGCACCGAACAACCGATCCACCACGTAGTAAGGCGAGCGGAAGCGATAGTTCACGAGTTGGCCATCACCTTGCTGCCCGATTACGAACAGCGGCGGCAGTTCGCCCTGCGCGATACCCGCAGGGAACTGGATGTAGACGCGCTCGCCGTCGTCGAAGGCGCGCAGCGGCTTCCACGGCGGGCTGTCGCCGGTGATCGCGTAGCGGAACTTGATCTGCTCCAGCGACAAGCCGATGTCCACCGGCGCTGCCGCCTGGGCCTGCTGCGCCTGCTTCTGCAAGGCCAGCATGCGGTCCTTCGGATAATCCCACGAGGCCGAGGCCATCCACGCCTGCGGTGTGGAAGACAGCTCCAGCAGGTAGGTGCGGCGGTTGGTGGTGATGACCAGATTGGTCTTCAAGCCGACGCGCGTGGGTTTCACGAGGATGTTCACGCGCAGGCTGGCACCCGAACCGCTGGCCGTGTCACCAACTATCCAGCGCACGGTGTCGCCGGCCGAGACCGTCACCAGTTCCTCACCCTGCTGCAAGGTGATAACAGTGACACGCCCCGGACTGGTGTAGAGCTGATACAGCGCGCCGTCCGTATAGGGCCAGATCTGGATCGCGTTTATATAGCCTTCGCGGCTGGGAGCCACGCGGGCTTCGGCATTGGCGCGCGCCACACGAACCTTCTCGTCGGGCGATTCGGCGACTGGCTTGTCCTCTGGCGAGCTCGCCAGCGGCTTCAACTGTTCGGGCAGCGGGAGTGGTTTGGGCACTTCGACCACCTCGATGGGTTTGGGCGGTTCCGGCAGCGCGTGCGCCTCGACGGGTTCGTCCAGCGTGATGTCCGGCGGCGGCGTGCCGTGTGTGGCGCAGCCGCTGACAGTCACCAAGGCGGCGATCAGGATCAACGGCAAAGCGTAAATACGGATTTGGGTTTTCATGGTTTCTTGGCTCCTTCGATCGCGTCGAGTTCACGGCTCCAGGAAAGGCCGTTCACGTAAATTCCTAGGGGGTTCTTGCGCAGTCGCTCCTCGGTACGCGGCGGTTGCAGCACGATGGACAGCACAGCCGTCCAGCGCTCGACGCCAGAGGGCGAACCGTTCACATAGCTGCGCTCGACCCAGCGCACCTGGAACGAGGATTCGCTGGCGCGCACGACGCTGGTGATCTCGACGGCCGTCGAGGTCTGGCCGATGCGCGCGAACGGATCGTTGACGCGCGCATAGTCGTTCAGCGTGGCCGCACCTTTGTCGGTGGTGTAGTCGTAGGCTTCGAGCCAGTTCTGCCGCACCACGATGGGATCAATCGACAGCGAGCGCACATCGGTGAGAAAGCGCGCCAGGTGGTAGGCGATCTGCGCATCGTTTGGCTTGTACGGCGTGGCGGCCTCGCCCACCGCGCGTACCTGACCGCCCGTGGCCACCTCGACCACATAAGGCGTGACGATGGACTGCGCCGAGCGCCACACCAGCCCACCCGCCATCAGTAGCGCGAGCGATAGGCTTCCGAAGGCCATCAGCCGCCAGTTCTTCGCCTGCACGCGCGCACTGCCGATGCGCTGGTCCCAGACCTGCGCGGCAGCTTGGTATGGGGTGACGGGCTCGGGCGTTTCCGAGTACCGCACCTGGGGTCGTTTGAATCGCATGAACTGATCTCCGTTAAACTTCCTTAGTGGTTCGAATCGTCGCGCAGGCTCGGGCTGGCACCGCTGCCGCCGTGATCGCCCGAGCGCAGGGTGTGCGCCGCCGTGGTGGCCGCATGGCTCACCTGCTGTTTGCGGCGCATTTGTTTGGCCCAGGCGGGCTCTGCCGTTGATGGCTTGGCTTCGGTCGAATCGGCCGATTCGGTAGAACTCGCGGCCGCCGCAGGCGCAGCAGCTTCCGCGACGAAATTGGCTACGCGATCCTTGACCGCTTTCGCACTGGCGGCGACGCGCTGGCCGACGGCCCCGGCACCGCTTCTGGCTACATTGGCGAGGCCTGCGCCAGCAGCACGAACTCCACCGCCACCCGATGCGGCTGCGCCAGCCTGGTAGGCGGTCTTCGCGCCGCTTGCCATTGAGCTGGTCGCACGCCCGGCCGATGCAGCGCTACCGATGGCCGCGCGCGTAGCGCCCGGCACCATGCGCGCACCCGCCGCTACCGCCGCCCCACCTGTCGCGATAGCAGCACCACCAGCGACAGCCAAACCAGCAGCACCCAGCGCTGTTCCGGCCGCCGCACCGGCTCCGAGTTGCGGTGCGCCGGACACCAGCCCGGTGGCAATTCCCGGTCCGAAGATCCCCAGCCCCAGCATCGCCAGCGAGGCCAGCATGATGGTCAACGCCAGGTCGATGGAGGGTTCGGTGTTGGGCGGCACCTGGAACTGCGCAAACAGTCCCGTACCGATGCCCACAATCACCGCCAGCACCAGCACCTTGATGCCTGACGACACCACGTTGCCCAGCACCCTCTCGGCGAGGAATGCGGTTTTGTTCCACAACGCAAACGGCACCAGTACGAAACCCGCGAGCGTGGTCAGCTTGAATTCGATCAGCGTGACGAAGAGCTGCACCGCGAGCACGAAGAAGCTCACGATCACCACCAGCCAGGCGAGAAACAGCACCGAGATGACATCGAGGTTCGCGAACACCTCGGGGAAGCCGGTCAGGTCGCTGATCTGCGCCATGATTGGTTGCGCAGCATCGACGCCGACCTTGGCCAGATGGCCCGGCTGCAGAAACTGCGTTTCTGTCAGCGTGGAACCGGACGCCACCAGTCCGAGTCCGGCAAACGAGTGGAACAGGATGCCTGCCAGGTTGTTGAAATTGCCGATGATGAACGCGAAGGCACCGACGTAGAGCGTCTTTTTGATCAGCCTGCCGATCACGTCCTCGCCGCCCATTGCCCAGAACAGCCAGGCCAGCGTCATGTCGATCACCACCAGCGTGGCGGTGAGAAACGCCACCTCGCCATGCAGCAGGCCGAAACCCGAGTCGATGTAGTGCGAGAAGACATCGAGGAAGTGGTCGATGACCGACAGGTCGTTCATGGGGTCACTCTTTCGGCGAGGAGGCGGGTGTCGCAGCGAACGGCGGGGTTGGCGTGTACGGCGTGCCGCTGCCCATGAAGCGCCGACGCGTGGCTTCGGCCGCCCTGTTGCACCGGGCGTCACCCACTTTGTCATGGTCGGCCTTGCACTGCGCGCGGACTTCCTTCAGGCGATCAGGATTCGCCATCAGCGATTCGACGGACTCGGTGGGTTCCGGTTTGCCGCACGCGGCCAGCAGCACGGTGCAGGCAATGGTGGTCAGGAGGGTTTTCATAAGAGATTCCTCAGTTGCCGTAGAAGTTGACGCTGTATGGCGTATACGGTGTGCCGGTGCCTTGGAAGCGGTTGCGCACCTCGGCGGCACGCGCATGCACCGCGACCTGCCGCGCCTGTTCGAGGGCGACGGCGCGGTCTTGCGTAATCTGGAGCTGTTGCGCCTGAATCGCCTGCCGGGCCTGCAAGGCGAGTAACTGGTTCGTCGCCTGCGTGGCTTGCAAAGCGCCGACCGCCGACTGGCTGCTGTTCACGAGGGCGCTCAAGGTTTGCTCGTCGGAAGTGAAGTTCTGTACTGACTGCGACTGCACCTCGGCTGCGGTGCGTAGCGCCTCCAACGAGTTGCGCCATCGCGTGCGCGCATCGGTGGCCATCTGGCTACCCGAGGTGGAGGCTGAGTAGGCAGCGGGATAGAGCTGCGCGAACTGGGTCTCCATCTGCGTCAGATTCAATGACAGCCCCTGTGCCTGCAGCAGCAGCTGGTTCGTCGCGGACAGCGCAGATTGCAGTTGATTGAGCGCGCTGAAGGGGAGACTGGTCAGGTTCTTCGCCTGGTTGGTCAGCATCTGCGCTTCGTTCTGCAGTTGCTGGATCTGGTTGTTGATCTGCTGCAGAGTACGGGCAGCGGTCAGGATGTTCTGAATCAAGTTGGCCGGATCGATGACCACCACCGTCGCCTGTACCGAGGGCATTACGGTCATGAGTACGGCAGCGGCGATGGCAAGCAAGGTCTTTTTCATGGTTGCTTCTCCTGGGGAGTGAAGGGAAAGGACGGGATGAGGTCGGCGGCCCAGTCGAGGCCGCGATGGCGCAGCCAGGCGGCTGCGAAGTCCGCAGGTGGCACCGACGCGGAAACGACATCGATGGCGCGCTGATCCTCGGGCTTGGCTGTGCCAGCAAACGCCAGCGTCACCGGCCCGAGCCCGAGGTCGAAGACGCGATTGCCGAGCCGCGACTGGTAGTAGTAATCGCGCTTGGGCTGTGCGGTCGCCACGATCTCGATTTGCCGCGCGTTGAGGCCGAAGCCTTCATAGATGACGCGAATCTGCGGTTCGGTCGCCTGCGGGTTGGGCAGGAAGATGCGGCTCACGCAGCTCTCGACGATGGCTGGGGCGATGCTGGAATCTTTGATGTCCGCCAGCGACTGTGTGGCGAAGATGACAGAGACGTTCTTCTTGCGCAGCGTCTTCAACCATTGGCGGATGCGCGCGGCGAATACCGGGTCGTCGAGGAACAGCCAGGCTTCATCGAGGATCAATAATGTCGGAGCACCGTCGAGGCGTTCCTCGAAGCGTGCGAACAGGTAGCGCAGTACCGCGAGTGCGGCCGCCTTGCTGTGCATCAGTTCTTCCATCTCGAACGCCTGCACGTCGGCGCAACCGAGCCGGTCATGGTCGGCGTCGAGCAGCTTGCCGTGCGCGCCGCCCAGCACATAGGGTTGCAGGGCTTGCCGCAGCGCGTTCGATTGCAGCAGTACCGACAAGCCGGTCAGGGTGCGCTGTTCGAGCGGCGCGCTGGCGAGACTGTTCAGTGCCGACCATACGGACTCCTTCTCGGCCGGTCCGACAACCACGCCTTCGTGAATCAACAGGCCTTGGACCCATTCGGCCGCCCAGGCGCGGTAACTGTCCTGATCGATACGGGCCAGCGGCTGGAAGGCGATGGCACCATCCATACCCAGGTCGTAATGCTCGCCACCCAGCCCAAGCACGGTAGCGCGAATCGAGCGCCCCATGTCGAAAGCGAAGATGCGCGATCCGGCATAGCGGCGGAACTGCAATGCCAGCGTGGCGAGCAGCACCGATTTGCCCATGCCGATGGGGCCGACTACCAGCGTGTTGCCCACATCGCCGATGTGCGTGACCAGCCGGAACGGTGTCGCGCCATCGGTGCGCGTCACGATCAGCGGTGGGCCGTCGAGATGTGTATTGCGCTCTTGTCCTGCCCACACGGCGGAGACCGGCATCATGTGCGCGAGGTTCAGTGTCGAGACGATGGGCTGGCGCACGTTGGCGTAGGCGTGTCCCGGAATCGACGACAGCCAGGCATCGACCGCGTTCAAGGTTTCGGGGATCGTCACGAAGCCACGGCCCTGGATCGTCCGCTCCACCGCGTGCAACTTTTCGTCGGCGGCGGCCGCATCGGCATCGAGCACGGTGACGGTGGCCGTGACGTAGCCGAACGAAACCTGATCGCTGCCCAGTTCCTGCAAAGCCGCGTCGGCATCGGCCGCCTTGTTCGACGCATCGGAATCAACCAGTGGGCTTTCCTGCTGGAAGACCGTTTCACGCAGCAGCGCGACGATGTTCTTGCGCTTGGCGAACCACTGGCGGCGTAGCCGGGTCAGTTCCTGCTCGGCCTCGGCCTTGTCGAGACAGATAAAGCGCGTGCTCCAGCGGTAGGCAAAGCCCAGGCGGTTCAGGTCGTCGAGCAAGCCAGGCCAGGTCGAAGTGGGGAAGCCACGCACCGATACCACGCGCAGATGCTGGCTCCCGAGCATCGGTGCAAGCCCGCCCGTCAGCGGTTCATCGGCCAGCAGCGCATCAAGGTGCATCGGCACCTCCGGCACGGCCACCGGATGCCGGCGCGTGGACACACAGGCATGCAGGTAGGTCAAGGTCTGGCCATCATCGAGCCAGGCGATCTCCGGCATCACCCCTTCAAGCAAACCGAAGAAGCGTTCGGTCTCCGACACGAAGCCCTCCAGCCGCTCGCGCCAATCCACGCCTTCGATCTTGGTGTTCTCATACAGCAGCTTCGCGGCGCGGGCAGTCGATTCCTCGGGCGGCAGGTACAGCAGCGTCAGGTGGTACGCGCTCTCGAAGTGGCTATCGGCCTCCTCGAATGCGGCGCGGCGCTCTTCATCGACCAGCCAGGACAGCGGCTCGGGAAACACCGATTCCGGGTAGTTCGCCGCTTCGCGCCGTTCGGCCTCCACGAACAGCGCCCAGCCGGAACCAAGCCGACGCAACGCGTTGTTCAATCGCGCAGAGGTTGCGACCAGTTCGCCTTGCGTCGCGCTGTCCAGGTCTGGCCCGCGAAACCGTGCTGTGCGCTGGAAAGAGCCGTCCTTGTTGAGTACGACGCCAGGCGCGACCAGTCCCGCCCAGGGCAGCCAGTCGGCCAACAGCGCTGGGCGCTTGCGGTATTCGGCGAGGTGCATCATGGGATCGCCCTCACACGTCCAGAAGTTGCCGGTGCTTGATGTGGCGCGCGAAGACCGCCATGAACTGCGCATCCAGTCGCGCGCCCCACACGGCCAGCGAGTGCCCGACAATCCACAGCACCATGCCGGGCAGCCAGAGTTGCAGCCCGAGCCCCACGGCGGCGGCCAGCGTGCCGTTGGCAA
>Ga0315268_10004024_pt1 | contig 16032 bp, 11 predicted proteins | sample C1_top_MG_FD_204535 | JGI IMG/M metagenome (GOLD analysis project Ga0315268, IMG submission 204535) | Sediment microbial communities from Yellowstone Lake, YNP, Wyoming, USA - C1_top | ecosystem: Environmental > Aquatic > Freshwater > Lake > Sediment | place: USA: Wyoming | collected 2017-08-01
ACCATTTCGGCCGACCGCCAGCCGCTGGCACCCGGCAATTACGCCATTGAAAACCGCATTCGCGCCTATGTGCGTTGGAACGCGCTGGCCATGGTGCTGCGCGCCAACAAGGGGGATTCCAACCTCGGCGGCCATATCGCCAGCTTTGCCTCGGCGGCGACGCTCTACGACGTTGGCTTCCTGCATTTCTGGCATGCACCAAGCGAACAGCACGGTGGTGACCTGATCTTCATCCAGGGCCACTCTGCCCCCGGGATTTATGCCCGTTCCTTCCTGCTCGGCCGGCTGACCGAAGAGCAGCTTGACGGTTTTCGCCAGGATGTGGATGGCCATGGCCTGACTTCCTACCCGCACCCCTGGTTGATGCCGGACTTCTGGCAGTTCCCCACCGTTTCGATGGGTCTTGGGCCGCTCCAGGCGATCTACCAGGCGCGCTTCATGAAGTACATCCACGATCGCGGGCTGACTAACACCACTGGCCGCAAGGTCTGGGCTTTCATGGGTGACGGCGAGATGGATGAGCCGGAGTCGATGGGGGCCATCGGCATGGCCGGCCGCGAGAAGCTCGACAACCTGATTTTCGTCGTTAACTGCAACCTGCAGCGCCTCGATGGCCCGGTGCGTGGCAACGGCAAGATCATCCAGGAGCTTGAAGCCGATTTTCGCGGCGCGGGCTGGAACGTTATCAAGGTGGTCTGGGGTAGCTACTGGGATCCGTTGCTGGCGCAGGACAAGAAAGGTCTGCTGCGCCAGCGCATGGCCGAATGCGTCGATGGCGATTACCAGACGTTCAAGTCGAAAGACGGTGCCTATGTGCGCGAGCATTTCTTCAACACGCCGGAACTCAAGGCGATGGTCGCCAGTTGGTCCGATGACGACATCTGGCGGCTGAATCGCGGTGGCCACGATCCGCACAAGGTGTTCGCCGCCTACAAGGCCGCCATCGAGCACACCGGCCAGCCGACCGTTATTCTGCCCAAGACCATCAAGGGTTACGGCATGGGCGAAGCGGGTGAGGCGCAGAACATCACCCACCAGCAGAAGAAGATGGGCACCACCTCGCTCAAGGCTTTCCGCGACCGTTTCAAGTTGCCGGTGAGCGACGAGCAACTCGACATACCGCCCTATCTGAAATTTGCCGAAGGTTCCCCCGAACTCGAATACATGCGTGGCCACCGCATGGCGCTCGGCGGCTATATGCCACAACGTCGCCGTGCCGTCGAACCGCTGCCGGTGCCGCCGCTGACCTCCTTCGATGCCTTGCTGAAGGCGAGCGGTGAGGGTCGCGAGTATTCGACGACGATGGCCTTCGTGCGCATCCTCAACGTCATGCTCAAGGACAAGCTGATCGGTAAGCGCGTCGTGCCCATCGTGCCTGACGAATCGCGTACTTTCGGTATGGAAGGCTTGTTCCGCCAGATCGGCATCTGGAACCAGCAGGGCCAGACCTATGTGCCGCAAGACGCCGACCAGTTGATGTTCTACAAGGAATCGAAGGACGGCCAGATCCTTCAGGAAGGCATCAACGAGGCCGGCGCGATGGCCGACTGGATCGCGGCAGCGACCAGTTACTCGACGCACGGCGTGCAGATGATCCCCGTCTACATCTTCTACTCGATGTTCGGTTTGCAACGCACCATGGACCTGTGCTGGGCGGCGGGCGATTCGCGGGCACGCGGCTTCCTCATCGGTGGCACCGCCGGGCGCACGACGCTGAATGGGGAAGGCCTGCAGCATGAGGACGGTCATTCACACATCCTCTCGGCGACGATCCCCAACTGTGTTTCTTACGACCCGACTTTCGGTTACGAGCTGGCGGTGATTGTGCAGGATGGCCTGCGTCGCATGGTTGCCGAGCAGGAGGATGTGTTCTATTACCTGACGGTGATGAACGAGAACTACGAGCATCCCGTCATGCCCGAGGGCGTGCAGCAGGACATCCTCAAGGGTATGTACCTGTTCCGCAAAGGAGAAAATAGCAATGGCCCGCGGGTGCAGTTGCTGGGTTCCGGCACGATCTTCCGCGAAGCCATCGCCGCCGCCGACCTGCTGCGCGATGACTGGGGCGTGACGGCGGATCTATGGTCTTGCACCAGCTTCAACGAACTGGGGCGCGACGGCCACAATTGCACGCGTTTCCATATGCTGCATCCGGATGAACCGCGCCGCAATTGCCACGCGAAGGGCCTGCTGGCCGATACGCGCGGACCGATCATCGCCGCCACCGATTACGTGCGTCTCTTTGCCGAACAGATTCGTCCCTTCATCACCGATGGCGGACGGCGCTACACCGTGCTTGGCACCGACGGTTTTGGCCGTAGCGATTCGCGCGAGAAACTGCGCCATTTCTTCGAGGTGGATCGCTACTGGATCACGCTGGCCGCGCTGTCGTCGCTCGCCGACGACGGTGCCATCGAGCAGAAGACTGTTGCCGAGGCCATCGTGAAATACGGCCTCGATCCGAGCAAACCCAATCCGGTGAAGGTGTAATCATGGCGGCAATGTTGGAAGTGAAGGTTCCCGACATCGGTGATTTCAAGGGCATTCCGGTTATCGAGATCCATGTCCAGCCGGGCGATGTGGTCAAGGCTGAGGATTCTCTGGTGACGCTGGAATCCGACAAGGCGACGATGGATGTGCCGTCGCCGGCCGCCGGCACGGTGAAGGAAATCAAGGTTGCCTTGGGCGACAAGGTTTCGGAAGGTAGCTTGATTGTGTTGTTGGAGGCAGATAAAGGGGCCAGGCTCGAATTAAATGAGTCTACTAATTCGAACCTGGCCCCTTTATCTGCGCCAGTACTTGCATCGCCGCCTGTCGCCGTCCCGCCAGCGCCGACTTTGACTACGGCGCCGACCACTGGCGCTGCAGCTACGGACTTCCGCCCCACGGAACAGGAGCCGACGACGGCTCCGCACGCTGTGCAGATGCCTTCGCCCGCCGAAATTGTCGCGGCGATGGGGGGCGCCAAGGCGCATGCCAGCCCGTCGGTACGGCGCTTTGCGCGCGAACTGGGTGTTGATGTGGCGCAAGTGAAAGGCACGGGGCCGCGCGGACGCATCACCCCGCAGGACGTGGAAGCCTATGTGAAGAACGCTTTGTCGGGAGGCAATGTTGCCGTCTCGCCAGCGCCGACTTCTGCCGGTCCCGGATTAAATCTGCTGCCTTGGCCGCAGGTCGATTTCGCCAAGTTTGGCCCGATCGATGTCAAACCGCTCTCGCGCATCAAGAAGATTTCCGGCCCCAACCTGGCGCGCAACTGGGTGATGATTCCCGCCGTCACCTATCACGAGGATGCCGATATCACCGATCTGGAAGCCCTGCGCGTTAGCCTCAACAAGGAAAACGAGAAAGCGGGCGTCAAGGTGACGATGCTCGCCTTCATGATCAAGGCCGTGGTTGCCGCGCTGAAGAAATATCCGGAACTCAACAGTTCGCTGGATGGTGACAATCTGGTCTACAAGAATTACTGGCACATTGGCTTTGCGGCCGATACGCCGAACGGCCTGATGGTGCCGGTGCTGAAAAATGCCGACCAGAAGGGCGTGTTCGAGATCGCGCAGGAAACGTCAGAGCTGGCGAAAAAGGCGCGCGAGGGCAAGCTGCCGCCTGGCGACATGCAAGGCGCAAGCTTCACTATTTCCAGCGTCGGCGGTATCGGTGGCACAGCTTTCTCACCGATTGTCAATGCGCCCGAAGTGGCGATTCTCGGCATCAGCAAGTCGGCCATGAAGCCGGTATGGGATGGCAAAACTTTCGTGCCGCGCCTCATCGTGCCATTGTCACTTTCTGCCGATCACCGCGTTGTCGATGGTGCGCTGGCGACGCGCTTCAATGCTTACCTCGCCCAGTTGCTCGGCGATTTCCGGAGGGTGCTGCTGTGACCCCTGACATCGAAACTGACATGCTGGTGCTGGGTGCTGGTCCCGGCGGCTACTCTGCCGCATTCCGCAGCGCCGATCTTGGCATGCAGACGGTATTGGTCGAACGCTATGCGACGCTCGGCGGCGTTTGCCTGAATGTGGGTTGCATTCCCTCGAAGGCGCTGCTGCACGTCGCTGCCGTGATGGACGAGGCACAACACCTCGGCGCTGCCGGGGTGACTTTCGCCGCGCCGCAGGTCGATATCGACGCCCTGCGCGCGCACAAGGACAAGATCGTCGGCAAGCTCACCGGCGGGCTGGTCGGCATGGCGAAGGCGCGCAAGGTGGCTATCGTGCGCGGCTATGGCCATTTCCTCGATGACCACCATCTCGAGGTCGAGCTGACAACGGGAACGGCACAGGAAAAGACCGGCGCGAAGCAAGTCATTCGTTTCCAGAAATGCATCATCGCTGCGGGTTCGGCGGCTTTCCATTTGCCGTTTATCCCGCGCGATCCGCGCATCGTCGATTCGACCGGTGCGCTGGAGCTGCGCGCAGTTGACGGAAAGTTGCCGAAGAAGATGCTGGTGATTGGCGGCGGCATCATCGGTCTCGAAATGGCCACGGTGTATTCGACGCTGGGTGCCAGGGTTGATGTCGTCGAGATGCTCGACGTCCTGATGCAGGGCCCGGATCGCGATGCGGTGAAAGTCTGGGAAAAACAGAATGCCCAGCGTTTCGACCGCATCATGCTCAAGACGAAAACCACAGCGGTCGAAGCGAAAGACGACGGTTTGTGGGTGACGTTTGAAGGCGAGCAGGCACCTGCAGAAGCCCAACGCTATGACTTGATTTTGCAGGCGGCCGGGCGCAGCCCGAACGGCAAAAAGATCGGCGCGGCGCAGGCCGGCGTAACCGTGAATGAGCGCGGCTTTATCCCCGTCGATAGCCAGATGCGCACCAACGTGCCGCACATCTTTGCCATCGGCGATATCGTCGGCCAACCGATGCTGGCGCACAAGGCCGTGCATGAGGCGCATGTCGCCGCCGAATCTGCTGCCGGCCAGAAGGCATATTTTGACGCGACGGTAATTCCCGGCGTCGCCTACACGCATCCTGAAGTGGCCTGGGTCGGTATCACCGAAGCGCAGGCAAAGGAAGCCGGGCGCAAGATCGAAGTCGCCAAGTTTCCCTGGGCGGCCTCCGGACGTGCCATCGCCAATGGCGCCGACTATGGTTTCACCAAGCTGATCTTCGACAGCGAAACGCATCGCGTCATCGGTGGCGCCATCGTTGGCCCGAGTGCCGGCGACATGATCGGCGAGATTGCACTGGCTATCGAATTTGGCGCCGATGCCGTCGATATCGGCAAGACCATCCATCCGCATCCCACCTTGGGTGAGAGCATTGGCATGGCGGCGGAAGTGGCGCATGGTTCCTGTACCGATCTGCCACCAATGAGAAAACGCTGAAAAATGCTTTAACTGTCGCACCACTGCTGCCCCAATTTTATCCTGAGGCCAACTCCAAGCAAGAACGCCGAACCCAAGGCAGCAACTCATGAAAAAGCAAGCATCCAAAAAGCTGACCGGTAACGCGGCCATTGTCGCGTCGGAGGACAACCCCGGCAGCGTCGCCGGCCTTCTGGGCAACCTGCGTGCTGTCATTATGGAAGCGCGGCAACAGGCAATCCAAGCGGTGGACGTGGTACAGGTCCGCACCTGCTGGATCGTGGGCCGCCACATTGTTGAATTCGAGCAAGGTGGCTCTGCCCGCGCCCCCTACGGAAAATCCGTCCTCACCCAAGTCTCCACCCAGCTCTCCACCGAGTTTGGCAAGGGCTTCGATGTCTCCAATCTTTACAAGATGAGCCAGTTCTACCGGGCTTTTCCGAATTTAGACGCGCTGCGTCTAAATTTGAGTTGGACCCATTACCGACTCATCCTGCGGGTCGATGATGACGCCGCTCGCCTCTGGTATATGAGCGAGGCCGCTACACAGAATTGGAACACCCGAGCCCTCGACCGCCAGATCGGCACGCTCTATTACGAGCGCCTGCTGGCCAGTAAAGACCGTCAGCCACTGCGCGAAGAAGCGGCTCACAACCTGGCCGATATTCAGACCACCCCAAGGGAGTTCATTCGCGACCCGGTTCTGCTGGAGTTCCTCGGCCTGCCCGGCACGGGCAAGCTCCTGGAATCCAGTCTGGAACATGCCCTCATTGACAACCTCCAGGCCTTCCTGCTGGAACTGGGCAAAGGCTTCGCCTTTGTCGCCCGCCAGCAGCGTATCAGTACCGAGACCAAGGATTTTTACATCGATCTGGTTTTTTATAACTACCTGCTCAAATGCTTCGTCGTCTTTGACCTTAAGACCCGCGAACTTACCCATCAGGACATCGGCCAGATGGACATGTATGTCCGCCTCTACGACGACCAGCGGCGTGGCGCCGACGATGGACCCACAGTGGGTATCATCCTCTGTGCGCACAAGGATCACACCGTCGTTCGTTACTCTGTTCTCCACGGCAACGAGCAGATCTTTGCCACCAAATATAAACTCATCCTGCCCAGCGAGGAGGAACTCCGGGAAGAGCTCCTGCGTGAACAGGCCCTTATCGCCGATCAAACCCTCGCAGCCCCCACTGGCGCACCCGCCCAGCAGACCCCCAAAGCCAAGCGGAAAACGAAAGGCGACCGGTTATGAGAGAAATTCTTGGCAAAGCCAAGACCGTTCGCGAGCTGCTCAAAGGCGTGAAATACTCCATTGATTACTACCAGCGTGAATACAAGTGGCACGAGAAGCAGATTCACGAACTCGTGGACGACCTGAGCGACAAGTTTTTGGAGGAATACCAGCCCAACCACCCGCGCAGCAAAGTCGCCGACTACCCACACTATTTCCTTGGCTCCATCATCATCAGCAAGAAAGAGAGCGTGGGCTACATTGTGGACGGCCAGCAGCGCCTCACCAGTCTCACGCTGTTGCTCGTGCTGCTGCGCAACCTACAAAAGGGGCAAGCGAAGCAGGTCAACGTAGACGAACTGATCTTCTCGGAGAAGTTCGACCAGAAATCCTTCAACCTGCATGTGGATGAACGCACGCCTGCGATGGACGCGCTCTACACCGACGGCGGCGAGACTTTCAACGCCGCTGGCCGCCCCGAGTCGGTGCAGAACCTCGTGCAGCGCTATCACGATTTAGAAGCCTGCTTTCCCGAAGAGCTTCGCGCCGAGGCGCTGCCTTACTTCATCGACTGGTTATTGGAGAACGTCCACCTCGTCGAAATCACCGCATACTCCGACGATGACGCCTACACCATCTTCGAGACGATGAACGACAGGGGACTTTCACTTAGTCCTACGGACATGCTCAAGGGCTACCTCCTCGCCAATATCGAAGAAGCCAAACGTACCGCCGCCAACACACGCTGGCGCGACCGTATCCGCGAACTCAACGACGCGGGCAAAGAAGTCGAATCCGATTGCTTCAAGGCGTGGCTGCGCAGTCAGCACGCCACCAAGATTCGCGAGCGCAAGAGGGGCGCTAAGCCAGAGGACTTCGACCGCATCGGCACCGAGTTTCACCGCTGGCTGCGCGATGCCGCCGACACCGTAGGCCTCTCGCAAAGCGACGATTTCTACCGTTTCATCGACCGCGACTTTGATTTTTACAGTCGCCAATACCTGCGGCTCATCGAGGCCGCGCAAAAGCCCTTGCTCGGACTGGAGCATGTGCTCTACAACGCCCAGCACGGATTCACCCTGCAATACATGCTGTTGCTCGCTCCTTTGGGGCCTGACGACAGCGAGCCGGTGGTCATCCGCAAGATCGGCCTCGTGGCGCAATATCTGGACATCCTGCTCACCTGGCGGCTCTGGAACTTTCGCACCATCGCTTACTCGACAATGCAATACGCCATGTTTGTGGTGATGCGCGACATTCGCGGCCTCGCGCCCGATGCCTTGGCGCACAAACTGCACGACTTTCTTGCCCAGGAAAAAGAGACCTTCGCCAGCAATGAGCGGCTCTACATGCACCAGCAGAACCGCTACCCGCTGCATCGTATCCTCGCCCGCCTTACCGATTATGTGGAAACGCAGTCCGGCCAGCCCTCGCGCTATCTCGATTATGTGAGCGAGGGCAAGACCCGCTACGAGGTGGAGCACATCTGGGCCAACCATCCCGAGCGCCACAGCGCCGAGTTCAACCATCCCGCCGACTTCGCTGAGCACCGCAACCGCATCGGCGGCCTGCTGCTGCTCCCCAAGAGTTTTAACGCCAGCTATGGTGACCTAACTTACGAAGACAAGCTGCCGCACTACAACACCCAGAACCTGCTTGCCCGCTCACTGCACGCGCAGTGCTATGACCACAATCCTGGCTTCCTCCGCTTGATAGCGCAGAGTGGCTTTCCGTTCGTGGCCTTTCCTGAGTTCAACAAAGCCGATATCGAAGCCCGCAGCCAGCTCTACCGACAGATCGCCGAGCGCATCTGGAATCCCTCCGACCTGCTTAAAGGAATCCAGCCATGATCGAGTGGGCACCCGATAATAGTCGGCGCTGGCGGGACGGCGCTATACTTCGCACCTCACTATAAGCCCGGCTCGACCGGGCGTCTTTTTTCAAGGAGGCAGACCATGAGCATGACCCAGGACGAACTCAAGCAGGCCGTCGCCCAGGCGGCGGCTGACTATGTCGCAGCGAACGTGCCGGCCGGCAGCATTGTCGGCGTCGGTACCGGCTCGACCGCTAATTTCTTCATCGACGCACTGGCGAAGATCAAGGAGCGCATCGGTGCCACCGTGGCCAGTTCCGAGGCGACGAAAAAGCGCCTCGAAGCCCATGGCATCAAGGTGCTCGACCTGAACGAGGTGAGCCGCATGCCGGTTTATGTCGATGGTGCCGACGAGATTACGCATCGGCTGGAAATGGTCAAGGGCGGTGGCGGTGCGCTGACGCGCGAAAAGATTGTCGCGGCGGTGGCGGACAAATTTGTCTGCGTTTGCGACGCGAGCAAACTGGTGGACGTGATGGGCAAGTTTCCGCTGCCGGTCGAGGTGATCCCGATGGCCCGCGCCTATGTTGCGCGCGAGATCGTCAAACTCGGTGGCCAGCCCAGGTTGCGCGAGGGTTTCATTACCGACAACGGCAACGTGATCATTGATGTACTGGGTTTGCAGATCGTCGATCCGGCCGGGCTCGAAACCACACTTAACGCGCTGGTGGGTGTCGTGACCAACGGCTTGTTTGCCCGGCGCGCTGCTGATGTGCTGTTGCTTGCCACGCCCACGGGCGTCAAGCAGATGACGCGCTGAAATAATTCCGTCATCGAAGCGGCCTAGACTACAAACTATTACGTTTCGATTCCTTCAGGAGACATGCGATATGACCGGACATACCATCAAACAGTTCGACACCGAGCTGAATCTGATCCGCAGCAAAGTGTTGCAACTGGGTGGACTGGTCGAACGGCAGATCACCCTTGCCATGGAAGCGCTGTCAAAGGGTGATTTGCTGCTGTGTGAGCAGGTGATCAACACCGATCATGAAGTCAATCGCATGGAAGTCGAACTCGACGAGTCCTGTGTGCATATCATCGCCAAGCGCCAACCGGCCGCGAGTGACCTGCGCATGATCATGACGGTGATCAAGACGATCACCGATCTGGAACGTATCGGTGACGAAGCAAAAAAGATCGCCAAGCAGGCGCGTGCGCTGCATTCGAGCGATATGGCCTATGTGCCGCGCATCGAGTTACGCCATGCCGCCGATATTGTTGTTTCCATGCTGCGGCAGGCGCTGGATGCTTTTGCTCGCGCCGACTGTTCGGTGGCCACCGTGGTGGTGCGTCGTGACAAGGAAGTCGATGCCGAATTCAAGTCGGCGATGCGTCAGCTGATCACCTTCATGATCGAAGATCCGCGCACCATTTCCCACGCTATCGAACTGTTGTTCATCGCCAAGTCTATCGAACGCATTGGCGACCACGCCAAGAACATTTCCGAGTATGTGGTCTACATGGAAATGGGGCGCGACATCCGCCATCTGGGCGTGGAAGGACTCGAGCGCGAGATCGCCCGGATCGACTGAGTATCAATCAGCTGCGTGGCGGTACAAAGCCTCCCACCTGATCGGCGCCCGCACCGAAAAAGTGCTTCTCGACCTGTTCGCCCAGATACTTGCGATGCTGGCTGTCGGCGAGGTTGAGACGGTTCTCGTTGATGATCATCGTCTGCAGGCGAATCCACTGCTGCCAGGCTTCCTTGGATACATTTTCGAAAAGACGCTTGCCCAGTGCGCCGGGCATCGGGGGGAAATCAAGACCCTCGGCTTCGCGCCCGAGCTTGATGCAATTGACCATTCTTGCCATATGGATTCCTTCACTCTGGGAAATTAGAATTCTACTGGCTGCGCAACGGGTCGCCACGCGCCTCTGTTTTTGTTAGCGCACCTCAATGACTTTATCGACATGCAGCATCCTGAAGGCATCGCGGATGGGACCTTGCTGGTTGATCAGGACGAGTTTCCTGCCATCTTGCATGGCCGCCTTGTTGATGGCAACGAGTCGCCCCATGGAGAGGCTGTCGATGTAAGTGATGCCGGCCATGTCGATGATGAGCTCGCCTGCGCCGGGTTTGCGCAGCGCCTTCATGCAGGTAATCTGTAATTGATCAACCGAGCGGGCGGTCAGTTTGCCGCTGAGGTGGATGGTGGGTTTTCCTGCAAGTTCGCGCAGGGTGATGTCCAGTTCATTCATGATTCAATTTTCTTGTCGGTAGAAGTTATTTTCAGTTGAGCCGGCGCGGCAAGGGTCAGGCCAATGACTTGATCAATACTTTTGAGCGTCGCTGATAGTTATAAAGCTCGCGTCGTGATTTTGGCAAGGCTTCGAGACCGGTCTCGACGAAGCCCCGTTCGAGGAACCAGTGTGCAGTACGTGTGGTCAGTACGCACAGGCGCTTGATATTCAGTGTCTTGGCGCGCGCTTCAAGATGGCGCCGCAGTTGATCGCCATAGCCGGCGCGCCGGTATTCGGGCATTACCGCCAGGCAGGCCAGCTCGGCCGCTGCCGGTTCGCCACGTACGCGCGTGAGTGGGTAAAGTGCGGCGCAACCGACCACCACGCCATCGTGATCGAGCAGCGAAAAACGCTCAATCTCCATTTCCAGCCGCTCACGTTCGCGCTTGACCAGCGTGCCGTCGGCTTCCAGCGGAGCGATCAGCGCCAGCACAGCGCCCACATCGTCGGGCGTCGCCACGCGCAGGCGCGCCAGCGGTGCGCTGGTCATCACCGTGCCGACCCCGTCGCGCGTAAACAACTCCATCAGCATCGCGCCATCCAGCGCCCGATCGAGAAAATGCACGCGGCCGATGCCATTGCGACAGGCGCGCATGGCACCCTGGAGGACGCGGGTGACTTCGGGCGATTGTTTGATCTTCTTGACGATCAGTTGCTCGCCCTCTTCCACGGTTAGCGCATCGATCTGCTGCCCTTTTTTATCGACCAGGCCGGCTGAATCGCAGAGAAATATCAGTTTGTCGGCCTTGATGGCGACGGCCACTGATTCCGCGACTTCCTCCCAGGCAAGATTGAAAATCTCACCCGATGGCGAGGCGGCGATCGGGGTGATCAGCACGACATTTTCCTGTGACAGATCGGCACGAATTTCATCGGCCTCCACCTTGCGTACCGCGCCCGTGAATTGAAAATCCACACCGTCAACGACCCCGACCGGTTTGGCGGAGATAAAGTTGCCGCCAGTGACGCGCAGGAAGGCGCCGGCCAGCGGCGTATTCGGCAGACCTTGCGACAGCAGTGCCTCGATCTCGATGCGCGTGACGCCCATGGCGCGCTTCACACATTCGAGCGCTGCCGCATCGGTGACGCGCAGACCGTGGTGGAAGCGCGGTTCCAGCCCGCGCCCTTGCATTTCCGCATCGATTTGCGGCCGCGCGCCATGCACGAGGACCAACTGGATGCCCATGCTATCGAGTAGCGCGAAGTCATGAATCAATGCCTGCGCGACGCCGGTGGTCAGCACTTCACCACCGAAGGCGATGACGAAAGCGCGGCCGCGAAAGGCGTGGATGTAGGGCGCGGCCTGGCGCACCCAGGCCACCAGTCGCGCATCGGTCATTGCACTGTTATCAGGATCGGCCATGGTTCATTCCTTCTTGCCGCCTTTTTTACGTGATGCCTGCTCCTGGGTGGGCGTGGTCGTCGGTACCGTGGCGTCGAGCGCGGCCTTGAGCCGTTCGCAGATGGTGCGGATCACCTTGACGCGCGCGTAGTTTTTGTCGTTCGCCTCGACCAGCGTCCAGGGTGCCACGCCGGTGCTGGTGCGGTCGACCATGTCGCAGACGGCGTGGTGGTAGGCATCCCACTTGTCGCGGTTGCGCCAGTCTTCGTCGGTCAGCTTGAAGCGCTTGAATTCGATCTTCTCGCGTTCCTTGAAGCGGCGGAGTTGTTCTTCCTTGCTGATCTGCAGCCAGAACTTGATGACGATGGCACCTGATTCGGCGAGTTCATGCTCGAAGTCGTTGATTTCGGTATAGGCGCGTAGCCAGTCGGCTTCGGCGCAAAAACCTTCGACCCGTTCGACCAAGACGCGGCCATACCAGGAACGGTCGAAAATTGTTACGCGGCCGGTGGGCGGCACGTGCCGCCAGAAACGCCACATGTAGGGCTGGGCGCGCTCTTCCTCGGTCGGCGCGGCAATCGGCACGATCTGGTAATCGCGGGCATCCATGGAAGCGGTGACGCGCCGGATGGCGCCGCCCTTGCCGGCCGCATCCGAGCCTTCAAACACGCAGAGTACCGAACGTTGTTTGAAGCGCGGATCACGCACCAGTTCGGAGAGGCATCCCTGCCACTTGGCGAGTTGATCCTCATATTGTTTCTTCGTCAGTTTATGGGTCATATCCAGCGCGGAAATGACATCGCGACCGTCGATGTTCGGCTGCACCGGCGGGGCCACCGGGGTGGCCTGCTTGTCGGCATCGGCTAGGCGTTTGCGGATGGCGTCGAGAATGATTTTGCCGGTGGTGAGGGAACGAAAGTAGTCATCCTCGCCTTCGACAATGATCCACGGTGCCCACGGCGTATTGGTGAGGCGCAGCACATGGCCGACCACGTCCTGTAGTTTGTCGTAGGTCTTGAGCCGATCCCAGTTCCACTTGGTGACGCGCCAGGCCGTGTGCGGATTCTTTTCCAGCGCTTTCAGACGCCGCTTCTGGCCATCCTTGGTGAGGTGGAACCAGAACTTGAGCACCAGCGCGCCTTCATTGACCAACATCGCCTCGAAGCGGTTGATCTGGTCGATGCGTTGATCCATCTGCGCCTGGGTCATGCCGCCGTCGATGCGGTCATGGATCGGGCTCGAATACCATGAGCCGGCAAAGATGCCAACCCGACCCTTGGGCGGCAGGGCCCGCCAGTAACGCCACATGAAGGGACGTTGGCGTTCTTCGTCAGTCGGTGCAGAAAAGGCCAGCGTCGAGATGAAGCGTGGGTCCATCCACTCATACAGCACGTTGATGGTTTCACCCTTGCCGGCGCCATCCTGGCCGCTGACCAGCACGATCACCGGAATCTTGGCGTTTTCCTTGAGGTCGTACTGCGCGTCGAGCAACTCGGCACGCAAGGCCGGCACTGCCTTCTTGTAGGTTTCCTTATCGATCTTGTGACCTAATTCAGCGGATTCGAACATATTGCCTCTCCCTAGAAATCGCCCCACATTGCCTGCATTGCGGCCAACATGGCCGCCCCTGCTGTTTCCGTGCGCAATACGCGCGGTCCGAGTCGTACGGGCTGAAAACCGGCCAACTGTGCAGCCTGTACTTCATTGTCCTCCCAACCCCCTTCTGGTCCGACCATCACGATGACTGGTCCGCTGGGCTGCGGCAGTTCGCGTAACGCTAACCCGGCTTCCGGCGTGAGCAACAAGCGCAGCGCATTTTGCCCCTTTACATTGGCAAGGTATTGAGGCAAGTCAAGCACGGGCGCTACCGGGGGCACGCGATTCCGCTGGCATTGCTCGCAAGCGGCGCTGGCGATATGGTTCCAATGGGTGACACGGCGTGCCATGCGCTCGGCAGACAGCTTGACCACGCAGCGTTTCGCCGCCACGGGTTGCAGGGCCGTTACACCCAGTTCGACACTCTTTTCGACTACCCAGTCCATTTTGTCGCCGGAAGGCAGGGCCTGGGCCAACGTGATGTGGAGGGAAGATTCTCGGTCGTCCGGATCATAGGTTTGCAGGCTCACACGCACCTTGGATGCCGTCCCGCCAGCGCCGACTATTTGTGCCTGCCAAGCGCCGCCCCGGCCATCGAAAAGAATCAGCGGCGCGCCTTCCTTCAGGCGCAGCACCCGCAGCGCATGGTGCGCCGCCGTTTCGGGTAAATCCACTTGCGCACCAGGGGCAAGTGGGAAAGGGCAATGGAAGCGGGGTATCATTTCTGCATTATTCCACAATGCCCCGAGGCACGAAGTATCCCATCATGAAACCTAACATGCTCTCCCGCCTGACCTCGTTCAAGAAACCGGCGCTTATCGTGGCGGGTTTGTGCGCCGTGACCTTGCTGTTTCTCTGGCTCGCCTTGCCCCGCATCATCCAGTCCCAGGCCGAAAAATTCGTCGCTGAAAAAACCGGATATCGACTGACGCTCGAGCGACCTGAATTCAACCCCTTCCAGCTTGCCTTGCGCCTGGGCAAGTTGCAACTGGCGGATCCCGACGGTAAGCCGCTGCTGGCCTTCGATGCCTTGCTCATCGACCTTTCAGCTGCGAGCATCACGCAGCGCGCCTGGGTTTTCGATGCGATCCGTCTGGACGGTCTGGCCGCCACGGTGGTGGAGCTTCCCGGTGGTGCACTCAACTGGACGCCCTTCCTCGAGGCGCTGCAGATCAAGGACGTGCAGCCGTCAGCCGAGAAAACGGGCCTGCCACGCCTCGACATTCACAGTCTTATTCTGGCCGGTGGCAAGATTGACTATGCTGACCGTCGTCGCACGACAGGTTTTGAAACGCGCATCGAGCCGTTGGATCTGGAGTTAACCGACCTGTCCACCCTGCCCGACGACGACGGTAAATTCAAGATCACCGCGCGCACCTCGATTGGCGCGCAGGTCGAGCTGGCGGGTGAAATCCAGCTCAACCCGCTGGCGGTGAGCGGCAATTTCAGCCTGGTGGACTTGCAGTTGGCCAAGTTGGCACCCTACTTGAAGAATGTCTTGCCCGTGCCGCCTGCAGGCGTGGCGGGGCTATCGGCCCGTTATCAGGTCGGCAATGGCGGTGACAAGCTTGACGCGACTATCGATCAGATCGAGGCGAAACTCACCGGACTGCGCGTGACCTTGCAGGAAGCGGGCGGCCCCGTTGCCGGTATTGACAGCGTTGTACTGAAGAACGGCAGCTTCCAACTGGCCAGCCAGGCACTGACGATCGGCTCGCTCACCGTGAATGGTGGCAGCTTGTCGTTGCCGAATATTGCCAATTCACCGCAATTTTCTGCGCTGACGGTCGAGGACATTCGCGTCGCTCTGGCGGAGCGTAATGCAAGCGTTGGCCAGCTGACGCTCGCGGGCGGTCGCGTGCAGGCATCGCGCGCAGCGGATGGGACGATCGATTTGCCGGCGGCATTCAAGTCAAAATCAGTTGTCAAACCTGCCGCCACGGCAAATCCTAGCGCTGTGGCAACCGTAGCTGCGCCTCCCTGGCGCTTCAAGCTCGACAAGCTGGACGTTACAAATCTGGGGCTGTCTCTTCGCGATGCCAGCGTAGCGCCTGCCGCCGAACTGGCGCTGGATAATATTGCCTTGCATGTCGAGGGCGCCAGCCATGACCTGCACGTTCCACTGCCGATTCGACTGTCCTTCGACGCTCGTAGTGGCGGACGCTTCGAGAGTGCGGGCACGGTTATTCCTGCCGCGCCTGCGGTGGATGTCAATTTCAAGCTGGTCGATCTGGCATTGAAGCTGGCGCAACCTTACCTTGCGGCCAAGACGACGCTGCTGCTGGCCGATGGCAAGCTTTCTACCAAAGGTCGGGTGATCTACAACGACAAGGGGCCGAATTTCCGCGGTGAATTCTCTGTGAATAATCTGCGCCTGACCGAGCCCGGCACCGGCAATGTCCTGCTGGCTTGGAAGACCTTAGGTAGCCGCG
>Ga0315268_10004025_pt1 | contig 16031 bp, 16 predicted proteins | sample C1_top_MG_FD_204535 | JGI IMG/M metagenome (GOLD analysis project Ga0315268, IMG submission 204535) | Sediment microbial communities from Yellowstone Lake, YNP, Wyoming, USA - C1_top | ecosystem: Environmental > Aquatic > Freshwater > Lake > Sediment | place: USA: Wyoming | collected 2017-08-01
TACTCCGAAAATTGGTTGGAAGAATTGCTGAACGACATCGATTCCGAAAAGAACCCTCCCCATGAACCCACAGATTTTAATCAATAACCCCCTATTTCCCCTCTCCAAATCCGAAGGATTTGGGGAGGGTGGCCACAGGCCGGGTGGGGTATTCGTTCCTCCGACCAAAGGCTCATGCCTTCTGAACCGAAGGGAGTCCCGTCCTCTTTGTACGGGAAAGTCCCGTCCTCTTTGTACGGGATTTGTTCCTCTTCGTTTTCTGGTATTCGTCCCTCGCGTGAGGGAGCCCCTAGACCCGGGTCTGACCTGGGAGGAATCATGGCGCCTCGAGAAGTGCATAGACTTCGGGCTATCGCCAAAGATGCAAGGTGTTACCCATGTCACCGACTCTTCCGGTTCAGCCCTCAAGATAAATTTCAACCCACTAACAGATCGTGATATAATCGTTTTACAGGATTTGTTCGATAAGGAGACGTAAAACCATGAATTCGCTCACCACCATTTCTCCCAAATACCAGATCGTGATCCCTCGCGAAGTGCGGGAAAGGTTTAATTTAAAACCCGGGCAAAAGATCATGTTCATCCCCTACCAGAACAGCATCCGCCTGGTTATTGTGCCATCCATCAAACAGGCACGCGGGATATTAAAAGGAATGAACGCTGCCGATCTTCGTGAAGAAGCGGACGAGATCCGATGAAGAATGTCGTCGATTCTTCGGGTTGGGTGGAATATTTTTCCATGGGAGCAAATGCGGATTTTTTCACCCCTCCCATCCAGGATCTGGAAAACTTACTGGTTCCTTCAATTTGTTTTTATGAAGTGTTCAAACGCATCTTAATGGAACGGGGAGAAGAAACCGCCCTGCAGGCGGTCGGGGTCATGTCTTATGGCAGCGAAATCCCCCTGACTCGCAGGATCGCCATGGATGCTGCTCAAAATTCGATCGACCTGAAACTTGCCATGGCAGACAGCATCATCATTGCCAGCGCCCATGCTCAGGATGCCACTCTTTGGACCCAGGACGCTCATTTCAAGGAGTTACCCGGAGTAAAATATATCGAAAAGAAACAAAACGGGCGTGGAGACCACGCCCCGACAGGAAAACGAAAAAACGCCTGATATCCCCCATTTCGCGAAATAAAATCCCGTCGCCTGGATCGTTGATCATCGGAGATGACCATGAAAAATCCCAACCCCGCCTTTGGAGCACAATTGGAGCCGTTCCACGGCATCCCCAGCTTTATGCGCCTGCCGGTCAGCCGGGAGCTGAAAGGGGTGGAGGTGGCGATCGCCGGAATCCCCTTTGACAGCGGCACCAGCTTCCGCAGCGGGGCGCGCTTCGGTCCGCGTGCCATCCGCCAGGCTTCGCTGTTATTATGGGGCTACAATGCTGTGCAGAAGGTGGCACCGCTGGATCAATTGTCCGTGATGGACTACGGCGACCTGGAGGTCATCCCGGTTGACATCCGCACCAGCAATGCGGGCATCCAGAAACAGGCGGGGGAGGTGCTGGCTCAAGGTGTGACCCTGATCGCGCTGGGGGGCGACCACTCGGTCAGCCTGCCGCTGCTGCGGGCACATGCAGCCCGTTACGGTCCGCTGGCAGTTCTGCACCTGGATTCGCACCCGGACACCTGGCAGGAGGAGTTCAGCGGTCAGCCATACAGCCACGGCACCTCTTTCCGGCGTGCCATCGAGGAGAATTTGATCGATGTGCAGGCGTACCTGCAAGTAGGCATCCGCGGACCGACCTCCGAGGCTCATGACCTGGACGAAGCGCGCGGTCTGGGTGCCAGAATATTGACAAGCGACCAAGTATATGAACTGGGTATCCCGGCAGTTTTGGAGTCGATCCGGCAGGTGTGCGCAGGGCGTCCGCTGTATGTTTCACTGGATATCGATTGCATGGACCCGGCTTTTGCGCCTGGCACTGGTACGCCGGAGGTGGGCGGTCTGACCAGCCGGCAGGTGCTGCAACTGGTGCGAGGTCTGAAAGGATTAAACCTGGTCGGGTTCGACCTGGTGGAAGTCTGCCCGACTTACGACCCGGGAGAGATCACCGCCATCCTGGCTGCCAACCTGGTATTCGAATTCTTGTCCCTGCTGGCATTGAAGAAGATGGGTTAACCCGGCTGGCTGGAAAGCAACGTGTCGATCTTCTGGATGGTGGAGATACCGCGCAGGGTGGAGTGCATGCCCAGGGCTTTCTCGAAGGCGGCGTTGGACAGGCTCGACTGGCTTTGCCGCACCCGGCACAACCAGTAGAGCTCGCGTCCGTGCAGGTGCAGGCGGTCGATGTCCGTTTGCAGGGCGAGCAGTTTTTCCCGGGCAGTCTCTGCAGGCTCATCTTCAAGGAAGCCAATGTTATAAGCTTCGGCAACTTGCATGGCAGATTGGTCGAAAGCCTGGTGATGAGCGATGGAGGTCAATTCAGCCGGGGTGCGCAGGAAGGCAGACACACGGTAACCGAGGGCAGACTCCAACCCGGTCTCGATGCGGGCGGTCAAGGCTGGCAGGTCTGGGTCGGAGGTGGAGAAAAGGACATTCCCGCTGGCAATGAAGGTCTGAATTCTTTTCAAACCAAAGGACTCGAAAAGGATGCGCAGATTCTCCATTTTGACGGTATGCCCGCCCACGTTGATCGCCCGCAGGAAAGCCACCAGCTGCATTGCCATAAAACCGTTCCCTTCACTAGAATAAAAAAATCATCCTGCAGACCTTTCGGATTTGCAGGATGACCTATCAGGTTTAGATCAATAAGATGAGTTGGAGTGGGAGATCTCGAGATCACGGACGCACATAAAGGTGGGCACCACGATGGAAGACGGATTGCGTGCGCCATAACTGGAGGAGGTGTTGTACGGTTCGGTCGCTTTTGAGAGCCAGGCGACCTTCTCACCGAAGACATCCAGCAGGCTCTGGGTGAGGCGCACGTTATACGGCACCACCACCGAGCCATCCTTCTTCAGCAGCAACGCGCCAAAGCGGGAACTGCCGGTGATCAGGGCACGCGAGGGGTTGACGATGTTCATGTAGTGCAAGAAAGGAATATACAGGATATCCTTTTCATGGGTGAGCTTGACCAGGTCCCGCAGGCTGCTGACATCCTTGACCCCTCCCGCCATCACCAGGCTTTTGTGAGGCACAGTGTGGCTGGTAGCCTGGGTCCCAAATTCATCGGCATCATCCTGCGACCAGATATAACCATTAAAGACACCCTTCGTGAAGAGGGAGTGATCGCCGCGCAGCCTGCCCGTGAAGTCACGCTTGAACGGGAAGGTATCCAGGCGACCGGCATCATCAATGAGGGTGAACTGATCGGAGAGGACCTGCTGCCCGACCTTTTCCTCGCTCAGGAAGGAGTAGCCGCGCTTCATCATACCGCCGTTGAAACCGATAAAGTTCATGAAATTGAGCATATCAGCGGTTGCGGCAGGACCGAAGACAATATCATAGCTGCCCAAAGCCAACTGCTGGGGAGTGTCATGGGTGTAGCGCTCAACCAGGAATGCCAGGTCATCGTGCAGGCTGGCAGGTTTGAGGTCGGACTTGCGCCAGGCAGACTGCTCGGATTGCACCTCCCACTTGAGGGCGGAGTGCGAGATGACCACAGTCACCTGGGCATCGGAGAACTTGAAATACTGGATGTGCTCCGAGCGGGTATTGATCTGCGCCATGGTGGTTGAGCCATTGGCAAATATGCCGGAAAGTTTGATGAGGTCGGTCTCCAATCCTGCGGAAGCCTGGTTGAAATAATCCAGGCGCTCGGAATTGCTGAGCTGCGCCAGGGAGTCATCGTAGCCGCTCTCGTCGATGAAGGTTTCGGTGAATTCGGTGATGGTGGGCTGGTAATTGAGGGATTGTACGTGCACGACCATTTCAGCAGCAGAATCGATGGCTTTCTTCATCTCATCCAACTTGCTGAGATCGGTGATCATCTCAACGGTGGCTCGCTTGCGGTCATCAAAAGCTGTCACTTCCAGGCGGATGAGATGTTCGTTGGTATTCAAGGAGATGGCTGAATTGGCGAAGCGCATCAGGTAACTATCTTCTTCATGGTAAGCCAGGCTGATATCATAGCCTTTGCCAAGTGCATAAGCCCGCAGGTCTTTTAGTGTGTTTAAGATTCGCTCGTCCATGGCTATTCTCCTATGCGAACATTATCGAACCGGCAGACCGGAATGCCATGTCCCAACTGCATGATCTGGTTGGGTTGTCCTTTGCCACAGTTTTCCACATACTTCAGCTGCCAGGTGGATTCGTCCCCGACCGCTGTAAGGGAGTTCCAGAACTTGACGGTATCACCCTTATGGGTGGGGTTCTTGACCACATGGGAGATCTTGCCATCGTCCACCAGCCAACCGATCTCCTCGCCGAAATGGAACTGCTCACGATTGGAACCGATCGACCAGGAGCGGTCGCCGTCGAGGATGATGCCTTTTTCAGTTTTGCGAATGATGTCGTCGAGTGTGCCATCCTGTCCAGGGTCGATGTTGATATTGGTCATGCGTTCGATGGGAACGCGATAGAAGGAGGTTGCCCGGTTTGTACCACCACTGCCAGAGAAGATGCCTTTTTTGGCGCGGGCATTGGCTTCCTCAACCATTTGCCGACCGGTGATGGCACCCACCAGGATGCCCTTATCGATCAACAGTCGGTTCTGGGCTGGCACACCGTCATCATCGAAGCCGAATGAGCCAGGACTGTTTACTACGGTAGCATCTGCTCGAGCAGTCAATTTGGAGGAACCATAGCGCAAGGTACCAAAATCGTTGAGGGTGACGAATGAGCCACCTGCATAAGCCAGTTCGTAGCCCAGGATGCGGTCCAGCTCAAGGGCATGACCGATGGTCTCATGGGTCTGAAGATACATAATGCCAGGCAGAAGGATGACGGATCGATCCTCCTTCGGGCAGTCATCCGCAACCAGAACCTCGTTCAGTTCCTTGACAATGCGATCGGCGTTCTCCTTAAAGAATAGCGTATCGATCGATTCCCATCCACGGGTATCACCCACACGGCTCAACCGGAATTTGCGTTCCTGTTGGTTGCCCTGATTGTCGATCCCATCCACTTCCATGGTGGAGAATACTTCGGTAATCAGTTTTTCGATCTGGCTGCCTTCGGAGTCAACGAAGATGATCTGCTTGCGGACGAAAGCGAGGCTGCTGAAACGCTGGGTTACACCAGCCTGGTTGAGTTGGGAATCCACATTCTCAAGGAAAGCCACTTTTTCAGCTAGGGGCACTTCAAACGGGTTGATCTGGCAGGGGCTCTCAAATTTTGCCTGGATGATATCCTTTTCAGCCAGGCGCACGGGGAAAGTCACCCTTTCGGCGGCGATGCGGGCATTGTCAAATGCCTTATCGTACAGGGCAGGCAGGGAGCCGATATCGGAAGAAGCGGAGAAGCCCCAGGCACCCTTGTAAAGGACGCGGATGCCGATGCCGCTTTCGCTACCCATGGCACTTGCCTTAAGGTTGCCATTTACCATCATTAGTAAATTCGAATCCTCAAAAGGATACCAACGTGAGTCCACATAGGTGGCACCCCTGGCTTTTATCCGATCGAGCTGTTTTTGGATCTCATTTAGCATGCGTAATTCTCCTTATTATAGAATCATGGGACACACAATCCCATCAAAGGTAGGCAAAGGTCAAGTAACCAACCAATTCTACCAGCAAAATTTGTCCTTCGCAGATCATGGGTACTCGCTCAATCTGTGAGTGACAGGTACCTGAGAGCGTAACATCAGCAGAGGCAACCATTGCGGAAAAGCCAATTAAACGGTAATATTAAGAAACCATGTTGTTGATCATGAATTACCTGGCAATATTTGCCATGATCTTAGGTTAAATCGTCAGTCTCGGACCTGACAGGTGAATCGCACCTGCCAGGTCTTTTTAGTCAGGGACGATTGTTCGATCGTTCGGACAGTATAAATTTCACTAGGAGCAAGAATGCAGACCCCTTGGGAATACCGCTATGCTTTCCGCACCCAGCGCATGGGCAGTTCGGTCATCCGTGAGCTGTTGAAATTCACAGAACAACCCGATATCATCTCTTTTGCCGGTGGGCTGCCCGCACCGGAAGTCTTCCCGGTCAACGAGTTCAAACGGGCATGCACGACTGTATTGGATGAACAGGGTGCCAAGGCTTTGCAGTACAGCACCACTGAAGGTCATTTGCCACTGCGGGAAATGATCGCCCGGCATACTGCCCGTTATGCCATCGAGATATCCACAGAAAACATCCTGATAACATCTGGCTCGCAACAAGCCCTGGATTTCATCGGGCGATTGTTCATAAACCGGGGCGACCGCGTATTGGTGGAATCTCCCACCTACCTGGGTGCACTGCAAGCCTGGAATGCCTACGGAGCTGAATATATGTCGGTCCCGATGGATGAGAATGGGATGCTCACGGATGAACTGGAAAAAGCACTGCGGGTTGGGGTAAAGTTCATTTATGTCCTGCCAAATTTCCAAAACCCTTCCGGGTCGACACTCATCTTCGAGCGACGGCACAAGCTTATCGAACTGGCTGACCGCTACGGGGTGCCGATCGTGGAAGACGACCCATACGGGCAATTGCGCTTTGAGGGGGATCATATCCGTCCGATCATCGCCCTGGACAGCGATTTCCACAAAAGGAACGGAGACAAATATAGCGGAAATGTGATCTATATGAGCACATTCTCCAAGCTGCTGGCACCCGGCATCCGCCTGGGATGGGTGATCGCACCCCAGGAAGTGATCCGCAAACTGGTGATGGCGAAACAGGCAGCCGATCTGCATACCGCCACTTTTAACCAACTGGTTGCTCACCAGATCGGCAAGGACGGGTTCCTTGACCAGCATGTCAAGACCATTCGCAGTACGTACAAGGAACGACGCGATGTCATGCTCGAAACCATGAGCGAGTTCTTTCCATCAGAAGTGCACTGGACACACCCGGCTGGAGGAATGTTCCTGTGGGGCATCCTGCCGGAAAATCTGGATGCGGCGGAAGTACTAAAAACAGCAATCGAACGCAAGGTTGCATTTGTACCCGGAGCAGCTTTCCATGCCAACGGCGGTGGGAAGAATACGATGCGATTGAACTTCTCGTTCTCAAACCCCGAGACTATCCGCGAAGGGATCTCCCGCCTGGGCAGGGTGTTAAAAGAACAGATCATAAAGAAATAGGGGGGGAATCCAACTGGAACCGCTCAGCTTCCCGCGGCGACATCCACCCGGGCAAGCTGGTCATGGTCCGGGAGGACATCCTCAACAACGCGGACGGAACGGATGAAATAACCCGACAGACCAACCAGGGCTGCCATCAACCCGGCAATGAATAGAAGAAATCCCATCCCGGCACCCGGACCGGTGCCAAAGACCCCGCCAAAAAGGCGGGATAGCCCGGTATTTGCCTGCATGGAAGGTTCCATGACATAATCTGCCAGGAGACCGGCGATCATGGGAGCAATGGGCTGAGTGAACCAGGCGATCAGACGGCGTGCTGAAAATACGCGACCCTGTATATCTGGGGCGACCTTTGCCTGCCAGATGGATTGGTTGGAGGAGTTGATCAGAGGGTTGACCAACATCATGAGGACCATGAATGGGATCCAGATGGTCAAACCCTGCCCGACCCCCAGCATGGCGAAGAAGACACCGGAGATAAACCATCCGATCAGGACACCATGTACCCGCCGTTTGAATCCACCCCAGGCGCTCATGATGACACCACCAATGATGCCTCCCACAGCGCCAGCGGTCTGGACCGAACCAAAGATCAGGCTGTTCTGGGCAGTGCGTGCCAGCACCATGGGTGCCAGCAGAGTAAATCCCATCCCTGAGAATAAGTTACCCACAAAAAAGATCATCTGCAGACCGAGCAAGCCTGGTCGCTGAAAAATATACTTGAAGCCATAAAGGGATTCACGCCAGATGGAACCGGACTCCTTCTGACCTTCCATGGTTTTCGGCGGTTGAGGGACATGGACAACGAGCAATGCTGAGATGGCTATGAAAAAAGTCAGCACGTCAATGAGCATGATCAGGGCAAAACTATCGAATGGTTTTGTCATTGGAAGCGCCAGGAGGATGCCTGCCAGCATGGGAGCAAGGACACCCGGACCAGCATCCAGGAGCGACATGAGACCGTTGGCGCGTCCGTATTGTTCCTTCGGCAACATGGTGCTGATGGCGGCTGAGTAGGCAGGCCATTGAAAAGTGTTCCCCAAACCATTAATGGCGCTGGCAATGTACAGATGCCAGAATTGCAGATTGCCTGTGGCGTACAGGACAAGAATACCGGTTGTGGAAAGGACCGCCATCAGGTCACTGACCATCATCATCAATTTCCGGTTATAACGGTCGACCAGGACGCCAGCGATGGGAGAGAGCAGGAGGAAGGGCGTGATGAATGCCACCTGCATGCCTGCCATGGCGGTGGCACTGCCGGTCTGTTTGTACATCCATAGGGTCATGCCGAAACCGGTCATGGAGGAAGCCAGGACAGAGATGATCTGCCCCAACCAGACTACGGTGAAACCAAACATACCTGCTGGACGGCGATCTGGCTTTGGATCGAATTTCGTCATTGTGAATTATTGATTCAACTTGAGCAGGGCTTCGTCGACTGAAAGCTCACCATTTTCCAGTTTGGAGAGGATCTCCAGCTTATTCACCTGTGGTGCAGGGGGAATCTCACTGGATGATTCAACCTGCAGATCTCCGGAAACGCTGGTAAAGGTGATAGAGGAGCCGCCTGTGCCCAACCTGGCAGTGATCTTACCCGTCCCCAGAGAGGTCTGACAAACAGGGAAATTGGTTGTGAAATCTCCGCTGACACTGTGCAGATCCACATCAAACTGCGAAGTGGCAGGAATTAGCATATGGACGTCGCCAGAGACAGAATGAAATTTATAAGGACCTTCCAACAAGGGGGTATGCAGATTTACATCGCCACTGACCGTGTTACAGTTGACTGTCGGCAAGGTGGAATCCTGCAAGTAGATATCTCCCGAAACGGACTTCAGGTGACTTTTCCCTGTCAGTCGATTTCCGGAGACATCCCCACTGACCGTTTCCACGTTCAAGCTGCCGGAAAGATTATCCAGCGACATATCCCCGCTGACTGATTTTAACGAGAAGACCCCATCGAAACCTGATATGGAAAGGTCACTACTCACCCCGTTCACGGTTATGGAACATTGTCGGGGTGCGGACACAATGTATTCGACGTCACACACCTGGTGACCCAACAACCAGCCCCAGTTATTCTCTCCATAACGGGTGTTGACAGTTACAGTTCCATCTTCAGCCTGCAGGAGTTCGATAGAGGTGCGTTCTGCATCACCGCTACCCGCATGTTTTATGGCACGGATATGAATAATCCCATCCTGACCAGTTTGAATATCCACCGATCCGCTGATGTTGCCAAGTTTCAAATTGGCAGGTGAACCAACATTAAACGATTGTTCAATAGTTTCGTTTGACATGAGAACTCCTAAAAATATCGTCCGAAAGAAATTTATTCGACAAAGATCTCGACGTGTTCACCGTCTTCGTCATCCATGACATCGATGATCTTGCCGGTCACACCACTGCGCAGGGCTTCCATGATATCCGTCATATCCACACCGGCGACTTCGGGGGCAAAATGGGCTCCGATCTTCATGCCTGCATCGATCAAACTGATGGGGATCTGCACAGTGGCTTTTGAACGCCCACTGACATTATCCGTCACGCGAACTCGCAACCAGCGGGCACTGCTGGCTCCCAGACTTCCATTCACACCAGAGGATGTCTTTTGACCGGCACTGAGTGCAGACAAAAGTCGTGCTCCCTCCTCTGCACTCAATTTTCCTTCATCGATCATCTTCAGGATCTTCATCCGTTCTTCTGCATTTGCCATTGCGTACCTCCGTTAATCTAAATCTTCCATGCAACCCTCAAACAACCGGGCATCAGCCGATATAGACCTGCACTTTTTCACCATCACTACCTTCATCCACATTGACAACCAATGGGTCTTTGGATCGCTGCAAGGCGTCGATGACCTGATCCACGGGAGCGCCTTTCAGTTCCTTGATCAGGTGACCGAAATTGCGCATGAACCAGGAAGCCAGAGTTAATGGCAGGGGAAAACCGACCAGGATGCGGCGTGGACTTTCCCCGGGTCTCTGCTGGACGGAGACAAAAACCCAGCGGGAGGTCTTTGAGCTCCATCCCAACATTATTACCAGAACACCCAGAAAAAAGATCGGGAGACCCAGGCAATAGAACCAGAAGCTGATCTGGGGACCATGAATATTTTGGAACATCACCCACCCGCCGAAAATGGTGATAACGATTCCTACCCAAAGTGGGATCATCCACAGGCTGCGGGCTTTATCAACTGTCCCACTTAGGGACGGATCCGTCCCGGATTTCACTTCCACTTTTGGCGTAGAAGCTTCCGCATTATTCGGCTGTGCCTCTTTGTCATCGGGCTCTTCAACCAGGACATCCATGAGACGCAATCCCTCTTCAGGAGAGATCTTTCCATCTTCGATCATCTGTAAGATCTTGGCTCGTTCGGATGCAGTCATTTCACTCTCCTTGACCTTCAAGAGCAGACAACAGTTTTTCAGCATCTGCAGCGGTGATCTTCTTTTCCTGCAGCATGCGTAATATTGCGAGACGTTCCTCATCGCTAACCAGGACGGCAGGTTTCCCAGTGGATGGATTGCCAGAATTATCCATCCCTGAAATGGTCACCCGGCTTCCTGCATGTCGGTCATGGATGCGGCGGGCACGGATCTCAGCGGCGCGTCCCCGGGCTTCAGCCCGGCGCATGGCAGCTTCCACGCGAGCATCCGCCCGGCGGGACAACCCTTCTGTGCGCATCTGAGCTTTTTCCAGAGCCCGCTGGACTTTCTCATTGATACGTTCGTTCAGTTCGCGCATATTGGGGATGGGTGGAATAGGGGGAATAGGAGGAATGGGTGGGATATCAAAGTCAAGACCATCAAGCATGCCCATGCCAAAATCTGCGGCTGAATCCCACCTGTCAAATTTGCTGGTCACGATCAAATCCTGATCTGAGGTCAGGTACATTTTAGCAGAACCATCTCCCAGGGTGACCTTCTGGGTGGGACTGCCTTCTTCCAGAACGATGCCTGGAAAATCAACATGGATCTCCTCCCCTTCCCCGCCGGTGGTTGCCAGGTGTAATTCAGCGTTCACATTTGCCGGCAGATGGAGAAGCAAGTCATCTGCGGAGGTGATGTGATAATCGAAACCCGGGAGAGGCTCCAGATTGAGGACTGCATCTCCGGAGACGGAGGCATGGACGGAACCACGCACGTTGCGCAGATATAAACTACCCCCCACATCTTCCAGGTTTACATTTCCTTCCACATCGCGGAGCGAGGCATCCCCCTGAATGGATGCAGCTGAACAGTCCCCATGACCTTTGTGCAGGTTGAAATCTCCTTCGACAGATCCCAGGTTGTTTGAACCGACATTGCGCAGAGTGACATCGCCGGAAGCAGAATCGAGGGTCGTAGTCTGGACATCATTGAGGGAGAGATCCCCGCTAATGGAACCCAATTTGATCTGACCTTTAAGAGCTTGCAGGTTGGCATCCCCGGACACTTCTTCGATGATCAAGGAAACCTGACGGGGAAGGTAAAGGATCAGGTCATCATCACATGAAATGATAAAGTTGTTTTCTGAAGCCTGAACATCAAGGGTTTCACCATTGGTCTTGGCCATGATCTCAGCCCTTTCCCAGCCTGCAACACGCAAATCGCCAGACACGGACTGAACCAGGATGTTGGAATTGACATCTGCCTGTATGGTTTGTTGTTTCATAGTTCACTCCTCTCCCTGAAGAAGTCTGCGGGCATCTTCGGCGTTGATCAACCCGGCATCCAATTGTTCCAGTATCTTCAGGCGATCAGCGCTGGGAACTTCAGGGAGGTCTTCATCCTTGCCGGGTTCATAACCCATAGCTCGAATGACCTCATGCAAGCGATTGCGAATGGTGGGATAAGATAGGCTGAGTTCATCTTCCATCCGAGTGATCTTGCCTTCACAGCGGATGAAAGTCTCCACGAAATCGAGCTGTTCACTCGTCAGACCAGGGAAAGCTCCATTGGAAAAGCGACCTTCGATGGTTGTGTCACAGGAGGGACAGTACAATCGCGAGACCACCAATTCGGAATCACATACCGGGCAAGCGCTCAAAGATTGTTTCATTCACACCTCGTTTGTTGAGTACCAATTTCGTTTTGTTCAATAACCATTCATTAAACCAGTCCGAAAGAAGATAATAATTTGGAATATTGAAGCGATTCTTTAACTTCTAGAAATATTATACATAATTTTATTGAATAGTCAAGATGTATTATTCATATTTCTTTATTATTTGTTCAATATTATTGATTTTCATATTAATTTTTCTGTTTTCGTCAAAACGAATTATTTTTACCCAGATAAGGCGATGGAAATCCGGTCAGACCCAAATAACCCATTAATGCGGAGCAATTGACCGATTTGAAGGCAGATCGACATTCAAGATGACACCTTGACAATTAGAACAAATGGTATATACTTGAAACTGTAGAACGTATGTTCGTGTTATATTAATAGCACAAATGAGCGAAATACAGGAAAGGAAGGCGTAAATGGTCAGACCGCGCAAAGGTATTAACGAAAGGCACCAGAAGATCCTGGAATATTTATCGCGCCGCCAGGATAAACAACGCTATCCACCCTCCATCCGTGAGATCGGTGAAGCCACCGGAATCTCATCCACTTCCGTGGTTACTTACTACCTTAAACAACTGGAGGAGATGAACCTGATCGAGCGTGATCACAATGTCTCACGCGGAGTCCGCCTGAACCTGGATTCCTCCAAGATCTCCAACAAGGTGGCTGAAACGATCCATACAATTTCCTCCAGCATCAACGAGGTATTAAATATTCCGATCGTAGGTCGTATTTTTGCCAGCGAACCCATCCCGGTGGCAGCCTCTGATTTCAATTACTTCGATGCCGAAACCAACATCCAGATCGCCCGCAGTCTGCTGCCTGCCAGGGAGAAGACAAGCGAGTTGTTTGCACTTGAGGTGCATGGGAATTCCATGATCGATGCGATGGTGAACGAAGGGGATGTAGTCATCATGAAAAAAGCCCAGACGGCTGAGAACGGCGACATGGTCGCCATCTGGTTGAAAGATGAAGATAAAACCACGCTCAAGTATTTCTTCAAGGAACCAAAGGGCATCCGACTGCAACCAGCGAACCCGACCATGCAACCGATCATGGTTAAGAATCCTGCCAGCCTGGAGATCCAGGGCAAGGTCGTAATGGTCATTCGCAAGTTGGATTCAATCAGAAATTAAATGCATTGAAATTGAACTGTTTATTAATTAAGAGACCACCGGTCAAAACACGGTGGTCTCTTTTTTGATCACAAGGTTGGATCATTATCTCATGGTCACATCCACTGAATCCAATGCAATGGTGGAGCCATCCGCCATGCTGACATCGATGACTTCGATATGGAGCGAGCCAATGGTGGCTGGATTATCTGTCAAATCTATAACGATATCAAAAACTCCCGGCGCACCGATATCTGCGGCAGTAACAGAGATCGGTCCTTCATAAACTGGACCGTAATTTGAATCCACCATGCGGACCTTCAGGGTGTTCTCGAAGGGAGCAATGGTAACACTACCTTTTATATGGATCTGCCTGGTCACTTCACTGCCAGCGGCGGGCAGTTCAATTCTTATATCCCGGAAAGAAGTTCCGCTGCCAGATGTGGCATGCGTCATGACCAGTCCCGGTCCCCAAAAAAAGCGGAAAGATTGGGTCATACTTTGGTTTGGACAACACATGCCATCATTAGGTGCATGCACCAACATATCCAGGGTGATGGTACCGGCTTTGATGTTCATGGAATTTACTTTGACCCGGTCTCCCAGGAAGAAACCGCTGGAAGGAATGATCCCACCCCCATTGTTGAAGACCGGTACAAGATATTCAAACTGACCAGTGCCGCCATAATTTTCAGCCAGGATCACGGCGCCATCCTCCACTCCATCCGCGTTCAAATCGCCCAGGGCATAAACATCCGACATATTGACCGAAATAAAATCAGAACCCGAGCCTTCCTGGTAACTGCCATTTGTCAGTTTTATCATCTTCATCCCATTCTTTGCCTGGTATTCGGCATTTTTGAGGATATCCATTGTGATGGGACCAGAAAATGGTGTAGCCTGCAGGAATTCTGGATTAATTGTGGATGTAGGTGCATACGGTGTAATAGTAGTTGGAGCGCAACCAACCAGCAGCGCCAGCAAGAGACCACATATCAAGGCATATCGCATTGTTTTCATATCAATAACCTCTCTCCTCAAAGTTACGGGATCAAAATATTCCAAGTAGCTCCACCATCCAAAGTTTTGTAGAAAGTGTGGTGATCGTTTGCATCCCCGGTCAACATCCAGCCTGTAAGTGCATCCACAAAATCGAATTTCATCAAAGTGTCGGTGACATTTACATTGGTCGTGATCTCATTCCAGGTGAGTCCGCCATCATGGGAGATGTGCAGGTAGGTACCGCCATCCCAAACGAGGATGTCTTCCTGTGAAAGAATGGAATATCTGTTATTGCCAGTCACCGGGGTCGTGGATGACCATGTTTGACCGGCATCATGGGTGACATAGAAATCCAGCATGAATGAATCCTTCATGAGGCTAACCGGCAGAATGCCATCTTTCGCGTTTACAAATTTTACAGGCATGACTTCGGTCATTGAGGTTTCATAACCAGCAGGTAAGCTGACATTCTGTTTCCCCCAGGTGTGTCCGCCATCCGAACTGGCATATAAGTAGATAAATCCATCCATGGGGATATTCCCCCCAACCCAGCCATGCAGACCATCCAGGAAGGTAATGCCACTTTTTTGCCCGCCAAATGGGAGGGTATTTACCGTTTCATCTGCCCCTGGCTGCATGACATAAACAGCGTTCCAGGTGGCACCACCATCCGCAGTAGCATAAACATCTTCTGCGGAAGAGCCAGCTGCCGCCCCCCGCCCGACCAGGACGAAGCCGGTTTTGGGATCGATGAAACTGAATTGACCACCACCAAACGGGATGGAACCGGATGTCCAATGGATACCCCCGTCGGTGGTTCGATAGAGAGTGCCGTTAACATAATCCAGCGCTGTTATCACCACCCAGCCATTGGATGGATCGAAGAAATAGACGCTGGACGAGTAACCCAGGCTGGTGACCCCTGGCGGGGTGATATTCACCCAGGTGACGCCGCCATCGACGGTGCGCAGCAGGCTGGTATCGGTCACACCCCAGCCATTATGGGCATCTAGCATATCAAACCCTGCCAGGGATGGGGTTGCCATAACGGGTAAACTGGATAAATCGATCGTGGGAACTGCCGCAGGTGTTTCTGGGGCGGGTGAAGAGGTAACCGGGAGGTCAGTGGCAGGAATCTGTTCGGGGGTGGGCGTGCCGGGTGTACAAGCTGCAACCAACGCTACCAGAACGATAAATCCCATCAATCCCATAAGTTTTGCGATTGTTTTTATCATATGGATTCCGATATGAGCCTTTAAAGACGAGATGGTTGAAAATATTCAATGTATCCTGGAAAGGACGATGTCCGGACCCGGAAAGTTCCTGAGGGACTGAGAAAATTTAAAAAAACTAGCCGAGCCATTCCACGATGGTGGCTTCACCCTGACCAACACCGACGCACAGAGTCGCCAACCCGTAGAATGGACTTTTATGATATTGTGAGCGACGTCGCATTTCATGCAACAAGGTGGTCAGGATACGGGCTCCCGAACATCCCAGAGGATGCCCGAGGGCAATGGCGCCACCATTGACATTAACGATGTCTGGATCGAGATCCAGCTCCTGGATGACTGCAAGAGATTGGACGGCGAAGGCTTCATTCAACTCGATCAAGCCGATATCCGAGAGCAGAAGTCCGGCACGTTTCAGCGCTTTGTGGGTGGC
>Ga0315268_10004026_pt1 | contig 16030 bp, 12 predicted proteins | sample C1_top_MG_FD_204535 | JGI IMG/M metagenome (GOLD analysis project Ga0315268, IMG submission 204535) | Sediment microbial communities from Yellowstone Lake, YNP, Wyoming, USA - C1_top | ecosystem: Environmental > Aquatic > Freshwater > Lake > Sediment | place: USA: Wyoming | collected 2017-08-01
CCTCCGGGGTCACCGAGGTTGAGAAGCGAGCCGTCATTGACGCCACTCTACAGGCCGGGGCGCGGGAGGCCCACACCATCGAGGAACCCATGGCCGCGGCCATCGGGGCCGGCATGCCCGTGCAGGAACCGACGGGCAATATGATCGTCGACATCGGCGGCGGCACGACCGAGGTGGCCATCATCTCCCTGGGGGGCATCGTTACCAGCCGGTCGATCCGCATCGCCGGCGACGAGATGGACGAGGCCATCGTCAACTACGTGAAGCGCAAGTACAATCTCCTCATCGGCGAGAGAACCGCGGAACAGGTCAAGATAAAGCTCGGCAACGCCGTACCCCTCGACGAGAAGGAGACCATGGAGATCAGAGGGAGAGACCTGGTCACCGGGCTGCCCAGAACCCTGCCGATCAGGGCCGAGGAAATCCAGGAGGCCTTGGGCGAGCCCATCGGGGCCATTCTCGAAGCCATCAAGGTCACCCTTGAACGCACCCCGCCCGAATTGGCGGCGGATATCATGGACCGCGGCATCGTCATGTCCGGCGGTGGCTCCATGCTCCGCAACCTCGACGTTCTGATCAACCGAGAGACGGGGATGCCGGTGCATCTGACCGAAGAACCGCTCCTGGGCGTGGTCCGCGGCGCGGGCAAGGTCTTGGAGGAGATCGAGACCCTCAGGCGGGTAGCGACGGCTTCCCGTCGCGCGACCGGGTAAGACCGGGGGGAGACGGGCAAGTTGGTTCATCTCGGTCGGTGGCGGAAGTTCATCACGGCTGTGGTCACCCTGGTCGTCCTGGTGATCCTGATGAGCGTGACCGCGCGCGAACGCGAGACGATCCTCTTCCTCGAGAAGGCCATCGTCGAGGCCGTCGCCCCTGTCCAGGCCTGGGTGGGTGGTCTCACCGCGGGTATCCGGGGGGGTCTCGCCGACCTTCAAGCCGTGAGCCGGCTGAGGCAGGAGAACGAGGCCCTACGAGCCAAGGCCGACGCCTACGACACAACCCTCCACCAACTCAAGGAGATGGAGATCGAAAGCGAGCGCCTTCGGTCTCTCCTGGGCTTTGCCCAGACGGTCCGCCACACCTACGTGGTGGCCGACGTGGTGGCCCGCAACGCCGACAACTGGTTCAGCCGGCTGACCATCGATCGCGGCGCCTCCGACGGCCTGGCCAAGGACATGCCCGTCGTCACCAGCCAGGGTCTGGTCGGCCGGATCGTTGAGGTCTCAAATCACGTCTCCGTCGTCCAGTTGCTCACCGACCGTGACTCCGGGGCCGGCGCCATGATCCAGTCTTCCCGCGACGCCGGCATCGTCAGCGGACAGGGCAATCAGTCGCCCCTTCTCGTCATGATGCTCTTTGAGCGTGGCGCGTCGGTCGCCGTGGGCGACGCGGTCGTCACGTCCGGCCTGGGGGAGATTTTCCCCTCCGGCCTGTACGTCGGGATGGCGGTCGAGGTCACCAAGGACAACTACGGTCTTCTCAAGTATGCCAAGATCAGACCGGGTGTCGAGTTTGGACGGCTGGAAGAGGTCTTGGTCATCACCAACGCCGGCGCCGCGGCGAGTCCGGAGACCGGAGAGTAGGCTACCAGGGTGAAGACCCTCACTGACTGGCTCGATAGGCTGTCCTCCCGTCACGTGGTCTTGGGGTTCGCCCTTCTCGCGTCTCTGATCCTCCAGACCGCCGTCTTCCCACACCTGGCTGTGTTTGGCCTCAGGCCCGACCTGCTCATGGTCGTGGTCGCCTCGTGGGCCCTCATCTACGGTCCACGGGAGGGTTTCCTGGCCGGGCTTGGCGCCGGGCTGGCCCAGGACCTGCTCTTCGGCCAGTATATCGGGCTCTTTGCCCTGGCCAACGCGTTGATTGGCTTTTTCGCCGGGGTTGTCGAGAGCAAGATCTTCCGGCAGACTATCTGGGTTCCCACGGCGGCGATAGGCGTGGCCGTCTTCCTTCAGGAGGTCGTGGTCTGGGTGTGTCTTAGGGCTCTGTCGGTCCCCGCCCCGGCCCTCGGCATCCTGACCGTGGGTTTCCCGGTCGCGCTCTACAGCATGCTGTTCGCTCCGCTCGTTTACCGCCAGTTCTTCCTCTACCGTGGGGGCGAGCGGGCCAAGGAGAAAGAGATAACCGGCGGGGCCGGACAGGCTGCCGTGCGGCGGTAGGGAAGGGGGGAGACCGACCTGGACAAGTCGCGCCTGGAGCAAAGGCTGGCTGTTTTTGTCCTGGCTGTCGTGGTCCTTTTCTTCGGCCTCGGTGGCAGGCTGGCCTATCTACAAGTGGTCCGGGCCGACTACTTCTCCGAGATCTCCCAGCAGAACCGCCTGCGCATCCTGACCATGGACGCCCCCCGGGGCTACGTCTACGACCGCTACGGGCAGCTTCTCGCCGCCAATCGAGCGTGCTTCGCCGTCTCGCTCATGCCCCTGGAGAAGCAGAACATGGACAAGACCATCCCGGAGCTGGCCCGCATCCTCGGCCTTACCGAAGACGACATCCGGGCCAAGATCGCCAAGCAAGAAGACCGTCCCTTCGAGCCGGTCCGCATCGCCACCGACATCTCTCCCGAGATTCATACCCGTATCGTCGAGGACCGGGACAACCTTCCGGGGGTCGTCATCGAGACCCTGCCCATCCGTGAATACGTCAACGGGTCCCTGGCCGCCCATCTCCTAGGCTACGTCTCCGAGATAAACCCGGCCGAACTCGGGGAGGAGGCCTGGATGGGTTACAGCGCCGGCGACGTGATCGGCAAGGAAGGTCTGGAGCGCCGCTACGACCGGGAGTTGCGGGGCGTCGACGGCGGCCAGCAGGTGGAGGTCGACTCGACCGGCCATCCGGTCAAGGTTCTCGGGGAAATCCCGCCCGTCAGCGGAAACGGGCTGGTTCTGACCATCGACGCCGAGCTGCAGCGGGTAGCCGAAGAGTTCTATGACCAGTGGACGGCCAAGATCCGGCGCGGAGAGGGCTTCGCCGAGGTCTATCCGGAGGCCGACTCCGGGGCGGTCGTGGTGATGAAGGTCGATACGGGCGAGATCCTGGCCATGTTCAGCCGCCCGGCCTTCGACCCCTCCGTCTTCGCCGCGGGCATCGACGCCAAGACCTGGGAGGCCCTGAACACCGACCCCCTTCACCCGCTCTTCAATCGGGTTCTCCTGGGCCGGTACACGCCGGGGTCGACCTTCAAGATGATCACGGCCACCGCCGCCCTGGAAACCAAGAAGACCACTCCGAGCTACCGCGTCTACGATTCCGGGGTTTACCCCTACGGGAACGTGGTTTTCCACTGCTGGAGGCCCAAGGGACACGGCTCAGTCGACCTCGTTAACGCCCTCAAGTACTCGTGCAATAGTTACTTCTACGACATGGGCGTGAAGCTCGGACCGGGACCCGAGACCATTGTCGATTGGGCCGAGAGATACGGCCTGGGAGTGGTGACAGGTATTGACCTCGGCGTGCCCGGCGAGTTTTCCGAGATCCGAGGCATCATCGCCGGACGCGGTTCCGACGGTGTCTGGCAGGGCGGCCAGACCTTGCAGGCGGCCATCGGCCAGGGTCACGCCGTCAGTCCGATCCAGATGGCCGTCTACGCCATGGCTCTGGCCAACGGCGGGACGCGCTACGTCCCGCGGGTCGTGAAGGAGATCCTGTCCCCCGACGGCGAGACCATTTGGACGGCGCAACCCGAGGTGGCCGGCACGGTGGGCGCATCGGCCGAGACGCTCGCCCTCATCCGACAGGGTCTGGTGGCTTCGGCCACCGAACTCGGCGGGTCGGCCGGTCCGGGGACCTCGGCCTGGCTCTTCTCGGGCTTCCCGGTCACGGTCGCCGGCAAGACCGGGACGGCCACGGCGCCTCCCGGTGACGACCACGCCTGGTATCTAGCCTTCGCTCCGGCTGAGAAGCCCGAGATCGCCGTCGTCGTCCTCGTCGAGCGAGGCGGCCACGGCTCCACCGCCGCGGCCCCGGTGGCCAAGGCCATCTTCGAGCAGTACTTCGACCTCAGCCAGGGCACCCGCCCCCGGCCTCCCAGCGAACTTCCCGCCACCAGCGGCGGCGACTGAGAACCACGCGTCTCGTCGCCGGCGGAGGCGACCAGAACCGCGCGGTGTCGGTCGCCGTCGAGCCATGTTGAACGGTAATGTCCTCAATCGACCGTGCCTGACAAGATCGCATGGCAGGATATGGTATGGTCTTAACGAACCCTCCAGCCCCACATGTGGGGTAGGGGGTGGAGGCCGTTCCAAACATTTCGCACCGCCAGGGCCGAGCACCGGATAAGTCCGCCGCGGGCAAGGCTCAGGCGACGGCCCGGGACGCTCACGACGAACCTGAGATTCTTGAGGGTCTAGCCAGAGACATTGTCTCGCGTCTGGCCACAACCCTCTTCGCTGAGGACGAGGCGCCGTCCTGGCGGCGGGACTCGGTTCCCGAGGAGGCCACGCCTCCCGGTCCGATATCGGCCGGGGAGGACGAGTCTAAGACCCCGCCGCGGGCCGCGGGTGGAGAGGCCTCCGAGACCGCCCGCATGTCCAGGCGTGTCAGACCGCCTGAGTGCGACCGTCCGGCTCTCTTGGTCCGCGGGACGGTGCGCTCCGGCCGCCAGGTGCGGCACAACGGGGACGTTGTCGTCCTGGGCGACGTCAATCCGGGAGGGCAGATTGTGGCCGCGGGAGACGTGGCCGTGATGGGCACCCTGCGTGGGACAGTCCACGCCGGGGCCACGGGCGATCACTCCGCCGTGGTGGCTGCCTTCCGCCTCTGCCCGACGCAGTTGCGGATCGCGAGTTATGTATCCAGACCGCCGGAAGATCCCGGCGGGCATCCGGAGTACCCAGAGTTGGCTCTCGTTCGGGACGGGGTGGTCGTCGTCCAGCCGTTGACCTCGGGAACCTTGACCCGGTCCGGTCCGGACGAGACGCTCCCCGACCGGGGGGGCGGCCAGCGGAAACCGCTGATCGGGAAGCAGTGAACTCAAGCGTACCGGAGGAGAGGACGATGAGGCAACCCGGTCAGGTTATCGTTATCACGTCCGGGAAGGGAGGGGTGGGTAAGACAACGGCCTGCGCCAACATCGCTACCGCCCTGAGCTTGCTCGGACACAGGGTCGCGATGGTCGACGCCGACATCGGTTTGCGCAATCTCGACGTCGTGATGGGCCTGGAGAATCGCATCGTCTACGACGTCGTCGACGTCGTGGAAGGGTTCTGCCGGGTCAGGCAGGCCCTGATCAAGGACAAACGCTTCGAGGGGTTGTATCTCTTGCCGGCGGCTCAGACCCGCGACAAGTCCGCCGTCAGTCCCCTGCAGATGAAGTCGGTCTGTGATGAACTCAGGACCGATTTCGACTTCGTTCTGGTCGATTGCCCGGCCGGAATAGAACAAGGCTTCCGCAACGCCGTGGCCGGCGCCGATCGGGCCATCATCATCACCACGCCCGAAGTGGCTTCCGTCCGTGACGCGGATCGCATCATCGGCCTGCTGGAGGCCGACGGGATGGCCGAACCCCAACTGGTTCTCAACCGCATCCGGCAGCAGATGGTCCGCCGAGGCGACATGATGGACACCGACGACGTCATCGAGATCCTGGCTATTGACCTCCTCGGGGTCGTCCCCGAAGATGAGGGCATCATCGTCAGCACCAACCGGGGTGAGCCGGCGGTCACCCTGCCCGGATCCAGGGCGGGCCTGGCCTTCAGGAACATCGCTAGGCGCATCCGCGGCGAAGTGGTTCCGTTCATGTCGCTCGAAGAGAATAATGGGCTTCTGGCCCGCCTGTCGAGAATGGTCAGGCTCAGTTCGGGGTAAAGGGTGACGCTGATGGCCATGGTCAACCAGGGGCCGAGCCAGGTACTGTCGAGCGTGTCGAGCAAGAACGTTGCCCGCGACCGCTTGAAAATAGTGCTAGTTCAAGACCGGGCGGAGGCGAACCGCGGCCTTCTGGAGAAACTCCGTGACGAACTCGTCGCCGTGGTCGCCAGATACGCCGACGTGGAAGCCGACAAGGCCGAGGTCAGGGTTGCCCGGTTCGAAGGGCAGAGCGCTTTCCTGGTCCGCATTCCCGTGAGGAGCCTGAAGAGAGTCACCTGATGTTCTATCGCCGCCTCCTAAAGGACACGGACTTCACTCTACTCATCGCGGTGGTGCTCTTGCTGGGTCTGGGAGTTCTCATCCAGGCCAGCGCGACCACCAACATGCCCGTAGGGGGCGACGCCTGGTTCTACACCAAGCGCCACGCCGTATACGCGGTGATTGGCCTGGGGGCCATGTTCGGGACCATGGCCGTCGACTACCGTTCTTTCGCGCGCTGGGCAAAGTTCATCTACGTCGGCAACCTTCTCGTCTTGGTCGGAGTTCTTGTCGCCGGAACATCCTCGATGGGCGCGCAGCGGTGGTTCTTCATCGGGGGCCTGTCCCTTCAGCCCTCGGAGCCGGCCAAAGTGGCCATTATCCTGACCCTGGCGGCTTTCCTCAGCCCGCGTCTCGACCGCCTGCAGCGTTGGATCGACCTCGCCCTGCCGTTTCTCTACGTGGGCTTGCCCGCCCTAATCATCTTGATCCAGCCCGACCTCGGCACGTCCTTGGTCTTCGCGGGCATCCTCTTGGGGATGCTGTTTATCGCCGGCGCGCGCTGGACTCACCTGGCAACGATTTACGGCAGCGCCCTGGCCACGGTCACCGCCTGGGTCATTCTTCACCTCAAGTTCGACGTCTGGATCCCGCTCAAGAGCTACCAGCTCAATCGCCTGATCGTCTTCGCCGACGCCAACGTCGACCCCCTCGGCGCCGGCTACCACATCCGGCAGGCTCTAGTGGCCATCGGTTCCGGACGACTCTTCGGCAAAGGTCTCTTCTCCGGAACACAGGGGCGGCTGCACTTCCTGCCCATGCAGCACACCGACTTCGTCTTCGCCGTTGTCGGTGAGGGCCTTGGCTTCGCCGGGGCCCTCGCGATTATCACCTTGTTCTTCATCATCATCTGGCGGGGCATCCGTATCGCGGCCGAGGCCAAGGACCCCTTCGGGACCCTCGTGGCCGCCGGCGTGGTCTCCATGCTCGCCTTTCACGTCCTGGTGAACATCGGCATGACCGTCGGCATCATGCCCATTGCCGGCATCCCGCTGCCCTTTATCAGTAACGGTGGAAGCGCCATGATCGCCAACTGTGTGGCCATAGGTCTCCTTCTGGGCATCCATTTCCGCCGCAGGAAAATCACCTTCTGATTGAGGACCTGAGCGGCCCACCCGAACCGCCTGCCCGGCGGCGGACTCCCCTGGTATAATGAGCTAAGAACGGATTCCCGTGCCCGACAAGGGGGACACTGCCATGCGCCCGAACCGCGCCATCTCCCTGCTTCTGACCCTGGCCGTCATTTTCGCCGTCACCGGTCTTCTGGTGACTCTCGTCCCGGGTAGCCCGGTCGAGGCGGCCGAATGGTCCGTCCGTGAGGTGGCCATCGACGCCACGGTCTTGCCCAACGGATGCCTGGCCGTCACGGAGACGAGAACCTTCGAGTTTCCAGAGAGATTCCGCTGGGTCGAGGAATGGATCCCCCTCACCGGCAGCCGCGACATCACCGACGTCGCCGTGCGCGAGGGCGGGCCGGACGGCACGTCCTTCACCGAGGCTCTCTCCGTCGTGAACGAGACTCCAGGCACGTTCGCGGTCTCGCGGAGAAGCGGCACGATAGTCATTCGGTTCTGGTTCGAGCGGCGGGCCGGTCTCCGAACCTTCTCTCTCACCTATCTGGTCGTCGACGCGGTCACCGTCCACAATGACGTGGCCGAGCTCTACCGCAAGTTCATCGGCGACGCTTGGGAAGTGGGTTGCGACAAGGTCACCATCAACGTGCGTCTTCCCGAGGGCGCCGCGGTCGACGAGATCAGGGCCTGGGGCCATGGACCTCTCCAGGGGCGGGTCACCATCGTCAACCCCACCCTCGTTCACTTTGAGGTCGAGAAGGTGCCGTCCGAGACCTTCGTCGAGGGCCGGATCACCTTCCCGGTCCAGTTGGTCCTGGCCTCCGAGAACTGGAGCGGCCGGGAGGCCCTCCCCGGCATCCTGGCCGAAGAAGGTCGCTGGGCCGTTCAGGCCAACCTCCGTCGCTCGGCCCTGCGGTTTGACGCCTATGCCGGCCTGCTACTGCTGCTGGCGGCGGCAATCTATGGTTGGTGGCTCATGGCCCGCTACGGGCGAGAGTATCGCCCGGCCGAGCGGCCGACCTACTATCGTGAGCTACCGGCCGATTACCCTCCGGCCGTGCTGGGCGTCCTGTGGAACTTCGGTGGGCCGTCCCCGGCCGACTTCGTGGCCACCATCCTGGACCTGGCCAGACGCGGCTTCATCCTCATCGAGGAAGTCCGAACCGAGAAGCACGGCTTTCTCGGTATCGGCGGAGGCGTGGACCGCGGCTACCGCATCTGGCGGCGCGACACGCCGCCGCGGGACGACACGCTGCTCCCGTATGAGGAGAACCTGCTCACGTTCATCCTGGGCACAAGCCTGCACACCCAAACCCCGGCCGTCTGTCCCCCGGGGACGACCGGCCCTCCGGTGCTTTTCGCCGAAATCGAGGCTTACGCCAAGAGGAGGCCGTCCGTTTTTCGGACCTTCTACCAGGGCTGGGTGGAGGGCGTCAAGACGGAGTCCCGGAAGTACGGCTTTATGGACGAAGCCAGCAAGAAGGGCCAACTCATCGCGGTTCTCTCGGGCGTCGGCCTCGTTGCCGCGGCGGTGGGGCTTTTCTTCCTGCGTCTCTTCATCACCGGAATCGCGGGGGCCATTTCCGGCGTGGGTCTGATGGTCCTAGTGGTCTTTCTCTCCCGGCGCAGCCAGGAGGGATGCAACCAGTACTGGCGCTGGCGGGGACTCCGCCACTTCCTCACCGACTTTTCCCGGTTGCGGGAGGCGGCCCCCCCGGCGCTGGCCCTCTGGGATCACTACCTCGTCTACGCCGCTAGCCTCGGCGTGGCCGCGGAAGTAATCCGTCAGTTGCCGATCGTCTACGGGGAAGAGGCCGTCCAGACAACCTTCGGCCACGGCTGGTTTGTCGCTTCGGCCGCGGCTTCCGGGCTTTCCGGCGAGACCTTCGGTCAGAGCCTGACTCACAGCCTCGAGGGCCTGTCTTCCTTCACGGCGGCCCTAACCACCAGCCTCCAGGGTTCGGTCAGTTCGGCCACTGGCGCCGGAGGCGGATTCTCCGGCGGCGGCGGCGGCGGAGGCGGGGGTGGAGGCGGAGGCGGCGGAGGAGGCGGAGGAGGCGGGGGCAGCGCGGGAGGGTAGAACCGGACGGAGTTCACTCAGGATGTTCCCTGGAAGACTACGCGAACCGTTCCCGGCCTCCGGGGTTCGCGGGATCGATAGTCCGTCCGGTAAAACCGGGCGTAGTGGGTGGCCGTCAGAGCCTCAACGCGGTGCTCGCCGGTCACTGTGTGACAGGCCCGATCGGCTAGCCACGTCCTGGCGTCGAAGCTGACGCAGACTCGGAGTTCCACGTCCCCGCCTTCCACGTAGACCGCGAATCCGGTCACCACATCCAGACCGGCGCTATCGAACGCGGGCGTGCCCCGCCACCCCTCCTCAGACGTGAAAGGACCAAGGTCCACGGTGACGACTCTGCGTTCAGGGCAGGGCTTGTCCGAGAAAACAAGGTCCAAGGCCGGCCAGTGCGTGGAGTCGGGGTGGTGACGGCTGGGCGCCTCGCAGAGACCCTCGTGCTGTTCGTAACGCGACCTCAGGACGAAGCCGTGGTTTGGCCTCTCTCCGCCGAGCCAGCGCTGGGTCAAAACTGTGATGTCGAACGTAAGCCAGGCCGGGCAGTCACCGGCCGTGGCAACGGCGCTGGGTCGCGGGTCGGACTCGGGCTGCGTGCGCCAGGTTACGCTGCCCTCCCGCCAGACCTCGACAACCCCAAAGAGATCCAGGACAAGTGGCCGGGGATGGTCGCCCCCCAATCCGCGGTGGCGTTCCTGGTACAGGCGGAAGAGAGCCTGGTCGAGGGTCGAACCGTCAGACGCGGGCAACCCGAAGCGGACGAGGCTGCGGTAGCGGTTTCCGTGTCCGTGAGTGCCCACGTAGAGACTGCGGCGGCGTCCCTCGTTCTCGTCGGGAGCGAGGGCCCGCACCTTGGCATCGGCCATCGGGTACAGACAGAGTCTCACCTGAGGTTCCTCCCGAGCAGTTGCCGCTCTCCTCAGGGTACGCTCCGTAGCTCTCCGGAGAACAGGCGCTCGCTTTCCTCGAGGGCCTGGGCGACAGCGGACTGGTCCGGGAGGAGGCGGGCGGCCTCCTTGGCTGTATCGAGGGCAACCTGTCGCCTCCAGTTCCAAAGGGTGAGCCAGGCTCGCCAGGCGCCGGGATCGCGGGCGAGAGTTTCCCGGAGAAGCCTCTCGCCTTCCGCCCCGCGCCCTGCGGCTATCAGGTGGCCGGCCAGGATGGACGCTCCTTCGGCGTCCGTGACGCCGCGTTCCAGGCAGTCGGCCAGTTCCACGGCGGCCATGGCCTCTAGGCCCACTTTGTGGTAGAGCTTCCCGAGCCAGAGCCACGGTCCGAGATCCTCCACCGGGCGCATCAGGGAAAGCGCCGCCGCCAGCAGTTTTTCGTGCCGCCGGACAGCCGCCAGGGAGACTATTTCGAGGGTCAGTTCGACGTAGGTTACGGGTGCTTCGCTGTAGGCCGCAGCCAGGCCGATCGCGATCGGGTCGCTCTGGGTCTCCGTCTCGCTCGGGCTACTTGGAGACGCCTCAAACCGGCTGACTAGGGCGGAGAGCAGGAGGCTCTTGAGACCGGAGGCCCTCTCCTCGGCCACGAGACGGGCCTCGGAGACCTGGAACGCTAAGAGAAGGGCCATGGACAGGGCGGCCAGGGGGGCTTCCTTTCCCGACGCGGCCAGGTGAACAGCGGCTTCCTCGTCCCGCCCGAGTTCGAACAGGCACAAGCCCAAGAGGGACTTGGCCTTCTCATCGCCGGCCTGGATCTCATCGGGTGTGGCGTCGCCTAGGGTCCCAAGCCCGGATCGAGCCTCGACCAGGTCGGTCAGAGCCCACTCCGGGCGGCGCAGCAGCAACCAGACGTAGCCGGCGATGAGGTTGAGCCTCAGGCCCGATGTCCCCAGGGAAGCGAGTTCTTCTTGAAACCGTTCTCGTGCCCGGTCACCAAGCAGGAGGAGAAGGACGCGAGCTCGGCCCAAGTGGGCTTGGACGTAGCGGCGTTCCAGGGCCAACGCCTGGGCGTAGCAGGCCAGGGCTCGCCGTGGGCTTCCCATGGCCTCGTAGACCTCGCCGAGACCGTTCGCGGCCCGATAAGTGCCCACACCCAACAAGGTGGGGAAGTCCGAGGAGGCCTCGCCCAACTCCAGGCAATGGCGGAAGGCCTCGCCGGCCTCGACCAACCGGCCTTGGGAACGGAGAATCTCGCCCTTGAGAAAGAAAAGGTCGGTGAAGGTCGGATAGTCGGCCTCCGCCTCTACCAGTTCCGCTACCGCGTCGGCCTGAACGCCGAGAAGGGCCAAGGTCACGGCCGCCCTGAGCCGGGCTTCCGCGGCGTAGGCCAGGCCAGGATCGACTTTCTCGATCGTCTCGCGATAGTGCCTGAGGGCCTCCGGGTACTGACCAGTCTTGAGGTACTCCGCCGCCAGGTTGAAGTGGCTGAATGGGTCCGGGCGCGTGGCCACCTCCTTCCGAGCGAGAGTCAGATTCCGCTCACTGCGTTTCTTGAGCCGGTCGACGGGATCGAGATACCCGTAGTGGCGAATGACGATGGGGCAGCCGTAGACTGCCGAACGGCCGTTTCGTTTGAGCGAGGCCGGGGTGAGCTGCTCGTGGAGGTCCCTGGTGAACCGGTGCTCCGGCCTGTTCCTGAAGAGACGGAAGCTCAGGTTGGCGGCGCGATCTAGGCCGGGATGGTCGCCGAGGTAATCTACAATTCGGAGAAGGAAACCGTCAGCCTCAGGGTGGGTGGCTATGACCGCGCGAAGTTGCTCGCCGTGACCCGGGGCCAATTCCTCATCGGCATCGAGCTGAAGGACCCAGTCCGCCGTTGTCCGCTCCAACCCAAAGTTGCGCGCCTCGCTGAAACTTCCAGTCCAGTCGAAACGGTGCACGGCTGCCCCGAGGTTGGCCGCGACCTCAGCCGATTCGTCGGACGATCCGGTGTCGACCACGACCATCTCATCCACGTTGTCTCGCGCGCTGAGGAGGGATCGCCTGAGCGAGGCCGCTTCGTCGCGGACTATGACGCAGAGGGCGATGGTCGGACAGCCGATCGGGCCCGGCGCGGGCTCCGGGCCGGGCGGCGCGGGCCCCAAGCCCGACGCAAAACCCGGGCCGGGCGGAGCGGGCCCCAAGCCCGACGCAAAATCCGGGCCGGGCGGCGCGGGCCCCAAGCCCGACGCAAAATCCGGGCCGGGCGGCGCCAATCCCAATCCGGGCTGGACTAAGGCCTCGACCAGAACCTCACACCAGGGCGCGGCCTTGACCCCCCGCTCCAGCTCGCGCGTGGCCGAAGTCCAAAGGTGACGGACGTATCCGGCCAGGAGTTGGCCGGCCGACTTAGCCGCCCTACCCCTGAGGCGGGATTTGACCCGCCGCGCCTCTTCGTAGCCTACCGCGAAGCAGCGCTCGGCCAAGACCGGGTCACCGCCGGCTAGGGCCCGTCCGGCGGCCACGGCTAGAGCCTCGAAGACGACGGCCCGGCTTGCGCCGGATTTCGGCAGGAGTTCGACGAGACAGGATAGCGGGAGCGAACCTCCCACGCCGGAGTGGCTGTCGTAGCGCGACGGTGCTTCACCGCGGACGAGGCACTCGCAGGCGTCGCGAACAGCGCCTCGCACGTCTCCGATTTCCCGCCGATATCCCGACCGGAGGAGATAAAGATCGGTGAAGTCGGGATAGACCGTGACAGCGGTGTTGACGACAGTTTGGGCGGCCGCCGGGCCGTTTGTCTTGGCCTCGGCCATGGCCAGGATCTTTAGGGCTCGGGAGTGGTAGTGGCGCGAGGGTTCGATGACCCCGACCGCCCTCTCCATCAGGGCCCGCGCCTCCGGGTAACGTTCGGTCGCGTATCGCAGCACGGCGAGGCTGTAGAGGAGGAACGGGTCTTCAGGTCGCCGGAGCAGGGCTTTCTCGAGGAGTCGCTCGTTGCGCTCCGCTTTTCCGCGATTAGCGTAGGTTTCGGGGAGATAGCCCCAATGGTGGATGCGGATGTCGCTCAACCTAGGCTCCGGAACTGAGACCTGCTCGTGGATGGTCCCCGAGAACCGGTGGGCCGGGCGGTTGCGGAACAGCCGCAGGCTGGCGTGGTTCTCCGGAGCGGTCTCACCCTCCGCGCCCAAGTGGTTGATCATCCTCAGCAGGTACCCTTCAGGCTGCCCCTCGGCCTCCTCACAGAGCGAACGCAGGCGGGAGCGGTCGCGGGGGTCCAATTGCTCATCGGCGTCGAGGACCAGGATCCAGTCCCCCGTGGCCAGGGCCAGCGATTCGTTGCGCGTCAGGCCGAAATCATCCTGCCATGGCCTTCGCTCAAGCCTGGCGCCGTGGGCGAGGGCTATCTCCGCGGTCTGGTCGCTGGATCCGGTGTCGACGATCACCATCTCATCGACGACCTCGGCCAGGCCGCGAAGACAGCGGGCCAGGGTTTCCGCTTCGTCCTTCACGATCATGCACAGGCTGATGCGGACCGGCAAGCGATTTCCCCCCGCGAGATCCGCACCCGAGCCGGGTCGCCGGCTCGGGTGCGGCTCAACGTTACACGTGGGCCTGATACCACACTGTCAGCGAGGTGTCGGAACCCGCTGTCTGTGACTTGTGGGCGATCCTGACGTACCTCAGGAACTTGCTGGGGTTGACGGCCGTCAGGCCGGTCGGCGCCAACGTGGTCTCGGAGGAGTCGTCGATCCAGTCGCTGTTATTGGGGCTTATCTGCAGTTTCACGACGGCCCCGCTCGTCTCGCCCGAGTTCAAGACGGCGAAGGTAGTCTCAATTTGCTCGCTTATGTCTCGAGCCGTGGTCCCGGAGTAGGCCGTGACCGTGCTGACGACCTCGTTGGTGTCGGTCGTCGCCCGCCGCTGGTGCATGATCTGGACGTTGCCGTTAGTGTCGGTCAGAACGATCCGCTTGGTCGAGGTTCCGTCCTGGCCGTAGACCAGGATATTGTCGGAAGTGGCGGTCAGGTCTCGGATGTCGAGGTCCGACGCGTCGACGGTGATCGCTCCACCGTTGTCCTGAACGGCGAGCGCGCCGCCGGTGTCGGTCAGGACGATCCGCTTGGTCGAGGTTCCGTCCTGGCCGTAGACCAGGATATTGTCGGAAGTCGCGCTCAGGTCCCGGACGTCGAGATCCGTGGCGGCGATCGTCAGTGAACCGCTGCCCGCGTAGATGGCCAGCGCGCCAGTGCCGTCGACCAGAAGAACCTTGTTCGCCCCGCCCGAATTGCCGTAGACGAGGGTCTTCAGATCAGACGGCTGGTCGGTATAAACACGATAGTTCGGCACTCTCACACCTCCTCTCGGGCCCTGGACTCTCCCACACTGGTGCGCCCCGCCCCTCGTCGCAGTCTATGCCGAGTCACCCAAACACGCTTCTAGCTGGTCTCCGGCCGAAGCGTGTGACGACTGGATCGGGCCGCACGGGACTTGCCAAAGAAACAGGGGAAGCGGGATCCCGCTTCCCCCTTGGATCGACTCTATCGCGGCCACCGCGGCTCCGCACCTTCCACCAACGGCCGCCGCGGCTACCCGCCGTTGGGCGGGTCAGGCTACATAATCACGTCCAGCCGCCCCGGCAGCATTGAGAATGCCACGTCGGTGCGCCCCGGCTGCTCGCCGTCGAGGTCGACCATCGCCGCCTGGGGCGAGCGCACGACGACCTCCTTGCCCCGGTAGAAACGTATCTTGGGATGGCCGACGTGACGCCCGCTGTAGACCTTGCCGATGTTCATGACCAGTTCAATCTTCCCGAGGTTGCCCACAGTGACAACGTCGAACAGGCCGTCGTCCATAACCGCCTCGGGGGCTATGCGCATTCCGCCGCCGAAGTACTGGCCGTTGGCGACGATGACCATGCACATCCGACCCCGTATCGGCTCACCACCGTCGATGACGATTTCCACATCTTTATTGCGGTAGCCGGCCATGGTGGCCAAGGTGCCCCACAGGAAGGAAATCTTCCCCCCTAGGGCCTTGGTCGTGCGGTTGACCCGGGCCACGGTGTCACCGCCCAGGCCCAAATCGCCGATGTTGATGAAGTGGCGGACGATCTCAACTCCGGCGTGATCGGTGAACTTCGCCCGCCCGAGGTCCAATCTCTTCGCTTCCCCGGCCCGGAGCCGCTCGATGGCCAGGTCCTCGTCCTTCGGCAGCCCCAGGGTCTTGATGAGGTCGCCGCCGGTGCCGCGATTGACGAGGCCAAGCCGCGCCCCGTCGCCCAGCCACTTCTCGCCATCGAAAAAGCCGTTGACCACTTCGTTGACCGTGCCGTCACCTCCGACGGCGACGATGGTCCGAAAACCCTCCAGCAGAGCCTTCCTGGTTATCTCGGTGGCCTCACCGGGTCTAGACGTGATCCGAACTTCGTGCTCCAATCCCGCCGCCTGGAGCTTGGCGGAGATGGAAGGCCAAGCCCTTCCCGTCGTCTTGTTGGCCGAGGCCGGGTTGACCACGGCCAGGACGGGTTTGGACCCGCTCGCCATATTCGTTTCCTCCCCCCGCTACCGGGACTCCCTGGCCGTTTGGCCGAGCTTTCTCGGACCAGGGTGTCCGCGGGGTTCCTATTTGCCCCGGAGGCGCCGTTTCCCTGGTGGCGGGGCAAGGTATGGATGGGCGGTGGAAGAAGCTACTTCGCGCCGGAGGACCGCGCGAGGCGGCGATTACGGACGCGGAGTCGCCGTCGCGCAAGGCGGCGCCGGAGCGAAAGTCCCGGAGGTGATGGGCGTGAGATGGGTTTGGGATCTCGAGGCGGCGCCACCGGTCCCGGCCGGTCCGCCGGAGAACGTGGAGGTCCGGCTCATTCCGGTCCAGGGCATCAGTGTCGCGGCGGGCAT
>Ga0315268_10004028_pt1 | contig 16028 bp, 15 predicted proteins | sample C1_top_MG_FD_204535 | JGI IMG/M metagenome (GOLD analysis project Ga0315268, IMG submission 204535) | Sediment microbial communities from Yellowstone Lake, YNP, Wyoming, USA - C1_top | ecosystem: Environmental > Aquatic > Freshwater > Lake > Sediment | place: USA: Wyoming | collected 2017-08-01
CCTGCGTTTGCATCGAATTGCTACGATGGCATCAAGGTGGGCCAGGCCAACTATCCATACAGCAGCCAATATGACCCGTCCAATTTTTATTACTACACAACAAACAACAATCAACCTGCTTACGGTGTGCTGCTCGGATGCAATATCAGTCCGGGGTTTGCGGTTGAGGCGGAATATAACTTGCTGGGAGGATTTGACGTCACTGGGAGATCAATCAAAGGTAGTTCTTTCGGCATGAGCGCGGTCGGATTTTTTCCGATGAGCCGGGAGTTTTCGTTGTTCGGCAAACTGGGGCTTGCCAATACCGCATTGAAAGATTCTCCCAGATCCGGTGCCTCTGTGAATGCCACCTTCAATTACAATTACACTGGCGTGACATTAGGTTTTGGCGGTCAATTCAATGTAAGCCGCGTAGCTGGCATTCGCTTCGGCTACGACGTTTACGAAATAATCGATGAGTTTAATTCTGTTAATAGCGTCGGAATGTTCAGCGTAGGCGGCATATTCAAGTTCTGATGCAGCGTAGAACAACCTAATGGAAGACATCATGAAACCAATTGCATTTGCTGCACTGTTCACCGCCTTTGTTGCCGCGCCTGCTGTGGCCGCTGACACCTACCTTGGCCTCAAGACCGGTCTGGCCACAACCAATTTTGACAACAAGATCAAGACTGACGAAGTCCGTGCGCCATTCGGTATGTTTGGCGGTTATCGGATCAACAAAATGCTGGCGGCCGAAGCTGAATTCATCAGCTTCGGCAAGGTTACTTTTGTGGGGGAGGATGCGAGATCCAACGCATTCAGCCTGAGCGCAGTAGGCTCGGTGCCCATGGACACAGGCTTGTCGGTATATGGCCATTCACTGTCCGGCTTGTCACTGTACGGCAAACTTGGCTTGGCTCTTGCAAATACAAAGCTGACCAGCAAAGCGAATGTCAGGCGTTACGGCATCACGTATGGCTTTGGCGGCCAATACGATATCGACCCCGCTGTGGCAGTGCGTGTGGGTTTTGATCATTACCAGCTTGGCGACAATCCCGCGACCGCTCCGAAAGGCACATCCAATGTCTTGTCTGTGGGCGGCATGTTCAAGTTCTGAGCGGCTTGCGGGGCGCTGCCTGTGTGCTGAGCTCGTTGGTAGCCCGGCTGGCGCAGAGCGCGCTCATTCTCGACAATAGGGCTGCTCTATGTAATATTGCCCAACGTCACACCATCTGCAGCATAATTGTACATAAGGGAGAAACCATGAAGAATATTCTGCTGGCAGTCACCTTTTCCGCATTTGCTTTGCCGGTACTGGCTGATACCACCGTCAACGGCAAGCTTTCCACACTGGGCCTCGGTGCAGAAGTGGCCTTTCCCGTGTCATCCTCTGTGGATGCGCGCATCGGGCTCAATAGCTATAAATATAATTTCAACAATACAACCACTTCGTCAGGAAATTCCACGGATTTCCGCGGGGATCTGAAACTGCAAAGCCTGCAGGCTTTGGCTGACTGGCACCCTTGGAGCGGTTCGTTCCGTCTCAGCGGCGGGCTGATGTATAACAACAACAAATTCGATATGACGGCTCAGCCAGTTGGCGGCAGCGTCAACATCGGCGGTGTGCCTTATGCCGTTTCCGGGTCTGAGTACGTGAATGCCACGGTTGATTTCAACAAGCTGGTCCCCTATCTGGGAATGGGCTGGGGGCGCACCCCCAGAAACACCGGGCTGTCGTTCACCAGCGATATCGGCGTCATGTTCCAGGGTTCGCCCAAGGGCAGTGTTACCACGAACATCTCCGGCGTGGCCGCGTCGGATATCAATCAGGCCAATGCCGACTTGAACGACGGCTTGAAGAACTTCAAGATATACCCCGTGCTGTCCTTCGGCATCGGATACACATTCTGATGGCACGAGCCTGACATCAGGCGGCAGTCTTTCGGCTGCCGCCTGATTCACAATCCCAGATCAGCCCACAGCGCATCCACCCTGCGCTTGACTGCCTCATCCATCACAATAGGCGTGCCCCACTCGCGCTGGGTTTCGCCCGGCCATTTGTTGGTCGCATCCAGTCCCATCTTGCTGCCCAGGCCGGATACCGGGCTGGCGAAATCCAGATAGTCGATCGGCGTGTTGTCCACCAGCAGGGTGTCGCGCGTCGGGTCGACGCGCGTGGTCATCGCCCAGATCACTTCCTGCCAGTTGCGGATGTCGATGTCGTCGTCCACGACGATGATGAACTTGGTGTACATGAACTGGCGCAGGTAGGACCAGATGCCGAACATCACGCGCTTGGCGTGCCCCGGATATTGCTTCTTGATCGACACCACGGCCAGGCGGTAGGAGCAGCCTTCCGGCGGCAGATAAAAATCGCTGATCTCGGGAAACTGTTTCTGCAGCAGCGGCACGAACACTTCGTTCAGCGCCACGCCCAGCATCGCCGGCTCGTCGGGCGGCTTGCCGGTATAGGTGCTGTGATAGATCGCATCGCGGCGCAGCGTGATGCGCTCGATGGTGAACACGGGGAAAGTTTCCTGTTCGTTGTAATAGCCGGTGTGGTCGCCATACGGCCCTTCGAGCGCGGTTTCACCCGGATGAATCACGCCTTCGAGCACGATCTCGGCGCTGGCCGGCACCTGCAAATCGCTGCCCAGACATTTCACCAGTTCGGTTTTTGCGCCGCGCAGCAATCCGGCAAACTGATACTCGGACAACGAGTCCGGCACCGGCGTGACCGCGCCCAGTATCGTCGCGGGATCGGCGCCGATCACGACTGCCAGCGGGAACGGCTGGCCCGGATGCTGTGCGCACCAGTCGCGGTAATCCAGCGCGCCGCCGCGATGCGCCAGCCAGCGCATGATGACCTTGTTCGGCGCGATCACCTGCTGCCGGTAGATGCCCAGATTCTGGCGCGGCTTGTTCGGCCCGCGTGTGACGACCAGTCCCCAGGTGATCAGCGGCGCTACGTCGCCCGGCCAGCAATGCTGGATGGGCAGCTTGCCCAGATCGACGTCATTGCCCTCCCACACCGTTTCCTGGCACGGCGCGCCGGACACGATCTTCGGCGCCATGTGCAGCACCTGTTTCAGCACCGGCCATTTTTCCCAGGCATCGCGCAGCCCCTTGGGCGGCTCCGGCTCTTTCAGATAGGCCAGCAGCTTGCCCACTTCGCGCAACGCGCTGACGCTCTCCTCGCCCATGCCCAGCGCCACACGGCGCGGCGTGCCGAACAGGTTCGCCAACACCGGCATGCTGTGCCCAGTGGGTTTTTCAAATAGCACCGCCGGCCCCTGCGCGCGCAGCACGCGGTCGCAGATTTCGGTCATTTCCAGATGCGGCGAAACGGTTGTGGTCACGCGTTTCAGCTCGCCGATTTTTTCCAGTTGCGCGATGAAATCGCGTAGATCGTGGTATTTCATGTCAAATGTTTACCCATCATGTAGGGGCGTATGGCAATACGCCCTGCGTGGCATGCCAAATTCTGGGAAAAGGGCGTATTGCCATACGCCCCTACGGTGGCATTGATTCTGGATTTAATAGGGCCTCGCCTCGCCCTCGGGGCGTGTCTTGAAGCGCTTGTGCAGCCAGAAATATTGCTCCGGCATTTCGCGCACGCGGTCTTCGATAAATTCGTTCATGCGGCGCGTGTCGGCGATGTCATCGCCGCTCGGATAATTCTCCCAGGCGGGGTAGAAGGTCAGCACATATCCTTCGCCACCCGGCAACAGCCGCGTGATGCTGGGCACGACCTTGGCGCCGGTCATCTGCGCCAGGCGCGGCACCGAGGTCATGGTCGCGGCAGGCACGCCGAAGAACGGAATGAATGCGCCGTCCTTGACGCCCTGATCCTGATCCGGCGGATAGATGAACGGCAGGCCTGCGCGCATTCCTTTGAGTATGGGCCGCAGCCCTTGCTGGCGCGAATACAGATGCTGCTTGCCGAAACGGGCGCGCTTTTGCAACAGCAATTCGGTCATATACCGGTTCTTCTGGTTGGCATACATGCACACCGTATCGGTGCGCTGCGCAACCCACTGTCCGCCGACATCCATGCCGACGAAATGCGGCGTAAGCAGGATCGCAGGCTGGCCTTTGATCGCATCGAAATGCTCGACGCCCTCGACACGGATCAGGCTGTTGATGCGCGCCGCACTCGACCACCACAGGATGGTGCGCTCGATGAGGCCGCGCCCGAACATCTTGAAGTGATCCCGCACCAGGCGCGCGCGCCGGGCATCGCTCATGTCGGGGAAGCACAGGCGCAGATTGACGGTCGCCACATGCCGCCGTTCTTTGGCCAGCGCATGCAGCAGCAGCCCCAAGCCGTTGCCGATTGCGACCAGCACGCGGAACGGCAGGAAGTGCAACAGCCACAGCAGAAAAACACCCAGCCGTATCAATTCGCACTCCTGGCAGGATTGAGAATCCTGGATTGCGCATTGCGCGAAACACGTTGCGCCATTTTTTTACTCAATCCTCGCTCCTCGATCCTCAATCCTCGGCGCAACGCCTGCAGGCACTTTGTAACGGTTGTAGCTCCACAGATATTGCGCGGGGCTGGTGAGCACGATTTTTTCCAGTGCGGCATTGATCTGCGCGGTGAGCGGAATCCCCGCTTGGATGACCAGAGGTTCGATGCGAATGATAAAACCCTGGCCGCGCGGCAGGCGCTCGGCATAGCACATCAGCACCGTTGCGCCGCTGGATTCCAGCAGGCGGCCTATCAGCGTCATCGTGTACGCGGGGCGGCCGAAGAAATTCGCCCACTCGCCCTCCCCGCCGCCCGGCACCTGGTCCGGCAGCACGCCGATCAGTTCGCCGCGCTTGAGCGCCTTGTACAGCGCGCGTATCCCGCCGACATCGGCGCGCGCCAGGCGCATCTGCTCGCGCTGGCGGCCATTGCGCATCACCTCATCCAGCCATGCGCGTTTGGGCACGCTGTACATGCTGGTGATCGGCAGGCGGGTCGCGATATACAAGGCGATGACTTCGAAGCAGCCCATGTGCGGCGTCAGCATGATCACGCCCTTGCCGGCTGCGTGTGCGGCGGCTACATGCTCCCAGCCGTGGCATTCCCGGACCTTGGCGATCACCTCGCTCACCGGCCGCCGCCACACCCAGGGCAGCTCGGCCATGCCTTTGCCGGCTTCGGCCACGGTGGCTTTCAGCACGCGATCGAAATCCGCTGCGGGGCGGCCCTCCAGTGCATGCGCAAGATTTTCGCGCAGGCGTCTGGCATACGAGCCCGACAGCAGGTAAGAGATCCAGCCCAGCGCCGCACCGAGGCGATGCAGCACGCTCAAAGGCAGATATGCCAGCGAATTGAACAGCCAGACTATGAAGGAAGAACCCATGGGTGGAAACAGTAGAAAAAACCGATTATTTGTTATAATGCCGCCCTTTTCATCCTAGCCGAAAGCGTGCGGACTGCCATGAGCGAATATTTCTTTACATCCGAATCAGTATCCGAAGGTCATCCAGATAAAGTCGCGGATCAGATTTCCGATGCGATTCTGGACGCCATTCTAGCGCAGGATCCCTATGCGCGTGTAGCTGCAGAGACATTGGTCAACACTGGCCTGGTGGTATTGGCCGGTGAAATCACCACCACCGCGAACGTGGACTACATCCACACCGCGCGCGACACGATCAAGCGCATCGGCTACGACAACACCGAATACGGCATCGACTACAAGGGCTGCGCGGTGCTGGTCGCCTACGACAAACAAAGCCCGGACATCGCGCAGGGCGTGGATCGCGCGTCCGACGACTTTCTCAATCAGGGCGCGGGCGACCAGGGCCTGATGTTCGGCTACGCCTGCGACGAGACCGACACGCTGATGCCGCTGCCGATCTATCTGGCGCACCGCGTGGTCGAGCGCCAGTCGCAGCTGCGCCGCGACGGCCGCCTGAACTGGCTGCGCCCGGATGCGAAATCGCAGGTCACGATCAAGTATGTCGACGGCAAGCCGCATTCTATCGACACCGTTGTATTGTCCACCCAGCACGCGCCGGAGTTGTCTCTGGAGACCATCCGCGAAGCAGCGATTGAAGACATCATCAAGCCGGTGCTGCCGAAAGAGCTGATCAAGGGCGACATCAAATTTCTGGTCAACCCCACCGGCCGTTTCGTCATCGGCGGCCCGCAGGGCGATTGCGGCCTGACCGGGCGCAAGATCATCGTTGACACCTACGGCGGCGCAGCCCCGCACGGCGGCGGTGCATTCTCCGGCAAGGACCCGTCCAAGGTCGACCGTTCCGCTGCCTATGCCGGCCGCTACGTGGCGAAGAACATCGTCGCCGCCGGCCTGGCCAGCAAGTGCCTGATCCAGATTTCCTACGCCATCGGCGTGGCCCAGCCCACCAGCGTGTGGGTCACCACTTACGGCACAGGCAAAGTCTCGGACGAGAAGATTGCGGAGCTGGTGAAGCGCCATTTCGACCTGCGTCCGAAAGGCATCGTGCAGATGCTCGACCTGCTGCGCCCGATCTACCAGAACACCGCCGCGTACGGCCACTTCGGCCGCGAAGAGCCGGGGTTCACCTGGGAGGCGACAGACAAGGCAGCGGCGTTACGCGCAGACGCAGGACTTTAACTTCGGTGACAAGTCATGTAGGTTGGGTTAGCAGTTTTATCGCGTAACCCAACATTGAGGTTTAAATTTGTAACGATGGGTTACGGCTTTGCCTAACCCATCCTACAAAATCACCACCCTCCGAGGGGTGCTGCAGCGGGGCTGGACTCAGTCCCCCGTCAGGCTCGGAGCCAGTGGTTTTCACGTTTCAACTGCACCCATTCATTAACCACTTATGAATGGAGTTTAAGATGAACACTGTTACCAAAGAGTTTTCCGACTACAAAGTTGCCGACATGTCCCTGGCTGCATGGGGACGCAAGGAACTGGCCATCGCCGAAATCGAGATGCCCGGCCTGATGGCGATCCGCAATGAATACGCCGCGGTGAAGCCGCTCAAGGGCGCGCGCATCACGGGCAGTCTGCACATGACCATCCAGACCGGCGTGCTGATCGAAACGCTGACCGCATTGGGCGCGGAAGTGCGCTGGGCGTCGTGCAACATCTATTCCACGCAGGATCATGCCGCCGCCGCGATCGCCGCGACCGGTACGCCGGTGTTCGCCTACAAGGGCGAGACGCTGACCGAGTACTGGGATTACACGCACCGCATTTTCGAATGGACGGACGGCGGCTATTCCAACATGATTCTGGACGACGGCGGCGACGCCACGCTGCTGCTGCATCTGGGCGCGCGCGCCGAGAAGGATGCCACGCTGCTGAACAATCCCGGCTCGGAAGAAGAGACCTGCTTGTTTGCGGCTATCAAGGCCAAGCTGGCTGTCGACAAGACCTGGTATTCCATCCGTCTGGCCGCGATCAAGGGCGTGACCGAGGAAACCACCACCGGCGTGCACCGTTTGTACCAGATGCACGAGCGCGGCGAGCTGAAATTCCCGGCGATCAACGTGAACGATTCCGTGACCAAGTCCAAGTTCGACAATCTGTACGGCTGCCGCGAATCCCTGGTGGACGGCATCAAGCGCGCCACCGACGTGATGATCGCCGGCAAGATCGCCGTGATCGCCGGCTACGGCGACGTGGGCAAGGGTTCGGCACAGGCGATGCGCGCGCTGTCGGCGCAGGTATGGGTAACCGAGATCGACCCGATCTGCGCGCTGCAGGCGGCGATGGAAGGCTACCGCGTGGTCACGATGGATTACGCCTGCGAACACGGCGACATTTTCGTCACCACCACCGGCAACTACCATGTGATCACGCACGACCACATGAAGAAGATGAAGAACCAGGCCATCGTGTGCAACATCGGCCACTTCGACAACGAAATCGACGTCGCCTCGCTCAAGCAATACCAGTGGGAAAACATCAAGCCGCAGGTCGATCATGTGATCTTCCCTGACGGCAAACGCATTTTGTTGCTGGCCGAAGGTCGTCTGGTGAACCTGGGTTGCGGCACCGGTCATCCGTCGTACGTGATGTCGTCCTCGTTCGCCAACCAGACCATCGCTCAGATCGAGCTGTTCACGCGCACCAAGGAATATCCGGTCGGCGTGTACACGCTACCCAAGCATCTGGACGAGAAAGTTGCGCGCCTGCAGCTGACCACGCTGAACGCGCAGCTGAGCGTGCTGACCGACCAGCAGGCCGCCTACATCGGCGTGCCCAAGGAAGGTCCGTACAAGGCGAACCACTATCGCTACTAAAAGCAGGATGCAAGGATGCGGGATTCAGGATGCTGCAGGGAAGTTTTTCCTGAGTCCCGCATCCCGCATCCTGATGCATATGCGACTCATACTGATCCGGTTCCGCAGCACGGGGCCAGAACTATCGATCATGACAAACTTCCATGACAAACAATAAATCTTTCAGCTTCGAATTCTTTCCGCCGCAAACGCCGGAAGGTGTGGAGAAACTCACCGCCACGCGCAAGCAGCTGGCGATGCTCAAGCCGGAATTTTTCTCCGTCACGTTCGGCGCGGGCGGCTCCACGCAGGACCGCACGATGGAGACCATCCGCCAGATCAAGGCCGAGGGCTACAACGCCGCGCCGCATTTGTCCTGTGTCGGCTCCACGCGCGAGAATATCCGCGCGTTGCTGGATGCCTACAAGGACATGGGCATCAGGCGCATCGTCGCACTGCGCGGCGACCTGCCTTCCGGCATGGGCAGCATAGGCGAATTCCAGTACGCGAACGAACTGGTGTCGTTCATCCGCGCGCACAGCGGCGAACACTTTCACATCGAGGTCGCGGCCTATCCCGAGTTTCACCCGCAAGCAAAATCGCCGCGCGATGACCTGCTCAATTTCAAGCGCAAGGTCGTGGCCGGGGCGAACTCCGCGCTCACGCAATATTTTTACAACGCCGACGGCTACTTCCGCTTCGTGGAGGAGTGCCGCAAGATGGGCGTCACTATCCCCATCGTGCCCGGCATCATGCCTATCATGAAATTCTCGCAGCTGGCGCGCTTCTCCGACGCCTGCGGCGCGGAGATTCCGCGCTGGATGCGCAAGACGCTGGAAAGCTACGGCGACGACAGCGCCTCGGTGCAGGCATTCGGTCTCGAAGTGGTGACGCAGCTGTGCGAGAAGCTGCTTGCGGGCGGCGCGCCCGGCTTGCACTTCTACACGCTGAACCAGGCCGCGCCCGCGCTGGAAATATGGAAACGACTAGGGTTGAAATAAGCGTTGCATGTTTCACCTCTGCCCTCGGTAGCGGAAGCCCAAGGAGGGTGAAGGACGTCCTTTAAATTTTCTTGTTTCTCCCGCCCTTTGCTCCCCAGGGCTAAATGCGCTCCCTTCGACTTTTGCGCACACTACCCAAGTGATCAAGCTGCACATATCCAAGGGGAAAATTTTTTCCCCCAAGCCATTCAGCTTGCCAACATTTCGGTAACCCATTGACGCCACGTATCCCAAATGATACATTTGCCAGCATGAGAAATCTTGAGAAAACACGCGAGTATCAAGATTGGTTTACGGGCTTGTCTGACAAGTTAGTCAAGGCGCGTATACAAGCACGAATTGACCGTTTGCAGGATGGCAATGCGGGTGATGTTTCTCCTGTAGGCGCAGGAGTGAGTGAGTTGAGGTTGCATTTTGGTAGCGGCTGGCGCGTCTATTACACCGAACGCAATGGGCAAATCATTATTCTGCTGGCGGGCGGCAACAAAAGTACGCAAGAGCACGACATTAAGCTGGCAATAAAACTGGCAAACAACTTGTAGGAGACAGCGATGATTAAGACAAAAACCACACCATACGATTCAGCTGAGTATCTCAAAACCGATGAAGATATGGCGCTCTACCTAGACGCATGTCTCGAAGAAGCAGGGGATGATGCGGCATTTATCGCCAAGGCACTCGGCACCATCGCGCGCGCCAAGGGCATGACGCAACTCGCCAAGGAAACTGGCCTGGGCCGCGAGAGTCTATATAAGGCGCTATCTGGCGAAGGCAACCCAAGTTTTGCCACTATCCTCAAGGTCGCGTCTGCATTGGGCATCAAATTACACGCACGGAGTGCACACCCGGTATGAAAGCACCTGAACTCTTATTGCCCGCGGGCACGCTGGAAAAAATGCGCGCCGCCTACGCCTTCGGCGCGGATGCGGTGTATGCCGGCCAGCCGCGCTACAGCCTGCGCGCACGCAACAACGAATTCCAGTTGGAAGAATTACAGACCGGCATACAGGAAGCGCATGCGCTGGGCAAAAAGCTTTTCGTCGCCAGCAACCTGATGCCGCACAACGCCAAGGTGAAGACCTATATGGCGGACATGGAGCCGGTGATCGCGATGAAGCCGGACGCGCTGATCATGGCCGATCCCGGCCTGATCGCGATGGTGCGCGAGCGCTGGCCGGAAGTGGATGTTCATTTGTCGGTGCAGGCCAACACGGTGAATTACGCGGCGGTGAAATTCTGGAAATCGCTGGGGCTCACGCGCGTGATCCTGTCGCGCGAACTGTCGCTGGACGAGATCGAGGAAATCCGCCAGCAGTGCCCCGACATGGAGCTGGAAGTGTTCGTGCACGGCGCGCTGTGCATCGCCTATTCCGGGCGCTGCCTGCTGTCCGGCTACTTCAATCACCGCGACGCGAACCAGGGCACCTGCACCAACTCCTGCCGCTGGGATTACAAGGTGGACAGCGCGGCAGAGGACGGCACCGGCGACATTCGGCCGCTTCTTGATTTTGAAACCCCGACAAAGCGGATCGATTTTGATTTCGACAAGGCATTGAGTGAAAGCGCGCTGTCCGATTGCGGCTCGCAGCCGCGTCACCCGCTGGCAGACAATGTCTACGTGATCTCGCGCAAGGACCATCCGGGCGAACTGATGCCGGTGCTGGAGGACGAGCACGGCACCTACATCATGAACTCGAAAGACCTGCGCGCGGTGGAGCACGTCGAGCGGCTGGCGAAGATCGGCATCGATTCGCTGAAAGTCGAAGGCCGCACCAAGTCGATCTACTACGTCGCGCGCACCGCACAGGTGTATCGCCAAGCGATCGACGATGCGGTGGCCGGACGCCCGTTCAACTACAGCCTGCTGGGCGCGCTGGACGCGCTCGCCAGCCGCGGTTACACCGACGGCTTCTACGAGCGCCACCACACGCACGAGCAGCAGAATTACATGCTCGGCCATTCGGTCAGCACGCGCCAGCAATACGTCGGCGACATCGTGAGCTGCGCTGACGGCGTCGCGGAGATCGACGTGAAAAACAAATTCCAGGTGGGCGACAAACTGGAAATCCTCCACCCTTCCGGCAACCAAATCGTCGAACTTGGCGAGATGCACAACCTTGACGGCACGGCGATGACCGTCGCCCCCGGCAGCGGGCATCGTGTGCGGATACCGTTGCGGGGTGAACTGGCGAAGGGCATGGTGGCGAGGTTTATATGACCCTAAAGCGCGATAGACAGGTGGTCACATGTTACTGTAAGGTAGCAACCTGCTTTTCGAGTATTGTCCATCCAAGTAGAGGGAAATATGCCAAACCCGCTTAAAGCGCTCGACCAACATGTTGGTTTGGCGCTTAATCATTATGCCGGCTTGCTTGAAGATCATTTTGAATGCGATGCAATCGCTTATGTTGGATCAATTCATCCTTTCTTCCTTTCCCAGTATCTCGAGACAATTGAGGCAATACAGCGCAACCCAGAAAAGTTAAATCAAAAAAATCCAAAACGTCTCGTTATAGTTTTGACTACGGGCGGCGGTATTGTTGAGGCTGTAGAGAAAATGGTGGAAATTACTCGTCATTTTTATGACGAAGTATTTTTCGTTATTCCTGATGCTGCAATGTCTGCTGGAACAATTTGGTGCATGTCTGGCGACAAAATTTATATGGATTACGCCTCGTCGCTTGGCCCTATTGACCCGCAAGTAGCAACCACTGATGGGCGCTTTGTCCCTGCTCTGGGTTATTTGGATAAAGTTAATGAACTTATAAAGAAATCTACCGGTGAAGGAAGCCACCTTTCTGAAGCCGAGTTTATGATGTTAAAGAATCTAGACCTTGGAATGCTTCGCAGATATGAGCAAGCAAAAGACCTCTCCGTTTCTTTGTTAAAGAAGTGGTTGGTTGATTTCAAATTCAAAAATTGGAATGTTCATAAAACTTCCAACCCTGGATCATCTGTTACGCCAGAAGAGAAAGTTGCTAGGGCAGAAAAAATTGCCAATGATTTGAGTGACAACAATAGGTGGCACTCTCACGGCAGGATGATTGGGATGAAAACCTTACAAAACGAAATAAAGCTCGAAATTGATGACTATTCAACAATTGAGCCATTGAGAACAAATATTAGGATGTACAGTGGACTTTTGTCAGATTATCTGGAAAGACAAGGTATTCAAGTGATGATCCATAACAGGAGGCTAGGATGAACCTACAAGAATCTGTTGCTAAAGCAGTTCAGGCATATGAAAGCTCTTTACAAAAAGCCGATCGGGGTGCAATTGATAATTTTGAGTCGCAGTATCAAAAGTTGCTTGGACGGGGACTGATCGAGGAAGCCAAGTATAATTTGGCGCCAATTAGCACATTGCCAATTGGTGCTGGCTGTATTCTTCCAAACCAAAAATAATCATTTAAATACGTGTACCAATGGCCTGCTTTGCAGGCTGTTTTATATTTATGATCCTCTCCACCCTCGCCCAATCCGACCGCTACGCCGCACTGCATCCGCTGTTTCCGCGCGCGTTCGAGTTCATCCGCAACACCGATCTGAACGCGCTCGCGCCGGGGCACTATCCCGTCGTCGGCGATGACTTGTTCGCGATCGTCGAGCATGTTGCCGGGCGCAGCAGGGAAGCGGCGCAGCTGGAATGCCATCGGCGTTACATCGACATTCAGCTGGTGCTGGAAGGCGTGGACGAGATGGGCTGGAAGCCGCTGGGCGACTGCCGCGAGCCGGTGAGCGATTACAGCGCGGAGCGCGACATCCAGTTTTTCCGCGATGCGCCGGCCAGCTGGATCGCCACGCCGCCCGGCGCGTTCTGCATTTTCTTTCCGGAAGATGCGCACGCGCCGCTGGTGAGTGCAGGGAATGTCCGCAAGGTGATATTCAAGATCGCGGCGGATTACGCAGTCTGAATAAAAATCAGCGCCGGGCGCTATTGTAGGCTGGGGTGAGGGACGAACCCCGGCATCATCCAGCCTCGAATCGCTGGGGTTCGCAAGCTCACCCCAGCCTACAGAAGCATCAGCGGGGCTTATTTTTTGACGTTGGCGGCGTTGGGCTTGACCGCGGGTATGTTCTTTTCCTCGGCTGCCACCAGCTTACCGTTCAGCGTTCTGATCTCGATATCCTTTTCGGCGATCTGAACGTCCTGTTCAACCAGCTTCGCAATCTTCTCGGCCAGCTGCGCATCCTTCTGGCTGAGTTGCGCCGATTTTTCTGCGAGCAGCTTGTCCCTTGCGCCGATCTGCGTCGCTATTTCATTCATCTGGGTAATTTTATCTGCGAGCTCTGCGGCTTTTGCGGCGAGCAGGCTGTCCTTGGCGGCAAGCTGCGCATCCTTGTCGCCTAGCTGCGCGTTCGCCTCTTTCAGGCGGGTCTCCAAATCCTGTATCTGTTTGTTCGTGGACGCCAGAGACTGCTCAGACTTCTGCTGCAACTCTCGGGACTGCGACAGCTCGCCGGCAAGTTTTGTGATCTCCGCAACCTGCGCATCCATCGGCTGGTCGCGCATATCCTTTTGCGCCAGTGCCCGGGAAATGCTGAGCAGATGATCTTCTTCCTGCAGCACGACTTTTTCTGCGGACGCCTTGAACTGAATTTGCAGCGCCACCATGCGCTCGCTCACATATTTCGCATGGCGCGCGGCAAACAGCGCGTCGCTGCCGGCGCGTTTCACCGCGTCTTCATCGTGCGGCGCCTGTGCGATCCGCGCTGCGGCATCCTGATAGACGCGCAGCGCCTCGGCCAGCGTTGATACGGCCTGCTTGTCGCTGTCGCGTTTGCGGGTTTCTTCGTTGATCACATCGCTGTCATGCAGTGCGGTGTACTGCACGGCTCTGACATCCAGCGCCTGCAGGGCCTTGGCCAATTCGCCCCTGTCCTTGTCGATCTTGTCGCCCTTTTCCAGTTCGACTTTTTCGATCAGGCCGGAGAAGTCGGCGACGACCTTCTGGTATTCCCTGGGATAAATTTTATCGGCGTTTTCTTTGTCCAGTTGTTCTTTTATTTTGAGTTCATCGGCAAAAGTTTTTTTAACATTTGCCATGACGACCAGCCCCTTGTCGAGGATCGCATCGCCCTTGGCCAGATCGCTGATCAATTCGTTCTTGGTTTTTTTTGCCAGTGCTTCCCGGCTGTCCTGCAATATCTTGTCGGCCTCGCGGAAATAGTTGGGCGCAAGGAATGGCATGTCGCTGTTGATCGCGTCGTAGATGCGTTTGTCGAATTCGGTGACAGCCTCTTTCGCGCTCAGCGTGCTGTACTTGGCCCGTTGTTCTTCCGAAACGCTGACGGATTTGCCCACATTGGTCGCGCAGCCTGCCAGCAGCAAAGCGAACATGAGGAAGCGCATAGCTGCCGCGATACTAATCATCGAATGCCACATCGCCTTCATCGACCTTTGCCCCCATCTGAATGTTTTTGAAATCGAACAGGCTGCCGTCCATCAGGTGCGACGGCTTGACGTTCTGCATCGCGGTGAAGATGGTCTGCGAACGGCCCGGGTACTGGTGCTCCCACTCGGCCAGCATCTGCTTGATGTTCTGGCGCTGCAGGTTTTCCTGCGCGCCGCACAGATTGCACGGGATGATCGGGAACTCCATCGCACGCGCAAATTTCGCGATGTCCTTTTCCGCGCAATAGGCCAGCGGGCGGATCACGATGTGGTCGCCCTTGTCGGTGACCAGTTTGGGCGGCATGGCTTTCAGTTTGCCGCCGAAGAACATGTTCAGGAACAGCGTCTCTATCATGTCGTCGCGATGGTGCCCCAGCGCGATCTTGTTCGCGCCCAGTTCGCTGGCCACCTTGTAGATGATGCCGCGGCGCAGGCGCGAACACAGCGAGCAGGTGGTCTTGCCCTCGGGGATTTTTTCCTTGACGATGGAATAGGTGTCCTGCGTTTCGATGCGGTATTCCACGCCTATGGATTTGAAATATTCCGGCAGCACATGGTCGGGGAAGCCCGGCTGTTTCTGGTCCAGATTCATCGCGATCAGGCGGAAGTCGATCGGCGCGCGCTTCTGCAGAGCGCGCAGAATTTCCAGCAAGCTATACGAGTCCTTGCCGCCGGACATGCACACCATCACGGTGTCGCCTTCCTCGATCATGTTGAAGTCGCCGATGGCGCGTCCGACCTGGTGCTCAAGGCGTCCGCGCAGGCGATTGAAGTTGCTGGAGTGATGCTCGAAATGAATGGGTTGGGTGACTGCGTTCATGTTTTCAATTTCAAAAATTATTGCTGCTTGTGGCGGACGTATTCCATACGTGGCTGGGCGTATTGCCATACGTTATCGGGCGTATTGCCATACGCCCCTACGGGCGTTGATGTTCTCGGTTTCAAATGTTGATGCTTCTGCCACCGTCTACGGCGATGATCTGCCCGGTGATATAAGGCGCGTCGTACAGCAGGAATTGCACGGTCCTGGCGATGTCGTCCGGCTCGCCCTCGCGCTTGAGCAGCGTGTGCGCGACGATCTTGCGGCGCTGTTCTTCGTCCACCCAGTCCGCGCTTTCGGGCCAGATGATCACGCCGGGCGCGACCGCATTGACGCGCACCTGCGGCGCCAGTTCCTGCGCCAGACCGCGCGTCAGCGCCGACAGCCCGGCCTTGGCCACGCTGTACAGCAGGTGGCCGTGCATCGGGCGCTCGGCGTGTATGTCGACGATATTGATGATCGCGCCGTGGTTGCGGCGCAGCTCGGGTGCGGCCGCCTGCGCCAGCAACAGCGGCGCTTTCAGGTTGGTACCGATCAGGTCGAGCCAGTGCTGCTCGGCAATATCGGCCAGCGGCATCGCGTAGAAACTGGAGGCATTGTTGATCAGCG
>Ga0315268_10004029_pt1 | contig 16025 bp, 30 predicted proteins | sample C1_top_MG_FD_204535 | JGI IMG/M metagenome (GOLD analysis project Ga0315268, IMG submission 204535) | Sediment microbial communities from Yellowstone Lake, YNP, Wyoming, USA - C1_top | ecosystem: Environmental > Aquatic > Freshwater > Lake > Sediment | place: USA: Wyoming | collected 2017-08-01
TTCATTTTGTTTTACCTCCTTTTTGTTTTAAATTAATTTCATCAATCAATTCCTGAGCAGATTGCTCTCTTTTGATTATTCTTATTCGTTTAAAATAATTCTCTCTGAAGTCATCATCGAGATAGCATTCTATGGGTATCATAATTCTTTTTCCTTTTTTCAGATTATCGTATTTTTCTTTGCATTCTTGGCAATAATAACATAGAAATTCTATTTGTCCTGTTTCTGGATTTGTTCTTTCGTCTAAAGTATCACCGCAACAAATAGATATATTCCCAGTCTTTGAATTTATCTCTGGCTTTCCGCAACCTCTCATTTTTTATCCTCCTTGTATATCTTCCTGCAAAACTCATCAAAATCGTCTGGATAAAAGTCCTCTACTTGCTCCGGCAAACAGTGGAAATCATCTGCAAACTCTTTTTTAAGGTCACTTTTATTCCACTGCATAAAATCAGAAAATCCCTCATCTTCCTTGTCTTCTTGCTCTTCCTTAGCAAGTCCTTCTGCTTCTCTATGTTGCTCAAATAATGTTGGTTTGCTCATTTTCTACCTCCGACTTTTCGTCTATCTCTGCTTTCCAAGTCTCTACATCTCTTAATTCGTCTGGCACAATTCCGTCCTTCCAGACTTCTGGCAGATGTGCAAAAGTCGTACAACTTTGGTCTGTCATTTTGCCTCCAATCGAGCCTTTTCAGACTCGAAGAAATCTTTTAATTCTCGGGCAACTGATTGCCAGATATAAACCTGCGCTGCAATTTCGTCTGCGATAACTGCTGCTGGTTGTTTATTTCCTAATTCTACAAGGGTTTTATAAACTCCTTTGTAGGCTTTTACTTCTTCAGAAATCCTGTCGCCGATTGTTTTTCCTGTTGTTTTTTTTGTTTCCATTTTTTCCTAAAGCGTCTTGTTGTCAAGATGCGCTCGGTTTATCTTATGAATATAATGTATTTATGATTATATATATCTTTCTGTTCCTAATTTGTCACCCAAAAGTCACAGCATTTAGCCGAATTTAGTTTGTCGCAATAGACGCATTTGAATTTATAGTCGATGACGTTCTTGGTTTCTCTATTGTGCCAGTTGCCACAGAACCTACACCTTATTCGTATCTTGTATCTTTTTTGCATAATGCCAAAAGTTAGTCTTTCCTGATTTGTATAGTTTGAAATATTCAGTCAACTCTTCTTTTGACAGTTCCCTGCCTATTTCGCTCAGAAAAAAGCTCTGAACGCTCTTGGTCATCTCCTCTTGGCTTGCTGGTTTCCTGAATGAAAAAATCTCCTCAGATATTTCTATCCCCTTGGATTTCTCGCCGTTATATTCCTTTTCAATATTTTGATTGCTTTTTATTTCTGTTTTCATTGTCTTACTTTTCTTTGTTGTTTTACTAATACTAACGCATTTCTGACTTGCAACTTTGGTTAGTGTGACGTAAAATCGCCAGATTTGTTCGCTTGTCTAAGCGTCAGTCTCCAGCTAGTTACTCACCTCGTATGAAAGTTGCTAAACAGCTCCTTAAGATAAGCCAGAAGTTTTTGTGGATTTAACCAAACTCCAGCCATTTTCGAGCCCTGTTCCTTCCGACTTCAGGTTGACCTGATTTAAGACTCATATCATCGTCTCGTTGTTGTTGGCATTTCTCTACTCACGAATTGCTTACCTTGCACTGGGACGTGCCTATTTTCATATGCTTTTTGTCTTTGTCTTCAAAGCAGTGATTCCCATTGTAGAATTACTCCATTTTTGCCATATTTATATCTTTCCCTTAGAATGCTGTCACTTTTGGGTGGGGGGATTGCAATGTGAATCACCATCAGAACTATCCCCTCTTTAGTTTAATTCATATGGTTTTTATATTTATCGGAGAATGAGAATTATGGTCTTCTTTCCGAGGTACTTCTTGGAGACTCCTACTTTTGCGCTGGTTCCATATTTTGTGACCTCTGATTTTAGGATTTCCTCAATTCCCAATCCGTCGAGCTTTTCCTTCAAATCCGCAATATCCAATATCTCTGCCATAGATATGATAGATATTCCATATTTATAAACTTTGTTATTTGAAAATTTTAAAAAAAAAATTGAAAGTTATTTTTCTGGTTGTGTCAAATCAACATATTTAGGTGCTTCGTTTGTCACTGCCCATTTTCTTATCACGTTGGCTAATAGAGCCCCAAAGGCTGCTATAAGAGGCGCATACGCACCGAAGTCTATGTTTCCAAAGTATTCTGTCGCATAGGTAAGAATGGCTCCTGCCAGTCCTATACCGAACCCTTTGGCTATACTTGTAAGGTCTTCCCTGTCAAGCTGAAATCTTTGACTTCCCATAGAATTAAGGCGTCTTTTTGATATTTAAAGCTTTTGTTTCGTCTGCAACCTGTTTAAATTCTCTGTATAAATGGTCGTATTCGTCATAGACTTCTGCCTTGCAATTGGCTCTTATTTCACCCAATAATGTTTCCATATGGCTTCTGTTTCTTTCTGTGTCCGAAATAACTAACTCATCAAACATACGTCTAATTCTTCCATAATACTCCCCACTGGCGCTGACTATTTTTTGATTTATCAAAATGATATAGGAACCCCTATTTTTTTATAAGTATAAGAACCTGAAGAACCAACTGTCCCATTACCTCCTGCCGTAGGGGCGTGAGCTGTAAATCCACCTGCGGCAGCAGTTGTTCCTGCAGACCCTCCATTTCCAGCCGAACCGCCATTCATAGTTTTAGAACCACTATCTGTTAGATTGCTATAGTAAAAATAAATATTTCCGGCATTGCCACCTCCACCTCCTCCACCTCCTCCACCTCCGCTTGCAAATCCTTCACTATTATATGCGTCTACATCCCCTAATCCTCCAGAACCTCCATTAGTTCCCGCACTTCCGCTTGTATTTATTGTCCCAGTGAAATTTAATCTTTTGCATCTAAAATATATATGCAAACCACTTTTGCCTGCCTGTCCACCTGCACCTCCGCCCGCTCCACCTGCTGCATAATAACCAACTCCGTTTTTATCTGCCCAACCTCCTCCGCCGTTAGTTCCGTAACTGCCCCCTCCTCCAGAGCCTCCAGTTGCTGATGCGAAATAACCTCCGCCACTTTGTCCTTTAGCTATTGATGCACCAGCGCCACCTCCACTCCCCGTATTTCCTGCATTTCCTGCCGACTGTCTTGTAGCACTCTCATCTCCAACATATACGTTTATTCCCGCTGCAGACGCTCCTATGCTATTTGAACCAGAAGCTCCAGCACTTCCATTTTGTGAAGCCGGACCAGACCATCTCACAGCAACGCCTCCTCCAGAGCCTCCTCCACCGAAACCACTACTCCCTCCTCCTGTGTTGATATAATTTCCGATATAATCCCTGCCTCTTCCACCTCCTCCACCTTCTCCTACGCTCGGACAATTAAAAGTTGTAGACTTATATGTATATGAACTTGTTATTTGCCCATAATAGTTTAATTGAGAAGTAACTCCTCCGTCAATTTGAGAAGTTCCCTTGCATAAAATAATCATAACTGCTCCAGAAGTATCTTGCGTAGATAGAATGCATCCACTACCCAACGTCATTTTCGTGAATTGATATAATCTGTTTGTTTTTAGATAAAGTGTGTTTCCTGAGACGGAATAATCAGTCGGACTTGTCATATTACCGTAAGTCTTTGTTCCAGTAGTAAAATATAATTCTCCGTCAGAACCATTGCCGAATTGCGTAGAACTAACTAAAAAGCCTTTCTTTTTAGGTTTTGCCATTATTCCTCCTCAATGAAGCATATAACTTTTGAGCCACTTGCAACTATCCCATAATAAGCACTTGTTGAAGACATATCTTGGAATGTATCTCCTGATAAAATAGGATAACCATTGCTTGTAGTTACAGAACTATCGTCCCCTAAATAAATAGTGCTGTCACTAAGATTTTGCAAAACTATTTTCTTTCGGCTTGAATTTGCTGACTTGATTAAAGTAGCTGAGCCTGTTACAGTTATCTGGTTTGTTGACATTGCCATTAGTTAGTTACCTCGAAATATCTTAAATCGTTGCTTCCTCCACTTGCTATTGCGTAAATTGCATCATTATCATTGTAAACATAAGTATCCCCTGAAAGTATTTTATAGCCATTGCTTGTTGTTACTCCGCTGGTTCCTATATAAATATCCGTCGCTGAATTGTTATAAATAAGCATCGTAACTCTATTAGTGTTAGAAGCAAGTATTTGTATTGCTACGCCTGTGACTGTTTTATTTCCATAATTCACATTATTCCCATAAACCCCGAAATAACATAAATTAGCGTCCTGACCATAGAAAATATCTCCATCTATTTTGGGGAAAATTCCTGTCCCTGTCATTGCATATTCTCCGCCACTTTCCCTGTGACTAAAAATTTAATTATATCGCTTCCAGTAATCCACATAGCCCTTTCGTTTGCTTGTTGAACTAACTTTACCTTTATTTCTTCCTTATTTGCTAATTGGCTTAGCATATCCTCAGCTTGTTTTGAAAATTTTATCTCCATTAGTTTATCACATCCTTTTCTGTTATGATTACCTGAACACTCGCATCTTTGGTTATTCCCATAAACACTGCGTGACTCATCATCTTTGCTGGTGTGTCTGCGTTGAACAGTCCAAACTCACTTAGAGTAACTCCGTTAGCTTCTGTTGTAAGTAAGACTCCTTGGGTTGTTACATTCAGGTTTGGCTCATCGAAAGTAACGGCACTTGTCGCTTTAGTAAATGTCCAACTTGCTAATGCAGTATCTGCTGGACTTGGGGTTGCTGTTCCTATTCCTACTTCAAAATTGATAGGAGCGGTATAATCTGGCACTGCCTTGAATGTCCTGTTCAAGGCTATCAGTCTTCCCGAATTAGTTATTAAAGTGCCTGTTCCCATAGTTTTTTTATGTTATCTTGATATTTAAATATTCTGATGACATTTAGTGATATTGGTCTATCGTAATCTTATCCACTTCGCCAGCAGTATTGATTATCCTCCATCTTAAATCAATTCCTGTATTTGTAAAAGTATGTAATATTCCATTTGTAACACTTTCCCAATGAGTTCCCCCATCAGAGGTTAAATAGTATTGATAAGGAAAAGCTCCGCCATTTTCAATCGCAGTTAATCTCGCTGAAGTAATTACTCCATTATTGTAATCTATACTCAAACTTTGAGCCTGTTGAGCGACTGCGAATAGTATTGCGTGAGAAGTTGTGTCCCAATTCGCAGTTGTGTTTACAATATCCTTGAAATCATTGTCATACAAATTTTCCGTATAAATATTGTTATATTGTTGAATTATCCCATTAGTCAATACCCCCATATCTGCGTCTCCTAATCTGCTTGTTCCAAGTATTCCATAAGTTGGATTTCCAAATATAAAAATGTCATTTCCTAAAACCGTTTGAGTCTGAACTTTGAAATATCTATTTTTCAGATTTATTGGCGAAGTGATAGAATTATCTACATCTACTAACTCTGTTACGAAATCCGTATTCTCATATTCTTTCTCCTGCATTCTCTTCAATTTCTCTTCGATAGAACCTTGCCATTCTGCCAGTCTCCAAATCTTATCTCCTACGTCTATTTCGTCATAATCAGATGGATACCTAAACCTTTTTCTGTTGATTAAAAGCAGTTTATTTACATTCGGTTGTGAAACATTATCTACAACTTGAATTAACTGTCCCGTATCTAACCCGAGATTTGTTGCTATATTGACTGCCATAGTTGTATAAATGAAATACTCTGCATATTTAGATAGATAGTCTGTCCCTCTCGCCTGTGCGTCCGCTACTGTTCTAATGTCTGTATAAGTGAGTGTCTTCTTAAATTCTCCATATTTTGTTATGCTTCCGGGCGAGGACATATGCACTGGGACTGGTATCAATAGAGAATAATTTACCATAAAATAGTTATTATTCGGGAAAGTCGTCCCATCTTTCGGATAAATCCTTTTCTGGTTCTGGTCAACGTAATAATCAAATACTGTCGTGCTATCTGGAACACCCCCAATTTTCAATGAAGTTACTGGTGGCGGAGCGGTTGGACTCCACCAGACTTTTACTGAATATGGAACATAACCTAACTGGACATAATCAGTTCTATACCCTTGGTTATAATTGTTTACTCCGGGAGCGTTTCCTATCTTGCCATTCATTGGAGGGTCTGAAGTTACTTGCCCTTCTGTAGTTTCAATCATCTGCTGAGCACCTACAACAGTCAAATCATTGCACATTTCTGTCGTATCATACGTCCATTTTGGAACTTTTATAACATTATCTCCGACTGTCAGAGTATTCGGATTAGAGAGAAATCCTTGTGGTTCAAAATAGACTTTATTCGTATCTGCCCTGTAATAAAATTGCCATCCTAAACAAGTAGCTAATGCTTTGCATCTTTCGAACGGGTCAGCGTGATTGCAGACGAATTTGTCAAGAGAAGGATTGGCAGGGTCTAAACTGCTATCTTGAACACTCACATTATCAGCTATTATTCCTGTTTGAGGTATGACTTCATAAGTTTTGGTTATTGCGAGGAAAATGTCGTCAGCCAGTGATAGCTGAGTCTGACTATCAACATTAGTTACTATTGAAAATAGATTGTCCGTCACATTCCAGACATAATCTCCGACCTGAACTCCGTTGCTTACAAAATCAGCCCCAGTATCCTTTAATTTGTTTGCCACTACATTAGTATTAACTCCATAAGAAGTCAAAATATTACTGTGACTATTTATCAAATCTTGGAATATCTTGCTGATTTTTCCGTTGGGATAAGCTGGACTGCCTACAACATCTTTATCATAAACTAAGTTTGCTTCTCCTCTGACTGCTTTCCATAATTTATCATTTGCGCTTATTGTGACTATACCACCTTCTGGGTCATATTTCTCTATATACCCAGAGAAAACCTTTGTGTCTGTGGGCGTAATGTATCCTCTCCAGACTTCAACCGATTGTCCTGAATTTAATATCAGAATATCATTTACTTTCCTATTCAAAACTATTGATATTTCTGAGATTGCGTCGCCATATACTTTCTCGTATTCATAACTTTTCAAGTATGTTGTTACATCTATTCCATTGACGTTTACTTGTGTTTGAATTGTCATTATGCGCTTTGTTCACACTCAGTCATACTAATTGACCAGTCTATCTTAGAAACTTCTGCTTCTCCCCTTTTTCCTTCAACTGAAGCTATTGCTACATAATAATCGTGTCCAGTCGTATCACTATGATACTTCTTGCTTGACGTTGAACCATCAATTAGTCCGTATAGTTGGTCTAAAAAAGTTGTTATTGTCCCATCAGATGTCGTGAAAGTTCCTTCTATCTTTATGTTCCTACTTACTCCAAAAAGAGCTGGCAGAATAAAAGTAGCGTCGCTGTCAGACAAGGGCATATTCATAGCAAACAAATCACTATCTTTTGTTATACTCTCGCTTCTGACTGTACCTAATCCTGCTGTGAAGATAGTTCCACCTGCATTAGTGGTTATTGTGTATGTCATTTTTTACCTCCGTTTTGTTTATTTTTTTGATTTCCTCTAATATCATATACAGAAACTTGTTCGTAAGTTCCTGTCGTTTACTTATCTCTCCTATTTTGTTGATTAAATCTTCCATTATGTGTAACTAACCCTCTTCCTCAATTCGCTCTGCAATTTACTTTCAAGCTCTCTGACCAAATTCTTTATGTCTTGAGGGTTACTTATTGTGGGCTTGTCTACATTGATGTTTATTGTAGTGGCTCCGCCTTCTCTTTTTGGTGTTGACTCAGTTGCACTCAATACTCTCTCGCCTCTGTGCAGTATATAGGGACCTGTCATAGGGACTGTTCCGCCTATTTGTTTTCCTCCGCCGAATAAAGAAGTTATTGCTTTAAAAACCGATTTGACTAAGCTCCATATCAGTCCGGGAAGTTCCTTACCTATTGCTATAATAATCAGCACAAATGCCTTGACTATCTCAATCACTATCTGCGGAATATAAGGAATTAAAGCAATCACAAATTCTACAAATGCCTTTATGAGTTGCGGAATGAAAGGAATAAGAGATTTGACTACCTCGACAAATGCTCTGACAAGTTGAGGTATCAAAGGTATGAGTGCCTTAATAACCTCTATGAATGCTTTGACAAATGCTGGGATTTGTGAAATCAGTGCCTTGATTATATCCACTAATGCCTGTGCGAGCATCGTGACAATCATAGGCAAATAAGGCAATATTCCTTCAATGAAGGCTATGAAACCATCAATTATCGCCTTGACTATCACTGGCAAGAACGGAAGTAATGCGACTATTATATCCACGAATGCCTTGACTAATGCCATAACTATTATCGGAACATAAGGTATAATAGCAGTTATGAAAGTTATGAAAGCCCGAATAATCTGGGGGATTAAAGGTATGAGTGCCATAATCACTTTGACAAACGCATCAATCAATAAAGGCAAAGCACCAATCAAAGCCGTTATTACTGCTATAAATCCTTCTACCAGTGCGGGGATTATTACTGGAAGTGCTTCGGCGAGAGCGGTTATTATGACTACGAATGCCCGCACTAATGGGGGTATGATTAGGGGAATTGCTTTAGCCAATGCAATTATAACATCAACAAAGGCTTTAATTAAAGTAGGAACAAGTGGCATCAATGCATTGATTAGCTCCGTTATCAAAACTGCAATTGCCGCTCCGAAACCTCCCGCAGCCATAGCTGTTTCGACTTTCTTCGCTATCTCCATCATAATCGGAGCAAGTTTCTTAGCCATTTCCCCAAGCCAAAGGAGAACCGGCTTGAGAATAGGTATAAGAGGAAGTAGTAAAAGCATCAAGATTAGCTTGAATAGCTTGAATATCGCCGTGAACATAGGGAAATCCTTCATAGAATTGAACAATTTTCCTATAGTGCTTGCTATCAATTGAGATATAATATTCCCTTTTACTATAGTCGCAACCAATCCTTTAAGTGCTCCGCTAACTTGGGCGGTTCCTCCTCCTGCTCCGCCCTCTCCTTTCAGCGTTACTACTGCTTCTATATCAGCCATTTTTCAATTCGTTAGCTTCTCTTTCCCTGACCTTCTCCAAAAAGGTTAGCATTATGTTTATCTTCTTAATGTCCACTTTGTCTGTTTGTTCTGGCGTCCATCCGAACTCCTTAGCACAGACGAAGTAATACATCCCGCTCATAAGCTCCTTATCGCCGATTATCGAGCCATTAACTACATCGTGTATCAGTCTTTTTTTTTATCCTCAAGAGAATTGAGTGATGTTACCTTTTCTGTTAGCATATTGCCTATCTCTCTTGGTAGTTTCCTGATGTCTTCGACTGTCTTTAATGGAACTGTTGAGCTTACCACTGATTTGAGTATGCTCAATTCTTTTAACTTAGCCGTGCTTATCTTGACTATTGGAGTTATTCCAGTTATCTTTATGTCTGTCGCTTCTTCTTCTAACTGATTGTATTCTCCAAAGTTAAGCTCTCTCAATTCTACGGTATGCTTCACTCCGTCTATCTCGAACTCTATTTTTTCGGTTTTCATTTTTGTTTTTAACCTCCCGTTTAGTTTAGTTAATTAAGGGGTTCCTGCGTCTACTGCTGTGTTGTTCGTCCAGACTATGCTTGTGCAAGAGTGAGCCCATCCAGATACATCTTCCTTGATTACTTCATTAACGTCTTTTGGTAATGTTTCCTCATTCAAATAAACATTTGCGAAAGTCATTACTATACTTCTCTCGTTTATACTTGTTAGTCCATTACTAAATGTTAATATCATAGTCGCTTGTGCTGCTGGTGTATTTTGGTCTAATGGTAATCCTACCGCTCCATAGAACTTTGTGAGCAATTGCGCTACATCCTTGAAAGTTACTGTCATTCTCACTTCATATTGCCTTATCTTTGCTACCTGACTTGTTAAAAGTCTGCTCCCTAATCCCCAAATCTGTTCTAGGTTATTATTGATTGTCAATTCAAATGATTGAACATCTCCAATAGTCGAACCAGATGGTAACTGCAAAATTCCGTGAGCGAAAGTGAATACGTCGAATGTCTCTGCTACTTGACTGCCTATTCCTGTTGTTGCCAGTGTTTCTGTCTGATAAGGGCATTCAAGTCTGACTTTTATTGTTTCTCCAGTCGTTGCCGTCATAGTTGCCGTATTGACTAAGCATCCTTTCAACTCTGTAACTTCATCGTTTGTTCCTAATTCTGTTCCAGTATCTATCGCAAAGCTTGGAAGGCTGTTTGTTTCTGTATATGTATGCGTATAAGGACCAACTCCTCCGTCTGCTACTGCTCCGAGTATTGCTCTAAAGAAGCTGGCATCAGCCATTATGAACTCTACACTCGCCGAGCCTTCGTATTTGAGTGCGGCTGTTGCTTGGGCATTCCTTGCTCCAAGAGAGTGTATCCTCTCCATATTGTTCTTTCGAGTTAAAGTTACTTTTACTCCGTGACCGAAAGTTCTCGCACTTACTGCTCCAGCTCCGTATGTTGCTTCATAACCATAGTTTACATAGCTATATGCTCCACTTACATTATATTGTGCTGCCATTTGTTTTTACCTCCTTTCATTAAAATAAAGCTTTCCACAAAATCTTAATTAGCCAACCCATAAATAAAACTGCGGTTGCACCAGCTAAGAACTTTATCAACATTTCAAAGGCGGTCTCTATTGCAGATTTTTGTTGTTTTTGTTCTTTCATTTGTTACCTCCTGTTAATTATTTTCTACTACAAATTTAATTATGAAATTTTCTCCTTGCTGAATAATCTTGTTGTTCGTGCTTGACATAATCGGAGTTGTTCCACTTGGATATATGTATTTGAAAGTATAAAAACTCTTTGCGTTTGCTCGGATTACATCTCTTATCTTAGATAATGTTACGCTCATATCGTTTGTTCCGCCAAGTGCCCCTGTAATATCGCTATCTTTGTTAACTGGCATCCAAGTTCCTATCGTAATCATCAAATCACTAATGTGAACCATTCCGCCTAAACCAAGTGGTTCGGTGCTTGTTCCAACTAATTGTATGCCTATTCTTGGATAACTTTTAAGCGAAATATCTTCTCTTGGAAAGTCAGGATATATTTTGTCAGTTGCTCCATAATCATAAATAACGATTACAGCGTCGGCTAATGTTAATCCTACATTCATTGTTATTACGCCCGTTGTCCAGTTTATTGTGTAATCTTTGAATAAGCTGTAAGGTGTCGCATTAACTGTCAGACTCCTAATGTTATGAACGCTTGGAAAAGTAAGATTTAAAATTGTTTGTCCAGCTGTTGCTGTTAAAGTATCAGTTTTAGTAGTCACACCACGTAAAGTTATACTGAATACATCATTACTTCTTAAAGTATTGCACAATTCCTCTCTCACTTGTTCGATATTTAGTGTGCTCATTAGCTCAACTCCGACTTGATTAGTGATTTAATGTCTGTCATACTTTGAAACAATGCTGGACGCATAAACGGGCGGAATGTTCCACCAGCAGTCTTTATTGGTTTCTCTGTAGTTCCAGCTTCTATTCCTTTTGTCTCAATTTTCCTTATTACTGCGTAAGCTGGGAGACTATGTCGTTTTGCCCAATCTTTTAGACTTTCCTTTTCTCCTGCGTCTAAAGGTTCGGGGGGTCTTCCGTATTCCATATCTTGAGCATATTCAATGTCTGTCCAAATGATTACTTTATTCCCTTCAACTCTGTGCCTGATACTTGCTCTTAATGCGCCCATATCGACTGGACATAATCTTTTTGCTTTCAATTCAATCAGTGCACCGATATGGTCAAGCAATTTTGCTATTTGTTCTTCGTCCATTATGAGCCTCCTGTTCCTGCGCTATCTACCAAGAAACATACTGCATAATCAAACATAGCAGTCGATAATACATATCTCCTTATAACATTTTCAATATAGTATTTGTTACCATCTATTGTAAATTTGTCATATCGTTTTACAGAAATATTTGAAAGCGTGTTTGTCGTCGCCGTTCCAGTAGCTCCACCAAGTGGTGCGTATGTTCCTACACTCGAAGTTCCAAAGAACCATTTTCCGGTTAAGTCTCCAAGAGTCTGTGAAATAGCCCAATAACTTCCAGTCCCTAAATTTACAATAGAATTTCCAGTATAAGTTCCTCCGTGCGGAATATAAGTCCCTACTATTGTAGCTCCTCCAACCCAACAATCTGCATCATTTCCTAATGAAGAAGAAATAACATAGCCTCCAGCTGGTGTGTCATACCATATCCAATACGCTCCGTCTGTCCTAACATAAGCAGATGAGCCAATCATTGGTGGATAAACCCCCGATAAAACATAATCTCCTGAACAATCTGGACTTGTTGTTCCTGTTATTGTTACAGTATAATAATTAGTAAAAGCGTAAATCCAGTTTACTCCATTTGTGTAAGAATATTGCCCATTATAAAGTGCATCTTGCTTGTAGTAGCCTACTAAATTAGGGTTAATTGTTCCAGTTACTTGCAGATAATTAACTGGTTCTGATATTGGAACCATCAAATAGCAGTCTCCGACTTGAGTTAGTCCCTCTTTGTCAAAAATATACCTACAATCCTCTTTAAAATAAATAACATCAATATCAAAAGGCAGTGCGAAAGTGTCAACTTCGCTCCCAGTCATTGGGTCAATAGACTTCGAGTTAGCTTCATAACTAATTGTTCGCTTGAAATCTGTGAGTATTTCTTGGAAGTCTCTATCTCCTGAAATACAAGTGCTTGCCATCTTTGGTCTCCTTTATCTGTCTAATCCAGACGAGAAAAGCATTGTTCGTGCCTTCTTGCCTATTCTTAGATACAGCCTTTCTGCTTCTTGCGTCAGCTGGTTTATCATTCTTTCTCCTCTCAAAAACAAATCTCCTTTGTTTGCTGTTTGCTGAGGAATAGAATAACTGTCCAATCGATTATATTTTCCGCCTAAAAATTGTATCCACATTCTTACACCTGCAATACAACTAACCAGAGACCTAATATCTGCTGGGACACTTGAATATCCGTAAGTGTAAGTAACTTTTATGTTAGAAATTCCGGGCATAAACTCGTCTGTTTTCATTGTGATTTTTCCGAATGGAATTACCACATTAGTCATCTGGTCTTCGATAGTGTTTAACCAGTAATCTACTGTATCGAATGTTCCAGCAATGATTTGCGCACCTGATAAATTTGCGTAAGTTTTGAGAATTGTTCCGTCGGTGTTTAGTGTGCTAAAACCTGTAATAGATTGGATAGGATAATTTGAAATTGTGATTGTCTTGGCTTTTTGTCCTGCATAACTAAGTATATCGACTTTAGGTCCATTTAAATATTCAGTTACAGCATTCCCGTTTGTGAATTTTCTGCCTGTAATCAATTCTACTTCAGCTTCGCTATCGTTAATTATGTTCGTATTCGTTGTTAGGTTCACTTCACTTATAGTTAGACCGCACCTGTTATAGACGTCCTGTTCAGTTACATATTTATAAGCCATTCTTTACTCCCTTAGTCAGATTATGACAAACCAAACATAAAGTGACTCCATTATTTATATCCCAAAGTTCATCGCAGTTCATAGCATCTTCATAACTTTTTATGTTATTTTCTTTCATTATTTGAGCAAATGGCTTTTTGTGGTGTGCTTCTATTTTCTGGATTTTATTTCCACAGAACTGACAAGTCCAATAATCTCTCATAAAAACTTTCATTCTCCATTCTTTATATTTTCCCAATGCCTTAATTCCGTTACTTAAAGAAGTTATTCCGCCCTTCCAATTATAGTGCTTTTCTCCACGAACTCCTATTTTTCCTTTTCTTGCGGAGCCATTTTGTTTAGTGTAATTTAATAGAACTTCTACAGATTTGGGACTAACTGCCTCGTTTGTTCCTGTATTCCAAGGAAGATTTCCATTTACAAATTGTCCTTTTTCGTTTCTTAACATCATATGCTCTTGCTCCTTTAGGTTCTTACCTATGATATAAAATAATTTTGATATTTAAATGTTTGTAAACCCTATTGACAAGAATGTCTGCCAAATCCAGTTTCTGGGTTTTGGTCTGAATTGCTTCCTCTTATCCTATCATTTCGAGTTGGGTTAATGTAAGTGTCAATATCGTTAACGTGAACAACTGGGAACTCAGCGCCTTTATTTCCAAAAAGCTTCTCCTTGCCTGTCTCTCCAAACTTGTTCCTTCTCTGCTCCGTCATATCGTCTTGTGTCGGAGCAAGTAACCCTTTGTTCTCTTTCCCTGTCTGTCGAGTTGGCACTGGTTCTAAGCTTCCTTGTTGGACGCTTCTGTCTGGACTTTCTGCTTGATTTGCCATTTTTTATAATTCCATTTACGAATTTCAAACCAAGTTCTTTCAGTTTGCCGAATTTATACATTACTCTCCGAAAATTATAAGTGCGCCTGCTACTGTTCCTGCACCAACTGCAACTGTGACTGTCCCGTTTGACCAAGACGCACCACAAGCTACTGCTGTTGTAGGGGCAAAGAAAGCTGCTCTTATTTTTCCAAATCTGGACTGATAAGTATAACCATCTTGAACTGCTGTTGCGTAAACTACTTCTACGCCAGACAATCCGACAATTTCCTTTCTATCGCTAACTGTTACAGCTGTCATTTTTCATTAAAAAACAACAACTAATTACCTATAGCGATTATACTTACTGCTCCAGTTACTGCAGAAGTCAAAGTTATCTTATTCTTAGTAGTCCCATCTATTGTAAAAGCTTCTGCTGTTCGAGCTCCTGCTGATACAGTGTAAACTACTGCTTCCTTAACTTCTGTGAAGTCGCTAAGAACTACCCAGTCATTCTGAGTCACTTTTGTAGCCGTGTAAACTGCTACTTTTGACCCTATCTCTGGTAATGCTCCTGCGACTTTTGTATTTGCTATTAAAGCTGCTGCCATAAATTATTAACCTCCTTGTAATTTAATTGATTATGATATTTTAATCCTTGCGGATAGCCCCGAAAAATCAAGGAGCCTGTGAAAAATTTAAATCCTTCTTGTGCCTTTTAGCGTGACAACTTCTACATAATGTCAATCCATTGTCAACTTCAAATCTTTTCTCTGGATGGAAATTCCAATCGTCTAAGTGATGCGCTATTTGACTGTTTTTTTGTCCACAATCTTGGCATATGAACTGGTCTCTAAGATTTACCTTAGCCTTCCAATTCCTGTATTCCCAAGATTGCCTCAAATGCTTGTCAGTTTCAGACCAAGACTTTCGCCTCGCCTTCCCGTGACATTCTGTTGAGCAAAACTTTGAATTTATTCTTGCTGAAACAACTCTAAATTCTTTGTTACAATAAAGACATTTTTTCTTAATTGAAAGTCCTGTCTTTCTCGCTTTGTAACAACATTCTTTAGAGCAATAACCAGCCCAGTATTTTTCGGCTTTGCTTTCAGTCAATCTAACATTCTTACCACATAGCTTGCAGGGTCTTTCTATCCATTTTGCTGTTGGTTTGAATTCCGTCTTTGGACTCTTATGCTGTCCTTCTCTCAATTTCCACTGATTTAACCATATTGGTGTAGGATGTGCCATTTTTACTCTGATATACTAATACACCAGAGTTTATAAATGTTACTATCCTATCTATCCAATATCATAAACCACGTGGCAAAATTGAGGTGCTTTCACGACTTCAGCTTCATAGCATTTAAGCATAAACTTAATGCTATCATTAGTCTTAGCCAACTCCTCATACGAAACATCTTGAAGCACTCTCATCTCGATAACATTTGTATCAAGTATGAATAAACTTCTTGCGTTGTATGGAGTGCTTGACCCTGCCCCTGCTGCGACATTCAAGAACCTTGAAGCAATTATTGGTATTCCTTCAAAGCTCATTGTAGTGATGCCCCAAGCGATTGTTGTAGTAGACACATACCTTAACTGGTCTTGTATTAAAGACTTGATGTTATCGTATGTAGAATAGTCACAAACCATCAAATTAGGTTCACCACCAGCAGTTCTTGCTGTCCTTATACCTGTCCTGATAGCTGTAATTGATATTGCTACACCATT
>Ga0315268_10004030_pt1 | contig 16022 bp, 12 predicted proteins | sample C1_top_MG_FD_204535 | JGI IMG/M metagenome (GOLD analysis project Ga0315268, IMG submission 204535) | Sediment microbial communities from Yellowstone Lake, YNP, Wyoming, USA - C1_top | ecosystem: Environmental > Aquatic > Freshwater > Lake > Sediment | place: USA: Wyoming | collected 2017-08-01
ATAAATGGAAAGTGAAAAAGTGTTTCAATCCACGCGCCCACGCGGGGCGCGACTGGGTGGTATCGAAGAGTTGAAAGTAACATTGAAGTTTCAATCCACGCGCCCACGCGGGGCGCGACGTCCCCTTTCTGAAGTTTACCTTCTTTATGAATGTTTCAATCCACGCGCCCACGCGGGGCGCGACATACGGCTGTGATCTTTTGATAGGTGTTTTGGTTGTTTCAATCCACGCGCCCACGCGGGGCGCGACTTACGATTCCCCTTTTATCTACAAAAGAGAGACGTTTCAATCCACGCGCCCACGCGGGGCGCGACTAGCCGCTACCATCAACAACCGTTCCAACACCTTCGTTTCAATCCACGCGCCCACGCGGGGCGCGACTCTTATAAAGTAAGTTTGTAATTTACAAATATATTTCTAAATATTTCCGCGCATCCCTTCCGAACCATCCGTAAACAGATTCAATTGTCAAAGAGCTAATTGAATTAACCTTTTGATTTCTATGAGTTAAAACTTATGCGAACCTCTCAGGAAAATCACGTCCGCTTCTGGTTCGCAATCAATGTTCAAACGATCAGCGGTCCTTCTTGATCAATTCCTTTCTTAGCACCAACGTGTTCAACCCGCCGTCGCCAATTAGAGCCGAGGTAGTAGAATCGTAAACTATCCTTTTCCTGGTCAATTTCTTTGATGAGTCTTTGTTTCAAAACAGCCCATTGAGCAGGGTCCACAATGCATTCGAAAACGGAAAGCTGAACCCGCTGGCCATAGTCCTTGCAGGCCTTCGCCACACGATTCAAACGCCGAGGCCCTTTAGGATCCGTTGTGGAGACATCATAGCTGACCAATACGAACATCCTATTCTCCTTAATTCCAGATGAACGGAAACGGAAGGGGGCAGATCATGATCTGCCCCTACAATACTATTTCCAGATGAACGGCGGATACCCGTCCATGTCTCCCCGTAAGTAACGCGCCATCAGCAGGGCCTGAATGTGAAATAACATTCCTATCATCACCTTCTCGTCAAGAAAAGGATGCGTTATCTCCTCCTGCTTTCGCTCCTGGTATGCCACGAGGACTGTTTTCCGAGCATCATCATTCATGACTACTGCGCCGGATTCCATCTTCTTGAATCCTTTCTCCTGGAGTTGCTGGAGATTGATCAATGATAGAGTCAGACGGTCAGCAATAAAAGGCCTAAACTCCTCCATCAGATCAAGAGCGAGTCCTGGCCTTCCGGGACGGTCCCTGTGAAGAAACCCGACAGCAGGATCAAGCCCGACCGATTCTAATGCCGACCGGACATCGTGCATGAGAAGCGTATAGATAAAAGAAAGGAGACAGTTCACATTATCCAGTGGAGGTCTGCGATTTCGTTCATCGAACCGGAAAGTCTCCTTCTGTGCAACAATCAGATGATCAAAAACATTGAAATAGGTATGGGCAGCGTCTCCTTCAATCCCACGCAATACATCAAGAGATTGTTCCTGGCTCAGAGATTCCTGCAAGTGGTTCAACCGCATGACGGCTGAACGCACTTCCTGCTCGCCAATTTTGTCCGCATGATCCCGAAGCGCTCGCTGTAAAACAGTGCGGCAATTGGCGATTTTTCCAGTGAGAACGAACTTTGTGACCTCTGCAGAAAATTTTTGATCGTCCGCCTTACGGTATTGTTCCCGACGGAGAAGAACGTTTCCCGAAACAGGTCCCTGAACTTTGGCTAAAAATCTGCCGTGTTCTGATAAGAAGCTTATTGCTACGTTGTTCTCAGCACAAAAACCCATGAGATAAGGGCTACAGGAAACGTTGCCGAAGCAGACGATCCCGGCAATGGTGTGTACCGGCACACGGAGACGGATTTCTCCGTCTGCCTTAACGACAACCGTTTCTCCTTCTTTGGAGAGGTAGGCTCCCTGAGTGGTTACAAAGAGGGTGTTGAGGTGTTTTTTCATGGCGAATCCACCATTCGTGCTAAATAACGTTTCACTGACACCTTCTGCCCAATTGGTTTTGGAAGACATTCTCCGATGAGCGAACAGCTCTTACAACGCTTTTCATAAATTGCTGATGGTGTTATCCCGGAGGCGATCAGTTTATGGGCTTGTTCCGCTGCTTCTTCGGTTTCTTTTCGAAGAGCCTCATCAAAGGATACATCAAGACGTCGACGTGTCCGGCCATAAAAGATAGCCCCGTTTGGAACAGAGACAGAGAGCATTTCTTCGAGGCACATAGCCTGGGCACAAAGCTGGATCAAGTCACAGTAGTCGAACTTTGGTTTACCGCGCTTGTACTCCACCGGAAAAGGCTGCCATTTATTTTTATTGATACGATGAAATTCCACCACATCGGCCTTGCCAATAAGGCCCAATCTCAAAGAACGCAGTGGGACACCATATTCAATAAGAACATTTCCTCTTGATTCCCGCTGTTCCTCATGAACCCGCTCATGCATAATACGACCTTCGGCAGTTAGACCGCTCTCAGACCACAATTGCTCAATGTGAATAAGAGCGCACTGTCGTTGACAAAAAGCATAGTGCTGAAGAGCAGAAAGCTGGATGAAGTCTTCTTCTGGATAGGTCCTATTGGTCATATACGACCTATTTTCTTCCTTTCTTCGCCTGTGATCGGACACGATAGAGTTTTTCCGTGAAACCACCCTCCTTTAAGAATTCCTTTCCGAGAGATCGCAATTGTTGGTCAAGCAGATAGCTTGTTTGGTGAATTAAACAGATCGCCGCATTTGCGGCAATTTCAATTTCTTTTTCTTCAAAATAGGTCTTATAAGTCTTAAAGGACCTATCAGACCTATAGACCAGCGCTCTGATTTCTTTGGCTTTGGGGTGTTCTTTGGGCCAAACCGGCAGATTTCTCTGCCGGAGAAAGTCTTGAAAATCGAGAAGCAACTCTTCGAGGCTTGCCCGTGCCACCCCAATGAGCTTCAATTCCGTTTTTTTCGATGTGCCTGAAGCCATGCTTCCCTCGGCAATGTTTTGCTTTCCGCTGCGCGCCGCCTGCACCATCTGGTCATGGGTGCGCGAGCGCCGGTCGATGAAGCGGTCACAAAACGCCATGGTGGCATCAAAAACAATCTCCGCCATCTGGTAGGATTGTAACTCACGATAACCGCCGTGAGGCGGGATGAGTTGGGGTGAGTCTTTTGGGGTGGTCATTCTAAATCTTTTCCTCCAAAACAATACCTGCAGGAACATTACCCCTGTCAATTTCAACCATATAATCCGAGAAAGCTCTGGCTGGTTTCGTTTCGTCTGTAATCTTTTTGACTTTAACCAATTCAAACAGTTTGTGAGTGGGGGCATTTCCCAGGGCCGAGTCGTGTTTAAAGACGATTAACTTACGAGTAGCCATCTGTCCCCGAGCCGCTGAGCGGTCATGCTCAAACATTTCAAGAAGCGATTTCCAAAAAAGCGTCAAGTCATCTTCACTAAACCCGGTCTGCGCAGCAAGTGGGGCTGAAATAAATCCATAACAGCGATAAAGTCCATAAGGTACGGTGAATTTTCTTCCCATTTCTGAACCGCCCGTTTCTGCTCTTTCTTCTGTAGTTTTAGCAACACGAGTAATACTATGTTCAAGGGGAACTACCTGCCTTTCGCTTCTTGCAAACGTCAATTGAACGGGTCCACGTACCTGACCAGCATTCGCACCCGTAGACATCACCGCTCCAAAAGTACGCACATCATAATAGGTCTCACACATATGCTGTCGTCCTTTATCAATTTCGCTGCCTTGAGCTTCGCCTTTGGTTTTACGATCTTTTCCGTCTTTTTTGTCTGCAGGCGGGTCATTAAGATTAATGCCTAATTCCTCGTAACCTTTCTTAATGCTTTCGTTGAGTATTGCTTTTTCTTTCACAAAAATATCGTATCCAGCCTCATTACTTTTAAATAGTTGTACATAATTCCTCACCTTTCTTTTCAGACAAACATCTGTCACAAGTCCATGTCCTGTCTCAGGGTCAACGCGGGGCAGATTGCCTGCATCTGGGTCGCCATTTGGGTTGCCGTCTTTTACATCAAAAAATAATACAAAGTCATAACGGTTGTTGATTGGTTTGTTCATGGTCTATTCCTCCTTAAGTTTAAAATTGGTTAATTGCTTTCTTTCTTTTTAAAGAAGTCCTGCCTCTGGTGATAGTATCCCACTGCAAATCTTCCCTGATCGTCGAGCGAGAGATGAGATGGAAAAGGATTATTGGCGGGCAGCTTGTCCGTAATTTCTCCTATCAACTTTTCGTAGAAACCCTTGTACTTTTCAAGAGTTGGCTTCGAAAGATGATAGTTTTTCAGCTTCATAAGGTGAGAAAAAACAGCCACGGGTGTGCTCGACGCTGATCCATAAAACCGATCTCGTATTGTTGCGTTAATCTTTCCTTCTCCGCCTGCCGACTCAATTTGAACTTTTTCCAGAACCGCAAAAAGCCGCCCCAGTAAATAGCCCGGGTTTGTATTGTTTATATCTAATGACATCCCGACCTCCTCCTTTCCGTTTGAATTCCTGTATCTTGCTTCCCGATATAATATCGCCTTGATTAGCGCAGCACGGGGATAGCTCACATTTTGAATTGATTTTCCAGTTTTTGGCTCTTTTTTCGACTGCTCTGCCCTTACCCTCATTATGACGGCACCCAATAAAGTTCGCGGATACGGTGTACTTGTTAGTATCGCTTTCATAAAATCACCTGCAAGATTGGGCATCACATCATAATATTTCCCTCTAAAGTAGACTCTATTTGTTTTTGTTGGGTCTTTCGTCTCTATCGCCGTTGCTGCAAGTAATTGATTGAGCGAGCAATGACGAGGTTCATATGGAGCATGGGTAATACTTATATCCTCAAAGTGCTGGCCTATATTTTCAGCCACCTCGCGGACAGAACCTGTGTACCAGAACCTTACAGCGATTCGAGCGGCATTCGGCGCAAGCCCGAGTACATAGAATTTTGTATTCGGATCGAGTTCTGGCTTGGCTCCGCTCTCAGGCGATTTAAACATCGCAATAAGTGCCTTATAATCCTGGTCAGGATTATCCTTTGGAGAGTCGCCGAAAATATCAACAAGGACATCTTCAATCTCATGTTTCCGCTCAGCCCAAAAGACGGTAGTAGAATCACCAACATAGATTTTCTGACGAGATTCCTTAGCAAGCATGTGATTTAGAGCAGTTGTATAAGCAAAGGCAGCTCGCTTGCTGACAGGTGCATTGTAGCTCTGTTGTTTGCCATAGGAATCAAATCCCATATTCTTTTGGAAGGATACGAGCTTAGCATTGCTTTTTGCTCCTTTTATGGGAGTTCTTGGATGCAATCGGGCAATTGGTGCACGTTCACTAGTAATCAAACAGATGCCCTCAATGACACGCATTTCAGAAGCGTCATCATCCTCATCTGATCCCGTTTCGATATTTCTTGAAACATAAGAGCAAACATTTTCATTTTGGCAAATTAGGCGGTTTGCTTCGCTAAACTGGAAGCTGAGATTACAGCCTTTAATCTTCATGCAGTCTTGCCATAAAGGATGTTCAAAAACTTTTTTATAGTATTCGCCTGTATAGAAACGCTTGACTGCCTGAAGTTCAATGTCTTCTGGAAATGCTTCTGCAAGTGTTTTCACTTGGGCTATAAAAGTTTTCTGCTGTTTCTTTGCCATTTCTTTGTCTTTTTCTGTATTCGATTTAGGATATCCAAGAACATAGCCATAGTGATCCCACAGGATATTCGTTGTTTTCCATGCATTCTGTCCAGACAACGCATTTTCTTTTGGTACAATGAATTTTCTTGCTATCAGTCTTTTACCGAAAGGAGTTCGAGTATCCTGCAAATTAATGAACTCGCCCTCTTGATTAATTATGATTAGGAAAGGAATTTCTTTCTGCTCAAACCCTTCGGGCGGCAATTCATCCCCTTTTCTATTATAAAAAGCGGTCAATGCCTGCAGTATCATTGCCTCACCTCCTTTTCATCAATCACCATTCGGCCTTTATCGAGACTTGCCTTAAAAAATGAAGGTTGGCAGTTATCGTTACAAAAATGAGGGGTTCTGTTGTCAGGAGAACAATCATGTTGCATATCGTATAACATCCAGCCAAGGTCTCGGGTTTCCGAAATCGGCTCCGGGAGCGGCTTGCCGTTTGTGAAAACTTCAAACCAAGCAGCAAATTCCCTGCACCCAAGATATGGCCGGTAAAAACATTGACCTTTTTCCGCCCTGCGTATAAACATTTCAGTGAACTTAACAACGTTGTCCTTAATTCCAGCTTCTTCCGTCATCTCAAAATAGGCATGGATTGTATACGCCACATCTCTCAGGAATAAACCCGCCCTTTGCTGCCTCTGATCTTCAATGAATATTCCATTTGTGCGTGGAGACATAACGGCGCCGACCTCGTTCCGTCGCACAGATTCCCACTTAATTGGTTTCAATACATCAATCTGTGTCACTTTCCATCGAATAGCAGGTTTCCAAAGAATTGCCTCAAGAATGCCTCGTGCCGCTGATGGCGTCATCACATCATATGAGACACGCTCAACCTTCATCTCCGGTCTTGTGAAACAGGCATTCCTTCCCCAAACTTTCAAACGGAATTCATTACTTTTAGCTGATAAATCCCTCATATCCCCCTCCTTTTTGTAAGATGGTTAACATATCAACTCATCCGGTTCGTAGATCATGGACTTATCGGGGCAAAAGCCAAGCTCAGGATGATACATTGCTCTGTCTTCCTGAACAAAAATGCCCGGATGAACTTCTACTATAGCTCTTTCGCTAAGAAGTTTCGTATGAAGATATCTCGGCACATTCACAACATATCTCTGAAGCTTTCGCATAAGCCATCGTTCAGGCCCCTTCTTTTTTAGTAACCCGATCAATTCCTCTCCCTCCTTATAACGAACAATAACCAGTGCATATTGTTTATCATCAATCAATTTGAACTTTTGAGCCGCCGAAAGAAAGCTGAAGCGCAATTCACTGTCAGGCGCAAGATCTTGCAGGATACTACATTTATCAAGATTATTGCCCTGAAGCCAATAAAGCTGTTTAAAGAACTGTTCAAATCTCTCAGGTGAAAGATGGTCATCCTTCCCTTCTGCAAGTAGTTGTCTGCCTATTTCGCCTGCTTGTTTAAGGTATCCGAGCGGGAACTTGCTTGGCGGAACAAAAACAGTAACCTGGCCTTTCTCAAGTGATCCTTCTCTATTACACCTGCCCGCAGCCTGTGCGATTGAGTCAAGGCCAGCAAGAGCGCGGTAGACAACCGGAAAGTCAAGATCAACTCCTGCCTCCACGAGCTGTGTGCTGATAACACGGGTAGGTATTTTATCTTTGAGCCGCTTTCTTATCTTTTCGATTACCTCAGACCTGTGCGCCCCACACATCAAGGCGGAAAGATGAAATGTCTCTTTCGGCATTAATTCGTAAAGCACCCGGCAATCATCACGCCTGTTGACTACGCATAAGACAGAAGGATGCTGACTTAGTTCGGATGCAAGGTCTGCCCAAGTGCACGGTGTCATAAGGTCGTCAGGCGTGTAAACCTTTACGCGCTTAAATGCCTGATGGAGTAAAACAGGATTTTCTATAATCTCTATGGTATCCGACAAGCCTTCAAATGAGTAATCAACAGACTTATGCGGAGTGAATGCTGGCTGTGTTGCTGTACTGAGAATGAATGTAACGCCGTAGTTTTGATTGAGTTCTTTGATGGCATGAAGAATAGGGTTTAGATATTCAGGTGGCAGCAACTGAACTTCGTCAAGCACCACAACGCTCTTTGCGATATTATGAAGCTTACGGCAGCGGCTTGAACGGTTGGCAAAAAGCGATTCAAAAAATTGGACCGATGTTGTAACGATAATTGGAGCATCCCAGTTCTCACAGGCAAGCCTGCTCCTTGAGGTTTCGCTCTTTTCATCCGACACATCAACATTGCTGTGATGTTCAATAACTGAATCTCCGAATATCTGTCTGAATTGATCGGCAGTCTGCTCAATGATGCTTGTGTAAGGTATGACATAGATAATTCGGCATTTATTGTGCCTGACAGTATGATGCAGGGCAAAAGCCATAGATGAAAGCGTCTTCCCTCCACCTGTGGGAACGGTCAAAGTAAAAATCGCCGGAGGATGTGCTGATTTTTCAATGCATTGTTTTAATATCTCTGCCCTCTGTTTATTAATGAAGGTAAGGTCTGCCTCTGTCTGCTTTTTTATCATAAATTCGTCGAAAATCGGAAGAAGTTCCATGATTGACGGATAGCCTTTGCGTGCTTCTGACTTCTCCAGTTCAAAAAATGCTTCGGTATCGAGAAAATCAGCGTCAACAAGACAGGAATAAAGCATTCTTATCCACAAAGCGTGTCCCTCTTTTGTTTTGAACTTTTGTTTTGGGAGGGATTGCTCGATGATTTCAGAAGAGATGTTGGAGGCCAGCGCCTTCTTTAGAAGGGCATCATTTTGAAGACGATGGATTAAACTTTTATTGCCTGCATCAGCAGTTTGCCAATCGGCAAGTCCGGCATGATGCCCTGCGATAGGATAACCAAGTATTCGTCCAGCTTTGTTAAATTTTTCTATTGCATGAATTGCCCCAGCCGTTGAATGGTCCACTCTGCCAAGCTTGGTCTCTTTTGTCTCAATGTGTGCATCTGAAGTTTTAAAAAGCAGTTTCTGAAATTCCTCCGAATATTTCCCCAGATCATGCCATAAACCCGCCAGATAGCCCCAGTCGCCGGCACCGAATTCATTGGCGAAGCCACGGGCCAATTCCGCCACACCCTTCAAATGATCCTCCAGGCGGTGCCAGTTTTCGGGAGGTTCTCCTTCTTTTGAATGGGCGTAAAATTCGGTTTTCATGGTCTGGTGTCCGGAATGTCTATTTAGGGGCCTCTCTGTGTTTGCGGCAGGATCATCAGTTCCAGAATGGGATGCAGGTCGAAGTTGGTCTAAGAAGTGAGGTAAAATATCTCGATATCAGGCTCTAAATCATAGATGAGATGTACCCTGCCCACCGCAAAACGATTGCACTAATTTATCAAATTAAATTTGAAAAATCAAAGCAATTTATATCAAAGGAAAATTGGAAGGTGTATAAATTGGTGTTTTTTAGCTTTGTTTCACCACGACATCTAAAATTTTGGCTGATAAGCTAAGGGTTTTCCAGTTATGCTTTACTCCTGCTGGGATGAAGTAGGTTTCCATGGGCCTCAGCAATCTCTTCTCCTCACCCACTGACATCTCTATCTCTCCTTCGATCACGATTCCACACTGGTCAAAAGGATGGTTATGGGTTGTTCCTTCTTTGTTCGGAGCGATTTCCATAAAGGCCATGGTTAAATTTGAGCCTGATTCCAATTTGCTCCAGATGCCAGGCCGGAATTCATCCAGTCTTAATGTCCTGAGATCCCAGAATCCCATGTTCCCCACATTCTGAAATCGGATTAAGTGCCCATTCCGATCTCTTTCAGTTTGGCTGCGATCTTTTCTTTCTCTAACGGTCCAATATGTCTGAAGGCTTCTTTTCCTTTTGTATCAAAGAAAACCAGAGTCGGGAGCATGAGAATTTTATACTCCTGGGCAAGCTTTTGATATTTGTAAACATCGATGACTATCACTTTTGCCTTTTCCGAATATTCAGTGCCAATTTCTTTAAGAATGGGTCTCATCTGACGGCAGGGGATACAGGAGTTTGCTCCAAAATCTACCAGGACAGGTTTTCCACTTGTGAGGGCTTGCTTCATCTCCTCTTCGGTATTCATTTCTGGTGGTTTGGCTGCAATTTTTTTTAAACGGTCTTGGTCGACATCCACCTTGGCATTTTTTCGAAGCTCCTCTAAAAACTGCCCAAGTGCTTGTTTCTGCTTTGCCTCCCTAATGTACTGTTCAATGGCCGGAGCCACTTCTTTTAGAGGTTTCCCATCCATTTGATCCTTATACGCCTTGTAAAATCCCTCAACCTCCTCGCGTTTTACCTCTGGAGGCGATGAGAACTTTTTACCGATAAACTCAATGATGATCGCTTCATCAGGGGAGAGAGGATTTTGTGCTGCATCTTTATACGTTTTAACCGGAGCAGAAAGGCCTTGCTTCTTGGCTTCCTGTAAAAGGAGTGACCTGACGATCATTCTTTCAAGAAGATTATTGGGTTCTTCCCGGAACATATCCCGTATTAAAGGAGGTTCTACCTTGGCAAGTTCTTTATTGAATTGTTCTACCGTGATTTTTTCATCGTGCACCCGAGCAAGAACTTGACGGCTTGGATTCTGGAGATAAAAAAAGTAAAAAAGAATAGCCCCTGCTATGATAGCGAGTCCTATGGCTCCGAAAATAATGATTTTTCTTTTCCCCATGCCTCGCTTGGGTTCGGTAGATTGTTCTTCCATTGTTTGATCCATTCCAGTTAACTCCTTTCGTTATGTTGAGAGGTTTACCCCGTTGGATTGTGAACATCCTACGGGGTTTATCTCAAATTTTTTTATGGGTAGCCTCTTTATGACTTAAATTAAGCTCAAAATCAATATCCCTGCCAAGACGAAGAAGAAAAAGGCAGTGAGGAGTTTAATGGCAGAAGCCCTTTTTTGAAGAAAATAAGCCAATTGCTCAGAAGTGACTCCCCAGTAGACGATACCAAAGATGACGAATAAGGGGAGGATATAAATCAAATTATACAGAATTAGATAGAGAACAGCACTTTCTCTCAGCGAGGGGATATTCGTGACAAAAAGGAGCGTGGGGAGGTAGACCTGGCTTGTACAAGTAGATTGCAAGAGGGTGACGATGAAACCGATCAAGACCGCAGCCAGCAAGAAACGACCGGATTGATGTTCTTTCTTCTCTTCTAACTCACTGCTTCTTGCCCGAATGATATGGTGAATTCTCTTTTTTAAAAAATTCGGAACCTGGAGTTTCATCTTGGGAGGTCGCCCTCTTTTTAACTCTGGAGAATTACCTGACAGGGCTGGCAATCCTCAGCATAGAAGAAATAGATCTGAAGAGAGGAGGAAGATTGGGAGGAGGCTAAATCGCCTCCTGATGCGGAAAGACCTATTATCCCCAGGAAGACGAATAGAAAATAAATCATCCAAAACTTTTTTAAGTATTTTCTCACCATTGGTTCAGCTTTTGCGGAGCCCTTCTCCTCCTCGTCGTTTAACATTTCAGCCTTCAATTCAGGAAGCCTTTCCTCTATAAATCCCTTTCTAAATATATGACTATTTAGTCATATATTCCATAAGGAAAAGTTTGTCAAAGGGGAAAAGAGTGGAAAAGTAGTGGTAATATAGATACTAACGATGGAGAATATTTTTTCTTGAAACGCGTTCTTTCATTGGGGCCCTTGATGCATCGCATTGAAGGAAACTATTCCAACAAGGGCATATTGCCAGTAAGGTGTAAGAAGTGTGTCCCTCCTTTTAAGTGTCGGGCAGCCTTTCTGCTTTGCTGGTGACCAGGATGGCTCAGTTCTTGGTAGTAGCCACCTTGCGCACACGCTCGACACAATACTTGGCCGTTTAATCGCACCTCTCGCCTGTCATTAATTCCCTCATCGCATATGGCGCACATCACACGGCTGATGGGCCGTCCAGGTTTGTCGTAATCTGGAATATCGACTAAGACCTCCTGGACGATAAACAGCTCGTCATCAGGCATGATTTTATAGGCTTCTCGTTGGGCCGCACTCTTATCCAGTCCAAACGGCGCATAACGCCACACATCGGAACGCGCATCATCGCGAGCCGAGATGCGGATAGCACGACCCGTTGACGTATCGACGAAGGTACAAGCACACTTCCCATAATCGATATGTTTCAGAGTACGTTTTCCGAGCCGGCAGCCGGTGATGGCGGCAATGGCATCAGCCATGCAGCGGTCGATTTCAACATAGACAATGAGGCGCTTTCCCTGGGTTGGTTCATCAATCCCCAGAAGCTGACAGCCCAACATGGCCATCCGGACGCCCAGTACCTGTCCAGGGCAGATACAACCCCTGTGCATTGCCGCAGCATCGGTAAGGAGTTCATCTAAAGGACGCATGGTATACTCCTCAGACAAAATTTAGAAATGGTTCGGGAAAAGTATATCCCCCCTGATATGGAAGGATATACTTAAAAGGGGTAACGTAGATCATCTCTTTACATTAGCCTGATTAAAGCTCAGGTGACCTTGACCAGTTTTACACGGGTATCATAGAAGACAGCGCTACCGCCGACTGGATCAACAAGACAGGTATTCTTGAGGTAAGGGTCGATGCGCATGGCAGCGTTGGCATGGACTCCCTTCACCCGCCTTTTATCACCTTTAATCGTTATACCGTCTATGGTGACGTCTACGCCACCATAGGCAAAATGGCCGTGTCCCAAGGAAAAAGCCACCACGCCAGGACGTATACCCTGAACCACTTTTGCCTTGCCCACCATAGGCCATTTTTGTCCGTTCTTCAGGTCCCAGACTCCATCGGGGTTGGAAGCAGAGACTACCTTAACTGGATCTCCTGTCTCGAGACCCAGACGGGTCGCGTCTTGCTGGTTAATAATAATACTGTTTTCCGGCAGTAAAGCTGAAAGCCAGTAATTGCCCGCTGTTCTAGACTTGGTTTGAGAGACTTCACGGAAGGTGATGAGATTCAAATCATAACCCAACTTTTCATCCTCGACAGGCTTACCGGTGATGTCAAGAGGCGCAGGGATGTAAGTGGCATAGCCGAATAAGGACCTGCCGTTTTGCGAGTTCTTCACACCAGCGGTTTTTTCCTGATAGATGTTAATGAGTTTACCATATTTATTTGTCACTAATCCGTCGGCCTGATAGCCTTTGGCGAAGTCCTGGAATCTGCCGCCGCGATTAAGTACATAGACGACTTTGGGCCATAACTGTTTCCCTACAATAGATTTCCAGCGTTCAGGGTCGAATATGCTCTTAGGAAGATGTCGGCGTGCCTCCAGGAAAATACGCATCTCATCGCTATTGGCATCAGGCACGGCATCGGTGCCATCAGCCTTCTCACCGAATGCAAGGTTAGCTACCATTCTCAGATAATAATCATCCTGGTGGGTTAGTGGTAGGCCTACACCCTGCCCATGAGGTCCGAAGGACGGTAAACCCAGTTTCTCAGCTAATGCCAGGATAAGCGCCTCCAGGGAGATAGGCATTTCTTTTCCATAGACTTTGACTGTTTCCACCAGAGGGGCAATGGCTGGTTGCCGCACTGGCTGTACCTTAAAAGGTATTGAAGGGTGGCTACCAGCAAACTCCCACCGTTCCAGATTGGTGAGGTCTGGGAAAATATAATCGGCATACATACTGGTTTCGCCGATAATGATGTCAGAAGCCACTATCAGAGGAATCTTGTTAGGATCAGCCAGCACTTCAATATTGACCTGTCCTGCAGGCAGGGAATAAACAGGCGAGCCCATATAGATGAATAGAGCTTTGATTTGATAAGGATAGCGGTCTCCTGCCGAAGTGAGTGTCTCTTGATAAATATCCGAGGACAGAGGATACCAGTTGCGCTTGGCAGGATAACCATGGCGTAGAAAGAGCGTAGTCTCTTCGTATTTATTGTTATGGCGAATGATGCTGATGCCGAAGGGATTCAGAACTCCTGGTTTCATCTTCCCTATGTTGAACGGACCATCGGCTTTATTACCCAGGATGTCGTAAGTGCTTACCTTGATCAGACCTCCCTGCCAGTCATAGTTGCCGATAAGAAGATTCAAGTTCAGCCAGGCTAACACGTTGTAAAAACCATTGGTGTGCTGGCTGACGCCACGGTGAATGTCCGCCGCAGCTTTTTTACCATGGCTGGTAAACTCTCGAGCCAGTTCCACCAGATCACTGGCTCTCACCCCGCAAATTTTAGCCCACCCTTCTATTGATTTGGAAAAAGCTGACCCCCATAGGATTTGCAGGCTGCTCTTGACCCTGATGTCACCGATCTGGGTATCTATTAGCAACTCGCCCTCCACAGGGTTCTTACTGTCATTAGGGTCAAAGGGGATAGGTTTGCCATCTTTGAGTGTTATGAATGGATCGAAAGTATATGATCCCTTAGACAGACCCAGGTCTGAAGCGCGCAAGAACCTGGTTGGATTCTCTTTATTGTCCAGCATCACCAGCCAGGTCGCATTACTCCATGTTGGTTCACCATCGGCTGCAGCAGCAGCCTTGTTAGCATTGCTGAGGTATTTGGTATCATAGCGTTTGTTTTCTAAAACCCATCGGATTAACGCCAGTGCCATAGCCCCTTCGCTTCCTGGTAAAGCTGGCAGCCATTTCCAGGCTTTAGACGCAGTTTTAGACAAGCGGGGATCAACCACTGCAAATTTTAACCTGCCGTCTACTAGGCCATTGGTGATGGAGGGAACTCGATATGGCGGTCCATAATTGCCCTCAAAAGGAGAGGCCCCGACAAAAATAATGAACTCACTGTTTAAGAGGTCTGCCTGCCAGTAGAACTTGTCACCACCTGTGAACTTACCCGATGCAGGGTCAAATTGCTCACTCATTGCCTTGCCCGAAAAATATAAGCTACCCTGGCAAACAGTGGTATGGCCGTGAGCGTTCGTTGAGCCCAGAGCATCACTAGTAAATCGCCTAATAAGGTCTCCCCGACCTGCTTTCACGCGGCCCCAGAGAAACATGAACTGGTTGTTTTTAGGCCCGAGGTCGGGATGGTTGGGGTCAATCATTTTGCCCAGATTTTCTTTATGTTTCTCCTTGAACGAAGCAATCAGCTCTTTTTTCTTGCTCGCATCCTTCTCTCCCCAGATTTTCTTGATGTCGTCATCCATCTCTTTCATGACTTTGGCATCACGCAGTGCCCAGATATTTTTGAGCCCTTCGACAACACGATTTTCCTCACCGGGAACGTTAGCGAATAGTTTACCACCATTGGCTATTTCGGCAATTGCCTGGTCGAAAGGTATGGTCTTCCATTTATTCGAACCTCGAGATCCAGCTCTCTTTAACACTTTGACCAGCCGATAAGGGTCATAAGTGGTCTGAATGCTGGCATGCCCCTTAGAGCAGATTCCACCATCAACCGTAGCAGCTGCTGCCTGAGGCGTCTTGTAGTCTAAATGAGGTGCCAGAGTCCAAGGGCTGAAGGGATTGCCATCAATCTTAGTCACTACTCCATTTAGGATTTTTACCTTGATACCGCACTGGGTATTGCAATTTTGGCAGGTGCTGTAAATGATATTTTCTGGCTTGATTAAGTCGTAAGGTTCTCCCCCCCAGAGATTTCGGGGTTCTTTACTAAACAAGCCTTTTGCTGTATTGTTGCAACCGGTTAAGAAGGCACTGCTCCCGAGAAAAGCCGAGATTTTGAGGAAATCACGGCGTGGAATTTCCTTTAGATAAAATTTATTTTTGGGGTTTTTCTTTTCCATCTATGCTGCCTCCTTATCTATTTCAAACTTGATCAGGTTAATATTAATTCTCTTTGCGCTCATAGCTATCTCTCTGCCAATTTTAACCGGTCATAACCGATAAGAAAGAGCAGACCAGCGAAACCCATGATGCCAATGCTAAGACCCCATTCCATTAGAGTGGGCACGTAGCAAAAGGTCAGTCGAGGATCTTTAAAGGCAGCGACCAAGCCTTCCATCTCCGGCACAGCCAAGGCGGGATAGATGAGGTTCATGCGAGCTAAAAAGAAGCTGATCACTATCAGCAAACCGGCGATACCGACCAGGCTTGGCCGTCGAGACCATCGGGGATAAGCTAAGATAAAAACTGGAACTAAAGTACCCATAAAAATCTGAATTCCCCAGAAAGCCCAAGAGTAGGGCCCGCCAAGAACTGCCTTCACGGCTGCCTGGTTTTGGGGGATACCCTGATAAAGGGTCTGGAAGTAATCTGCAAAGATAAAGAAAGTTTCTAAAAGGAGTAATCCTAAGGTAAGGCGTCCCAGAAAATAGGTAATCTTTTGATACTCTTCGCGTTTAGGTAGGAAAAAGGCAACGATGAAAGTAAGAGAGGCAGCACCAGAAGCCAAGGCTGCAA
>Ga0315268_10004031_pt1 | contig 16022 bp, 14 predicted proteins | sample C1_top_MG_FD_204535 | JGI IMG/M metagenome (GOLD analysis project Ga0315268, IMG submission 204535) | Sediment microbial communities from Yellowstone Lake, YNP, Wyoming, USA - C1_top | ecosystem: Environmental > Aquatic > Freshwater > Lake > Sediment | place: USA: Wyoming | collected 2017-08-01
CAGGATACGGTTGATGCAAATAAGGTCAAGGTAAGGAAGTTCGACAACGCAAGCTGGGTGCAGCTTGGTGATGCAGCGGGGTTCTCGGATGACGTAGCGAATAAGGGTATTAGCCTTGTTATAGGCAGCGGCAACGTTCCTTATGTTGCCTATAGCGATGCGACTACCACTGACGGACAGGCTAGCAGCGTGATGAAGTTTGCTGGCTCGAGCTGGGTGCTGGTTGGTATAGCAGGGTTTTCTGCGGGTGGAATTGATTATGTCAGCATTGCTGTTGATCAGGCTGGCATCCCCTATGTTGCTTATCAGGATAAAGCGACCAACAGCCAGGCCAGCGTGATGAAGTGTGATACCAGTTGGAAGCAGGTCGGTGTGGCAGGCTTCTCTGCTGCCACCGCCGATTATGTCAGCCTTGCTTTGAACAGCGGCGGCACTCCCTATGTTGCCTATAAGGATGGAGCTAACGGGGGTAAGGTCAGCGTGATGCGGTTTAAAAACTTATCAGCCATGCCTTGGCTCGAACTGCTTCTGCGCAAGAAATAGCAATCACAAATCCAGGCCGCTGACATCCTCATTCAGCAGCTCGCAGCCGTCTGCGCGGACAACAGCCATATTCTCCAGGCGGATGCCGCCCCAGTCAGGGAGATAAATGCCCGGCTCAATGGTAACGATCATCCCTGCCTGGAGCCTCTTTCTATTCCGGGGAGGACTAAGACGGGGAGCCTCATGCACAGCGAGGCCAACGCCGTGTCCCAGGCCGTGACCAAAATGGCTGCCATAGCCTGCATCAGTGATAACCTGCCGGGCTGCCAAATCTACCTCCCGGCAGACAACACCTGCCCGGATAGCCTTAGTGGCAGCAAGCTGTGCCTGGCGTACTATCCGCAATCGGTCAAGGAACTGACTATCCGGCTCACCAAAGAAAAAGGTGCGGGTCATGTCAGAGCAGTAGCCTTCCAATATCAGCCCCATGTCGATCAGCACCAGCTCGTTCTCTTTCAGCACTCGATTTGACGGTACAGCGTGCGGTTTAGCTGCATTGGCACCGAAAGCGACGATGGTCTCAAAGCTGGGCCGCTCTGCACCCAGCTTCCGCATGGTATTGTCAATGGCTAAGGCAAGGTCAATCTCGGTCATGCCTGGCGCAACCGTGCTGCGCACCTGCTGAAAGACCCGCTCGTTAAGCAGGACAGACTGCTTGAGCAGGCGGATTTCCTCTTCTGTCTTCACCTCCCGCATTCCCTCAAGCAAGCCAGTGAGCGGCACTAGCTCCACGTTCTTTCCCAACGTTTCTTCCATCCTAGCAACAGAGGAGTGGAGAAAGTAATGGCTCTCAAAGGCCAGCCGCTTGACCCCTAAAGAAGGCAGCAGGGTTTTGAGCAAGGTGAATAAACCTTTCCGATACAGCTCGAAGGTGAAGCCTGCGGCCTCCTCCTTGGCTTGTAGCTCAAAGCGGGAATCGGTGAGCAGCCAAGGACTACCTTTCCTGGGGATTAGCAGCACGCCGGAGCTTTCCTGAATGCCGTGATCAGTAGGCGTGTAACCGCTCAGATACCGGCGGTTGGCTGGTTCGGTGATCAAGATGGCATCAAGATTGCGTGCCCGCAACGAGGTCTGAAGTTTATGAATGCGTTGTTGGCTCATGATTGTTTTTGTGGGAAGAGACTACTCAACTCCGTTCTTTCTTCAGTGTATCAACGTTTCTGAGAGATGGGAAGAGCCAGGCCCAGAGGATTACCACGAGGATCGTGCCAATGCCGCCAATGACGGTGGCCGGAACTGTCCCAAACAGAGAAGCGGTCACGCCTGATTCAAATTCCCCCAGTTCATTTGATGCACCAATAAAGATGGAGTTGACCGCGCTTACCCGACCACGCATTTCATTAGGCGTGGAGATTTGCACTAGCGTCTGTCTAATGACCACGCTGATCATATCCGCGCCACCCAGCACAGCCAAAAAGAATGCTGATAGCAGGAAATTGGTTGAGAGGGGGCAAAGGCAATAGTGCTGAAGCCAAAGAGGGCAACGCCGCAGAACATTTTTTTGCCAGTGTTTCTTGATAAGGGGTAATGCGCAAGCCAGAGGGCCACTAGTGCTGCTCCGGCGGCCGGGGCACTGCGGAGCAGCCCCAGCCCCCAGGGGCCAGTATGGAGAATTTCGGTGGCGAAGACCGGCAGCAGCGCGGTTGCGCCGCCGAACAGCACGGCAAAGAGATCGAGCGAGATGGCCCCAAGGATATTCTTATGGGCGAAAACAAAGGTCACGCCAGTGAAGATATCCTGCAAGCCAACAGATGCCCCGTCGATTTTCCACTGTCCCTGCATAAGAAAGGTAAACAGAACCGCGCCCAAGAGCAGCAGACTGGCGGTCCCATAGACCCAGCTAGGGCCAACCGCATACATGAAACCGCCAAGTGCCGGGCCGACAATGGTCGCGCATTGAAACGCTGTGGAGTGCCAGGCAACTGCACGAGGGAATTCTTCCGCTGTTACGATAAAGGGCAGCAAAGATTGGCTGGCTGGGGCAACAAAGGAGCGGCCAGTCCCCAGTAGAACGAGCACGGCAAAAATAGGATACACTGAGCTGCTGTGGCTGACTGCCAATACCAGCAGCACCGCAGCGGCAAATAGTTCCCCGCCGAGCACGGTCAGGATGATCAGCCGTCTGTCTATCTTGTCTGCAACCAGGCCGCCGGGCAGGGCAAAGGCCAGGGCTGGGAGGAACTGCGCCAGGCCGACCATACCCAACGCGAAGGTGCTGCGGGTCATGGCATATACCTGCCAGCCAATTGCAACCCCCAGCATCATAGTCGCCAGCGACGCGCAAAAGCGAGCCGCAAGAAACATCGCGAAGTTTCTGTTCTGAAACAGCGACCAGCCGTTCAACTTACTCACGCCGCCCTCACCCTCGCCTTGATAATCCGCACCAACTCTGCCTGCTCATCATTCAGGCCCAAGACCGCTGCCAACGTTTCCCTCGGCCCGACACCCGCCTCAGCGCAGGGGTGATACAGATCAAGCAGCAGCCTGCCGCCTTCGCGCAGGTCCAGCGTTCTGACGAATTCCTTCAGATCAAACTCGCGGCTTTTGCCCTTGCGGCTACGCTCCAGTAGGAAGTGTTCCGCGACCTGAAAGGAGGCGATGCTGTCCGTCGCCTGCTCCCAATCCACGCCCTCCGGCAGTCGGCAGTCGTAGCTGATGATCTCCGCGACTGGTGCCTTTTTCTTCGCCGGAGCAAGGGCAGTGATGGCCATGAAGCTCGGTAGCTGCCGGTTTAGCTCGGCCAGCATCTCTGCCGGGCGGCGGATAGGTTCGGCCAGATCAACCTCGAAGAACTCAATCTCGCTTTCCACCCCAACCGGCAGAGCCGGACTGAAGGAAACCTTGGGCGTGGGATTAAAGCCCTGCGAGAACAGCACTGGCAGCCCGACCCGCTGCAAGGCGCGGAAGACAAGGTTGAGCAGCTCCAGATGCCCGATGAAGCGGCCATCACCAATGCGGGAGTAATCGGCCCGATAGCGGAAGATAGTTGGCTGACTGTTCTTGTCCCGCTCTAGTTTGTTAGTGATAGGCGCGGTGCTGTCCACCGCCTTCGTAGGTGGATTGACCAGCGGCTTGATGGTCTTGAAATCACAGAGGCCGCAGTTCTGGCAGCCCTGATTGCGGCAGTCAGGCGTATAGGCCCGCTCCATGGCTCGCTCGTATTCGCGCTCCAGAAAGCTACGCTCCACCCCACTGCTGAGATGATCCCACGGCAGGACTTCTGCTCGGTCGCGCTGGCGCAGGTAGAAGTCCAGATCAATGCCTGCCCGCTCTGCTGCCTGCTGCCAGCGGGTCAATGAGAAATGCTCGTTCCAGCCGTCGAGACGCGCTCCAGCCCGCCACGCTTCTTCCAATAAACGAGAAAGCCTGCGGTCGCCGCGCGAGAACACCCCTTCGAGCAGGCACTGCTCCGGGTCATGCCACTTCAGCTTGTAGCCCTTGGGCGGCAGCTTCTTCATCAGCCGGTGGATGCGCTCCCGCGATTCATCCATCGAAATCTGGCCGCACCACTGGAACGGCGTGTGCGGCTTGGGCACAAAGGTGGAGACCGCCACGTTGATGTCCGCCCTCTTGCCCTGCGCCTCGCGCCGCGCCCGCATGGCTAGGTCAACAATCGCGTCCACGTCCTCCAGCGTCTCGGTCGGCAAGCCGAGCATGAAGTAAAACTTGAGTACGCTCCAGCCTGCGGCAAAGGCATCGCGGCAGCCAGCGAGCAAATCCGCCTCAGTAATGCCCTTGTTGATCACCTCGCGCAGACGGTCAGTGCCTGCTTCCGGCGCGACCGTGAAGCCAGTCTTGCGCACCCGCTTGATCTGGGCGATGACCTCCGGCGTGAGCGTGCCGACGCGCATGGAAGGCAAAGAGATCGAGACGCGCTCCTCGGCAAAGCGGTTCATCAGCTTGAGCAGCAGTTCAGGCAGGCAGGAGTAATCACCAGTAGAAAGAGAGAGCAGGGCCAGCTCACCAAAGCCGGAGTTCTGGATACCTTGCTCGGCAAGCTGCATGACCTGCTCAACCGTGCGTTCGCGCACTGGACGGTAGATCATGCCGGCCTGACAGAAGCGGCAGCCGCGTGTGCAGCCTCGTGCAATCTCCACCCCAAGACGGTCATGTACGGGCTTGACTATCGGCACCAGAGGATGCTCTAGCAGCTCAGTGGGTGGTAGCTCCGCAACAATACGGCGGCGGATTTGCGTATAGCCCGGCTTGAGTGGCAAGACAGCCGTGAGCTGCTGCCCCTCATACTGCGGCGTAAAGAAGGCTGGCACATACACGCCCGCAATCTCTGCCAGACGATGCAGCTTCTCGCTACGAGAGAGCTTGTCCTGCTTGGCCGAACGCAACGCAGCAGCTATCTCCAGAATCACGTCCTCGCCGTCGCCAAGGACAATGGCATCAAAGAAGTCTGCCACCGGCTCCGGGTTCATCGAACAGGAGCCGCCGCCGATGACCAAGGGCGCAGCCCCGCCGCGCTCCGCCGCCCGCAGCGGGATGCGCGCCAGATCAAGCACCGTGAGAATATTGCTGAAGCACAGCTCGTAGGGCAGCGTGAAGCCGATGACATCGAATTCCGCCAAAGGCCGCCGCGATTCGAGCGAGAACAGTGGCAGGCTGTTCTTGCGCAGCTGCTCCTCCATGTCGGTGTCCGGGCAGAAGCAGCGTTCGGCGGCCAAGCCCGGCTCGCGGTTGAGGATGTGATACAGTATCTGCAAGCCCTGGTGCGACATGCCGATCTCATAGAGATCAGGGAAGATGAGAGCAAAGGAGAGCGCAACGGCGGCGTAATCAGGACGCGCTGCGTTCAGCTCGCCGCCGATGTAGCGGCCAGGTTTGCGCACCAAGGGGAGGATGGAGTCGAGGGAGAGTGTGTTCATGTTGTGTTATGTGAAAGCAGCCTGTGACCTTTTCTGGTTCTCCAGATAAAAAGGCCGATCAGATCAAGGCAAGGTGTTCGCAGAATGCTTAACGTGGATCAGCTTGGTGGTGTCAAAGCCGCGCTGCCGCGCCTGCTCAATGAAACGGGCCAGCAGCTCCGGCTCCACGGTCGGCGTGCGCGAGAGCAGCCAGAGATAGGAGTGATCCGGGCCGGAGACAAAGGCGTATTGATAGTTCTCCTTGTCCAGCTCGAAGATGACGTAGGAGCCGTAGAACGGGCCGAAGAAGGAGACCTTTAGATAGCCGGTGCCCGGCTCATCGACAAAGAACGCCTTGCCTTCCGCCTCCTTCCATTCCCCTTTGGCCGTGAGGAAGCCGCGATTCCTGACTGCCACGCCGCCGCCGTCGCGTAACGAGTATTCGGCGGTGACGCGCTCCATGCCCCGCTCAAACGAGTGATCCAGCCGGACGATCTCGTACCATTTGCCCAAGTAGCGGCTGAGTTCAAAACCGCTCACCGGGGTGACATTCTTCGGCATCCCAAGGCAGCCGCCGAGCGTCAGGGCGGCAAGCAGGGAAAGGCATCTGCGCAGGTTCATTGGTTTCATCTGTCCTTGTGTCATTGTTTGTATAAAAGGCAGGAGCAGCTCCCCGATAAAGTCATCAGTCTATTCGCACTATATCAAGACCGAATTCTGCTGCTTTCTGACGGGCCTCAAAGAAGGCTACTCGACAGTTTCCTTCTTGAATCCATTGCTTGACTGATGCACGGACGTTATCCGGTGTCCTACAGCCAAAAATGATCCCTGTCAAAAACGCAACTGGATAGTCGATATACTCTTCAGCCTTTTCTGGTCTAAAAATCCTATACTCCTTTTCATACGACCAGTGTTTGGACTTCGTGAGAATGACCCGGCGCATCTGATGTTCTTTATCTTCATGCAAAAGGATTGGCGTGTAATCTTCATATTCCACAGGTTGAGCGACACCGAAGAACTTACAGTTGCAGGAACCATCAAATTCGAGGCACAATCCTTGATGTTTGTCTGCATAATGTGCCCACATCAAGATGTCATCTCTCACCGTAGAAAAACAGGCTATACCTGCCTTATCGACTGTATCCTGAAGTCCTCGGCGAATACCTTCGAGTGTGTTGACCGACATCAGCTTATCTATCATGTCTGACTTTTCAGTTTCGCTGTGGTTGGGAAACAGACGATCTACAGATTCCTCAGCCCACCTCTTCAAGAAGGTGCCAGATATTTGTGACAAGTTCCCAATAGCGCAGTCGAATGGGTCGTTAAAACCTTTTCGACTTGCGAAAAATAGCTGGTGTTTAACAAGAATATGCTTCATCCACTTCTGTCTTGTCTGGTCACATTCAGGACATGACATGTATTTGTATAAAGGCACTGTTTCGAGATTTGTCTGCGATTCTGACGTTAGCATCTCTTTACTTCCTCTTCTGGCTGATTCTATAGTTTCTGTATAACTCCAATATTCCGTCTCCTTAAAATACCTCTCTCCTCCACACCCCGCAAGCAGTTTAGGTGGCACCATCACCCAAGCACAGCCTAAGCTCTTGCTCTGGACAGGCTATGCGCAGAGGGAGCATAACGTTATCCTCTTGCCGAGCTTAACCTGTCCGCAGCACGAGCATAAGCTATGGTTCGCACCTGCCACAGCTTATGCTCTTCAATCACCATAGCCTATGCTCTGGAAAAAGCATGAGGCATCCTCTTGCAAAAACGCTCTGCGCCGCAGCATCGCTGACAATTCCATTGACAAAACCGCAGTGCCGTTTTACTCTACCGAAAAGCGGCAGCATCCTCCCTCCTTATCCCACCTTTCTCATAGGAGAACCAGCATGACAACCATTCAATGGCGGCCCCAAGTCAATGCGCTCACCAAGCCCCAGTCCTACCGCCCGCAAGTCGTGCCGCGCGGCACATCCGGCTACGATAAGATGGCTGCCGACATCTCGACTGCTCATCCGGTGTATAACGCTGACCTGATTCGCTCAGTCGCGCCGCTGATCATGGACTGGATACAGCAGGAGCTGATCAGCGGTTTGCAGGTGACGCTGGAGGATGCCTTCACCTTTCATTCCTCGATGACTGGGAAAATGGCCGGGCCGGATGACCCGCTGCCGAATGCCAATGAGCTGCTGCAAGTCAATGTGTACGCCGCCCGCGCCTTTGTCCAAGCTGTCCGCCAAAAGGCCAAGCTGGAGCGGCTGCCGATGAACGAGAAGCTGCCGCAGGTCACGTCGTCCGAAGACACTAAGCTCAAGCTGGCCGACGTGCTCAACCCTGACGGCGTGCTGCGCCTGACCGGCAGCAATCTCTGGTTTGATGAGGACGACCCGGACAGCGGCTGCACCATCGCAGGCACCCAGAGCGGTGAGAAGAAGCAGAGTACCTTCGCGTCCGTCTCCAACAGCGAGATACTGCTGGTGCCGGACATCCCGGCTCAGGCCCATCCGTGGAACAACGAATGCACCTTGAGCCTCACCACCCAATACACCGCGCACGGCACGCCGCGCACCGGCATCTACCGCAGGCGGCTGCGCAGCCCGCTCACGGTGACGAAGATGGGCCACCCTAATCCGCCGGAGACCGGCATCCTCAGCAGCAATGGAGCCAGCCCCTTGGTCAGCATCAAGGGCGGGACGGTTGCAGCAGACGAGCGGCTCCGCATTCAGGCGGTTCTTGACGTGCAGGCAGACCGGCTGCTGCTGAATTTGCTGGATATGAAGGAAAGTGGCGCGGCAGGCGCGGAAATGCCCGTGGCTGCGAACGGGAGCTTCACGCTGCAAGGCTTCAGCGGCTCGGCTGTGAGCAGCTTGGACATCCGCGTGAATGACTATGCCAGCCTGAAGAAGCTGGTTCACGATCAGTATGGTGGCAGGCTGGCGGATATATTGGATGTGAAGACGGCCTAAGGGCAGGAAGAGCAGGCTTATGATCTCAGACAAGACAAGGCATGTCGCAGCAATGGCAATGCTGCTCGTCGGCTTGCTTGCTGATGCGGCATTTGCGCATAATCCGTGGGGAACAGAGGCTGTTTACATATACAGCTTCAGCTATTCCTTGGTGGCGGCAGTCATCATCTCGTTAATTATCCTCGTCATCGTGGCTGTTCTACAGTTCAGTGCTGGAAAGGGCCTGAGCTTCATTGAGGCAGCAGCACTATGCTGTGCAGCAATAGGAGGCGGCTCAGTTGTTTTGGGGATTGCAGCTATGATGCTGTTTTTTCTGTCGCAAGCGTTCTACCTCAACTATAGCATGATGTATGTTCTGTGTGCTATTGTTCAAGCATTTGGCTCTGTCCTTGGAGCCTTAGCACTGTACTTCACGGCAATCCAAGGAAGAAAGCTGTGCTTCGTCGAGGTTGCAGCGATACTCTTAGCTGCGCTGGGCGGCTTCAGGCTCCTCGCGAAGGTCATTTCAATGGTTATTTCACATCCACCGGAGAACGGCAGCATTCAAATTGCCCTCCTGATAGGCTGCTTTATACCTGGAGCCTTGGCAGCAGGCATTGCTGCAATACAAGGAAGAAGGAAGACGCTGGGGATTGCACATGATGAGACCACTGATGCAGATTGAGCAGACAGCCGTAATAGGCGCGGGGAGCTGGGGCACAGCCTTGGCCAAGCTGTTGTCGGATAAAGGCGAGGCCGTACGGCTCTGGAGCCGCAGTCCGGCTCATGTGGATGCCCTACGCCGCGACCGCGAGAACCGCCGCTATCTGCCGGGCGCAGCCCTGCCTCCAACTCTCCAGCCCACAGATGATCTGACCTCTTGCGTAGCAGAGTGCCAGTGCGTAGTCATGGCGGTGCCGTCGCACGGTTTCCGCGAGGTCTTCGCCCGGCTCGCGCCACACCTTGAGGATGGCAGTCTGCTGGTCTCGGCGGTGAAAGGCATTGAGATTGCAAGCGGTCAGACCATGTGCCAGATCATGAACGCGGAGCTGGCCAAGCTAAACCGGCAAGGCAAGCTGCATGTCGGTGTCCTCAGCGGCCCCAGCTTTGCCGACGAGGTAGCTGCTGGGCAGCCGACTGCCGTCACCATCGGCTTTGCTGACTTAGATGCGGCCAAGGCAGCACAGCAGCTCTTCTCCACCCAGTTCTTCCGCGCCTATACCAGCAACGATATCATCGGCTTAGAGATATCTGCGGCGATGAAGAACGTGATTGCCATTGCTGCGGGCATAGCTGACGGTTTGGGCTGCGGCCTCAATGCGCGGGCCGCGCTGATCACCCGTGGCTTGGCTGAGATCACCCGTCTTGGCGTGGCCTTGGGAGCTAATCCGCTCACCTTCTCCGGTCTCGGCGGGCTAGGCGACTTGGTGCTGACCTGCACCGGCAGCCTCAGCCGCAACCGCACCGTGGGCCTCAAGCTTGGCGAAGGACGCACGCTCCAGCAGGCTCTTTCAGAAATGACGATGGTGGCGGAAGGTGTACGCACCACCAAGTCCTGCTGGCAGCTTGCCGCCAGCGTTGGCGTGGAGATGCCCATCCTTGCGCAGGTCTATCAGATACTCTATGAGGACAAGCCCTGCCGGGCAGCGGTGCAAGAGCTGTTTCAGCGAAGCTTGCGCGAGGAGGCGGAAGCTTCATAGAGCCGAGATTTGAGCAGGACTTCAGCGGGATACGAGTGCAATCAAGCAGTGTTAACAGGCTCTAAGCTAATTTTCTCGATATGAATATTCTCCTCCATGTCTGCTGTGGGCCATGCGCCGTGTATCCGCTCGATGTTCTCCGGCAGCAGGGGCATGAAGTAACGGGCTGGTTTCATAACCCGAACATCCATCCGTACAAGGAGTTCCGGCGGCGCATCGAAGCCTTGGAGGAGGTTGCCCGCCAAAAGCATTTCAATGTGGAGATCGACCGAACCTACGGCTTGCGGGACTTCCTGCGCCGAGTGGTCTTTCATGAGGACAGCCGCTGCGGCCTCTGCTACGACCTGCGTCTGCTACCAACTGCAAAACGGGCTGCTGCACAAGGCTTCGCTGCCTTTACCACGACCCTCCTATATTCCAAATACCAAAACCATGCCTTGCTGCAAAGCAAGGGCACGGCTTTGGCCGCGCAGTTCGGCATCCAGTTCTTCTATCATGACTTCCGCGAGGGCTGGCAGCAGGGCATTGACCAAGCCATCGCTCTGAATCTCTACCGGCAACCTTACTGCGGCTGCATCTATAGCGAACAGGAGCGGTATGATAAGAAGATGCAGCGACCGGCATTATAAGAGCAACATACCGAGCACTGTTCCTTGGCCGCCTGCCTCAGCCTGCCTGCCAAACAGCTTCTGCGTGGCAATACTTGGTAGGAAATGCAGTGACAAACGGCATCTGCCATGCTTTTGGGTGGGATAATACTGCTCTAGTAGCTCTTCCCAAGCCTGCTGATCAAAAGAAGTCGGTAGCTCGCTGGTCAGGCCCGCTGTAGCCTGGTGGAAGGCCGCCCGTTGCTCTTGGGCCAATTTGCCATCCGCCGAGACAGCAGGCAAGGGTAGCGCAAGCACTGACTGCACTTCTGCGCCGCTTTCTTCTAGTAGCAAATCAAAGGCATCCTGGTCAGCAGTAACAAAGATGCGGGCAGGCAAAGGCTGCTTACTGAAAGCGAGCAAGGTTCGCCAAGCCTTGAGGCGTAAGCGCGTCCGGTTGCTCTCTGCTGGCAGAGCTGGGCTAACCTCTGTTGCGGTCTGATCAGCGCGTAATGCCTGCAACAAGCTGCTTTCTTGCCGCGCCAGCCGCTGCAGGCTTTGGCGGATTTCCTTTTCCTGTCGCTCGATGATCTCACCCAGTTTCAACACCAAGCGAGCCTGCCAGAGGAGACTGGCTTGGTGTCCATCTGGCTCTGCTGTACCGCTGCTTTGCCGCCGCACGGCACTGATGATCGCGTCTTTGCTTTCCGCCGCGTCCTTATTCCCCAGTAATCCAGCCAAGGAGAACCCGGCGTATTCACTAGGTCGCTGCCGCAGGTCGTTGAGCAGCCGGAGAAAGCTCTCCTGATCAGCACCCAGCGGGGCAGGGCAATGGAAACGAAGCACGCCTTGCTCAAGCAGCTCAGTAGCTCGCAACGATAGCTCATTCTGGCTGGGCAAGTCGTTTTCCGCCGGTCCAATATAGACAGCTTCGGCAAAAAACTGTACAAGGGGGAACAGGAGTTCGTCCTTGGGCAGGGTGTCCGGGAAAACACACTGGCTTTGAGCATTCATATATGGGTGGTAGTTAAATTACAAGTGATGACTTCCGAGCAAGATTCTATCGGACGATGAACAGGCGAGTGACTAGTTCATGATAAAAATCATTCCTTGAAAAAGACAGCGTTTTTTGTGCAGATCGTGCATTTGACTGGCGGCAGGTATTGTTCCCTCGTTTGACATGACAGCAAGCTAACTCACTCAGTTATTCTGCTTCGAGTTATTTTGAGATAGGTTCGAGCCCAGCACTTCAGCCGCGCTCTGCCCGCCTGACCTTTCGCTTGCTAAGAGCGGGGATTTCTGTTACCTTAGCCGGATTTTGCCTGCGCTCCTTACCAGAGAAAGAACCCGGCTCGCTGCATGTTGACCGGCTGCAAGAATAATTACAACTATCAGGAAGGCGGAACCATTGAAGACTAAAATACTCGTTGCCAACCGGGGTGAGATAGCCATCCGCATCATCCGGGCCATTCAAGAGCTGAACTACGAAGCTGTCGCTATCTACGAGACACCTGACCGGGACTCCATGCACATCCGCAGTGCTGACGAGGCGGTCTGGATTGGCAACGGCCCGCGCTGCGACTACCTGAACATTGACAAGGTGATTGCCGCTGCCCAGAAGAGCGGGGCCACGGCCATTCATCCCGGCTACGGCTTCCTGGCTGAGAACGCCGACTTTGCCCGCGCCTGCGAGAAGGCTGGCATCATCTTCATCGGCCCGCCCTCGGACGTGATCGATAACCTTGGCAACAAGGTCACGGCCCGCAAGATCATGGCTGAGGCAGGCATTCCGATGGTGCCAGGCACGCAGAACCTGCAAGCGGGCGAGGCAGGCTTGCAGGAGGCAGTGGCCTTCGGCAAGCAGTACGGCTACCCGATCATGCTGAAAGCCACCGCAGGCGGCGGCGGTCGCGGCATCCGCAAGATCGAGCAAGAGAAAGACCTGAAGGATCACTATGCGATGGCCCGCGCCGAGGCCAAGGCTGCGTTCGGCGACGACTCGGTCTATTTAGAGAAAGCGGTGGTCAAACCCAAGCACATTGAGGTGCAGATCATTGCCGACAAGAGCGGCACGACCATCCACCTCGGCACCCGCGACTGCTCCATCCAGCGGCGCAACCAGAAGTTAGTTGAGATCGCCCCGGCCTTCCAGCTCACGCCGGAGCAGCAGGAGGCGATCAGCCAGACCGCAGTAAAGGCGGCCAAGGCCGCAGGCTACTTCAACGCAGGCACGGTCGAGTTCCTCTTCGATAACGGCAAGTTCTACTTCATGGAGATCAACACTCGCCTGCAAGTCGAGCACACGGTCTCCGAGATGATCACCGGCATTGATGTCGTCCGCACCCAGATCAAGCTGGCGATGGGCAAAGACCTGTCCATCAAGCAGGAGGACATCCACCTGCGCGGCCATGCGGTGGAGATGCGCATCAATGCTGAGGACCCGAAGAACAACTTTATGCCCGAAGGCGGTAAGACGGTGCGCGTGTATCGCTCGCCAGGCGGTTACGGCGTGCGTCTGGACGGCTTCTGCTACCAAGGCTTCACCATTCCCCAGGTCTATGATTCCCTGCTGGTCAAGCTGACCGTGTTCGGCTGGTCGTGGAATGAGACGGTTGACCGCCTGCGCCGCAGCTTGAACAACTTCGTCATCATCGGCCCCAAGACCACCATTCCTTTCTACCTGAACCTGATCAACGACCCGGACTTCAAGGCGGGCAGCTTCGACACCGCCTTCTTAGAAACCCACGAACACCTCTTCAACTACGAGGAGGACAGCAGCGAGGTCAACAAGCTGGCCCGCCTGATCGCCGAGATTCACTGCAAGGGCGGCAATGCCTATGCGGCGTGATAGCTGTCTGATTGGATTGTATGGGCGCGGCCTGCCGTGCCCATATTGCCACCCGCAATGAATCTGCACAATCCCTTTGCCTTGGCCGGAATCGCCTTCCTGCTTGCGGCGGCGTTCTGGTTTTTCCTGAGCAAAAGCCGGAAAAGCAACAAGGCAGCATCAGGGCGTTTGGACGCAACACAGGTGATTTTTCTGCTCAGTCTCGCGGCCATGCTTGTCCTTGCGGTACTGACGTGGAACGACCGCGCCATTTCGATGCCGCTGCTCGGCAGTCTGCTGGGAAGCGTCGTCAGCGGCCTGCCGCTTTTGAAATCTGCGAAGGAAGACAAGGCTGTTCTCAGCACGATTGGCGAGCAAAGCCCGTCAGTCCGCAGCGGCGGCAAGGTGACAATCAGCTATGGCGGCAGGCCCTCCGGCGGAAAAAAGGCAGGCGCGGGACAGGCGGTCACACAGGGCAGACAAAGCCCGGCAGTCGAAGCGAAGAAAGATGTGGAAATCAAGTATGAGAAATAAGGCGGCTGGCGTGACGAGGCAGCCGCCGTCTATGAAAAAGTATATTTTTTCTATTTGCTCATAGGCCGCGCCTGTCTTTTAATAGGAAAAATAGATGAGGAAATAGACGCGGCCTGTTTGCTCATCTATTTTTTGGATTAAAAGGTATAAAAAATATACTTTCCGGCAGGAGGGGGCGACATGCTGAGTTCAACGGGCGATCAGTCGCCGGTGATTGAGGCGGGCGGCAATGTCACGGTCAATTACGGCCTGAACGAAGAGCGTGTCAAAGCCATGCTGGAACGGCAGCAGGAGGAGCTGTTCAGGAAGCTGCGGGAGTCCGGCTTTGCGGCGGATGACGGCGAACGCCGCCTGCTGGAGCAGCAGTTGCAGGCGGTCTCGGCGAAACTGGCCGACATCGAGCGGAGCTACGAGGAGGAGCTGGCGCGGCGCAAGGCGGCGGACGCGGCCCTTGCCCAGTTGCGCGGCCAGCTTCCCGAAGCCCAGATTGAGAATGCGCAGGCCAACTTGCGGCAGGGCGACAAGGACGCGGCCAAATCCGTCTTTCACGGGGTGCTTGACAAGGAAGGCGCATCGGTCGCGCTGGCCGCGTATCAGCTTGGGCAGATGGCGGAGGGCGATTTGAATTACGCCGAGGCCATGCGCATGTACAAAAAAGCGGTTGCGCTGGAGGAGGACAAGCCGGAGTATTTGCTTGCCGCTGGAAAAATGGCCCGCAAACTTGCGGAGTTCAAGCAGGCGCAGGAATGGCTGGAGCATTTGCTGGAGATCAGGGAGGCAGAAGGAGATAGTGCCGAGCTTGGTGACGCGCTGCATGAATTGGCTTTGCTGCACAAAGACTTGGGGCAATATGCGGCGGCGGAGCCTTTGTATTTGCGGGCGGTTGCGGTGAAGGAAAAAGCTCTCGGTGAAGATCATCCTGATGTGGCGGAAGTTCTAAATGGTCTGGCTGGATTATACAGACGTGATGGAAAGTACGCAAAAGCCGAACCGCTGTATATGCGTGCGCTTGTGGTGAAAGAGCAGACATTTGGCAAAGAGCATCTTAGCGTTGCGGAAACCTTGAATGACCTTGGTGTATTTTTTTCGGAGCAAAATTGTCTTGCCGAAGCAGAACCTTTGTATCTGCGCGCTCTTGAAATTAGAGAGAAGCATCTTGGCAAAGAGCATCTTGATGTGACAGGGAGCCTCAGTAATCTTGCCACATTATTTGGAAAACAGGAAAAATATAAAGAAGCAGAGGTGCTGTATCTTCGCTCGATTTCTATCAGGGAAGCTATTCTGGGAAAAGATCATCCTCTGATAGCGTTGAACTTGAATAATCTTGCTTTATTATTAAGAAAACAAGACAGATATATAGAAGCAGAACATCTGTATCTTCGTTCCGTTTCCATCAGAGAACATGCCTTGGGCAAAGACCATTCATGTGTCGCATCCAGTCTCAATAATCTCGCTGGCCTTTACCAACTGCAAGGAAGATACACAGAAGCGGAGCCGCTGTTCCATCGCTCGCTTATGATTTGCGAGAACAAACTCGGCAAAGATCATCCAGGTGTATCAATAACTCTACGAGTCATGGCCAATTTTTACCGCGACCAAGGAAGATACGCCGAAGCAGAGCCGCTGTATCAACGCGCTTTGGCCATTGCGAAAGAGAAACTTCCTGCCGGTCATTTTCGCATCAGCGTCTGCCAGAAAGACTATGACGAGATGAAACAGAAGATGGCGGGGCAGCAGCAATCAGCAGCACCCCACGAGGAAGACCATGTTTAATCTGCAATTGCATGTCCACCCGCAAACCGAACAGCGGCTACGGGCAATCTTGGCGCAGACAGAGGACGAAGAAGCCTTTGCCCAGAATATCATCGCTTATCAAATAGCCGAACTGCAAAAAGGCTTGATGAACATCCGCCTTGATTTGAAACAGTTTGAGGAAAAATACAAGCTGTCATCCGCTGATTTTTATCAGCAGTACACGCAGGGAAAAACCGATGACAGCGAAGACGCAATGCTGTGGGCCGGGCTGTATGAAA
>Ga0315268_10004032_pt1 | contig 16018 bp, 12 predicted proteins | sample C1_top_MG_FD_204535 | JGI IMG/M metagenome (GOLD analysis project Ga0315268, IMG submission 204535) | Sediment microbial communities from Yellowstone Lake, YNP, Wyoming, USA - C1_top | ecosystem: Environmental > Aquatic > Freshwater > Lake > Sediment | place: USA: Wyoming | collected 2017-08-01
TTATAGAATTCGCAATAGATAAGATTTGAAACCCATAGAACGGCATCCTGCTCATCACTCCGCCCATGGTCATTATGACCATGGGTAAATGGTCATTCCGCGCCTCTGACCCATGGATCCGGTCTGTGGAAAGGTATCCTCTAATCCGACTTATGTCCTGAGTTAATTTTTTGGCGGAAACAGAAATTATTAAGCTCTCGCCGGATTGGGAATTTTTGGGGGTTTTAAAAATTAGGCTGGGTTAGCGGCATCTCGTCAAAACCTTCCGGTATCATTTTAATAATTACACCACTCCAAAAGTGCCGAGGCTCCGGATATTCATCCGGAGCCTCGTTCTGCTCAAGATTTATGGTGCGCCAAACGCACCTTACGCCCGGGCTTCAAACTAAAAACTGAAGGCCGGGAAGATGACCCCGCCGAAGAGCAGGTAAGCCAATATCAAGGTCCAGAAGATGTTGACCCCCTGGGCAATGAAGAAGGCCGCGGCGGGACGGCCGCCCCCCATCTTCACCAGGTCGCCGAAGTGGGTCTCCAGGCCGATGCTGGTGAAGGCCAGGGCGAACCACCAGGTGCGCAGGCCCCCCAGGCTCCCCTTCACCGCGTTCACCGTTTTGGGGTCCAGCAGGAAGGAAAAAACCAGAGAGGCGATGATGAACCCCAAAATGAACTTGGGAAAGCGGTACCAGATCTCTATGAGGCCCGGTTTCTCCACCCCCGGGGCCGTCGCGCCCCTGAAGGTCCAGACCACCGAGAGGATAAAGGCCGCCACCCCGATGAGGACATTCTGGGACATCTTGACGATGACCCCCACCTTCATGGCCGCTTCGCTGATCAGGGCCCCGGCCGCCACCACCGAGCCGCTGGTGTCCAGGGTGCCGCCCAGCCAGGCGCCGGCCACCGCATCCGGCATGCTCGCCCATTTGGCGATCATGGGCTGGAAAACCAACATGGGAATGGCGCACACCAGGACCAGGGAGGTGGTGTAGCTCAACTTCTTGGGGTCCCCCTTCACCGCCCCGGCGGTGGCGATGGCCGCGGAAACCCCGCAGATGGCCACGCCACTGGAGAGCATGGCGGCAAAATCGTCGTCCACCTGGAGCTTGCGGCAGAGCCAGAAGCAGAAGTACCAGATCACCCCCACCACCAGCAGGGCCTGGATAATGCCATAGGCGCCGGCCTGGATGATCTCGCCGAAGAGCACCCCCGACCCCAGAATGACCAACCCGGTTTTGATGAAGAATTCCGTGCGGGCCGCTTTCAACAGCCACTCGGGGATACCGATGACATTGCTGATGAACAGCCCTATAAAGAGACACCAGAGAACATATTCCAGGCCATAATAGAGAATGGTGTAATTTCCGGCCAGCATCTGGCCCACCCAGGCGATGATGAAGACGATGGGAAAGCCGACGATGAACTTGAGCACCGGCTCCCCCATGAGGGCCATGGCGATGATGCTCAGAATCAGGATGCCGATGCCGATATAAATGGCCAGGAGAATGCTGTCCCAGGCAAAAACCTTACTCGCGAGGTTGCCGGCCTGGCCGCCGATTTCCTTTCCCAAAGATGCGGCCTTTTTCTTTAACCCCGCGTCCTTGACCTGCTTGGCGGCCTCCTCCAGTTTCTTGGCCGCGGCGCCGATGGCCTTGCGGTCTTTGCCCGCCATGGCCGCCATCAGGGCCTGGGCCTGGTCCTGCAAAGCCTTCTCTTCTTTCTGGCCTGCCTGCTCGGCCAGTTTATTGATGGCCGGCGCCGTCTCGGCAATATACGAGTCAAACTCCGCCCCCGTGGTCCACTTGAACTTGGGAGACTTGACATTTAGACCCAGCAAAATAAGGATGATGATAAAAAATCCGATCCATACCGCCAGCCAATCCTCGGTGCTCCACAGAGAGCTCCATTGGCTGGCCCGCTCCATTTGCTGGGTCTCTGCCGTAAGCTTACGGGCCTCCAGTTCCTCATGTCGGCCCTTCAGGGATTTAATGGCTTCCTGCACCTGTTCGGGAGTTGCATCTGCGGGTAATCCCAAGGTCTCTTTGATGGCCTTCAGGGCCTGGGCCTGGGATGCCACTGCTTCCAGCACTCCCTCTTCGCTTGCCGCAAAACCCAACCCCAATAACTTTTTCAATCGTTCCAGCGCACTCATATCGCCTCCTCCGTCCCCCTTAATTATTGGGTCTGGATAGGGTCTCCTGCCGGTTAGATGCTGCGGATATCCCTGAGGAATCTTGCCTTAAACGCTGCTTCTCACCCCCTTTCTTAAGATGACATCCGAATAAAAATGACTTGGTAATTTCAGAAACATTTTATAATGAAAAGTTTTTTTTATCCTAAATTTTATTTGCTTTTCAGACCTTCAGAATCGGCCCAGATATGCCCTCGGGACCTGCCGCGACACCACGGGTCCGTACCCAGATTATTTTATTGGTTAGGAGGTTAGCGGAATAAGAAAGAGGTTTGGCAAGGCAGTTGGAGGGCGAGTGGCGGCATAAACGCCGCAGGTCGTCTTCAGACCCTACTTCTCGAGGGGGCCAGGACGCGCCGCCCCATCCTTCATCTCCATCAGCCTGGGCAGAGGACTTGCACCTCCACGCCGGGGTGGCCGCTTCGGCGCCATAAAAAACCCCGGGCCGCCCGGCCCGGGGTTTTTCGCTTCCAGAACCGCCCGGCTTAATGCTGGCCGGGGAAGAAGGTGTAACTGAGCCACACCAGAAAGCCCAGGGCCACAACCCCGATGGTAATACTCCAGCCGATGAGCTTCTTTTCCACTGGCAAAAACTCCTCGTACTGCATCTTTTGCAGTTCATCGATGAGCTTCTGTTCCTGCGCCGGCGGCACCACCGGTTCCTCTTCAGGCGGCAGAATCGATTCTTCAGCCATAACTACCTCCTTTGGCAACTTAGCCCGCCAGCGGCGGCTTCACCCCGTGGAAAAAGATCCACGAAATCAGCAGTCCCACCCAGATGATGAATCCGAACAGGCAGAGCACATAAACCGCTGCCAACCTCCCGATGCCTTCTTCCCAGAGCTTCTTGAAGTTGGACACCACCCCGATGGTGAAGAAAGTGAGGACAAAGAATAAGACCCGGAAGGTGTCCATCCCCGCCACCGCCGCGTTGGCCGTCTTCAGAGCCCCGGGGGAGGCCAGGCAAATAATCAGCATCAGGATGAAGGTCACGGCATAGCCCAAGACGAACTTGGGAAACCGCTCCCAGATCTCCCCGGCCCGGATGCGGCCGCCCACACACTCGATCTTGGCGCACCAGATGACGGCCAGGATGAAGGCCCAGACCCCGATGAAGATGTCGATGAAGATCTTCACCGTGGTGGCGGTCATCACCATCCAGCCCTCTTTGTAGTTGATTCCCTGCACAGCCAGGGCCTTGGACCGGATGAGGGCGTCCACGATGGCGCCGGAGGCCACCGCGGCCCCGTCGGTCTTCACCGCCAGTCCCATCCAGGCTCCGGCCACCATGGGCTCGGCCCACAGGAAGGCCTGGGCCAGAAACGGCAGAATCAGCAGCTCCACCACCGCAAAAATCACCACCAGGGAGGAAACCATGATGGGCACCACGGGTCGGGCCCGGATGGCCCCGCCGGTGGCGATGGCCGCGGACACCCCGCAGATGGAAATGCCCGACGCCAGGGGCGCGGCCCATTCCCGGCTGAATTTGAAGTACTTCCGGGCGATGAAATAGACCACCGCCCAGTAGATCAGGTAGGCCTCGATGATGGCGCACAATCCCCGGAACAGGACGGCGGAGGCCAACCCCACGGCCCCGGCCGCCTTGACCCCCAGCAGAGCCCCCAAGATGACGATGGCCGTTTTAATGTAGAGTTCGGGGCGGGTGGCGTCTTCCATCAGTTTGGCCAGCCCCGGAATAAAGTTGCCCACGATAAGTCCGGCAATTAGTGCGACGATAAATCCGCCTTCTCCCGTGAGCTTCAACGACCAGGAGATGCCGAAGGTCTTGTACAATTCCGGGGTGTTGGCGGCGAAATGGGCATAATGGCCCAGGAGGAAGCAACCGTAGCTGATCCAGAAAACCAAGGTGAAACCCAGGATAAACCGGCCGGCGTTGACTCCCATGGCCACGGCGCCGACCAGGGTGATGACCAGCATGAACAGGTAAGTAAGAAAAAGAGACGTGACTCCCGGCATGCCTTTCAGGGTTCCCGAAACCGACCCCAAGGCCTTGGTGATGTCGATCCACATGTTGGTCTTGACCCCCCAACCCAGGAAGTCCACTCCGATAAAGAGCGCCAGGCCGAGGACGAAGACAAACAGCCCTAACCATAGCGACAACCAGTCTTCGCTGATGCCTTTTTTCCCTTCCATGTCTTCACCTCCCGAATTTCCCATGATCCTGTCGGTCTTTGGTCATAGAGCCTCCTTCTTTTTTTTAGGGCTCGAGCCAAGGCCCCTCCCGTTTCCCGGGGAGGGACTTGGATGCCGGTTCTGAAATTGCAATCTAGCAAAGAAAATGCCAGGAGCAAGGGGCAGCGGGCGGAAGGCGGAATGGCCGATATTTTGCAAGTTAAACAAATGGTTAGTCGGCAACCGGCCGGGAGTCCGGGGTAATATTACTGCTTTCGCAAGGAGGCAGAACTGCCTCTTTAAGATTGCACCAAAGAGATTTCCTTATATAATTGATTTCCAGGATGATTTATTGAAAAAGGGCAAAGGAGCCCAGGCCATGTCTGAGAACAGTCCACCGGCCCATCCGCCCCCCAAGACCCGGAAATCCCTGAGCCTGCAAACCAAATTTCTGGCGGGCGTTGGCGTCATCTTTCTGGGATTTTGTCTGATCATCGCCTTCCTGATTTACTCCTATGAGAAGAGCATCCTGGTGGAGGCGGCCCATGAAAAAGCCGAGATGGTGATGGCCGCGGCGGAGGCGAGCCGCAGCTACGTCCAGCACGTGCTTCGGCCCAAGATGTATGAATTGCTGGGCCAGGAGGCCTTCGTGCTGGAGGCCATGTCCACGTCCTTTGTGGGGCGGGCGGTAATGGAACGCTTCAAAGAGTCCATGCCGGAATATCATATGCGCCGGGTGGCGCTCCATCCCCGGAACCCGGCCTCGGAACCCCGGCCCTTCGAAATCGACCTGATCAAGCACTTCGCCGCCCACCCCGAGAGCCATAGCTGGCAGGGAATCCTTCAGATCGGCGGCCAGTCCAGCTTTGTCCATTCCCGCCCGGTCTTTTTCACCCAGGAATGCATGCATTGCCATGGCTCCCCCCGGGAGGCCCCTCCGGACCTCCTGGCCCGGTATGGCTCGGAGCGGGGCTTCGGCTACCGACCCGGGGAGATCGCTGGGGTAACCGCCGTTACCATCCCGGTGGATGTCGCTCTGGCCAAGATCAAGGAACGGGCCATCGCCATCTTCGGCATCAGCCTGTTCAGCCTCTCCCTGCTCTACGTCGGCATCTCCTTCTTCTTCAACCGGGTGGTAGTTCACAGTCTTCGGGACCTTCTCGACATCTTCCGCCACGGCCTGCGCGACGAGAAGGAGCTGCAACTCTGGACCGAGGCCAAGGCCAAGGACGAAATCGGCGAGCTGACTGCCGGGGCCCGGGTCCTGGTGAGCCACCTGCGGGAAGCCCGGCAGCAGCTGGAGGAATATACCGGCAACCTGGAATACATGGTGGCCCAGCGCACCGACGCCCTGAAGGAATCCCGGCAGCGCTTAGAGGAAAAGGTGGCGGCCAGAAACCAGGAACTCCATACCCTGAACACCATTGCCGAACTGATCACCCAGGCCATGAACCTGGCGGACATCCTTCCCAAGGTCCTGATCCAGACCCTGAAGCTCATCCCAGCCCGTGGCGCCGGTCTGTACCTGCTGCGGGACAATCCCCCCTGCCTGGAACTCCAGTGCCAGGAAAACGCCGGCCAGCTCATCGCCCGGGTGCCCATCGAGACCGGGGACTGCCAGTCCATTCAGGAACACGGCGTCACGGACCTGGTCTCCTCCCTGATGGCGGCCGCCTGCGGCCGCATGAGTTTCTTTGCCTGCGAGGAGGAGCACAACTGCCTGAATGTGCCTTTGGTCTGCCGCGGGAAGGTCATGGGCGTCATGACCTTTGTGGAAGTGGATTTCAACGAGATCTCCCCGGAAAGAAGGGAACTGCTGCTGTGCGTCGGCCAGCAAATCGGGATTACCATCGAGAGCTTGCAGAATGTGGAGCAACTGGTGCGCAGCAAGGATCTCTTGCAGTCGGTCTTCGACGGCATCACCGATATGATGGTCCTCCTGGACCGGGACCTGCGCATCAAGATGGTCAACAAGGCCTACCTGAAGCATTACGGGGCGGCCCTGGACGAGGTCTTGGAGCAGCCCTGCCCCTCCCCGCTGGCCCCTCCCGGCTGTCCCTTATCCCGGCAGAGCCTGGAAGACGTTTTCTATTCCATGAAACCCATGACCGAGGAGGCTTCCACGGTTGAGGGTGAAATTTTCCTGGTGCACTACTATCCCATCATCAGCGACAAGGGGGAAGTGGCCAGCATTGTGTGTTACGTCAAGAACATCACCGCCGAAAAACGCGTGGAGCAACGTATTCAACACGCCGAAAAAATGGCTTCCCTGGGGCAACTCGCCGGAGGCATCGCCCATGAAATCAACAATCCCCTGGGGGTGATACTCTGTTACACCGATTTGCTCAGAAGTCAGTTGATGGCCTTCCCCCAGGGGCTCCAGGATGTGGCCACCATCGAGAAACATGCCCGAAACTGTCAGCGCATCGTGTCCGATCTGCTCAAATTCGCCCGGGGCCAGGAAACGGAGCGCCAGTTGGCCCAGCTCAATCCCATGATCGAAGAGGTGGTCCGGATGGTGGACCACCAGTTTCGGCGCCAGCATTGCACCATCGCCCTGGACCTCGATCCCCGGCTGCCCCGGCTGAGGCTTGATGTGGATAAAATGAAGCAGGTCTTTCTCAATCTGCTGATGAACGCCCGGCAGGCCGGAAAGGAGGGGGAAGGATTAATCCGCATCAGCACCCGTCACCGGGAAGAAGCCCGCCAGGTGCAGATCGTCTTCTGGGACAACGGGGCCGGCATCGCCCCGGAGATCATCGACCGCATCTTCGATCCCTTCTTCAGCACCAAAAAAACCGGTGAGGGGACCGGGTTGGGGCTCTCGGTCAGCTACGGCATCATCAAGGACCACGGGGGCGATATTCAGGTGGAGAGTGAGCCGGGACAATGGACCCGGTTTACCATTGTGCTACCCTTGGAAGCGCAGGGATAGGGAGACTATGCCCAAAGAACAAGTCCTGATTGTCGATGATGAAGAGGACATGCTGGAAGGGTTGCGGCGGATCCTCACCCAGGAGCTGGAGCAGGTGGAAGTCGTTACCGCCTCCCGGGCCCGCCAGGCCCTGCGCCTGCTTCGGCAGCTGCCCATCGACCTGGTCCTGCTGGACATCCGCATGCCGGAGATCAATGGCTTTGAACTCCTGGAGGCTTTGCGAAAAGAGGACCCCTGGCTCACCGCCGTCATGATGACCGCCTATGGCAGTATCGAAGTAGCGGTGGAAGCAATGAAACTGGGGGCCTACGACTTCATCACCAAGCCCTTCGAGAAGGAGCCCCTGCTCCGGGTGGTGCGCAAGGGGTTGGAACGCAACCGGCTCATCCGGGAGAACCGCCATCTGCGCCTCCGGGTCTGCGACGCCCCGGGCTTTGAAGGCCTGGTGGGCCAATCGCCGCCCATGCGCCGTCTCTACGAGCGGATCCAGGCCATTGCCCGCACCGACTACACCGTGCTTATCCGCGGCGAGAGCGGCACCGGCAAGGAACTGGTGGCCAGGGCCATCCATGCCCTGAGCAAGCGAGGCAGCCGCCACTTGGTTGCCGTCAGTTGCCCTGCCGTTCCCGAACATTTGCTGGAAAGCGAGTTCTTCGGGCACAAGCGGGGTGCCTTCACCGGCGCCGACCGGGATCAAGCCGGGCTCTTTGAGGAAGCCCACGGGGGTTCGCTTTTCCTGGACGAGATCGGCGATATCCCGGTATCCATCCAAATCAAACTGCTCCGAGCCTTGCAGGAACAGGAAATCAAACCCCTGGGGGCTGCCAAAACCCACAAGGTGGACGTCCGCATCCTGGCCTCCACCAACCAGAACATCGAGGAAAAAATCAACAGTCGAACCTTTCGGGAAGATCTCTATTACCGGTTGAACGTGGCCACCATCCAGACGCCCTCCCTCCAGGAAATCAGCGAAGACATTCCTTTGCTGGCCAACCATTTTTCCAGGATTGCCTGTACCGAGTTGGGGCTGGCTCCCAAGCGCTTCACCTCGGAAGCTTTGGAAGAGCTTATGCGGCGTCCCTGGCCAGGAAATGTGAGGGAATTGCAGAATCTAGTGCGGCGAGTGGTGATGTTTTCTCCCGACAGCCTAATCCGCTCCCAGGAGCTCCGGGCCCTGGAAGGCTCAGGCCGCGCCTTCGGTCCCCGTCCCCGGGTCCCGGAGGAGCGGGCCGCCGCTCCACTCGAACCATACGGACGGGCTAAGGAACAGCTCCTCAACCGGTTCACTTATGAATACGTTACGGACCTGTTGGCCAAAACCGGGGGCAACGTCACCCGCGCTGCGGAGCTGAGCGGCCTGGGGCGGGCTTCACTGCAGAAGATCATGCGCCGCCTGGATATCAGGTCCGACGGCTATCGGCGGGAGGATTAGCCGACCCCGCGGAGAACCGGGAGCGGCGGCAGGGGTGGAAAAACCCGCCGGGCCCCGAATGGCCGTGAAGCCGCCCGACCCTCCAAAACAGGGGGGCCGGATCGCCGGCCCCTGGGACTTCCTCGGCAAGAACGGACTGAGAAAGCTTAATGATCCCGCCGCCGCAACTGCCGGGGACCCGTAAAGCCCCCGCGGCGCCAGTCCTTGGGCCCGGCGTAGTTGGCCAGGCGGTCCAGCTCCCCCAGGGCCTTCAGGCGATCGTAGATTTTCTGCCAGATGCAGGGCACGTCGCACTTCAAGGTCACCGACACCTCGCACAAGCCCCCCTGAGAACCGCCGCAGGGCCCGTTGAGGAGCTGCTTGGCGCAGCGGGTCACCGGGCACAGGCCACCGGTGACCCCCAACAGGCAGTCGCCGCATCCCTGACAGCGCTCCTGCCAGAGGCCGAAGTCCGAGGTTTCGCCGATGAACATGGTATTCAGTCCCGGATACACCGCCTTTTCCGGCAGCCGCTCCGCCAGGCTCTGGATGCCAGCCCCGCAGGCGATGGAGACCACCGCTTCGGCTTCGTCCGCCTTCTCGATGACATCCAGCAGGAAGTCATGGATGCACTGGCGGTCAACGCTCACTTCCCGGATTTCCACTTCCTTACCTTCCAGCCGGAAGGACATGTCCAGGGCCGCAGCCAGCTCCGCCACCTGTTTGCGCCCGCCGCTCAGGCATTCCGCGGTGCAGGTGTCGCAGCCCGCCACCAGAATCTTGCCGTATCGACCCACCATCTCCTTGATTTCGGAGAGCGGCTTTCTTTCTCCCACTACCATAACCGACCGTCCTCAACAAAAATTTTCCGGGAACGGCGAGCCCCTTCCCGGCTTAGGCGTTTCCTTAATTGATTTTCTATTAAAAATATATACTATCTCCCTGACTGCCGCAACTGGTAGTACATCCTTTGACTACCAGATGGCTGAAAAATTCCCCGCAACCGACAATTTCCCATTGAGCCATCAAGAACCTTGAAGAATGATGACTTCCGGATATTCCGGCTCCACCAGGCAACTGCGGCAACCTCCATGGCCAGATGGGCCGCTACGACCAGGCCATAGCCGATTATAACCGCGCTTCGGACATTGACCCCCAGTATCCCCATGCCTATGTCAGGAAGGGACTGGCCTGTGAGAAAGCGGGCCGCCCCCAGGACGCCCTGGCCGCCTATCAGGCTTACCTGCAGAAGGTGAACCTTGAGGGGCAGGATCCGTGCCAGGTGCAGTTTGTCCGGGAGAAGATCAAGGATCTGGAAAAGCAGCCCTGAGCCGCGACAGCCCGCCTATTCCGGCTCTCACCGAAGGGGCGACCGGTTAACCCAGGCTCGGGGATTTTATCTTCCCAAGAACAGGGCAGGCCCCGGTGGGAACCTGCCCTGTTGATCAATCCTTCCCTCCATTTTGACTGACTTACTGCGCTTCCGGCCTCAGCAGGCGCTTCAGTTCTTCCGTCTCATAAACCACTTCTTGGCCCACCAGCCGCACCTGTCCATGCACCACATGGTTGAGAACCCGGGGTTGCCATTCGTGTTCCGCCCGGTTCACCTTCGCCGCCAGAGTCTCCGGAGTATCGCCCGGCTCTATGGGAACAGGCAGCGCGAAAAATACCGGGCCGCGGTCATACACCTCATCGACAAAATGCATGGTGACCGCGCTGTGGGTGATTTCCCCGCGATGATAAGCTGCCATCACCGCTTCGTGAACATGGTGCCCGTAAAGGTTCGGCCCGCCGAACCGGGGCAGCGGACCGGGATGAATATTAATCGTCCGGGCCGGGTCCAGGCCTGCCACCAGTTTCAGCCAGCCGGAGAGCATGACGTAATCAGCGTTGAAGTACTTGACAAAGTTTTGGTAGCCCCTGGAAAGATAAGGGCCGGCCCAGTATTCGACATGTATCCCGAGAGCTCTTGCCTTCTGCCAAACCCCGCCGGCAAAATGATTGGTGACCACCGCACAGATCCAGGCCTCCAGAATCGGCGGGCTGGTCCGCGTCGCTCTTACCATCGTCTCAAATCCGGAGCCGCCGCCGGTCTTGGTCCCGGAAGCAAAAACCAGAATACTGGGATTGGGCTTTTCCATAACGCCAGCCCCTGCCCCTTGCCGCAGTCTGCCTCGGGGAGATTTCTGACTGCTAACGCTCATGGAGCAGGTTGTCTTGCAGGTTCGGTAGGTAAGTATTTATTCTCTTCATAAATCCAGACTTCGCCGGTAACGCGGTTAACCAAATACGCCTTGCCGTAGAAACCCGTTGGCACCATTTGATATCTTGTCCCGAAACAGTAAAGGATCAGGGCCAGCAATATCACCACTGCCGTTAACCATGCTTTGCTCATCTCGCTCATACTTTCAACCCTCCGGTTTTAAGATGGCAAAACGGCCAACTAAGGGAGTAAGCACTGGTGCCCGGGGCCGGACTCGAACCGGCACGGAAGCAACTTCCGAGGGATTTTAAGTCCCTTGCGTCTACCCGTTCCGCCACCCGGGCACCTGCCTGAATTTATTACACCCCCGGCCAACATGCAAGCGTAACTCGAAGGCCGCGCCATACCCCGCCGCCCGCGCCTTGACAAACCCGGCGCCCTCGGATTTAATAAGATTGAGAAATCGCTGCTTTTCGAGGGTTTCAGAATGGCGCTGTTTAACAAAGTCATGGTGGCCAACCGGGGGGAGATCGCGGTGCGCATCATCCGGGCCTGCATGGAGCTGGGCATCCCTACGGTCACCATCTACACCGAACAGGACGCCAACGCCATCCACATCGTCAAGGCCGGCCAGGCCGTCCTGGTGACCCCGGGCCCGGTGGCCGGCTACCTGGATTTCGCCCAGATTATCGACAAGGCCAAGGCCGCGGGCGCCGACGCCATCCATCCCGGCTACGGCTTCGGGGCGGAAAATGCCGATTTCGCCCAGGCCTGCCTGGACGCCGGCCTCACCTTCATCGGCCCCTCCCCCAACGCCATCCGCCAGATGGGCGACAAGGTCCTGGCCCGCCAACTCCTGGAACAGGCCGGCGTCCCCACCATTCCCGGCTCCCCGGTGCTGGCCGACGACGACATGGCCCGGGAGTGGGCCACCCGCATCGGCTTCCCCATGCTGCTCAAGGCCAAGGGCGGCGGGGGCGGCCGGGGCATGCGCCGGGTCAACGATGAGGCCGAGCTCCTCAACAGCCTCAAGGGCGCCCGCCGGGAAGCCCGCCGCTCCTTCGGCGACGAAGCGGTCTATCTGGAAAAGCTCATCCTCCGGCCCAAGCACATCGAAATCCAGCTCCTGGGCGACGTCCACGGCAATGTCATCCACCTGGGAGAGCGGGACTGCTCCATCCAGCGGCGCCACCAGAAGCTCATCGAAATCGCCCCTTCCCTGGTCCTCACCCCGGAAAAGCGGGAGGAGATGGGCGAGCTGGCCAAGAAGGCGGCCCGCCTCCTGAACTACCACACCGCGGGCACCATGGAATTCCTGGTGGACCAGGACCTCAATTACTATTTCCTGGAGATGAACACCCGCATCCAGGTGGAGCACCCCATCACCGAGCTCATCACCGGCGTCGATCTGGTCAAGGAGCAGATCAAGGCCGCGGCCGGAGAACGCCTCACCCTGCGCCAGGAAGACATCTCCCTCCGGGGCTATGCCATCGAATGCCGCATCAACGCCGAGGACGCCCGGAACAACTTCTTTCCCTCCCCGGGCCGCATCACCCGCTACCAGTCCCCCGGCGGCATCGGCATCCGCCTGGACGGCTGCGTTTTCGGAGGCTATGAAGTCCCCCCCTATTTCGACCCCCTGCTGGCCAAACTCTGCGCCTGGGGCAACACCTGGGAGGAAGTCCTGGCCCGCATGGACCGGGCCCTGGAAGAGTACATCATCCGCGGCATCAAAACCACCATCCCCTTCTACCGCCGGGTGCTGAAGGATGAAGATTTTCGCTGCGGCCTGTTTACCACCGACTATCTGGAAAAGAAGCTGGCCTCCCTGGCCTATGAAGACGTCCGGGAATCGTGGGACCTCTTCTACGTGGCCGGGGCCGCCCTGTTTTGTGAACTGAACCCCCTCCGCAAATAGAGTCCGGCGTATGATAACCCCGGTGAAAGTCACCGATGTCAGCTTGCGGGACGGTTTGGAAGACTTCGTCCTCAAGCACCTCCGTCTCGATGACCTGGCCCGCCTGGCCTCCCTCCTGGACCGGGCCGGCTTCTACTCCATCGACTGCTGCGGCGGCGCCGCCTTTTATGCCGCCCTGGCCGACCTGAAAGAAGACCCCTGGGAGCGCCTGAAGCGCGTCCGCCGGGCGTTGTCCCGCACCCCCATCCAGATGATCCTCCGGGGCCGCCTGCTGGTGGGCTTCAAGCCTTATGAAGACGAAGTGGTGCGCCGCTTCATCACCCGGGCCGCCCACCTGGGGGTGGACATCTTCCGCATCTATGACAACTTAAACGACATGGACAACATGGCCCTGGCCATCACCACCGGAAAGGAATTGCGCAAGCAGGTGGAGGCCACGGTCCTGTATAGCCTCAGCCCCCACGTGACCCAGGAGGATTACCTCAACCTGGCCAACGACCTCGTCAACCTGGGAGCCGACGCCATCTGCCTGAACGACTCCTTCGGAGTGATGAACCCCACCCAGGTGGCCGCCCTGGTCTCGGGGTACCGCCGTTATTTCCATCAGCCCCTGCGCCTCCATCTCCATGACAACCACCAGGCGGCCATCACTTCCTACCAGGAGGGCATCCGCCAGGGGGTGCAGCTGGTGGACACCACCCTGTCGGCCCTGTCCTGGGCCTACGGCCCGCCCCCAGTGGAGTCCCTGATGTTCTCCCTGGGCGGCACCGGCCACGACCCCAACCTGGACCTGGACGTCCTGGGAGAGGTGACGGAGTTCCTGGACGCGCTCAAGGAAAAGTACCATTATCGTCAACCCCCGCCCCGCAAGCTGGACGACCGCCTGGGTCCCGCTTATCTCCCCGGCCCCCTGAAGGAATTCATCCGGGAGGAGCTCAAAAGACGGGATGCCCGGGACCGCCAGCAGGCGGCCTACAAGGAGGCCGTCCAGGTGTGGGCCGACTTGGGCCACCCGGCCCTCAAGGGGCGCATCCTGGAGATCGTGGGCCTCCAGGCGGTGGAGAACCTCCTGCACCCCGGACCCCGCTACGGCGCCCTCATCCCCAGCATGCTGGAGCTCCTGCGGGGCAAGTACGGCCGGCTCCATTCCCCGGTGAAGCTGGAGCTCCAGTGGCGCGCCCTGGCGGGCGATGAAACCCCCGCCCCGGAGCCGCCCCCGGAAGGCCGACTCCTGAGCCTGGCGGGCCTGGAGACCGAAGAGGATATCCTCACTTACAGCCTTTTCCCCGAAGAGGCCGAAGCTTTTTTCTATCACCGGGCCCAGCCCCAGCCCGCCCCCGAGGCCGCCCCCGGCCCCAGCCCTTACCCCATCCAGAGCCCCCTTACCCATACCCACCTCACCCTTAACCACAAGGGGGAAGAAGTGAGGGTCCGCCTGGACGGCGTGGGCTCCGGCCGCAAGGATAAGCAGGTGCTCTTCCTCAACATCGGCGGCCACATCGAGGAAATCGAGGTCCAGTTGGTTCCCGGGAGCGGCGACCAGCCCGATTTTCTGGTGACCTTTCACGGGGACACCTACCGGGTCCGGGTCAACCAGACTCTTCCCCGGGAGCAGGAATACACCCCCGTGGTTCTGGAGATCAACGGCCAGGCGGAGGAGTTTCTGTTCAAGAAATCCCCCTAAACTGAGGATGGGTACAACGGCAGGGCCTCGATTATCAGGTCATAAGCTTAAAAGGTGGCGAAGAAACAGCGGCTTAATTAATCAAGTTTCCGCTCCCCCTTTCCGCCTTTTCCCCTTTTCGCCCTTCTTTTAAAGGAGGCCACCATGCGCATCCGGCAGCGAATGTTGCCCATCGGCTGGTACCCCGCCAGCGAGAAGGCCTGCACCGGGGAAATGGACCAATTCGTGGCGGGCGTCAAACCCCTGCCGGCCGGCGCCCAGGTCTTCGGCGGCATCGTCCCCCACGCCGGCTGGTACTTCTCCGGCAAGGCCGCAGCCCGGGTCTTTTACCTGGCCTCCTTAGCCGCCCAGCCCCAGGTGGTGGCGGTCTTCGGCGGCCACCTGGGGGGCAATTCCCCTCCCCTGCTGGTAACCGACGAAGCCTGGGACACCCCCCTGGGAGAGCTGCCCCTGGCGGTGGAGTTCTACGAGCCCCTCAAGCGCCGCCTCCCCCTTAAAGAAGAGTACCCCGGCGACAACACCGTGGAAATCCAGCTTCCCTTCGTCAAACGCTGGTTTCCCAAAGCCAGGGTCCTGGCCCTCCGGGCCCCCCACTCGGCCCAGGCCGTGGAGCTGGGCGGAGCGGTGGTGGCCGTGGCCCGGGAGCTGAAAGTGACGCTTCTGGCCTTCGGCTCCACGGACCTCACCCATTACGGCCCCAACTACGGCTGGGCCCCCAAAGGTTTCGGCGTCGAGGCGGTGAAGTGGGTCAAGGAGGTGAACGATAAACGTTTCGTGGACCTGGCCCTGAAGCTGGACGCGGCGGGCATGCTCAAGGCCGGGGCCGCAGACCAGAGCGCCTGCAGCGCCGGGGGCGCGGCCGCGGCGGTGGCCGCGGCCAAAAAACTGGGGGCCGCCAAGGCCGTCCTCACCGACTACTACACTTCCTACGACGTCATGCCGGGTGATTCCTTCGTAGGTTACGCCGGGATCGTGCTGACAGGGTAGGGGCGGGTTTATAACCCGCCCCCTACAGTTTTGGGGGAGGGCCAGGGCCAACGGCCCTACCCTCCCCCAAACCCCCACCCAACCCGTATGAGGGGCCGTGGGAGGCGAGGCCTGCGGCCTCGACTTCCACGGCCTTAAAATCATGGGGGCGACTCTGCAGGTCGCCCCTTGATTTGGTGGGCAGTGCCCACCCTTATCTTTCGCCTTTTCGCCTTTTCGCCTTTTCCCCTTTGATAAAGCCCCCCACCTGGCGGCCGTAGCTTAACTTTTTCTTTGGGAACCCTCCTCCGGCCCGGGGCAAGGCGGCGGAATTTCTCCCTTTTTCCCCAACAGCCGGCGAAAGCGCTCCAGGTATTTGACGGAGCCGGGAAACCGCTGCTCCAACCGGCAGACCAGCCGGTTCAGGACCGGGACGTCCACGGACGGGACCAGGGCCCCCAGGATGAGAAAAAGTCAGCCCTGGAGCACCGGCAGAAACAGTCCCACCACCCCTATTAGGAAGAGGAGCAGGCCCACCGAAATTCTGATTGCTCGCCGCATTTGCCTATCAGATTTAAGGCAG
>Ga0315268_10004033_pt1 | contig 16018 bp, 17 predicted proteins | sample C1_top_MG_FD_204535 | JGI IMG/M metagenome (GOLD analysis project Ga0315268, IMG submission 204535) | Sediment microbial communities from Yellowstone Lake, YNP, Wyoming, USA - C1_top | ecosystem: Environmental > Aquatic > Freshwater > Lake > Sediment | place: USA: Wyoming | collected 2017-08-01
CTGACGGCTTGCGCAAGGAAATCAAGAAAAAGAAAATCGACATCGAAAATATCGACAATCTGGGACGCGGCAGCCTCATTGACGGGCTATACAAGGCCGTCTCGCGCGACAAGCTTATCTCACCGACCTTCCTGATCCAGCAGCCGTTGGATCTGTCGCCTTTGGCGCGCAGAAATGATAAGAATCCCGAAATTGTTGATCGCTTCCAGTTGGTAGTAAATACTTGGGAACTTTGCAATGCTTATTCAGAATTAGTCGATCCGATCGACCAGAAAGCGCGCTTCGAATCTCAATCCGCGGCCAAAGCTGCTGGAGATACAGAAGCGCACGGCAAAGACGATGAATTCGTTACCGCCCTGGAGCATGGCGCGCCGCCGATTTCCGGTTACGGCATGGGCATCGACCGCCTTGTAGCTTTATTGACCAAACAGCCGAATCTTCGCGACGTTGTGTTATTCCCGCTCTTAAGACCAAAGGAATAATTATATTTTTATGAGAAAGAAAATACTAATAGTCGCAATATTTTTAATTGCATTCGTTGTTCTGTTAATATTATTAAATTTAAATTGGCGGGAACACATTTCTTGTTTGTTAACAGGGGGGAAATATGTCGAAGGCGTTGTATATGGTGAGTGTCCAAGAGACCCGAGAGGGGAAGTTATACCCTGTGAAAACGTATCATTCGAATACTTTTGTATGACGAATTCGGTCGAATAACCGGAATATTTCAAATTAATTCTGCCAAATATGCTAGACATCAAATTGATCCGGGAAAATCCGGATAAGATTAAAAAGAATTGCAAGAATCGATTGGCGAATGTCGACATCGATAAATTGCTCGAACTGGACGAAGCCAGAAGGGGAACGGTAGCTAAAATCGACGAGCTGCGCGCCCAACGGAACGCTTCCTCCAAGACCAAGCCGACGCCTGAAATCATCACCAAGATGAAATCAGTCGGTGAGGAAATTAAGAAATTAGAGGAAAGCATCGTACCAATCGAGTCTGAATTGCGGGAACTGCTTTTGAAGGTGCCGAACCTGACTCACCCCGACGTCATTATCAGCGTCAACGAAGACGATAATCCGGTCATCACCAAGGCGAAGAAGATCAAAAAATTCAATTTCGAGCCCTTGGATCACGTCCAATTGGCGGAAAAGAACGATCTTATCGACTTCGACCGCGCCACCAAGATTGCCGGCGCCAAATTCTATTACCTTAAGAACGAATTGGCTGTTTTGGAATTCGCTTTGATCCAGTATGCGCTCAAAGTCGCCATGAAACACGGCTTCATCCCGTTTTCCACTCCGGATCTTGCCAAGCGAGAAGTCTTGGAGGGCTTAGGCTTTTCTCCTCGCGGCGAATCGACCCAGATCTATAATATCGAGAATAGCGACCTATCATTGGTCGGAACGGCAGAGATCACGATGGGCGGCTATCATATGGACGAAGTCTTGGATGAAGCCAATCTGCCGCAGAAATACGTCGCTGTCAGTCATTGCTTCCGTACTGAGGCCGGCGCTTATTCCAAATTCTCCAAAGGCATCTTCCGCGTCCATCAATTCACCAAAGTTGAGATGTTCCAATACACGACGCCGGACAAATCCGAGACGGCTCACAGGGAAATGCTCAAGATCGAAAAGGAAGTTTTTGACGGCTTAGATGTGCCTTACCGCGTCATCGATCATTGCACGGCTGATCTTGGCACTCCGGCAATCAGAACTTATGATTTAGAAGCATGGATGCCGGGCAAGCCGAATAAAGAAGGCAAAAACGGCGATTGGGCGGAGATCACTTCGACTTCAAATTGCACTGATTTCCAAGCCAGGGGATTGAATATCAAATACAAAGATAAAGAGGGCAAAACTGACTATCTGCACATGCTCAACGGCACAGCAGTCGCTATGCCTCGCGCCATTATCGCCATCCTCGAGAATAATCAGCAAAAAGACGGCTCGATATTGATTCCCAAAGTCCTGCAGAAATACTGCGGCTTCAAGAAAATCAAAGCGAAAAAAGGCAAATAAATTTTAAACATATTTCGTATTAATTTTTACTCACTGTCATCCCCTCGTAGGAGGGGATCCAGGCAAATTTGAATAATGAATTAATTTTAATTTTCTTTAATCTAATCTGAATTCCCGCCTACGCGGGAATGACAACTGGGGCAAATTCCAGAATGACGAGATAGCCATATGGAAGATTTTTCATTTCATGGCCGGAAGCACATCAAAAGGGATTATTATAACAAGACCTTCTCTAATCCCTACTTCAACAAGAAGGAAAAATCCGGCCCCAAATTCAATACTGCGCTTTATATTCAGATTTTGACGTCTGTTTTTTTAGTGTATCTGATTATTTATAGCGACCTGTTCAAAGTAAAAAATATCGAGGTGCAGGTGACTGATATGATCGCTCCAAGCGAGATAACGTCTTTGGTCGAATCAGATATCGGGCATATGAAGATGCTGGTCTTCCCCGGACGCAATATGATTTTTATCAACAGCGGAAATATCAAGAAGGAAATTAGCGCCAAATATTCTCTAAATAAGCTTGAAATCATCAAGGGCTGGCAAAAATTGACTGTCAAAGTGGAGGAAAAAGCCGCTTATCTAATAGTCAGCAATGGCAAGTCATATTATTTTATTGATGCCGGAGGCACGATTACCAAGGAGTTGTCAGCCAATGACCTTAATAAGTATCAATCTAAATTTCCATCGCTTGTCCTGAATAAGGATCTCAAAGTCGGTGACCAGCCGATTTCCGGCCGAGCCGTCAATTATTCCTTAGAACTGAATCAGGCCTTCAAGAATAACAATATTAAAATCAGGGGATTCGAAAGCGGGGAAGTGGATCAGATTAGCGCCGTAACGGAAGCTGGCTGGAAGGCGCACTTCAATATCAACCTGCCGCTTGACCGCTCAATTGAAAATATGATGCTTATCTTGAATAAGAAATTAGCCGGCAAAAAATTCGACTATATAGATTTAAGATTCGGCGACAGAGTTACTTTCTTTCCAGACAAGTAGGGAAGTATCGGATTTTTTTTGTGTGGATAACTTGACCTTGGCATAATCGCCGGGGTTTTATATAATGATATTATAGCCTTCGCATAAGATTTATTAACAGAAGGAATATAAATAAATATGGACAAGATCAATAAGCCCATAATTAAATTCATACCGGAATTTCTTGAATATTGCGAGGTGGAAAAGGGTTTGAGTCAAACTACATCTAAAAACTATTACAATTTTTTGAAGGTTTTTGCTGATTGGCTAAGAGATAATAAATTATCTGAAATTAAGCCTTACGAACTTACAGATAAGCATATTTGGGACTATAGGCTATATTTGTCGCGAAAAAAAGATAAGCGCGGATCCCCTCTTAAAAAAACTTCCCAAAGCTACTATCTCATTTCTATCAGGAATTTATTGAACTATTTTACCCACAAAAATATTCAATGCTTGCCGTCTGAAAAAATTAGTTTGCCAAAACTCACAAGTTCGGACAAGAAAATTAAATTTTTAACAATAAGTCAGGTTTTAAGTTTACTTGATATGCCGGATGTTAGTTTAGAATCAGGTTTAAGAGATAAAGCTATTCTTGAGTCGCTCTTCTCTACTGGAATGCGAGTTTCTGAGTTAGCTTCGCTTAATATTGATCAATTTGATCGGAAAAAAATATCACCTCCGATATCTGATGACTTGGAATTAAGTATTAGCGGCAAAGGCGGCAGTGTTAGGACTATATATTTTTCATGCAGGGCATTAGAATGGATATCGAAATATTTGCAGGCTCGAAATGATCTCTATCCCCCGCTTTTCATTAATTACCAGCTGAATTTAAATGATGAACACCGCCTATCCACAAGATCAATTGAATCAATTGTAAAAAGATATAAAACAATGGCTGGATTGCCCGTCGATGCGACGCCGCATACATTAAGGCATAGCTACGCGACAGATTTATTAGAGCAAGGCGCTGATTTACGATCCGTTCAGGAATTACTCGGGCATAAAAACATCGTTACAACGCAAATTTATACTCATGTAACAAATAAACAGCTTAGAGGAGTATATAAGAAATTCCACAGCGGCAGCCATTAAAAAACACTCCCTTGAATAATTCAAGGGAGCGTTTTTTAAAATCTATTCTTCATCATCCGATTCGTCCTCTTCTTCGGCAAGATCATCGTCTTCCTCCTCCTCATCTTCATCTTCGTCTTCGGAGGCTTCGCTGATCATGTTGCTGCAGCCGCAAGTGCAATCCGCCTCGCAGGCGCAGCAATGAAAACACAATGACGGGTCGCAAGAGCACTTGCTGTCGTCATCTACGGGCATGCCACATTTGACGCATGTGTCCATATGATTCTTCTTCGTTATTATTTATACCGGCTATGCTATGATAACCATTATTTAAATACAATATATCAGATTATCCGCCTCTTGTATATCAAAATAGACAAATAAAGTCCAGTCATTGCGATTGCAGAATACAGGATATCGAAATACGTCACTTCGCCCTTCAGCAAGAAAGCAGCTATGATTATTGCCGCCGGAGTGCAGAACATTAGCGCATCATGCCAGAAAAAAGTGAAGTAATTGATTCTGATTGTGATTTCAGAGCTATCACCGTCGCTAGCTAGCCGCTTCTCCTTCCGCTTTCTGACGACAAATGATGTGCTCAGCGCTGCAGCATATATGGCAATCGGAACTACCAGGTTGATGAATTCCCTCAACGATTCAGCATTAAAGAAAAAATATATGACTGCTCCTGCTAATAATATTATCAGCGCGGGCATGATTTTGTTAATTGCTTCGATTAAAATTTGAAGATTTTTTTCACTATCCATATCAAGGCAGATAATTCTGGGGATCAACCGGCACGCCATTGGAGCGCACCTCGAAGTGCAAATGCGGTCCCGATGAATAGCCGGTATTGCCGCTCAGACCGATTAATTGGCCCCTGGTCACATATTGGTCCTGAGTGACATTGATCTGGCTCAGATGCCCGTAGAGCGTTGTGATATTGCCGCCATGGATAATCATGATATACGTGCCATACCATTGCGTATTATAAGCCACCTTAGCTACGTAGCCAGCTTCAGCCGCATGAACAGGAGTGCCTTTGCCGACACCAATATCAAGCCCTGAATGGGGCCCGACAGTCTTAGTGAAAGGATAGTTTGGGTCATGAAAAGTTGCGGTTATCCTATGCGAATCGGTCGGCCAGATCAGGACGGCAATGCCCAAACTGTTGAATTTTTCCGCTGTCCCCTTCTTCGCCAATTCAGCCCTGAGCTGCTTTTCTGCGGCAACTACCTGAGCATTGGCCGCCGCTTGCTGTTTCTTCAAATCAGCAATCAAAGCCTGATACTTCTTTTCCGATTTATTGGTGGCGATTATCAGCTGGTTCTTATCCTGTTTCTGCACCACCAGCACGGCTTTGGTGTCATCGAGCTTATTGAGGATGCCGCTAAGATCGCGCTTCTGCTTTTCCAAATCGTCTTTTTGCGCGCTGAGCTTCGCTGACGATTCCTTGATCCTGTTGACCGATCTTTGGGTTTCCTGCTGGAGATCCGTCGAATATTTTATCTGGTCGAAAAAATCAGAAAAATTATTATTCGCCAGCAGTATATTGATATAATTCTTATCCTCATAACGGCCGATCAGACGCAGCAGATTCGCCAACTGATCCCTTTCCTTGCTGATTTGCAGCTCTAATTCGGAAATCTGCAAGCCGGTCTGCTCTATCTGCAATTGGATCTCCTTGGCCTGCTCTTCTTTCAGCGATATTTCCATATTGGTCTTGCCGACTTGATTGTCCAAGACTTTTAATTCCGTCTTAAGCGTGGCGGCTTCCTGCTGAGTGCTTTTTACATTGTCATTATATTCGGCGATTTTCGCCGTCAATGCGTCGATTCTGGCTTTTTGCTCGTCGATCTGCTTATTCAGATCGGTCACCACTGTCTGATCGGGGCCGGCAGCAGCATTGGCAGATAATTTCGACAAATAATATACCGACAAAGCAACTGCAAAAAATATGCCGATTACGACGGCAATTTTAATGATTTTATCAGCTTGTATCGCCATATTCATGACCGTATTATACCATATTCACTTGTCATTGACAAAAGCGGCCGGAATTGCTCAGACCGCTCTTTTAATTTAAGATAATTTATCGATTGCCGCATTAATTCTGGCTAAAGTCTTTTCCTTGCCTAGAATGCTCGCGACGTCGAAAGGCGGCGGTGACTTTTCTAAGCCGGTCAAAGCGACTCTCAGCGGCCACAAAACATCACCGTTCTTCAATCCCCTGCCCTTGACGAATTCTAGCAAGGATTTCTCAAGATTCTGTTTTGACCAATCGGAATACTTCACCAATTCTTCCGCGAGTAACTTTAAATTATCCGCCGCAGCCTCGGCATTGGATTTTTTCCATATCAGCGCTTCAGATTTGTAGTCCAATTCATCGCTGAAGAAAAAACCGACGCTATTCCCTACTTCGGATAATTTGCTTACTCTTTCCTGTTCTAAAAGCAACACATTTTCCGCCAGGGTTTTATCGGTTATGCTGCCCAAAGTTTTTTCTAAGAAAGGCAGTGCCAGCTGAACAAATTTTTTGTTCGGCAGTTTCTTGATGTATTCTCCATTCATCCAATCCAGTTTCTTGATATCGAAAACAGCGCCGGCCCTGTGGATTTTCGCCACGGAAAATTCTCTCACCAATTCCGATAAGGAAAAAATCTCGCGTTCTGTTCCGGGATTCCAACCCAAGAGCGCAACATAATTTATCAGTGCTTCCGGCAGATAACCCTTATCGCGATAATCCTCCACGGCAACATCGCCTTGCCTCTTAGAGAGTTTGGACTTATCAGGATTGAGAATCAGCGGCAAATGGGCGTATTGCGGCGGAGTCCAGCCAAAATATTCGAATAGCACCAGATGCTTCGGCGTCGAGGGCAGCCATTCTTCGCCTCTGATTACGTGAGTTGTCTTCATCAGGTGATCATCCACGATATGCGCCAAATGGTAAGTGGGAAAGCCATCTGCCTTAAGCAGCACTTGTTCGTCAAGCTCGCTCGAATTGACAATGATTTCTCCGCGTATCAAATCTGTGAATTTGATATCCTTGTTATCCGCCATCTTCATCCTGATGACGCATTTATCGCCGCGCTCCAAACGCTTCTTTATCTCATCGGCCGAAAGCTTTTTGCATAAACCGTCATAGCGCGTCGGCTTCTTCAATTCTTCCTGCTCGCGGCGCAAAACTTCCAGCCTTTCGGGCGTGCAGAAGCAATAATACGCGTAACCTTTGGAAACTAGCTCCTCGGCGTATTTTTGGTATAATTCAAGCCTTTTGGACTGCGTGTAAGGCCCAAATTTGCCCTTTTCAGCCGCTTTACCGCCAGAGTCTAGGATTACGCCCTCGTCGGGCTTGATACCGGCCCATTCGAGCACTTTCAGCAGATTTTCAACTGCCCCCGGAACCTCTCGCGATTGATCGGTATCCTCGATACGCAGAAAGAATGTCCCGCTCGATTGCTTAGCGAAAAGATATTCAAATAGCGCGCTGCGCAAGCTGCCAAGATGCACGTAACCGGTCGGGCTAGGGGCAAAGCGCGTCCTGATTTTCGGTCTGAAAAAGTTAAGCATATTTTAATAATTACGAATTACGAATCGAGTTTCTAATTTTATTCAAAATCACTGACCAGCTAAAAACAATTGTCGCATTCCAAATGCGTTTCCATCTTTTAGGCTCTTTTATTAGGCGATATAGCCACTCCGTTCCAAGAATTCGGATAAATTTCGGCGCGCGTCTGATTGATCCAGACAGATAATCGAAAGTGCCGCCTACTCCTATGGCTACTCTGACGCCGGGCATTTTTAATAAGTTATTTTTGATCCACATTTCCTGTTTGACTTGACCGAAGGCAACGAGCAGCAGATTGGCGCCGCTGGAATTGATCCGTTCAATGACGATTTGGTTGTCTAGCAGGATGGGCTGGCCTTCGATCAGCTCACCGCCAGATTCTCCGCCGACAATCCAGCTGTTCAAATATTTTGTTCGAACCGCATCAGCCACACCTTCCCTGCCGCCAAGCAGGAATATTTTTGCTTCCGGGCAGGAGCCTTCCAAAAGTTTCTGGCATAAATCTACTCCGGTCACGCGCTGCAGCCTGACACGCCAGAGGAATAATCCGGCGCAGATTAGGCCGAAGCCGTCGGCGGTAGCGATAGCTGCACTATTGAGCGCCTTCCGAAAATCCTCGTTTTTTTGCGCCTGCAGAATGAATTCCGGATTGACTGTCGCGATCAAATTGCCGCTGCCGCTATCGAGCATCTCATTGATCTGCTCAATAACCTCGCCTAAGCCCAAGTTATCTATCGAAACGCCAAGAATCTCCGTTTTCATATTAATTCTTGCTTAAATAATCAACCGTCATATTAATCATGCTGCTGTTATCCTTCATGAAATTATCGGCGATCGTCATCGCTCCATCGATGCCCGGCTTGAAGAAACTCAAATCGATCTCAGTATCTCTCAGCTTCTCATTTACGGTAAACCCCTTAGAGGCCAGCTGCTTCTTATAATAATCGAATAATTCTTCCTTGGTCTTGGAAATATCATTCCACTTCAGGCTTACGGTCTTAGTCAAATTCTCACTCTTGCTCAAGTCCGCGATGGATAAATTTTTTGGCAGCAGATTAGGATCCTTCAGGCCGGCTGCTATCTGGGTCTTCAAATCGGTCGTCAAATATCCTATAAAAGGCTCCAGAGACCACGCAGGCAATCCGCTCAGCAATTGAGACAAACGCAACTTGCTATCCGCTGATTGCACCTTGATTTTCGCTTGGTCCAATTCATATAGAGCCAGCTCCTTGGGAAAGTCAGCGGGCACGGCATCAACGGATTTAACCAATGGCCCGGCGATAAAAATAACCAAATAACCCAAACTGACGCCGATGACGGCAAACATGAATAAAATTGCGAATAAGAATTTAGCCAATACATGACGGCGATGTTTGGAGGCGTGCCGCTTCGGTTTATTATTTTTAGCCTCTAAATCATCAGCGATCTGCCCCTTTGGCGCTAAGGAGCTGGTATCAACAGGTTCAAATGCGGGCGGGATCTTGTTTTCTTCGACTATTCTCATAATCTGACGATATTTTCAATTGGATTATATCAAAAATAAGCTTTTTTGGCAATTTGTAGGCTGATTTGAATTATGTTATAATTATTCCATAATTACTATCCATAAAAGCCATGCGATTCAAAAGATCATCGTTATTTTTTGCTTTAGGACTAATTCTCTTCATTTGGCCGCATTTTGCTCAGGCTGCTGTTTTTGATCCTGCATATCTGATTTCTGACGCTGAGATTACTGATTATAATTCGATGACGACGAATGATATCCAGCAATTCCTAAGCAAACGCAACGGAACCTTAGAAAATTATCTGACTTTTGACAAATCGGGCGTCCCCAAAACCGCACCCCAGGCATTTTTTGAAATATCCCAGCTGTGGCAGATCAATCCGAAATATCTGATGGTTCTGACTCAAAAAGAACAAAGTTTATTGGAAGATCCAAGCCCCAGCCAGAAGCAATATGACTGGGCCACGGGTTACGGCATTTGCGATAACTGCTCAATGGATGATCCGTCCTTGGAGAGGTTCAGGGGTTTTTACCGCCAAGTCAATTCGGCTGCGGCGCAGACCAGGTATTATATGGATAATATCGGAGAATTCAATTTTAAGCCCGGCAAAACATACAATATTGACGGCACCTCGGTTTTAATTAATAATACTGCAACGGCCGGGCTATATAATTACACTCCGCATTTGCACGGCAACCAAAATTTTTGGAACTTATGGACCAAATATTTCGGCAAATCCTGGCCCGACGGAACATTGCTGACCGCCTTAGACAGCAGCAGTACGGACGTATATCTGATCCAAAACGGCTTGAAAAGGCTGATATCGTCCAAATCAGTTCTGATGTCGCTCTACAATCCGAAATACATAATTTCTGCGCCGATGAGCGATATCAACACTTATGACGACGGCGTGCCAGTCAAGTATCTTAATTTTTCAATCCTTAAAAGCGATGCGACCGGCAATCTTTACATGATCGTCAATGACACCAAGCGAAAAATAGAATCCGCGGACGTATTCAAGCAAATGGGCTTTATGCAGGACGATATCGTCACTTCCACGGAAGCTGACCTTCTTCTGTACAAGGACGGTTCTGATATCACGTCATTTACCGTATATCCGACTGGCGCGCTGATCCAAGATGCCGCCGCAAAAAAACCGTATCAAGGACTTTACTATATCAACAGCGGAGTAAAACAACCGGTTCTGACTAAGGAAATACTGGATGCTAATTTCAGCGGCATGAAGATTAAAAAAGTCCCGGCAGGCGTGCTGGAAAATTATATGACCGGAGCAAACGCCGTTCTGCCCGACGGTTGGCTGGTAAAAAGCAAGACCCTGCCAAAATATAAGACAGTATACGTGACGATCAAGAAAAAGAAAGTCGCTACTAAAGTTCAGACAAATCCTGAAGTGTCCGCCGTATACGTCATCTCGGGCGGCAAGAAACTTCCCTTCTTAAACGGCGATGTCTTCGCAAATATGGGTTATAAATCTAAAAACGTCAGGCTGATCAGCGATGAAACGCTTAATTTGATTCCGACCGGCGCATTATTAGCCGGCAATTAGCCATTAATTTAATCATATGTCTCTAGTCTTTGCGGCAATTGCACCCCACCCCCCAGTATTGATTCCTGCCATCGGCAAGGAGCACTCAGCCGAACTCGAAAAAACCCGTGCCGCAATGGAACGGCTTGAGCAGGATTTATACTCCGCCAAGCCCGACTTGATTATCATAATTTCACCGCACGGGGAGCTTAATCCTGCAGCCTTTACGATTAATTTGTGCCGCGAATTCACTGCCAATTTCGAGACCTTCGGGGACTTCACTACAAAAATGAATTTTCCGGGAGACTTAGTCACATTCACGACTGCCAAAGAGATAATCAGCGCCAAGGCGCCGATCAATATAATCTCCTCTCCGGAGCTTGATCATGGCTGCGGCGTTCCTCTGTATTATTTGGCGCGGCATTTGCCTGAGACGCCAATTGTGCCTATTTATTTTTCAATGCTCGACAGCCAGGCGCACTTCGAATTCGGCAAAGCGCTCAAAGATTTGATTTTAAATAGCGATAAACGCGTCGCCGTCATCGCATCAGGAGATTTGTCACATTGCCTGAGCGAGAATTCACCGGCTAAATGCAATCCTGCTGGCAAGATATTCGACGAAAAAATAATTTCGCTATTAGTCGCTTGCGATCTGCTGTCTCTGGTCAACCTCGACCACAAACTCATCGAGGATGCATCTGAGTGCGGTCTGCGCTCAATCCTTATTTTGGCTGGCATTCTGAATGACATCAGCTGCAAGCCGGAAATATTGAGTTATGAGGCGCCCTTCGGCATCGGTTATATGGTGGCTGAGGTGATCCTTTAGTGTCATCTCGACCGAAGTCCGGTAATCCGGACGCAGTGGAGAGATCTGCAAATAGGAATTGTCTCTCTTTCGCAAAAATATATCTTGGTGTGTTTCATTAAATAGTGATAAGTCTTATTTGTAGATCTCTCCGCTTCGCTATGATTACATAGCTTCTGTCGAGATGACAGCTAAAAACGACTAGCCGCGGCTAGTTGTTTTCTGATTCATCGGTTTTGGGTTTGTTGAGGCTGGCAGTCACTTTGAAAAAGTACTTCCATTTCTCCCCCGCTTTGCATAATTCCTTGGTCTCATTGATCGCTTTCTCGACTAGTTCTTTAGAATTCTGCTTGCAGATACGGAATATCGAATTGCGCTTGAAATCCGGTACGGCGAACTCAGCAATGATTTTTAAGGCCAAATCCTGCCATTCAAAAGCCGGAGGCTTGACGGCAGCCTGCTGCGATTTGATAATAAATGATAATTTTTGCGGCCCCGGGTCAATTGCCATAACATTAAAAATCAATCATCAAGATACAATAATCAAATTCCATAACTAATATTTAGTATATTATCGATATTATTGGAAATAGTCAAAATTTTGACATTAAGCCTGTATAATTATATGATATATTCAATATGCTGAAAATTATTACGCATCCCCATCCGGTACTGAGGCAAAAAGCAAAGCCGATCAAGGATGTAACAAGTAAAGAGCTGCAAAAGCTTATCCCTGAATTGACTGAGCTGATGATTAAAAGCGACGGCCTGGGTATTGCTGCGCCTCAAGTGGCTCAAAGCATCAGACTGATTATCGTGCGGTATCGGGACGACAATCTGGCTCTCGTTAATCCGAAAATAACCAATAAGTCTATTCTCAAGGAAATAGACGAGGAAGGCTGCTTGTCCGTGCCCAATATTTACGGCCAAGTCAAACGCTGCAAAAAGATTACAGTCAAATACCAGGATCCATCGGGCAAACTGCGCAAATTAACTGGCGAGGGGTTATTTGCTAGGGTCATTCAGCATGAAGTCGATCATCTCGACGGCATCTTATTCATTGATAAGGCAAAAAATCTAAGAAAAGGCGAAGATGGATAAGCCGCTAAACCCGCCTATTAAAAGTCGGGTAAAAATCATATTCGCCGGCACGCCTGAATTCAGCGTGCCGTATCTGGAGGGGCTTTTAGCCGATCCGGATTTTTTAATTGCGGGCGTGATAACTCAATCCGACAAGCCTTCGGGCAGAAATCATGAACTCTTCCCTTCTCCGATTAAACTATCGGCGCAAAAAAACGATCTGCAAATATGGCAGCCGGAAAAATTGCGCAAGGACGAGAATATTTTCGCTGATTTGGAGTCAGTCAAAGCTGATTTGCTGATTGTCGTCGCTTACGGCCAGATCATACCGCAAAACATCCTTGATTTATTCCCCAAAGGCGCCATTAACGTCCATCCGTCATTATTGCCGAAGTATCGCGGTGCGTCCCCTATCCAAAGCGCCATTCTTAGCGGCGAAAGAGAAACCGGCATTAGCATTATGCTCATGGACGCGAAAATGGACCATGGGCCAATTTTAGCTCAGGATGTGATGCAGCTGACAGGCGAGGAAACTAATGCATCGCTTCATTTTAAGCTGGCTAAGACTGGAGTTAGACTCTTGATTGAAACCACTAAGCGATTCGTCGAAGGCCGAATTGAACCGCAAGCGCAGAATGACGATGAGGCAACTTTTTGCGCCACGATCACCAAAGATGATGCCAAAATAAACTGGAACCAATCTGCGCAGTCGATCAAACAGAAAATTTACGCTTTTTATCCTTGGCCGGCGACATGGACGACTCTAGACGGCCAACGAGTGAAAATATTTCCGCCGATTGCCATAATAAACTCCAGCAAAATTAATGAAGAAGATTCAATCGGCAAATTAGAAATTATCGACGGTGAATTAAATGTAAAATGCGGCCAAGGCGAATTAATACTCAGAAAAATTCAACTTGAGGGCAAAAAAGAAATTCCTGCAGATGATTTTATCAGAGGACATAAGGAAATTGCAGGGAAGAAATTCATTTAAAAAATCAGTTAGCCGCGGCTAACTGCTTGATTTTGTCAAGGCTATAATTGCCAATAAATATCCGATTCCTAACGGATGATTCAAATAGGGCGTGAACATGTGGACGATCATTAATGCCAGAAGCCCAACGAGCAGGCTGGTTGCCAGCAGGTCTTTTTTGAGAAAAGTTTGCCAAAGCGGCCATGCCAAGCTGAATAAAAACGCCAAATATGCCAGCAAACCGAGAATACCGGTCTTGACCGCTAAATCAAGATAGCCCCATTCGATTGCAACCGCATCAGTCCAGCCTTCGGGATTGGACTGATTTTTTATGCGCGGATCATCGCTGCGAAAACGTATCGCCGTTCCAAAGCCATTGCCGAAGAAAGGCGCCTGCTTAATCAAGGCGAAGGCCGGCGCAAGCTCTGCCATGCGGCTGGAAACAGCGGCCGAGCCGGATGCGCCGCTGACTCTGCCTGTCAGAAAATCAGTATGAAAATCACCGATAATCCCCTGTCCGACAAAATTAGATAAAATAGCGAAAGCCGGTATAATCAATAAATACGGCACGATTCTCTTAAAAGATATTTTGAAATAAATCGCGGCGGCCGGCAATGCAAAAACCAGGATGGCGAGACCTGCCACCCAGAAACTGCGCGATTGCGAAATGACCAAAACGCAGAAATTTAAAAAAGCAAATATCCAAAGCAGCGCTTTAGACCAACGAGATCGGCTGACTGAATCGATGATAATGTTCGATTCCCCTGCTTCGCTCGACCTAAAGAGCAAAATGAAAACAGAAAATATCAGCGCCAATAGATTGAAAAGATGCGATTGGAAAAAGATGCGGTATAGCGGAGCGGCAATCAGCGTGATCTCCCCTACTCCGGTATCGCGGATCCAGGTATAAAATAATGAGTGATTGACGATTGCCAGATTGTGCGAAAATAAAAATAGCGACAGCAGCGTCAGAAGGCCGGAGACAACCGTTCCGGCAATCAATATCTGCATCAATCTGATCGGCCTCAAACTGACCGACAAAAATAACCCCAGCAAGCCAAAGTAGAGATAACCATTAAAATCGGAATAGACAGCCGACAATCCGTAACCGTTGGCCCTGCCTTCGACGATCGCGATCAGAAAAATCGCAAAAAATATAGCCAGCGGAATCAGCCGCCGATCATTAAATATTTTCCAATTCTGCTTTAACAAAAATTTAACAAGCCAAATAATTGCGACAACAGCAAACAATCCGATCCTGAGCGGGATTCTGCCGCCATCCAGCGGAAACGTGACAAGATAGCCCAGGCCGCCGACCACAAGCTCGCTCAAGAGCAGATAAGCCCCGAATTCAAGCTTGCGGATCGTCAGCGCACAGGCGATAATCAGAATAATGATAAAGGCCAAACGACTCAACCAAATCGATGGAAAAACAGCGAAAGAAACGGCTTCAAGCGATGCGAAGACGAGAAAAAGCAATACCCATGAATTGCCCAATAGGCCGCTAAGCTTTGCCGGCATATTTGAGAAAATATTTCAGCGCGCTCATAAAGAACAGACGCTGTTTAGCGATTGTCGCCTGTTGAGCGAAGCTTTTGCCACCGACATGAACTATGGAGACGTCGGGGCTGTACCAGACTTCGTAACCGGCAGACTTTAAACGGCGGCAATAATCGACTTCTTCAAACCAAATAAAAAAACGTTCGTCCAAATAGCCGACTTTCTCAATCGCTTGGCGCGGCATAAATATATACGCACCCATGATCTGATCTACGATCTGTTCGCGCAAATAATCAAAATCTGCCGCCAGGTAATTATCGATTGATTTGAGATGCGGAAAAATCTTAGGCAATTTTAAAAGCATTAAAGCAATAGGCCACAACTTCGGAAAACGCCTAATCGACGGCTGGAGGCTGCCGTCAGGATAAAGCATTTTCGGGCCGAGTGCGCCGCATTTGAGATGGCTTTTCATGAAAGCAATGGATTTGGCCAAAGTATCAGATTTGATTTCCGTATCGGGATTCAATAATAATACATAATCGCCTGTCGCCTGCTTCAGCGCCAGATTATTAGCTTTGGCAAAGCCCAAATTCTTATCGCTAGCAATTAATTTAACTGCCGTAAAATCTTGCTTCATCATTTCTGCCGTACCGTCATTGCTGGCGTTATCGACAACGAATATTTCCAACTTCAAATCGCCCCGAGCCGCATTGATCGATTCGAGGCACTTTCTGAGCAAGTCTTTTACTTTCCATGAGACGATGATTATTGAGATGTCTGTCATATTTCATTGGTTGTCATCCCGACCGAAATCCGGTAATCCGGATGAAGTGGAGGGATCTACAAATACTACCCGCCACTACTACAAAAAATAATTACGTGTTTTTGTTATAAAAGTGATAATCAACATTTGTAGATCTCTCCACTGCGCTATGATTACATAGCTTCGGTCGAGATG
>Ga0315268_10004034_pt1 | contig 16018 bp, 20 predicted proteins | sample C1_top_MG_FD_204535 | JGI IMG/M metagenome (GOLD analysis project Ga0315268, IMG submission 204535) | Sediment microbial communities from Yellowstone Lake, YNP, Wyoming, USA - C1_top | ecosystem: Environmental > Aquatic > Freshwater > Lake > Sediment | place: USA: Wyoming | collected 2017-08-01
GTCCGGTGTCAGTTTCACAATCAACTTCTATGACAGTGGTAAGAACGGCAAATCCTCGACTGACAGGTTCGGCATCCGCATCGTGTATACGCCCGTCCCGCCGCAGCCCGGCACGCTGCCCAACTCAACACCGCAATTGTTGAAGGGCGGGGACATCAAAGTCACGTAAGCAATTGCGAGCGCGGAGAGGCTACAAACCTCTCCGCGCTCACCTCGCTCTCAACGATCTTACTTTCAGCTGATGACACCCGAGATCAGATGTCATTTTGCGCACATCCGCATCGCGGCGGGCGATGTGCGCCAGTTTTGGACAGAGCAAAAAACAGCATAGCGACTGCTTTAGCTTGTTTGACGCAGAGCCGCAACCACGATCAGTCAATGGGATCCAGCTATCGCCGAAGCGAGCCGCGACCGCGTCTTGGGAAAATCCGAATCTGTTGGGCAACTTTAATTTCACGCTCACAGGTGTAACGGTCAAGTGCGGTCGCGATCATTCCGTTGGCGGCGGCGGGATGATCTCCGGCAGTTTAGATGAGACAAGCAGGCTAAAAGTATACAGATCAGGTGGGAAAATCCTGAAAGACTTGTTTCATCCTCCGAGCGTACTCTTGAAAGGCCTCTCGTCCCAGGGGGGTCAGCCGCAGGGCGGTGTTCGGCCGCCGGCCCTTGAAGCTCTTTTCCACTTTAAGGTAACCGGCTTCTTCCAGCTTGCTCATGTGGGCCGAAAGATTGCCCCAGGTCAGGCCGGTTTGGTTCATCAGGAAGGTGAAATCGGCGCTTTCGACCACATATAGCAAGGCCATCACCGCCAGCCGCGCCGGTTCGTGTACCAACCGATCCAGATCCGCTAATGCCGAGAGATCGGGACTGCCGGTGCTCTCACTCATGAGACGCCTCTTCCCGTGGCAGCGGGTACTCTTTAAGGAATCGCACAAAGAGCACCAGCCCGGGCAGGATGATCAATCCACCGATAATGATCGGGTAGACCGGCTGGTTGAGATAGATCATCAGGAATACGGCCAGCCACATCATGACGGCAATGTAATAACCGCGCGGAAAATCAGAGAAATAGGCAATCAGGATCATGCTGACCCCGACCATGAGCGAGCCGATGGCAGCGACTACCAGTAGCATCAGGTCGCCGGCTTTGAGGAAGCCGTTTATTTTTGCGGCTACCTCATGGTTGAGCCAGCTCAGAGTCGTCAATCCAACCATCCCGACTTGGATGAAGACGACCACACCCAGGATGATTGCCAGGGTTGTTTTTTCTTTCTGCTTGCGCATTGCCCTGAAGCGCACCTGCCCCATGCGCGGCAGGGTAATGAACTTTTTCCCCGCCCAGAAGAGGCTACGGGCCAGGAGTACACCCAACAAAGCCAGGACAATATTCGTCGGGCTGTGCCCCTCTGCCGGGCGGTAGACGAAGATGAACATGCACACCACAATCAGACCGAGGTACAGGTCCCACAGGCCATCCTGGTAGGTGGAACGGAACGCCTTGCGTTCGATTTCTTTGAGATTGATTTGGCTTGACATCGGCGCCTCATTTGCATAATACAAATATCTTTATAATACAAAGTTATTTGTATTATATATGATTTTGTTCGTTTTGTCAAGAGGCAAGGAGGACAGTCCTCTATTCGGTTAAGTGCGAGGTTTAAGTTAGTGACCAAGGCTACTTGCCGCCCATTGACTTTATACCGAACAACTCTACTTCCACCTGCACGCCGTCTGAGTACAAAATGCTGTTTCTTAGCATCTGGTGTTGGACGGCAGTTAGAAACTGTTTTGTCTCATGGTGACTGCCGATCATCCAGAGACCCTTTGTGAGAAGTGACATTGAGGATAGTGCTGACGATGAACAGAACCGCGTACGCAACCCACAGCAGTTTGCTGACGAGAGCGAGGGGCCACCAATAGAACATGACAGTAGCCAGGTATAAAAACACATACGGGCCGAAGATCGACCAGCGAACGGGGTTACGCCACTGAATTCCCTTTGCATATTCAACACTATACCCAAAAATCGCCCAGATGAGAAAAATAAAACCGCTGAGCCACAGCGACCAGGGCTTGCCGCCCAGCAGCAAGAGTACGCTCACGGCAGCGGCGGGGATACTCAGCGCGTACACAAACAGTCCATAACGCATGGCGAAGTCGAAATGCCATTTTCGTAGCGCGAAGTGTATGATCAGGACGGTTTGAAAAAGAAAAGCACTAACAGCAAACAGGATTTCCAAGTTGTCCAAGCCAAACATGAGATCATCTCCAGGTTGTCCCTGTCCGATTTATTTGGATGTATTCATTCGACCAGTTTACCACTCCCTGCCCCATGACTGGGACAGGCCGTGTTCCAGGCCTGGCACCGACGCGTACAAAGCGTTCACCTGTGTATCATATCCGTTTGCCAAAGCCCTGGTCGCTCCCACGCGCTTTAGCCAGCGCAAGCCCTCGGCCACCACGGCCTTGCCCAGGTCGCGCCGCGGGTTGTCAAAATGTGTGCCCACCAGCACGCAAACCGCGCTGCGGGTCGCAGTGAGTTTCATAGGACCAATCCTTGGCAAACGAAAAGTGCATCTGCACGGTCACCGATTTGCCATTCCGCTTTTCGACCACGCCCGTCCAGCGGGCATTATCCCATCCACCAGGCTGACCATTCCATTCGCCGTGATCGTCGAGATAACACGAGTACCAGGCGACGGTGTCCGATTCGGAAAACGTGATCCGCAAGTCTCGGATGGCAAAGTCGGTCGCCTTGAAAGCGTCCGTCATCTGAGTGTTGCGATGTGCCGCGCCTGGTCCTCGATCGTGCGGGATCCTGGCGATCCCCTAACCTTCACCATACACCCGGCAGCAGCCAGTGGCGCGTTTTTTGAACGTACTCGGCATAGCCCGGCAATTCCGCTTGCAGTGTGCGATCTTACAGCGCGATGCGAACAACCAATGCGACGATAGTCAACAAAGCCGGAATGAACACCCACAGCGTGCCGAGCGCGAACGGCGTCACGGCGTGACGATCACGAACCCTGCTGCGATTTTCCATCCAATCGACTTGTACACGCCGGATTCCGTTCGTGCTTGCTGCAAAGATTTGTTGAACGCCATTAGAGCCACCTGGTCATCGTCAGGCTGGTCGCCAAGCCGCGCGCGGCAGCGAATAACGGTAGCACTCGATTCCCCACAGATGAAGCTGTTCCACAAACGACATGCCCAGTTTTTCAATGACCCGCTGAGAAGCGGCGTTTTCCACGTGCACAATGGCGACGAGGCGCTCCAGCCCAAGCGTCTGGAAGCCAAACTGCGCGGCGACCCAGGCCGCTTCAGTGCCCAGTCCTTTGCCCCAATACGGTCTGCTCAAGAGATAGGCGACCTCGGTTTCCCCAAACTCGGGCAAGAATTGCAGCCCGCACCATCCGATCAATTCTTGAGATTCGCGCCACAAAACTGCCCACCAGCCACAGCCGTGCTCTTCCCAATGGGCCAGCTGGCGCGCAATGATCTTTTCAACCTGCTCGCGCGAAGGTGGATCGGTGCGCGGAAAGTAACGATGCACTTGACGGTCGCTGAGAACGCGATGCAGAGCGTCAGCATCCTGCTCTGTGAACGGGCGAAGAATGAGGCGATCTGTGGTCAACGTGGGCATGGGCACACGTCACCTCACTCCTTTGGAGCCGGGTTGGCACGAGCAGATAGCCACGACCTGAGAGGCTCGTCAACCTGAATGTCATCCATCCCGTTGGGATCCAAACTACTCCCGTATGATCGCGCCATTGTGGATCACCAGGCGGATGTGGGTGAGCGCACCAAGGTCTTGCAGCGGATCGCCATTCACCGCCAGCACGTCGGCAACCTTGCCCGGCTCAAGCGTGCCCAGTTCGTGGTCGAGGTTGCAGACGCGCGCGGCATTCTGGGTGGCTGCGACAATGATCTGCATTGGCGTCATGCCGGCTTCTTGCATCAATTCGATCTCGGTCATCGGCATTCCCAGGTCGAATTCGGCCGCATAGCCGGCATAGTCCGTGCCGAGCGCGACCTTGCCCCCGGCTTGAACAAAGCGGCCCAGGTTGGCAACCGAGCGCTTGTCAGTTTGCCCCACACGCTTCCACAGTTCGAGCGTCGGGACCCAGTACACGTCATCCTTGACCATCCGCTGAATCAATGGATCGGTCAGAGGGTCTTCGACCATGTGCGCAATGTCGTCCACGCCCGCATCCAATGCGCGCGTCAAGTCTTGCGTCCGGAGCACGTGCGCCGAAACCCAGCCGCCTCGCTGGTGGGCGGCCTGGACAATCGCGCGAGCTTCCTGCGCAGAGAGCACCGGGATGCTTCTTTGGAACGATCCGCCGGACTCTAAGGCGATCTTGATCACGTCGGCTCCGCTATTCAAGAGTTGGTTAACTTGAGAGACCGCATCTTGGGGTGAAGTGACTGTCAATCCCGCCATGCCCCAGGGAACCATCGGATAGCCGCCTGGCACAGTCACCAGCGGCCCCGCCGCGACCAGGCGCGCGTTCGAGTTATCTTGGCGTAACGCGTCACGGCGTGAAAAGAGATCGTCGGCAGGCGAGGCGCCAAGGTCGCGCACGGTGGTCACGCCGCCCTGCGCCCACGCTTTCAGATTCTGTTCGCTGTAGCCCTGGTGAACGTGCGCGTTGATGAACCCCGGCAAGAGCGTCGCGCCCTCGACATCAACGATCTTCGCGTCTGACGGTATGTTGACTCGGGCGCGCTCGCCGACGGCTGTGATGCGCCCTTGTCGAATGACCAGAACAGCGTGGCGAATGCGCGCAGCGCCCGTGCCATCCACGAGTGCCCCATTGACCAGCGCCACGACCTCATCGGCTGGCGGTGTGCGCTCTGCCGCAGGGCGTGTTGGAATGTGAGTGCTCGTCGGTAAGGCCGGGACTGGTGTAGCCGTCGGCGATACGGGCGCGGTGACGGGCGTCGCTGCGCGGCTGCACGCGGCCAACCCTGACGACGCAAGAAGCAAAGCGAGCACAAGAGCCGTTTTCATTCTAGAGCGCCTTGTTCATCGGTTGACACTTTGATCCCGTCCAAGCTCTGATTTGCGACGAGTCTGCCCATGTTTGGAGCATCGGACGTGCGATAACGTCGGGTGGTGATCACGTTTCTGCTCCATCATACCGAGGGCAACTCGTCCACTTGCAGATGAATGGCGAAACTGCACCGGTCATCTCCCTGCAAAATAGACTTGACCACTTCGATCCGCACTGGCTTGCCCAGGATGCCTTCCCAGAGCTGCTGATACCAGCCCGCGCCGCAGTAGCAATAGGTTTTCGAAATGGTCATTCCAGCGCGGATGGCTTGGGCCAAGACTCTGCAATGGCAATAGGCCGCCCGCTTTTCATTCTCGGTCGTCGCTTTCTGATAGTCTTCCGGGAGAACCGGGTCTTTGGTGACGTAGATGACGTTCCCTTCGCGGATGGGGGTTTCATACCAGGAGCGGTCTCCCAACGTGCGATCAGCGCGCATGATCTCCAAGAGGCCGTCCAGATCGCCAGTTCGCTGATAATAGTCTCGCATCATCGCGATCCGCGCACGCGGGAACTGATCACCGACCGTGATCATGATGCAGCGTCGAGTGTCCTCGTCGCCCACCAGCAAGTCCAATCGCTCGATGGCGCTTTTGTACCACTCTGCTCGCTCGTGGAAGGAGCACAACGGGTATCTCTCGCTGCCGGCCATCACATCTTGGCGAACTGCCTCTCCCGCCAGGCGATCCAGGTTCTCGGCCAGCCTTTCCAGGCGATAAAACTTGTACACCCACTGAACCTCGGTCACGTAGCGCGCGGCGTCATCGCCGTGTTCTTGGATGTCCTCAAGATAAACCTCGCGGCACGGAGCGGCATCAATGATAATCGAGTATTGCCGGATGTGATTGAAAACTCTTTGCCACGCGTCGGTGATGCTGCCAGGCTCGCCTCGCTTGTCCAACGGGCCGACATGCACAGCGCGGATTATCTGGCCGCCTTCCAGCACGTGACTCTTGACCTCATCGGTCTCTACTGGCTGGCTGACCGGATAACACACCTCCAGGTCCTGGCCCGGTCCGACGCTTTCGTCAAAGAAATAGTGCAGTAGAATGCCTTTCCCGGTCACATAGGGCTTGACGTGCTCGTAGAGCTGCTGAAAGCGCCTTGGAGCCTCGTCATATTCCCCCCGGAAGCGAATGCCCGCGATGAGCATATCGCCGACTTGGGTTGTGGTGACAGTTTCATTCGTTGCCATCGTTACACTCCTGCCTCAAGAAGAATAGTGACGCTTAAAGCCGGGCGCGCTCACCACACGCCCGGCAGCAGCCGGTACTGGACCCGCTCTGCATACTCTTTGTAGCCATCGAGTTCTCGTTGCAGCGTCTTGTCCTCAAGCGCCGTGCGAACGAAGAAAAGGATCGCATCCAGTCCACCTGGGATGAGCGCCCACCACGAGCCAAGCATGACCGGCGTGGCCAGCTCGAACAGAATCGTCCCGACGTAACTCGGATGGCGCACGTACCGATATGGCCCGCCTGTAGCGACGGCATGGCCGCGTTCTTGCTGGATGCGGACGATCTGCGAAAAGAATGCGTTCGAGGCCATCGCCCACACAACCAGCGCATAGCCCAGCGCGGCGATCACCAGCGCGACAATCTGGGGTGCGAGCGAAATCCTTGTCGTCCAGCCGTAGCGCGCATCCAGTCCAGCGACAATACATCTTGCCAGAGTGCCCAGGCCGACGATACCCATGATCGCCGTGTCCCAAGTCTTGGCTCCCTTTCTTGGCCCCACGCGCTCCGCGAGCAGCCCGGGGTAGCGAGGAATGACGGTCACCGCAGTCGCGCCGACCCAGAGCGCGGTAATGCCGACCAATGCCCATCCCATCATCCAATCCAAGCGGCCCGCAGAAAGAAACAGCACCACGGCGAGCATGACCGTGCCCATCGTTTCTCTGATCAGCCACCTCACGACGCCGTGAGTAATCTCGGAAGAACGATTTGTATTCAACGTTCGTCGCCTTTCTTGCGCAGGCTGCCCAAGAGTTGCCCGACAGATTACCGGCTTGACATCGCCTTTCTCCTCTCAGGATCTCGAACTCTCCTTCAGCCTTGACAGTCAGAATGACGTTACCCGATTCGTAGCGTTGCAAGTGATCAGGGTTCTTGATGCACGCGGCACCGTACATGGGCCCGTCGCCCGCCTCGTAGGCGTTTCTACGCTTAGGCCAGAGAATCGTAAGTTGCAGGACCGGTCAGCGGCCATTAACATACCGATTGAAAGTGCCAGGCTGATGGAACAATGAACGCGCATGACTCGAGATTTCCATGACCTCTTATTCACAGTCATCCGTAGATAACTCGACGTGAGTTGAGGGCACCCATCCCGTTCGCCCAGATGGGTCAGTGACCCAGAAGAAACCACTCTCGGCTTTGTGTACGGTTAGTATATCACCGACCTGAATCGTCAACTCGATGGCATCATAGTCGCAACGCATATGGCCAATATTGCCGTGTTGCTCCAGATAGGTCTCGGGCACCCATCCACTCTTGCCAGCGCGATTGGTGCACCACACCCAACCTACGCAATTCGTTTTCCGGGTGCTATCAATGCTGACTTGATCACCCGCCTGGACGGTGATGGGATCAGCATAAGGGGCCTCGTAAGCAGTGACCGCACGCGCCTGCGACATTGAAGTGATATTCATAGGGTCCTCTTTTTCTCAGTTGAGAAGAGACATCCGCCATGCTGTATTGATCCTGAGCAACTCATAGTTGTGGGGCAGCAATAAATGAATTTCGTTGCGCCGTTCAAGCCGAACAGCATCTTTCAGCTCGAGTAATCAAGGATTGATATATGTATAGTCAAACCAGGAACTGGCGTCAGCTTCCAGGAGGATACTTGGCGCACCCACGCGCTGAAGATGCAGGGCTTTACCATGACTGGCGAATAGCACACGTTGCGCATCAATCCAGACGACAGGGAGAGCGTCGTCGGTATCGGTGAGTTTAACTGGCTGCTCGCCGACCGCGCAGAGATAGGGAACCCGGAGCCGCCCGTCTTTGCTCAAGTCAAGCAGAAAATGCTTCGAGTCGGGCGCCCAGCCCATGAAACCAACTTTGGAGTATGAATCGTACGTTGTATCCTTCCCATCCGCGGTGACAACGTGAACGTCAATCGGTTCATGCTGGTCATACAGGTAGGCCACCTTGCGTCCGTCCGGCGATAGGTGCGCTCCGTAGGGACCGGTATAGGACATCTGCTTGACCGGACGGCCAGCCACCGGGATAAACCACACGGTCATAGAGTCTGGGCTGCCCGGCGGGCCTGAGGCAGAGACCGTGTAGAATCCGGAAGAATCCGGTTTCCAAACAATCTCGGGACCCACCATGGTGTATCTGAAATCCGGGGGATACTGGAAGACAACGCGTGCTTCTGATCCATCTGGACGTGCGAGGACCAGCTCGTTTGGGTGATAGAGAGCCATCCATTGGCCATCGGGCGAGAAGCGGAAAAATCCTCCTCGTCCTGACCCGAAAACAGGGGCAGGTGACCCGCTTGCCGCATTGACGCGATAGAGATCGTACCGATCCGTCACGAAATGGAGTGTGTGGCTGGCCGGTGCAAAGTCATAGGAGACGATCTGCCCCGCAGGTTGGACGTTCTGCAGGTAATCTCGTCCAACCAGCAAGCGTTGGTTGGTGCCGTCGGCGTTTACAGCAAAGATTTCATAGATGCCAAGCGAGTTGCGTGCAAGATAGGCGACCACCTGGCCGTCATCCGAGATACGAACCTGCTCAAAGGTGACATCAGCCAACTGACGGGAGCCTTTACTCTCGGTCCACAACATGATGTGGCCACCCTTAGAATAGGCGACGCGCAGTACGGTTGGGTTCGGCGTCGGCGAGGGTGACACCGTCGCGGGGGCAGCAGTGGGTGTGGGCGAGGGCGACGACGCCATAGGGACAGTAGTGGGCATCGGCGAGGGAAACCTGGTAGGCGATGTCGTCGAAGGCGACGAGGGTGCAGATGTCGTACAGGCGGCCAGCAGCAGAGACACAACGGCGGCTAGACAGAAACGGTGCAAGTGTGGCATAGTGCCTCCCTTGACTATGGAATATCGAATCCTGCTTCGAATTTCATTATCACATCCAAGCGCAATCGGTGTCACCTTGCCGCCCAACGACCAAGCTGAGCTGCAGCTTGTCTGCAAGCTCAAGCGATTGCGTTCTTCTCCAAGACTCCCAAGATCAACTCTTGGCGATGGCACATCTCGCAGGTTCGAGCTATGCCTCTACCTTCTCGACCACGATGGTGCCATGCGTCACCAATGCCGCGATTGCGCCAATCGCCGCTAGTTTTGGCTTAACAAGTACGCCGACAACGCCGAGGGTGAGGGGTATGTCAATCAGGGTCCTGCCCTCCTCATTCTTGATGATGACGCGGCGAATGTTTCCCTCATGCACCAGCTCTTCGATTTTGGCAATCAGCATGTCGCCACTGACCTGAAATTCTTCTGTCCGAACCTTTTGCTCGCTCATGTTTTCCTCTCTTTCGCTCATTCGTATGATAATGCTTCTCGCACGCTGACCTGCGTCGCGCGCAATGCGGGCCACAGACTCGCCAGCGCGGAAAGCACCACGACGATCACGAACCAGAAAACGACTCCCGCCACCGAGTACTCAAAGTTGAGCGGCAGGCGGAACGACTGGCCGACCATATCGCTCAAGAGACGCGCACCCGGATAGCTGATCGGCACGGCCAGTAGCCAGCTCAACACGCCGACGAGCACGCCCTCGGTGAGAAAGATGCCGAGTATCGCAACCGACGTCCCGCCGATAGAGCGCATCACGCCGATCTCGCGCGACCGCTCGACGACGTTGATAGACATGGTGCTCATCAGCCCGATGCTGCCCACGACCGCCGCCAGCACGGCCATCACCAGCATCAGATACGTGATGATGTTGAACTGCGTCTGGTTCAGCTGTCGTATCTCGGTCGTGCTTTGCGACTGTGCGACCTCCATGTGGTTGGCGCTATATACGTCGCGCAGGTCGCGGATCAACTGCTGCAGTGATTTGTCATCGCGTTTCTCGGCGGCCAACTGCACAAATCCCCCCTGGTTCCCCATGCTGCTCTCGCGCGAGAGCGCCTTGAATGGTACAAAGTTGTCGCGCTGCAGATTGTTGACGTTTAGAATCAATCCCACGACGGTCCAGGTAGACTCTTTTCCATTGATCGTCAGCGTGATCGCGTCGCCGACCTGCAAGCTTTCGTCAGAAGCAATCTTGGAGTTGAGCAAGATGGCGCGGTTGTCGTCCGGCCAAAGCGCGCGTCCACTGACGATGCGCGGGTGGAACATCTTAGAATCGGGCGGCAGGCCCCACAGAAATATCTCGCGGCTGTCGCCGCCCGGCAGTGCCAACTGCGCTGCGCGCTGATCCCATACCTCGGCCCCGGTCACGCCGGGCACACTTTGCGTTACTTCGACCAGGCGCTCCACGCGATACGCGCGCTCGAAGCTGACCACCGCGTCAAAGCCGAAATTGCTGAGCACGACTTCAAGCGTGCGGTTCAGCGAAGTCCCCACACTCATCACGCCGATAAACATCGCGCCGCCCAGGACGAGCGTGGTCAGCGTCAACGCGATGCGCGCCTTGCGCCGGAACGTGTTGCGCAGGCTGAGCGCGAACGGCCGCGGCAAGCGGCGGATAGCCCCGATCAGCCGATCGAGCCAATTGCTTCCAATGCCGGCACCCAGCCCATAGTTGCTGATGGCTTGGTGCGCCGTGATGCGTGAGCCGCCGACGACGGGCACGAGCGCTGCTAGCAGCGGCACGATCAGTCCTACTGCAACCTGGATAGCTATTGCCGCCGGTATTACGCGCAGAGCGCCAATGTCCACGTTGAACAGGTCGAGTAGGCGGCCTGCCAGCAAGTGAGAGCCCATCGCTCCGAACGGCACAGCCAGCAGCACCGAAAGTGAGCCATAGATCGACGCCGTCATCAGATACACGCGCAGTACGCGCCAGCCCGTCGCGCCGATCACTTTCATCTCACCGATCTGCCACACTTGCTGCGCGACGAGCGCGTTCATCATGTTGACGATCAGGAATCCGCTCAATCCGAGCGAGAGCGCGCCCAGCACGGTCATGATGATGAGCAGTGCATCCAACTGCTGCTGCGCCGGATGGACGTTGGGATCGGTAATGGCATAATAGTTTACAGACAAGTCCATGCCACGCAGCCGATCCTCAAGCTGCTTGCCGGCTTGTCTGGCGCCCGACGCGCTGAACGATTCGAGCTGGATATAGAACTGACTCAGTCCGTCCGGATGATCGGTCAGCCAGGTAGCGGTCTCGGGCGTGGCGAAAAAGATTGCTCCACCCAGCGGCGGCGGCGCCGCTTGGGGATGGCGCACCAGGCCTTCGATGGGCAACCGCCGCTCGTCTCGCCCGTATTCGACAATGATCTCGGAACCAATCGGAATCTTCCAGTAACCGGACGACAATCGCTCGACTGCGAGCGCACGCTTGTTCAGCGATTGATCGGGCCACCGACCATCTACCAACTCGTACAGGTTCACACGCTGCGCCGTATAGTCAGGTCGAGCGAACAAAGTCCCATCGCGCCAGTTCTTTTCGCCTTCGAGCTTCCACCGGATGGAGGCCACGAACATGCCCTCTGCATCGGCCACGCCCGGCTCGTGCCGGATCGTGTCCACCAGTTCCGGTTGAAACATGCTCGTGTAGAACGTGAGGTGCGCCGGAACGTGCGCCTGAAAGCTTTCCGTCAGCCGGGTGCGCAGCACGCCGGACGTGCCATAGACGAATCCGAGCGCGAACACGCCCACGGTGGTGGAAAGCACCACCAGGAACGTGCGGAACTTGGAGTTCCACAGGTCGCGCCAGATTTTACGCCAGACGACACTCATCGTCAGTGCCTTACATTGACCTTCATCCCCGGCCCTTCTCCCTGTCAGGGAGAAGGGAATTCACGACCTTCCCCCGCGCCGCAGACGCGGGGGAAGAGTCGGGGATAGGGGTTAGTGCTTTCCATTATTCTCGTCGCGATGGACATGCCCGTCGAGTAGGTGAATGACTCGCTTGGTCCGCGCACTCAAGCCGCGGTCGTGCGTGACCAACATGATCGTTTTGCCCTGGGCCACCAGCGCCTCGAACAACGCAAACACCTGAGCAGCAGTCGCCGTGTCCAGGTTGCCCGTCGGCTCGTCGGCGACGATGAGCGGCGGATCGTTGGCGATGGCGCGGGCGATGGCCGCTCGCTGCTGCTCTCCGCCGCTGAGCGCGCTGGGCAGCTTGTGCGCTTGCGCAGCGAGGCCCACCTGCTCCAGCAAGCTCATCGCACGCTTTTCGCGTTCGCGCCCCCGGTAAGTGTTGCAAAAATCCATCGGCAGCATCACGTTTTCCAGCGCCGTCAGCGCGGGCAATAGTTGAAAGAACTGGAACACGACGCCAATGCGTCGCCCGCGCCAGCGCGCCAGCTTGTTCTCACTCAAACAGTGAACGGCCTCTCCGCCGACATATACCTGGCCTGTCGTGGGCCGGTCAATGCCCGTGATCATGTTCAGCAGCGTGGATTTGCCAGACCCCGATGGCCCTACTACGCTGATAAACTCGCCGGGGTAGACTTGCAGCGTGATCTCTTTGAGGACAGTGATGCTTCCCGCGCCGGTTTTGTAAGTCTTGACCACGTCGCGCAGGTTAATCAGTGAGCCATTGGTTTCCGTTCCCATTTCAGCCTTCCTTTGCCGTCAAACAGGTTTTGGTTGGCTTTGATATTACATCGCTTCGCGCAGCTTATCTGGACGCCAAACAGACATCTATCTGATTCGGCCTTGAACAGTGAGACGATAACCACAATTATAGGATAGCAGTCTAGCGGAGATGTGTCATCCTTCAAATGTATAATTCAGATGCGCGAAGCGGTAACAGCTTTGGCACATCACGTCACTGATCTGAAGCATCAAGGTGGGCGTGATATAGTCCAAGATTTTGACCGAGTAGGTAGTGACAGTGTCGCCTGCCCGATCATCCGTCTCCGCCACTAGCGCCATGTGTGGACCGTTGAAGCAGGGATGCAACACGATCGTCACCACGATAGCGGTGGGCAACAACCCCCTCGGAATCGGCGCCAATTCGACCACCAATCGCGTCTAGTTTCCAATTACAGTGATAACACCGCATCCGTCATTGATAGCACAAGCAACATAGTGGTCGCGACTGTGCCGGTGGGTCGAGGTCCGGTTGGTGTGGGCGTCAATCCTGTCGCCAACCGTGTCTATGTAGCCAACTCTGTGAATGCCAGCGATGGCAACTCTGTCTCGGTTATTGATGGCGCTGCAAACACAGTTGTGGATACCGTACCGCTGACTATGCCGATGCGAGTCGTCGCCATCCCTCACACCAGCCGAGTCTATGTTGAAGTTGATCACGGTGTCTCGGTTATCGAAGACCTGCCAGCAGGCAGCCTCGTCGCCAACATGAGCAACAGCACAGACATCTACCCCGGTGACTCCGTCTCCATGAATCTGGACATCCAAGATGCCAATAACCTCCACGCCGCCCAGGCCACCTGCGCCGTCACGCCGACTACCCTGGCACCACAGAGTGGCACGTTTGGCGACTTGTTCGATCCGGTCAATCGTCTGATTGGCACTAACGAGGTGGGCTCTACCCTTGGCACCTGGTTTGGCGCCATCAGTCAGCATAGTCCAGCCCAACCCATCTCTGGTACCGGGCTTTTCGCTACCTTGACGTACCCGGCATTGAACCCCGATACCACTCCCATCACCTGTGATCCGCTCCTCTCTGACCGGGACGGTTTTACTCAGACGGGCACCTTCTCGGGAACTAACGTGACCGCACTTCCCTTTGCGACCATCAGCGGCGCTTCCATGAATCCAGCGCGCTCCTTCCGGCTGGCGTTGGTCGCAGGCGTTTGGCAGACACAATGGATCTATTGGCTTGGCCTTCTGGTCGGCGCCGTCCTGGACGTGGGCGTCTACCAACCCGTGCGTTCGTTTCCATCAATGCCGGTGGTAGACACCAACACACTATGAGAATGCAAGGGCGGCTGGAAACAGTTGTGCCACTGAGCCAAGATGAGCCGCCCTCGTACTTGCGAGATACTTGACAGGGCTTGAAAAGCATGCTAATATATCGTCAAATAACGATACGATAGAACTATGAAAAAACTCGCGCTATCGCAAGAGCTGGTTGATTTCACAAAATCCATCGCCAGCGAATCCCGGCTCAACATACTTTTGCTTTTCCTGGATGGGCAGGAACGGACGGTCAATCAAATTGCGGAAGCCGTAGGCCTGGGACAACCCACCACGTCCGAACACCTGGCCATCATGAAACGTTCCGGCGTACTCGTTTCCCACAAACAGGGTAAAGAGGTCTACTATCGCCCTGACCGCGTGCGAATTGCGCGTAATTTCGAGGTGTTGAGCAATGTCTTGAAAAAGTGCTGTGAAGAGTGATTCTCTTTTTTGCGCTATACATCGTTATATCCCGATATAACAATACAAAATCAAGGGAGAATAAACATGGAAAACGGCATGATCGAGTCAACCTATACGGATGACAAAACCAAAAAGTATTATGCCTGGCGAGCATCCAACTACGATGCCTTAGCCCAGTGGGAGCAGGAATTCCACGCAGAGGCCGTTCAGATGGCGAACGCACAAAAGGGTCAGCGTGTCCTGGTCGTGGCATGTGGCACCGGCCGTGGAATGATTGAGTTAGCCCAGGCCGTTGGGCTTACGGGCAGGGTCGACGCATTGGACTTGTCGGAGGCGATGATTGACCAGGCCCGCGCCAAAAGCGAAAAGCTGGGACTGAGCGACCACGTGCACTTTAGACAGGGCAACGCCAGGGTACTGCCTTATCCGGACGAGACCTTCGATGTGGTCTACAACAGCTATATGTTCGATCTGATTCCCTTGGACGGTTTCGTGCCGATTTTGAACGAAATGGCGCGCGTTCTGAAACCCGGCGGGAAACTGGTTCTGCTCAATATGAGCAAGCCAGACGAGCGAAAGACATTCTATGAATCCATATACCAGTGGACCGGAATTCCCTGCCGGCCAGTTTTGATGGCGCCGTATTTAGCGTCGCTTGATTTCAGAGATATTCAGAGGATCTATCGAGCGCCACGCCCTCACAATGTTTATGAGCGAATTATCGGACTGGTGTGGGGGCAGGAGATTGTCACTGCCCGCAAGGCGGCAAAACGCTAGTAAAGGATTCTCTGAGAAAGGAATTTGAATGAGCACATCACTTCCGAAGAGTATGCAGGCGGTGCTGCTTGAAAAGGATGGCGGACCATTAACCGTTGGGCAAATTCCCGTTCCCCAACCGGGTCCAGGACAAGTACTGGTTCGCATGGCAGCCTCGCCGATCAACCCGTCTGACCTCGGATTCTTGAAAGGCGGTTATAGAGTTCAGAAATCGTTTCCTGTTATGTCAGGTTTTGAAGGGAGTGGCACCGTAGTGGCCGCTGGCCCAGGCTTGCTCCCTCGATTGTGGCTGGGAAAACGCGTGGCTTGTGCAGTATCGGCAACTGGCGGCACGTGGGCGGAATATCTGGTGACCCGCGCGATGCTTTGTGTTCCACTGCAAAAAAATCTCTCGCTGGAACAGGGAGCGATGATGCTGGTCAATCCGCTGGCGGCCCTGGCCTTCTTTGATATTGCCAAAAGCGCAAAGCATGCGGCGATCGTGAATACTGCCGCCGCCAGCGCATTAGGAAAGATGATCATGCGGCTGGGTCGGAGGTATCATGTTCCGGTCATTAATATTGTGCGGCGCCAGGAGCAGGTGGATTTGTTGCGCTCTTTGGGAGCAGAATTCGTGCTCCAGAGCAATGATACTCTATCTATGGGTTCGTCAATCGAACCTAGCCGCCCTTTGACAAGTTGACAAAATAGCCGTTCTGGGTGCATCCTTGCTTTGGCACAAGAAAGGAGGCCTCCCATGAACGGCTTGACGGATTAT